>Ga0209161_10000677_pt1 | contig 27744 bp, 33 predicted proteins | sample GraSoiAngelo_155_FD_186169 | JGI IMG/M metagenome (GOLD analysis project Ga0209161, IMG submission 186169) | Grasslands soil microbial communities from the Angelo Coastal Reserve, California, USA - 14_1009_13_30cm (SPAdes) (version 2) | ecosystem: Environmental > Terrestrial > Soil > Grasslands... | reverse complement strand
GTGGAGTCCGGTGCAGTTTCAGCAAAGATGCGATCGCGTGATCCCTCGAGAGGCCGGAGCCCCGTCTGCCATGACAAGCGCGACGCCTGTCTTCCAAAGTTCTCGATCATTGTTCCGGTGTTTAATGAGGCGGTACTGATACGCCCATTTCTAGCGCATCTACGCGAGCGAGCGCCCGGAGCTGAGATTATTGTTGCGGATGGCGGAAGTTCTGATGGCACCGTCGAACTCGCCACAGGCTTTTGCGATCAGCTTGTTAAAAGCGAGTGCAATCGGGCGGTGCAAATGAATGCGGGCGCGCGTGCTGCGAAGGGCGATGTGCTTTGGTTCCTCCATGTCGATGCCGAAATTCCTCAAGGATGTTTGAATCAAATTACACGCATCATAGACGACCCAACTGTCGTCGGCGGTTACTTCCGGATTCGCCTGCCGCGAGGCTTCGTTTATCGCTTGACCGACACTTTTGCGCATTACGCAGGCATTCTGCTCCGAATGCGATGCGGCGATCACGGGCTGTTCTGCCGGCGAACTGCCTTCCTGGACATTGGCGGATTTCCAGAAGTGCCGTTGATGGAAGACGTAGAATTTTTTCGCCGGCTGCACCGTCACGGCACTATACGGTACATCGATAGGCGGCTCCGGGTGAACCCTCGCCGTTACGAGGCGATTGGACGTCTGCGCCTAACCTTGGCCTACGGGTTAATCGCGTCGCTTTATATTCTCGGTTTCCCGTTACCGAGACTCGCGGCGGTTTACAAACTCTTGTGTTGCCAGCGCGCAGAGCGTGCATAAAACAATCCAAGAATCGGGATCACATGAAACTATCGCAATTTGTTTTCGCTTCTATCGTCGGCATCTTGTCGATCGTCGCTAACGCTCAGTCATCAACGCCGAAAATGAAAGCCATTATCGTAGACGAGTATGGCGGGCCTGACGTTTTGAAACTGGAAGAGGTGCCGCGGCCTGAGCCAAAAGATGATCAGATCCTTGTTCGCGTGATCGCGGCCGGAGTGAACCCAGTGGACGCGGCGGCTCGTTCGGAGAAGTACGCCAAGTTTTTCGGAATAGTGCTCCCGTTCGTTCCCGGATACGACATTGCCGGAATCGTCGAGAAAACAGGTGCGAATATTAAAAAGTTTAAAACCGGCGATTCAGTTTACGCATACATCGGTCTGGGAGAAGGCGGTGGCTATGCGGAGTACGCAGTTGTGACAGAAGTCGAGGCGGCGCCCAAACCGAAGTCGCTTAATTATATTGAGGCTGCCGCCGTGCCGGTCGTGGCGTTGACGGCATGGCAGGCGTTGATTGACACCGCGAAGCTTAGTGCGGGTCAGACCGTTCTCATTCATGGCGGTTCCGGTGGTGTGGGAACTTTCGCCATTCAAATCGCAAAAGCCCGCGGGGCGAAAGTGATCGCGACGGCATCGACCGCAAACCAGGATCTGCTCAAAAAACTCGGCGCAGATGTGGCGATCGATTACACAAAAACAAGGTTCGAAGACGTCGCGAAGGATGTCGATGTTGTGCTAGATTCAGTCGGTAAGGATACCCTGGCGCGCTCCTACGGCGTGGTGAAAGAAGGGGGCTTTATCGTTACGCTCGTCGCCCAAATCGATCAGGCGGAGCTGGATAAACACAAGATTCGGGGCGCGTCGCTCAGTGTGGAGCCGAATCCGGATGAGCTCGCCAAAATTGGCAGGTTGATCGACGAGAAGAAAATCAAAGTAATCGTCTCTCAAACGTTCCCGCTCTCCGAAGCGATGAAAGCCCAGGAACAAGTCGCGACTGGCCACACGCGTGGCAAAATTGTTCTCAAAGTTGCTGACGAACCCAAGTAGCGGCCAGCGGTTCATCCGTGGTATAACGCAGAGATGAACTGGGACGCAGTTAGCGCAATCTCGCAATTGGTCGGCTCGGTTGCTGTGGTTTTGTCGGTCCTATATCTCGCCATGCAAGTGCATCGGAGCACGCGCGTGGCGAAGCTCGCCACGCAAGACGCCGCGGCCACGGCCCTGCGCGATGTAACCAAACCTTTCATGGAAAACGCCGAGGTGGAACGGATCTGGCGGGTAGGCCTGGAAGATATTGGCTCGCTCTCCGTCGAAGAGCGAGCGCGCTTTTTCCATGCGACCTACCAATTCTTGAAAGCGTTCGAGACAATTCATTTCCATTATGTTTATGGATTAATGGACAAACAGCTCTGGGATGGCTGGCATGGGCTTCTTCGACATTACGTGGCCGCGCCTGGCATTGCCCATTATTGGAAACTTCGGCCTGAGGTTTTCTCCGAGCGGTTTCGGAATTTCGTTAACTCACTCGAACCTCCGGCCGAGCAGCGCACGGTGGGAACTCTTTTCGGCGAGCAGCGGAACTCATAGCCCGCTCCGCGTCGGTTGCCCGGGAGGATTATGATGACGAGTTCCACTACTCGATGAAATTTGCGTGACATTTAACGAGACGCTTCGGCAGATTGACGCAGTGGATCTTTCGACGATCGCGAATATTGCTACCGCACTAACAGTGCTGACTGCCGTCGTTTTTGGGTTGATCGAAATGCGTCATGCGCGCAAGGAGCGAGAAGAGCGAGCAGCGTTTGTAGCTGTCCAGGCGATTCTGACACCAGCATGGATGAGATCAATGGTGCTAGTACAGACAATCCCAGATGGCGTGACTGCCTCGAAAATCGAGGCTGATCCGCGCATTCTCGAAGCCGCTCAATCGATCGGTATTATTCTCGAAGGTCTCGGTTATGCGGTCTTTGCGCGGATGGTTCCGCTAAATGTAGTAGATGAACTAATGGGCGGTACGGTGCGGGTTGCATGGCGTAAATTGCAACGCTACGTCGAGTACGAACGTGAGCGTGCAGGTTCACAGAAAACCTGGGAATGGTTTCAGTGGCTCGCCGAACAGCTCGATCGGCACAGCAGGGCCCGAACCAGTCTCACGGTCGGCGCGCACGACGCTTACCGCGACTGGCGGCCATAAATAACCGAGCGCTCAACAAAACCGTTGCCGCGTTCGGTAACGCGAGCTAATTGCACGGTCTGCCGCCGGGCAAAAGCAAATGAACATTCACGAGTATCAAGCTAAGGAATTGCTGCAAAAGTTCGATGTGGCGACGACGCATGGCAAAGTGGCGGCGACCGTCGATGAAGCGGAACAAATCGCGCGTGAGCTTGGAGCTGTCGATGTTGTAGTTAAAGCGCAAATCCACGCCGGTGGTCGCGGCAAAGGAACGTTCAAGAACGGATTCAAAGGCGGAGTTCACGTTCGCAAGACTCCCGAAGAAGTTCGTGAAGTTGCCTCGAAAATGCTGGGGCAAATTCTGGTGACTCATCAGACTGGGTCCGCTGGCCGCATGGTAAACAAAGTGCTCGTGGCGGAATCCGCCGAGATCGCCCGTGAGATTTATTTTGCAGTTCTTCTCGATCGGGCGACGGCCGCGCCTTTGATTGTTGCGAGCACGGAAGGCGGAGTTGAAATTGAAACCGTTGCGGCGAAATCCCCCGAGAAAATTATTCGGGAGGCAGTCGATCCACTCGCAGGTCTGCAACCATTCCAGACACGAAAACTCGCGAAGCAGCTCGCCTTCGAGTCGTCCCAGTTAAAAAGCGCTTCGAAATTGTTTGAAAGACTCTATCACACGTTCATTGCGTTCGATTGCTCGATGGTCGAGGTCAACCCGCTGGTCGTCACAATGAAGGGCGAAGCGCTCGCTCTCGACGCGAAATTTAACTTCGACGATAACGCGTTATACCGACACCCGGAGATCGCGGCGTTGCGCGATATAGCGGAGGAAGATCCGCGCGAGGTGGAAGCATCAAAGCGGGGACTGAGTTACATCGGGCTGGATGGCAACATCGCATGCCTGGTGAACGGCGCTGGTCTGGCCATGGCCACAATGGACATCATTAAGTTTTATGGCGGCGAGCCGGCTAATTTCCTCGACGTCGGCGGCGGCGCGACGGAAGAGCAGGTGACTGATGCCTTCAAGATCCTGATCGCGGACAAGAAAGTAAAAGCGATCCTCGTGAACATTTTCGGCGGAATCATGAAATGCGATGTCATCGCGCAAGGCATCATCAACGCAGCGAAAACGGTGAAACTCTCCGAGCCGCTCGTCGTTCGTCTCGAAGGAACGAACGTCGAGAGAGGGAAGCAATTGTTGAAAGAAAGCGGTCTCGCGCTGATCGCGGCGGATGATCTTGCGGACGCGGCACAGAAAGCGGTCGCAGCGGCTGCGACCGTAAATTCCAAATCCCAAAGCCCAAGTTCCAAGTAAAGAATCAAATCCCAACTTCAAATGAAAGACGGTGCGAAACCACGTGATCTCGAAGATCGGACGTTTCAATTCGCAGAATCCGTGCGGGCGTTCGTCAAACAGTTGCCGAGAACTGTTAGCAATACTGAGGATGTTCGACAATTGGTCCGCGCATCTGGTTCGGTCGCTGCAAATTGGATCGAGGCCGATGAAGCGCTGAGCAAAAAAGACTTTCTAATGCGTGTGAAAATCTGCCGCAAAGAAGCGAAAGAAAGCCGGCTGTTTCTACGACTGGTGGACGCGGGGTTGACCAAAAGCAGTACGGTTGCTCGTGATACGCTCGCGACCGAGGCACGCGAGTTAACCTTGATTTTCTCATCGATTATTTCGAAGAGCGAATGATCACGGTGTCGTATTTGGAATTTGGCGATTTGAATTTCCCTGGGATTTGGGAATTGGGATTTGGGATCTCTCGCGCGACGACAAGTGAAATTGACAATCGTCTTCGTCTTAACGATTAGTTCGCTCGCCGCTGGCGATGATTTACCACGTCGCGCGAAAACGCCTCGTGAAAATTTTCCGAACGTCGATGTGATTTATGATTCAGTGACTGCCTCAGATGGGCATCGATTGCGGACAATTATTACCAAATCACATGATGGAAAAGGGAAACTGCCTGTAGTCTTTGTGGCCGGCTGGTTGAGCTGCGATTCGGTCGAAGCACCCAAAGGAACGAAAGACGCCAGCGGAATTGTTTTTCAAGGTTTGGCTCAACTACCGGGTTTCTGCTTGTTTCGAGTCGATAAACAAGGCGTTGGTGACAGCGAAGGCGATTGTGCGGCCAACGATTTTGAGTCGGAGCTCGCCGGCTATCGCGCAGCGTTTCGCACATTGAAGAAGTATGACTTCATCGATGCAAATCGCGTTTACATGCTCGGCATCAGTAACGGCGGGGGATTCGCGCCGCTTGTCCCCGAATCAGAATCGGAGCAGGCGCAAGTGGTTGGATACGTCTCAGTCGGCGGTTGGGTGAAGACCTGGTTTGAGCACATGCTCGAAATCGAACGGCGCCGCTTCGCGCTGATGGGCAAATCACCCGGTGAGGTGACTGAGCGAATGAAACGCGCGACCACGCTTTACTACGAGTGGTTGGTCAAGGGCCGCAGCGTTCCCGATATCTTAAAAGAACAACCGGAACTTGCAGGACTTTGGCCCGATGGAAAAGATGCCACGCATCTTTACGGGCGACCGCTGAAATTTTACGAACAATTGCACAAACTGAATCTCGCGGCGGCGTGGTCGCGTGTGAAAGTGCCGTCGATCATTTTACACGGGCAGTACGACTGGATCATGAGCCGGGAAGATCCCGAATTGATGGCGCAATACGTAGATGCAAACCGGCCCGGCGCCGCTCGCTTTATGGAAGTGCCGGAGATGGGACATACATTCCAACATTATTTGAGTTTGGCTGACGCGTTTGCTGGAAAGTCCGCGCCATTTGATCCGAAGATGCTCCGAATTGTGACCGATTGGCTGGAAGAGCAGCAAAGGGAACCCGCAAAATGAAGATTAAGGAAATCGGATTCGTTGCTATCCCGGTGAGGGACATTCCGCGAGCGCGAAGATTTTACGAAGAAGTGCTCGGATTGAGCGTGTCAGATCAAATGATGGGCGGCAAATGGATTGAGTACGCGGTGGGCGACGACACGCTCGCCATCGCAAGTATTGACGAGCTGTGGACGCCTTCCGATCAGGGAACTGGCGCTGCATTTGAAGTGGAAAACTTCCGCGAAGCAATCAAGCACTTGAAAGATCAACAAGTGCGTTTCGCCGTCGAGCCGTTCGAGACACCGTGTTGTGAGATGGCAGTCGTGCAAGATCCCGACGGCAACAAGCTGATAATTCACAAACTCAAACCGGAAGACCAGAAAGGAGTCTGCAAATGATTACAAACGAGGTGGCGTTTATTGCCATCGCGGTTTCCGATGCCGAGCGCGCACGGAAATTTTATCAGGAGACGCTCGAGTTGAAGCCGAGTCATATCGCGATGGGCGGAGCGTGGGTCGAGTACGATATCGGTCCGACAACGATCGGAGTTGGTTGTCATCCAGCGTGGAAACCGTCGCGTGACGGGACAACCGTTGCTTTCGAAGTCGATGACATCGATGCGGCCATCGCCAAGCTCAAACAGCGCGGCGTCACGTTCGACATCCAGAAAACTGAGACGCCAGTTTGTTGGATGGCACAATTCCGCGACCCTGATGGGAACAAACTCGTCGTACACAAGCGAAAGAAATGACGAAGCTTCGTCATTTTTCCCATGTCGATTCTGGTCGATAAAAACACGCGACTTGTCGTGCAGGGCATAACCGGCAGCGCGGGCGCCTTCCACACCAGGCAATGCATGGAATACGGGACGAACGTTGTCGCTGGTGTTACGCCGGGGAAAGGCGGCCAAATGTTTGATGGCAAGGTGCCGGTCTTCGACACGGTCTGGGAAGCGCGACAAAAGACCAGCTGCAACGCTTCGATGGTTTTCGTGCCTGCTCCTGCGGCTGCGGATTCGATTCTGGAAGCAGTAGATGCCGGAGTTGATCTTGTGGTGTGCATCACGGAAGGGATTCCGGCGATGGATATGATGCGCGTAAAAGCGCTGATGCGTGGGAAAAAATCGCGGCTGATTGGTCCGAATTGCCCGGGAATTATTACTCCCGGCGCATGCAAGATTGGCATCATGCCGGGCTACATTCATAAGCCGGGAGGTATTGGTGTGATCTCGCGCTCCGGGACGCTCACCTACGAGGCAGTCTGGCAATTGACGTCGCGCGGCTACGGGCAATCGACGTGCATCGGCATCGGTGGCGATCCCATCCACGGCTTGTCGCATCTGGACGTAGTGAAACTTTTCAACGAAGATCCCGCGACAAACGCGATGGTCTTGATCGGCGAAATCGGTGGTTCGGCCGAAGAAGAAGCCGCCGCATGGATCAAAGCGAATTACAAAAAACCGGTGGCAGCTTTCGTTGCGGGGATGACAGCCCCGCCCGGCCGCCGGATGGGGCACGCAGGCGCAATCGTCTCTGGTGGAAAAGGGACTGCGGCGGGAAAAATTGAAGCGCTAAGGGGCGCGGGAATTGCAATCGCTGAGACGCCCGCGACTATTGCCAATACGTTGATCGCACAATTGGAAGCGCGATCATAGTTCGCTGGGGCTTTAGTGTTTCACAGGTTGTGTGAAGGACAGATGAAACGGATTCTTCTCATCGGTATCGGGCGCTGGGGTGGAAACCACTTGCGCGTGCTCAAGTCGATGCCAATCGAACTTTTTGTAGCTGATCATCATGAGCAACGGCTGCGTATGGCAGACATTCCGGAAAGTCATCGCAGCACGGATGCACGCTCACTTTTTCCGAGGATTGACGCTGCGGTAGTCGTGACGCCAGCGCCGGAGCACTTCGAAACCTGTCACGAATTGCTCGAGATGGGAAAAGATGTGTTCGTGGAAAAACCAATCACTTTGGTTTCGAGCGAGGCAAAGAAGCTGACGGAGCTCGCGCAGAAGTCCGGATTGATTCTACAGGTTGGGCATATTTTCCGGTTCGACCCGGCGTCGCTCTGGATGCGCGATGCGATTGCCGAGGGGCGATTTGGCCAGCTCAAGATACTGCGCGCCAGATTCAGCGGCTTTAAACGTCCCCGGCACGACACCGGCGTCACTTTTGCCGACAGCATTCATTTTATCGATCTTTTCAATTTTCTCCTCGAAGCGCCGCCACGGCGCGTTCATGCGGTTCTGCGTGATTTTTTGGGCCGCGGAATGGACGACGAATCGCTGATTGTCTTGGAATACGATCAAGGCAACGGTTCTCCGATACTCGCGACGGTAGAAGCAGGATACCATGCACCAGGCAAATTTCGCGAAGTAATCATTGGCGGGACGGATTGCTCCGCGGTGTGCGATTACAACGTGGCACAGTACAAAATCAAAACGTTCGAAAATCGACATCTCGCTGATAGCGACGCGATAAAAGCGGAGGAAGGCGCGGTGCACCAACTGGAATTTCCGCCAGAAGAACCGCTGCGCGCCGAACTGGCGGCTTTCATTGATTCGATCGAGAAGCGGACGCCATCTCGAGTCGATGGATGGGCGGGATTCCATGCTGTCTCCGTAGTGGAAGCCGCACTGGAGTCCGCGCGAACCGGAGCATGGAGCGACATTTCTAAATAAGTCGTGTCATTGATCGGTATGAAAAAAATCCCGCTTTCGCGTGTTTTCCTAACCGAAGAAGTGCGTAAAGCTGCGCTGCGCGCGCTCAACTCCGGATCGTACATCCTGGCGAAAGAATGCGAAGCATTCGAAGCGGAACTAGCCGATTACATCGGCACGAAACATGCGGTGCTTTGTTCGTCGTGGACTGCGGGCGGGTTTCTGCTTCATCGTGCCATGGGCTTGAAAGTCGGCGACGAGATCCTCGTACCGTCGCACACGGCGTTTCCTTCGATCGAGCCGATGATCCATTTCGGCGCGAAACCGGTTTTCATCGACATCAATGAAACCTACTGCCTCGATGTCGATCTTCTGGAGGCATCAATTACGCCTCGAACCGTGGGTATTCTCCCGGTGCATCTTTACGGGCATCCCGCCAATCTCGATCGAGTTTTCGAAATCGCCCGGAAGCATGACCTTTGGGTGATTGAAGACTGCGCTCAAGCGCATGGAGCGCGATTCAAAGGCAAGTGTGTCGGCTCAATGGGCGTTGCTGGCGCGTTCTCGTTTTATCCTTCGAAAAATCTCACGGTCATGGGCGACGGCGGCTGCATCACGACCAACGACAGCGCGCTCGCAGACGATCTGCGCATGTTGCGCAACCACGGACGCAAATCGAAATACATCCACGAGGCGGTTGGCTACAACTACCGCTTTAACGAAATCCAAGCCGCGATTGGCCGTGTGGAACTGCGCAACATCGACAAGTTGAATGAGCATCGGCGGCGCGTTGCTGCTCGTTACACCGAACGTCTCAGCGGGGTCGTGAAGGCGCCGCCCGAGAAAGAATGGGCGCACGCCGTTTACCACATGTACGTCATCCGAACCGAACGACGCGATGAGTTGGCGAAGCACTTGCAAAGCAAAGGAATCGGCACCGGCATTCATTATCCAGTGGCGAATCATCAGCAGCCGGCGGTTACGAAACTTTATCCGCACTTGCCAAAGCTCCCGCGAACCGAAGCCGTGGTGAAAGAAATTCTCTCAATGCCGATCTATGGAGAATTGCCACTGGAGGATGTCGATTATGTTTGTGACGCGATCCTCGAATTTTTCGGCAAACAATGAACCCGCCGCGTCGCTACACACGTCGCCTGTCTCTTCTCAAGGGAGAGGATAGGATGAGGGTTGAATACTTCGGCGGCGCGAAACCCGTCACCTCAGTCCTCTCCCCTTACGAAGAGGAGAGGCGGACTGGTTCGGGCTAAGTAGCTTCGCAATGAATGCAGTAGAGTTGAGCCTCGTTATTCCCTCTCATAACGAGGAGAAAAATTTACGGCCATTACTATCAGCAATTCATGCGGCGCTCGACCCGCTCGCGTTGGACTATGAAATTGTGATTACGGATGACTGCAGCACCGATAATTCGTGGAGCGTCTTGAAACAGCTTGCCGCGAATGATCCGCGCCTGCGTATCCAGCGCTTCAAGTTCAATTGTGGCGAATCAGCTGCGAGCTGGGCGGGCATGCAGGTTGCGCGTGGTCGATACATCGCCACGCTGGATGCCGATCTTCAAAACGATCCCAAAGATTTGCCGGCGATGCTCGAAGCGCTTAAAAATGCGGACTGCGTTTGCGGGACGCGCGCTACAACGCGAGGAAAAGGCGACAAGTGGATTCGAATTGCCTCTTCGCGCATCGCCAATTGGGTGCGCAACAAACTCTCCGGCGAAAAAATCAGCGATGCCGGCTGCACGTATCGCGTGTTCAAACGCGACTGCATCGCGCACGTGAAATTCTTTAATGGCGCTCACCGTTTTCTTCCCACATTGATTAAGATGGAAGGATTCCGCGTCGTCGAAGTCCCAGTCTCGACAAATCCGCGATTCTCGGGAAACAGTCATTACGGTGTCTGGAATCGTTTGTTCAAATCATTCCGCGACCTCCTCGCTGTGCGCTGGATGAAATCGCGACAAATCCGATACGAAATCGCCGAATCGAATGATTGAATATTTGACGACACATCGCGCTAAGTTGGTTGAGCGTGCTGTAGCCGCCTCGCTGTGTCGAGGCGCTCAGTGCGTTGCTAGTGGCACAGCGGCACGGCGACACAGCGCCGTGGCTACAACGCCGAGTGCTGTCGGGTTACCTCAGCATGCGTGGACACCAGACAGCGCTAAACAGAGATTTGAAAGAATTGAGGTGAGGGAATTCACAATCATTACATTGAAGCATTAAACCCTCATCCTGCCCTCTCCCTTGTGAAGGGAGAGGCGAAACGCTAAACAAATCAACAGCCTATGAATATGCTCACCATTATCGCTATCACCTGGATCGGAAAAGAATACCGATTCCTTGGTCTGGACTGGAGTTATCTGATGGTTATCGGCTTTATCGGGAACGCTCTTTTCTCGATGCGGTTCCTTGTGCAATGGCTGGCCTCAGAACGGCAAGGTGAAAGCGTAATTCCGGTATCGTTCTGGTATTGGAGCATTGCCGGAAGCGCTCTGATGTGCCTCTACTTCGTTTTCCGGCGCGACCCGGTCGGCATCCTGGCATATCTGCCGAACTCAATGATTTACATTCGCAATTTAATGCTTATCCGGAAACGCAAATTCGCTTTCACCGCTGCCGCACCCTCCCAAAAACCGCGCGAAGCCGGATAGCGAAGCATCACATCAAACGCAGTTCAGTACTTAATCAATGAGTACTCGACACCAGTAAAGAGATGCCTGTGGGGATTGAGAATTGATCTGCCTTAGGCGGGAGAAACACTGTCAGTAATAAGCTCTGACCCCTTTCCCTGACCCCCGTTCCTTTTCCAAATCCGAGTTGGGGCATCAGACTTCGAGTTGGTCCAGGTCGATGTTAAGCCACGGAACCTGCCGAATTACTTAAAGGCGGATATTACGGCGCAATGCTGGTCAACCCGGTCAACGCAAAGGTCCACAAGACGAGAGTCAATCATCTTACGTAGATCAGATTCGGAAATATCACTGACATTGCGATCCTTCGACCAGGCAGAAATAGTTCCGGGAGCTTCTGAAAAGTTGTATTTGTCTGCATCCCCTTCGAGCTCGCGCGAGCCTTTCAGGTATGTCGTGTGCCTAAAATTATTTTTCCGCAACACCGCAATCCACTGCGCAAGCTTGGGCTTGGTTAGAGCCCAATTATTACGGTGAGGTTTGTGCCATAACACGATTTCAAAGAGGAATCCCTCAGCGGCGCCGTCCCATGCAGCCGTGGTCTGGTAGTACATGTAGAGCTTGTTCAAATAGCCTTGGTTTCCGAAAATCCCTTTCCAAGACTTCATTCCTATTTTGAGGCAAGGCCAGTCCTTGTCGTGCAAGACGATCTCGGGCTCTAAGAAGGGACACGGTTGCCGCGCCATGAGTTTCTCCTTCACCTGCTCAAAGAGAGTACCGAGCGCTTTTCTCGCTGTCACTCCCCGCGCGTAATCCAAAATCTGTTGCGGCGTCCAATTGCTTACAATTCGTTCTGCTTCCATGTAATCCAATAGGTATTCGAGGATCGTCTTCTCAGTCGGTTCCAGTAAACTCTGTTTTCCGCTGACAGCCACGTACTTATTATACAGTTCGTCATATAGCTTGCGCCATGTATGACGAGCATCGCCACCAAAATCCTTGATTTTGAAATCGCTGGGTCTCTTGACGAGACTAAAAACATACTTTTCTCCCTTTTTGGTCTGCTCGAGCCAGTCTCGATATTTTTGTATCTGGGGGCCAGTTTCCTCAGCTTCAACTTTGACCTCAACGACAATATTGCGGGTTCCCGGTGCTTCGAGAAGCAGATCAACGATACCGTAGCCTCCCAATTGCTGCTGCGTTGAAACGTCGAGAGTTTCTACGTCAGCGAGATCGACTTTGTCATCACCATCAAACAGGAACCTGACGAATTCTCGTTTGATGTTGCTACTCAGCAATAAACAGGTCCCAAGAATTTCCGTCGCGTGGTTTTCGATTAGATCGCCCCGATAGCGTTTGAGCCTAAGGAAGGGATTTTGCTTTTGCATTGTTAAAGCAACAGATCAGAGTCGATCGTTTAGCCCAAACGCCTTGCGCCTTTTTTCTGGAAGGAGCCGTTCAAGTCCACGCTTGAGTCGCAGCAAGTCCTTTTCAGTACGTCGCAGCAAACTGGCTTCTATTCCAGGCAGACTGATCTCGATCCCTGATGGCAATTTCTCCTTGAGAGCTATCACCGTGTCTAATTCTTGATTGAGCGCATCGATCGCCGCAGCGATGAAAACTTCAGCTCTACCTACTGCTGCGCTTCGCGCCAGCGGCTGGTCGCGGGGTGCAATCGCCCAAACATCTAGTGCGCGCTGCCAATTTCGGGTGCGTGCATAGAAGCTCCCCAAGGCCTCTGTAATGCAACTGACATCGAATTCATTTTCAGCTCGTTCAATAGCATTTAGGCATTTCCGCTCCAGCTTCTTTGCCTCCGAAAGCTTGTTAAGTTGCAGGTAGATATCCATCGCGAACATCAACTCACTTGGACTTCGCAAATCTCGCGGAACGCAGAATGGCAATGCCGCTTCAAAATCCCAAATTGCAGAGTAGTAGTTCAACATCACTTCGCGTGCGCGCCGCTGTTCCTTTCTGCTTAATCGCGCAAAAGCGGCCTCCACATCGCGTCGCCAGCGACGCGGTGCATCCAAGGTACCTATTGCTCGCACCGCCTTCCAAAGCGCCTCAGCCGTCGACCGAGGGTGCCGAAGAATTTGCCGAATCAGCCTTTTGACTTCCTTCGTCGAACCAAGTTCGACAAACCCATTCAGTTCCGTGGTAAGCCAATCAATAGAGCTCTGTTGCAGCGCACGACGAGCCTCAGGCATGCGCCAATCGTAAGGAATTCATACCTTCATTCAAGCACTGTCGATGTTGCAGATCATTCGCGTATCTCACCGAGTTGCCGGCGTGCTTTCGGGGCGGCTGATTCTGCGGCAGGCAAATTTGCTGCTTTCCAATCCATGGCCATACGAATCCGGGCACGGCCGCTGGGATGATCGAAAAAGATGAATTCTTCCAGCGGCGTCGGATCGAGTTTGCGATAAGCGCCAAGCTTCAGCGCCACTTTGGCCATGCCGTCGGGCTCGCGCGAAGCGTTGATCCCAAAAGCGTCTGCTTCGCGCTCCGTCACGCGTACCACTGTATTAAGCAATGGAGTCGCGATGAAAACCAGCGTGCTGAATATCAAAACGAGTAACGGAAGCCCGGCTGGATCGGCAATGCCGCGCACACTCCATTTGCTGCCCCAGCGCGTGACGGCTGCGTCGAAGAAAACATGGGTAAACGCGAATCCCACGAGAATAAAAATCCCAAGGTAAGTCAGCAATTTTGCGCCGTGATTGAGGACGTAATGGCCCATCTCGTGCGCCATGACCTCGCGTATTTCCGGGAGCGTGCATTGCTTGAGCAGATTGTCATTGAGCGCGATGCGCGTCGTGCCGAGAACTCCTGCGACATTAGCGGTCACGCGCGTGGTCTGGCGCGAAGCGTCCACCTCGAAAACTTGTTTTACCGGGATTTGATTCGCTCGCGCCATCGCGAGAATCGGATCTCTAATCTCGGGCTTCGTCAGCGGTTTGTAGGTGTTAAAGAGCGGCTCTATGAACACCGGTGCGATAAAGACCAGGACGAACGAGAAAATAATCGCCACGACTGTTCCCCAGATCCACCATGTCCGCGGTGCTCGCCGGAAAACAGCGTAAAGCACAATCAACAGGATCGTCGCGGCAACTATTGTGACGCCCAGACCGATTAACTGTTCGCGGGACCACGCAAGGAAAGTCTGGGTTGCGAAGCCGTATTGATGCTCGCGAAAAAAGTGTTCATACAGATTCAGAGGGAAACTTAATATGTAAACGATCACCAGATACGGCAGCGCGTAGCAGGCTACTTGCAGCGTCTTGAATTTGGTTAGTCGCTGCGAAAAATCGCGTAGCCGCGCCGAGATTCGGGAAGCCAGCAGAAAAATCGAGATGGCGACGGCGAGGAGAAAATTCCACAGAATCAGCCAGTAACCGCCCTCGAAATATGCGTCGGATTTTTCGCGCTGATCTCTCGGTACACTGGCTAACCAAGCTTGCGTCGCTGCAGCGGGATCAAGCAGCTGCACATTTTGTTCGATTCCAGGCGAGGCGACGGTTGCGGGAGTCTCCCTGCCAGATGCCGCAATGGGCGCAAAGACGAAGCAAACGGTTATCGATAGCAGAAGCAAACGCTTCCTCATGTTTGCATGCATAATGAAGCCGCGGTCAAAAGAAAAGCAGTGTAATGATATCCGCTTGACCTCCTAACAACTTGGATAAGCCGGCATCTCATTGGGCTGGACAAAAAACTATGACAGCACAGAATTGCTTCCATGAAAACGCCGGCGCTGCTCATTTTCGCATTTACTGCGGGCGCGGTACTGGGGCTGCAAGCACATGCGGAGACTCAAGCAGACACGGCGCGTTATGGGCCGTACCCGGCGAATTATAAGGAGGTTGTGATGCAATGGCTCAACAAACAATTGATCGAGCCGGAAAGCGCGCGCATTGAATGGGATGGGGATCCGAAACCGGCCGATTTAGGGAGGAACGGCGAACATCTCTACGGTTATCTGGTCAATTTCACCGTGAACGCTCGAAATCGCTTCGGCGGCTACACGGGCAAACAAAAACATGCGGTGCTTATCCATAATGGCGAAGTAATCAAAGGCCTGGGGTTCGGCTACTAATTATTATGAAGAAATTGAAAATGAATTCTCGATCGAAATCATCGGGGCAAGTAATTGCCCTGCTCATCATCGTGCTGGGATTGGTTGGGGTTGGGTTTTGGTGGCTCTTGTCCAACAAACAAGCCATGGCCAAGGAAGGAAAAGAATTCGCCAAGGAAGCGATCCAACGCATCGCTGTCCAGCACGATCTGAACTTTTTCGCATCGCGATTGAGTCCGACGGCGCGCATGAATTTTGCGCCTTCGGCACAACAAGAGTTTATGGCCGAAATTACTAAGCTTGGAGCGCCTGTTGGCCCGATTGACGTCCAGGGCGACATCGAGTTTCAGTCACAATTTTTCGAGCCGCGAGGAAATTTCCATGCCCGCATAAATTACCCGGCGAAGTTCGCCGATATCAACATCGCCATTTCGCATCCGGTTGGTCGCTGGCAGATTGACGAGGCCACATTTCTGCCTGAGAAGGAGCGCTAGTCGCGGAACCTCGATATTTAGATGACGCAACTGTGAGGTGCTAAAGCAAGTCAGCGCCGCGCTTCCCACCCGTGGTTGTAGCCGCCTCGCTATGTCGAGGCGCTCACCGTGTTGCCAACCCGCACGGCGATACAGCGCCGCGGCTACAGCAGTAGGCGCTCGAGCGAATCGAGGCAGATCTGCGACCAAGTCTCCATTGTTTCGCGACGCGCTAGCAACTCTTCTCTTGGAAGAAATGTGAGCTCCGTGATCATGGCCTCGCGTTTTTGCACCTTTGGCTCGGCTAGTTTGAAAACGTGAATGATGCCAAGATGCACTCGTCCTACCTCCGTCGTGTCGTCATTTAGAAGAGCGACAATCCGGCCTTCGAATGGGCTGTCGATTTTGATTTCTTCATTTACTTCGCGTTCAACGCCGACGCGATAAGCCTGCTCATCCAACGCAAAGAGCGATTCGTCGGTCTCGTTCATGTGACCGCCAATGCCGATTGAGCCTTTCGCCACCAGGCGTTGTTCACCGGCTTTTTTGCCGCGGACGTAGTAGACCAGCTTGCCCTCAAACGCGACGAGCGCGTAAGGAATGATTTGTTTGAAGGCCGGATTTGTTTCAGCCTCAGGACGTGGAAGAAAGAAATTGTTTCCGCGCGACAGGAACGGGCCGAGATATTTGTGCGGCTCGAAGTTGAGACCCTGGAAACTGCCAAGCTGATCGAACAAACTGCGCCTGATCACGAGAACGTTTTCCGCCGAATAGCTCATCAGTAAATTAATCTAGTTAGAAGACTGCGAACTCGCTCTGTTTTCCCAGTCTTACTCGTATTCTTACCCTTGTTCTGATAGGGACGGCGCGCTGCGCAGTCCGGGCATCACAGCGCGAAGCCTCTACCTAAAACGAATAAGTCACGCCTACCTGCGGCCCGAACAAATTCAGGCTCGGATTCGGATCGGTCTGTCCGCCATTGGAGAGATGCTCGTAAAGCACTCCCGCGTTCAGTTTGCAGTGATCGTTTAGCTTGTAGCTAATGCCGGCCGCCGATAAAATGTTGAACGTAAAATCCTGTCCCTGTCCGCCGGGAACCTCAGGATGACTGTCGATCCAGCCTAAACCGAGTCCGCCCGAAACATACGGGACAAGCCGGCTTCCCGGTCGAACAAAGTTGTAACGGGCGCCGAAGTTGACTCCGAAATAGTGATTCTCGATCCCGCGAAAAATCGGTTCAGCAATGGCACTGACATAAAATTGGTTGTAACCGCGCAGCCACACGTCGCGCCGCACCACGCCCCAACGGACCCGCGCCGTCAGAAACTCCGCCCCGATCTGGTAATCCTGTGGCGGATTAATAGCGCCGAATAAATATCCGGATTCAACTGCGAGTTCGAAGCTCCGCGGATTAAGTTCAGTCGGAGGAAGTTCTGCGCTCGATTGTTCCATTCCACCGAACGCTTGCGAGCACCCGAGAAGAAGCACGAAAGCAGCAGAAGCGCAAAGCGTTTTCATCCGGCGCGCCTACCATAGGGGGAGTTGATGGGATTGCAATTGGTAGGGACGCCGCGCTGCGGCGTCCGGACCGGCGCAGCGCGCTGTCCCTCCAGGAATTCCGCAAGATCGACAGGCAAGGGACTATTCCATTCGCCCTCGCCTTCGATCGCCAGTTTTGCCGAGTGAAGCGCATGCCGCGGCAAAAGTAGCCGCTGCTCGATTTCGGATGTCCACCCGGTGTCGATGAACCGTAGGTAAAGTTGCTCGTCCGGGCCATAGATTTTGTCGCCCACAATCGGATGACCGATCGAGCTAAGGTGCACGCGAATCTGATGCGTGCGCCCCGTGCGCGGAATTGCGCGGATTAAGCTGAACCTATCGAGTTCGCTTGCGTTCCGGACCGGCGCGCTTTGGCCACGGGGAGCGGGTTCTGGTCGCGCTCTACCATTCGATCCTTTAAATCGTCGCTCGACGCGAAACTCTGTATGCGCTGGCGACCCGGCCGAGTGAATCATTTGCTTCAGCCAGATCGCTGATGGTTGGTACTTACCTCGTCGATCTAATGGCGCGTCAACAATTCTCTGTTCCCATTCCGGCCAGCCCCAAACAATGGCCAGATACTCTTTGCGCAATCGGTGTTGCTGCATGAGCAGTCCGTAGCGGCGAGCAGCCGCGGCGGTTTTCGCGACAAGAACCAGGCCGCTCGTTTCCCGGTCGAGTCTGTTTACGATCGAAACCTGACCACCGCTGGCAATTTCGAATGCCAGCAGCTCGCGCAATTCCTTCCACAACGTTCGCGCGCCATTTGGCTTGGTCGGATGAACGAGAAGAAACGGCGGCTTCTCGATGACGACGTAGTCATCCGTCTCATCGATGACTTGGAAATCGAGCATCAAAGTAGCGTAACTGACTCGGTTGCGCCCCGCCAACTCGCAACTTCGCGCGCCGTACGGCGGGACGACTCCCTCCCTTTGGCGGCCTGGAGCGCTGCCTTCGGTTTCGTTTGCTTGACCTTGCTGGCAAAACCGCTTTACCTAAACGCTCAGCCTTGACCAGAGGAGCGCGCTTGGATCCTAAAGACCTCAAAGAAATCAAAGCCATCATCGATCTGATGAAAAAACATGACCTTTCGGTCTTCGAGATCGAAAGGGAGGGTTTCCGCCTGAAGCTGCAAAAAGCGGCAACGGCTGAAACAACGACGGCTGCGCCCGCTGCGTCTCACGCGCCGCCCAAATCGCCCGTGGGCGCGCCGGAGGTGCCCGCTGCAGCGCCCAAGCCGATCGAAAGCGTGCCGCTGAAAGAGATCGTCTCCCCGATGGTAGGCACATTCTACCGTTCCGGCGCGCCGGATGCGCCGCCTTTTGTCGATGTTGGCAGTGAGGTGACCGAGGACACGGTGGTATGCATTATTGAAGCGATGAAAGTGATGAACGAAATCAAAGCGGAGGCCAGCGGTGTCATCGCCGAAGCGTTGGCCGAGAACGGCAAGCCCGTCCAATTTGGCCAGGTCCTTTTTCGCGTTCGATGAGTGTGGGTCAAATGATTACTTGTAGGGCAGGCGCATCGCCTGCCGTGCGTCGGTGAGCTGGCAAGCGAAGCGCTTGCCCTGCAACGGATGTTCGAAAAAGTTCTGATTGCCAATCGCGGTGAGATCGCGCTGCGTATCATCCGCGCCTGCAAAGAGCTCGGTATTCGCACCCTGGCGGTTTATTCAGAGGCGGACATCGATTCGCTACATGTCCAGCTGGCGGATGAATCGATCTGCATCGGTGCGGCGCCGAGCTCCGAAAGTTACTTGAAAATCGATCGCATCATGAGCGCAGCGGAGATTGGCGATGTCGATGCAATTCATCCTGGCTATGGATTTCTGGCGGAGAATCCGCATTTCGCGGAGGTGTGCGAGAGCTGCAACATTAAGTTTATCGGGCCTTCTTCGCGTGCGATTCAAGCGATGGGCGATAAAAACGCCGCACGCGCCTCGGCCCGCAAAGCCGGTGTGCCGGTCACGCCGGGAAGCGACGGAATTGTTGAGACCGAGGACGAGGCGATCAAAATCGCAAAGAAAATTGGTTACCCGGTCATGATCAAGGCGGCGGGCGGCGGGGGCGGCCGCGGGATGCGCACCGCGCACAACGAGCCCAGCCTCAAGTCGGCGTTTCACAGCGCGCGTCACGAGGCTGAGAAAGCGTTCGGGGACGAGCGGATTTACATCGAGAAGTTCATCCTCAATCCGCACCACGTCGAATTTCAGATCGTAGCCGACAGTCGCGGCCACATTGTTCATCTCGGCGAACGCGATTGTTCCATTCAACGGCGCAATCAGAAGGTGATCGAGGAATGTCCATCGCCGCTGATGACACCAGGACTTCGCAGAAAAATGGGAACCGCCGCCATCAAACTCGCCAAATCGGTGGGTTACGAAAATGCGGGTACGATCGAGTTTCTCGTCAATCAAGACCGACATTTTTATTTTATCGAGATGAACACACGCATTCAGGTCGAACACACCATCACTGAGGAGGTTTACGGGTGCGATTTGGTGAAGGAACAAATCCGGATTGCTTCGGGCGAGCCGCTTTCGGAACACGTCGCGCATGCCCAGCCGCGCCTGCATGCTATTCAATGCCGCATTAACGCGGAAGATCCGGCTAAGGATTTTCAACCTACCCCCGGCCGGATCGATTTTTACTACGCGCCGGGCGGCCACGGCGTGCGGATCGACTCGCACGTTTACACCGGTTACACCGTGCCTGCACATTACGATTCGCTGATCGCGAAAATAATTACTGTCGGTGCGACGCGGACAAATGCGATCGAGCGGATGCGGCGCGCGCTCGATGAATATTACATCACCGGCATCAAAACCACGGTGCCGTTTCACGCAGCGGTTATGCGAAACGGCGAGTTCCGCGACGGGAACTACGACACTGGTTTTATCGAGCGCGTCATGTCATCGGGCAAACTCGAGCTGACCTCGCCGCCCATCCGCTTGCGCGAATAAGAATTTGCGAACGCTACACGATCGCCATCTCTACGGCATCATTGATCTGGGCTATGTCCCGCGACTGCGGGATTGCAATCGGATCGCGCAGCAAATGATCAAGGGCGGCGTCGATGTGATTCAGTTGCGCGGAAAAGGCAAATCGATGGACGAACTTTCCGATGTCGCCGCGGCGCTCCACAAGATCACTTCTCGGTGTTCGATCCCGTTGATAGTGAACGATCATGCTGAGGTTGCGCGAAAAGTTGGGGTGGACGGCGTACACGTGGGCCAAGATGACGACTCAATCGAAGTCGCGCGAAGCAAGGCCGGCCGCCCAGTGTTGGTGGGAAAATCGACACACAGCCTCGAGCAGGCGCGCGCCGCTCAGTGCGAAGGCGCCGATTACATCGGTTTCGGCCCGATCTTCGCGACGCCCACCAAACCCGATTACCCGCCGATCGGTTTATCCAATATCAAAAACGTGCACGGCGATATTAGCCTACCGATCTTTTGCATCGGTGGTATCAAACTAGATAATCTGAAGGACGTTATCGCCGCCGGGGCACAGCGCATCGCGATCGTCTCCGGCTTGCTCAGAGCACCGGACATCATCGAATATGCCCGCACCTGTAAACGGCTTCTTCTCGAAATCAAACATCAAACACCGAACATCGAACATTCATAATGTCCGTTCTCGTTGTTGGTTCTATCGCGCTCGACACGGTCAAAACTCCTGTTGAAGAACACAGCGATTTGATCGGCGGGTCGGCTTCATATGCGGCGCTGAGCGCAAGCTTCTTTTCGCCTGTGCGGCTGGTCGGCGTGGTGGGCGAAGACTTTCCGGAATCCGAATTCGAGTTTTGGAAAGAGCGCAAGATTGATATCGATGGTGTCCAGCGCGCGAACGGCAAGACCTTCCGCTGGTCGGGCGAATATTCATGGGATTTGAACACGCGCCAAACACGGTCGATCGCGCTCAACGTGTTTAAGCATTTCGAGCCCGTATTGCCGAAAGCGTACCGTCAGAGCGACTTCGTGTTGCTCGCCAACATCGCGCCGTCGCTGCAAGCGCACGTGCTCGATCAAATGGAACGTCCGCGTTTTGTCGTCGCAGACACCATGGATCTGTGGATCGAGACAACCAGATCGGATTTGGATGCGCTGCTTCGCCGGGTGGATCTTCTTATTCTGAACGAGAGCGAAGCCCGGGAAATGACCAAGGAAACCAGCCTCATTAAAGCGGGGCGCCGCATCCGAAAATTCGGTCCGCGCTATGTCGCCATCAAAAAAGGCGAGCACGGAGCGCTACTCTTTGGCGAAGGCGATCAGTTCTTCAGCTGCGGGGCATATCCGCTGGAAGACATTCACGATCCGACCGGTGCAGGGGACACGTTTGCCGGTGGCATGGCGGGATACTTGGCCGGCACCGTGAAAAAAGTGCACTTCAACGATCTGCGCAAAGCGATGATTTACGGGAGCGTGCTGGCGAGTTTTTGCGTCGAAGCATTCAGTTTGGCGCGTCTGCGCGATCTAACGATGGATGAGATAGCGAAGCGCTATGAGACGTTCAAATTGATGAGCCAGTTTGAAATTATCCATTGAGGTTCCGTGTGAAATTAATGAAAGCGACGATGACCCTTTACTCCGGCGTGGCAGCCTTCGTTTTGCGTTGCGCTCCGAGCGAAGGCTGGAGCCTACGGGATTCGAACCCGTGACCTCCTCAATGCCATTGAGGCGCTCTACCAACTGAGCTAAGACCCCGTGTAAGAATTGTAGATTGTAGATTTTTGATCGGCGATTGCAACTAGTGGACGATGATGGAAAGTGCTCGCTTCCGCAGCAATGAAAGCCGGGAGCACGATTTTTCTACTCTACCCCGCCTGGCTGATTGGAGCTGTGATGCTCGTTTTCGCTGCGGCTGAGAAACAGCCTGACAATTTCTACACATTGCTGCGCTGGGTTTGTTGTGCGGTGTTTGCTTATTCTGCGGTCACCTCTTTTCAAATGAAGCGCATGGTGTGGTTGTCCATTTTTGCCGCGCTAGCGGCTCTGTTTAATCCAATCTTTCCGCTCCCTCTCAGTCGCGGCGTATGGACCGTGGCGGATTGGTTTTCAATCGGCGCGATGGTTATTGCCGCCTTTGTCTTTTGGAAAAGTTCAAAAACCTGATCAGATTTGGCCCCGAAATAAACTCTGTGAAAGCTTCGGCGAACTCGACCGAAGGGTAGGAAAGAAAGCGACCGGCACGTAAATTTTTGAGTGATGACTAAGATCGTCTCGCTCCGACGTGGCTCGCAAATACCCTCGTGCAATAACCAATCGATCTTTTCGCGTTTAAGCCGATTCGCATTCGGCTCGGCATACCACAGCGAACGGAACGGCAGCGCATCCCTTCGTAGATCGGTACTGTCCTGATTCGAATTACGATTTCGCGCGTCGAATGACGGTGCGACTCTTTATCCTTATTAGTGGCTGCCAGTAGTGCCAGTGGCGCCTGTCGTGGGTTTGGAATTGCCCGTACCACCCCCGCCACCTTTGACATCTGTTAGTGGCTTCAGGTCACGAACTTTGATGTCCTTCTTGGCTCGGCGGCGCCAAGCAGATCGGATTACATTGATGTGTGGGATTTGTGTATTCATGCGCGAAATGGCCTCCCAAATCGCGTTTGGCTAATTCTACCACGCCTTTGCCTTTGAAGCAATAGCAACTTTCCCCAGAATGTCATTTTCATCAGCGTGGCGCGAAGTTCCCATCGCCACCACGTTTTCTTCTTTTGAACACCGTTGCCCGCTTCATTCAATACACAAAATCACTGCATCTTGCGCAACAAGCGAGCGACGATCGAAATCTTCGAGCGATTGGCAAGATCGATAATCGCGTCTTTCTCGAGCAGCAACGTCTTTCCCGCTTCGGTAGCGATAACGCGCAATTTCGCGTCTGCCGCAACGCGAACTGTTTCAACGCCGATCACCGGAACATCAAACCGCATGTCTTGATTTGGCTTGGCAACTTTGGCCATGATCGCATCTTTGCGCGCGAGCGCGCCGCAGCGTCTGATCGCTTCGTTTGTTCCTTCGAAAGCTTCGACCGCGATAATCGTTCCGTTTTTGACGATTACGGTCTGCCCGATGTTGAGTCGCGCGATTTCCTTGGCGATTTTCCAGCCAAGATCCACATCTTCCTCTTCGCGGCGCGATAGTTTCGGTCCCGCGATCAGTCCGGCAGTGGCTATTGAATCTTCGAGAAAAGTCGTGGCCGGCAAAAGGGCGACATCGATTTTCGCGAGCTCATCTGCAATAGCCGCGAAGATGGACTCGGCATTGCGCTGTCTGAGTTTTCCAAGCAACAACAGTGCTTTCCAGTCTGGATGCAAATCGAAAAGATTTTTCGGCGCGATTTGGCCGGCCATAATCGCGTGATGAACTTTTTCTTCGCGAAAAAATCTGAGCAATCGACCGAGTTGGCCGACGCGCATCCATTCGATTAGATCGACATGTTGCCCGAGTATCGGATCGGTCTCGCCAGTGAACGCCGCCGCAACGATTTGTTTAACGCCAGCTTTTCGCGCTGAATCGGCAAGCAATCGTGGGTAAACGCCGTTGCCGGCGATGATGCCGAAAGTCTCCGGCTTCGTCACGAATCAAGATTACCAGCGCGCCGAGAGCAGGAAAGCTTCAATGTACGAAGCGATGTCCGCCGCGGCGGACACCGAATTTGAAATAAACAGGCGCTTGACACAAGCGCCTCTACAATTGCTAGCCATGATGGCGGCGGCGTTTGACGTGCAATTGGGCGAGCGCTTTCTGCAATGACGCTTGGATGGCGGCCACTTCTTCGGCGGTGTGATCTTCTTTCATCGCCGCCTTCGCCCGCTCGACCGCCGCTTCGGCGGCCGCAATGTCGATCTTCTCGGATTCGAGTGCCATGTCCGTTAGCACTGAAACCGCATCGGCTTTGATCTCGACAAATCCTTCGCCAATCGCTAGGGCGGTTTCGAGCCGGTCCTTTACGACTCGCAATTCGCCGGGCTTCAAAGTGGTGAGCAGCGGGACGTGCTTGGGATAAACGCCGAGCTCGCCCTCCGAACCGGGCAACGTGACCATATCAACGTCTTCGGAATAGATTTTTTCCTCCGGCGTAACGATCTCGAGTTTCAAGGTCATGGTTCTAACCTTCCTTGATCATGTCGATGTTGCCCTTCATATAGAAGTTTTGCTCGGGCACATCGTCGTGTTTGCCATCGAGAATTTCTTTGAAGCCTTGAACTGTTTCCGCAATCGAAACGTATTGGCCTTTGTGACCCGTGAAAACTTCCGCCACGTGGAATGGCTGGCTGAGGAAACGCTGGATTTTGCGCGCACGATAAACCGTCAATTTATCTTCGGGACTTAGCTCATCCATTCCAAGAATTGCGATGATGTCCTGGAGATCTTTGTATCGTTGCAACACTCGCTGCACACCTCGAGCGACGTTGTAATGCTCTTCACCGACAATTTCGGGCGCGAGCGATTTCGAAGTCGATGCCAGTGGATCGACTGCCGGATAAATTCCAAGCTCGGTCAGGGCGCGTTCGAGAACGATGGTAGAATCCAAGTGCGCGAACGTGTTTGCCGGCGCAGGATCGGTCAGGTCGTCCGCCGGAACGTAAACCGCCTGGAATGAAGTGATCGACCCTTTGTTTGTCGATGTAATGCGTTCCTGCAAGTCGCCCATCTCAGCCGAAAGCGTTGGCTGATAACCAACCGCGGACGGGGTGCGGCCTAACAAGGCCGAAACCTCCGAGCCCGCCTGGGAAAATCGAAAAATATTATCGATGAAAAGAAGCACGTCCTGGTTGCGCTCGTCCCGGAAAAATTCTGTCATGGCGAGCGCGGCAAGTCCCACGCGCAAGCGCGCGCCCGGCGGTTCGTTCATCTGGCCGAAAACCATTCCCACTTTCGACTTCGACAAATCTTTTTGATCGATCACGCCGGCCTGACTCATTTCGTTATAAAGATCATTGCCTTCGCGACTGCGTTCGCCCACTCCGGCGAACATCGAGACACCGCCGTGACCTTTGGCGATGTTGTTGATGAGCTCCATGATGATAACGGTTTTGCCAACACCAGCGCCACCGAACGCGCCTACTTTTCCGCCTTTTGAAAACGGGCAGATGAGGTCGATGACTTTGATGCCGGTCTCGAGAATTTGCACTTTCGTGTCCTGCTCAGTCAGATCGGGTGCTTTGCGATGGATCGAATAGCGCTTTTCGAACTTCACGGGACCGCGACCATCAACCGGATCGCCTGTCACATTGAAAAGGCGTCCAAGTACCCCCTCGCCCACTGGGACCGTGATTGGTCCGCCGGTGTCAGTCACTGCCATGCCGCGCTTGAGACCTTCTGTCGATGACATCGCAATGGAGCGCACCCAGTGTTCACCCAGATGCTGCTGCACTTCGAGGGTCAGCTTCGTCGGATTACCGTTGACCTCGTACTCGATTTCGAGCGCGTTATAAATGCGGGGCAACCCTTTCTCGTCTGAGAATTCCACGTCCACAACGGGACCGATTACTTGAACGATATTTCCTTTGTTCATAAAAGTTGATTAGCCGCCGAGCGACATCTGCGCGGTGGCGATCTCGAGCAACTCCATGGTGATGCCAGCCTGGCGCATCTTGTTGTACTCGAGCGTCAGGTCCTTGATGAACTGGTTCGCGTTGTCGGTGGCATTTTTCATCGCCACCATTCGCGCGCTGTGCTCGGATGCGCGCGCGTCGAGGATCATTTGGAAAAGCTGATACTGCAAATAGTAGGGAAGCATCATGTCCAGCACCGTTTCCGCATTCGGCTCGAACACGTAGCCGAGCATTGGATCGACATCTTGCTTCGCCTTTTCATCCGATTCGCTCTTGGGCAAATCAAAACTGCTGATCGGCAACAATGTTTGCACCACCGAGCGCTGGTTGATCGTGTTGATGAAATGCGTGTAGAGAACGGACACCTTGTCCACGTCGCGATTGAGAAACTTTTCCATGCAAAATTTGGCAATCGGTTTCGTCTCGACGAACGTAGGCGCGTCTTTCAATTCAAAATCGGCGAGCAACTCCCGCTTCGTTCGTGCGATGAACTGCCGCGCCTTTTTTCCGGTGACCACAAAGGCAGTTTTAGCTGAGTCAAAGTTTGCGGCTTCGCGGAAGAGATTCGTGTTTAACGCACCGCAGAGGCCCTTGTCGGTGCTGATAATCAAGACAAGTTCTTTTTTCACCGGCCGAATATGCAGGAGCGGATGCAATCGCGGATCAGTGCGTCTTTGCAGCGAGACCAGGACCTTGTTCATTAGCGCGGCATAAGGCCGACCTGCCAGCGCGTGTTGCTGCGCTTTGCGCATCTTGGATGCAGCCACCATCTGCATTGCCTTGGTGATCTGCGCGGTGTTGCGAATCGATTTGATCCGGCGCCGGATATCTTGTGTGTTCGCCATGTCAAAACTGCAAGGAGATCATCGCCACGTCGTTTGGAATTCATCCAGCGCGGCTTTGAGTTGCGACTCGATCTCCTGATCGAGCTGCTTTTTCTCGCGAATCGTCCGGAGCAATCCTTCCTTGCGCGTTTGCAGCCACTCTTGGAGTTTCAATTGGAATTCTTTGACACGCTGGACAGGCACGGGATCAATATAGCCATTTTGCATCGCCCACATCACGGCCACCTGCTCTTCCACCGGGATCGGATTATACTGTTTTTGCTTGAACAGCTCGACAATACGTTGACCCCGATCGAGCCGCGCTCTCGTTGCCGCATCCAGATCGGAACCAAATTGTGCAAAGACAGCTAGCTCGCGGAACTGCGCCAGATCGAGCTTTACCTTGCCGGCCACTTGTTTGATCGCTTTGATCTGCGCCGCAGATCCAACGCGGCTTACAGATAACCCGACTGAAATGGCTGGCCGAATGCCTTGATAAAAAAGATCGGTCTCGAGATAAATCTGCCCGTCGGTGATCGAGATCACATTTGTGGGAATGTAAGCCGATACGTCGCCGGCCTGGGTCTCAATGATCGGCAGCGCGGTCAACGATCCGCCGCCGAATTGCTCGTTCATGCGCGCGGCGCGTTCGAGCAAGCGCGAGTGTAGGTAAAACACGTCGCCGGGATACGCTTCGCGACCCGAGGGCCGCTTCAGCACCAGCGAAACCTGTCTATAAGCAACCGCGTGCTTCGATAAATCATCGTAGATGATGAGCGCGTCCATGCCGTTATCCATGAACCATTCGCCCATCGCAGCGCCAGCAAACGGCGCCAGATACTGATTGGTCGCAGTGTCCGATGCAGGCGCGGAAATGATGGTCGTGTACGGCATTGCACCTTCTTTATCGAAAACGTCGAGCACGCGTGCCACGTTGGAGTTTTTCTGGCCAATCGCGACGTAAATGCAGTAGAGCAGCCGATAATCTTTATCCCCCGCGTCCTCGGCAGCCTTGTTCAGGCGCGCCTGACTAATGATGGTGTCGATGGCGATGGTGGTTTTGCCGGTTGCGCGGTCGCCGATGATCAACTCGCGCTGGCCGCGGCCAATTGGGATCATTGCGTCGATCGCCATGATGCCGGTCTGGACCGGCTGATTCA
>Ga0209161_10000675_pt1 | contig 27826 bp, 25 predicted proteins | sample GraSoiAngelo_155_FD_186169 | JGI IMG/M metagenome (GOLD analysis project Ga0209161, IMG submission 186169) | Grasslands soil microbial communities from the Angelo Coastal Reserve, California, USA - 14_1009_13_30cm (SPAdes) (version 2) | ecosystem: Environmental > Terrestrial > Soil > Grasslands... | reverse complement strand
GACGCAGCGTGCTCGAGCGGCTGCTGACGAGCCAGCACGTGTCTATCGAGCCGGCGCTGCTCGACTACCTCGCCGACCGCCCCATCGATTCGGTTCGCAGCTTGACCGGCATCGTGCAGCGCCTCGTGGAGGCGGCGGCGGCGCAGGACGCGCCGGTGACGGCAGGGCTCGCCCGCGACGTCCTCGAAGGCGCACCTGCTCCGCGCCGCTCGACCGGGTTCCGGACCAGCGGCATCGTCGTCTCGAGTGCGGGGGGCGTGCGGAGCCGTGAAAAGATGGTGTGGGACTGGCCCGCGTCCGGCGACCGCGTGATCGAGGACCTGCGCTAATGGCGATCAAGGGATCACTCAAGGAAGCGTCGCTCCCCGACGTGCTGCAGCTGCTCGCGCTGGGGCAGAAGACGGGCTGCCTGTCGATCGCCGACCGCTCGAACTTCGGCTACATCTATTTCGACCGGGGCCGCATCAGCTACGCATCGATCGTCAACCGCCGCGACCGCCTCGGCGACATCCTCGTCAAGCATGAAAAGATCACGCAGGAGCAGCTCGACGCCGCGATCCACCGCCAGGCGAAAGCGCGCGACAAGAAGCTGGGTGAGATCCTCGTCATCCAGAACGTGCTGACGCAGCAGGAGCTCGAGCGCTACATGCGGATGCAGATCGAGGAGTCGGTGTATTACCTGTTCACCTGGACGCAGGGCACGTTCAACTTCGAGGCGGACGTCCGGCCGGAGCAGCAGGATTTTCTGGTCTCGATCAACCCCGAGTCACTGTTGCTCGAGGGCGCGCGCCGGGTGGATGAGTGGGGGCTCATCGAGAAGAAGATTCCCTCATTCGATCTGATTTTTCTGGTGGACCGCGATCGCCTCGCCATCAGCGACGCAAAGCTGACCGAAGTCCAGGATCGCCTCCTGCCGCTGCTCGACGGGTCCCGCGACGTGAATCAGGTCATCGAAGACTCCGGGCTCGGAGAATTCGAGGTCGGGAAGGCGTTGTACGGGCTGGTGACGGCGGGCTTCCTGCACCGTGCCGGCCGCACCGCGAGCGCCGAGGACGTGAAGATGACGGACGCCCGCGTGGAAGAGCACCGCAATCTGGGGATCGCCTTTTACAAGACCGGCATGCTCGATGAAGCCGCGCGCGAGTTTCGCCGCGTCGCGGAGCTGCGCGGGTCCGACGCGAACGCCCACTTCTTCATCGGTCTGGTCGGCTTGAAACAAGCCCGCTGGCGCGAGGCGATGGAAGCCTTGCGGCTCGCCGCGGAGAAGGGCGGCTCGCGCCCCGCGGTGCTCCACAATCTGGGCCTCGCCTACGAACAGCTCGGCCGCCTGGAAGACGCGGAGGCGGCGTACTCGGAGGCGGCCGCGCGCGCGCGCACCGATCCGCGGGTGTACGTGGGGTGGGGGATCGTCGCCTTGAAGCAGGGCGATCACGCGAGCGCCGCGGGACGTCTCGACCGGGCAAAGGAGCTGTTCGCCGGGAAGGTGCCGCCGATCTGGTTCTGGGCGCGGGTGCTGGCAGCCGCGGCCGCCGGGGACTTCGAAACCGCGGAGCGGGTCGCGGCGCAGGCCGTCGAGGCCTTCCCCCAGAACGGCGTGTTACGGAACAACCTTTCCGTGCTGCATGAGCTCGCCGGCAAGTTGCCGGAAGCGGAGGAGCTGGCCCGCGCGGCGCTGCACGACGAGCCGTCGTTGCCCCAGCTCTCCAAGAATCTCGGCGACCTGGCCTACCGCGGGTCCCGCTACGATGAGGCGTGGGCGCTGTACCAGCGCGCGATCGAGCTGTCCCCCGAGCTCGGCGACGACGTCTACTTCAAGCTCGGCAACATCGCGTACAAGCGAAACAATCGCGACCAGGCGGATGCACTGTGGCGCCGCGCGCTCGAGTTGAACCCCAAGCACGAACTCGTCAAAGCGAATCTGGATACGTTGAGCGCCTTATCGTGAGCTCGGCGGGAACGGACGAGCGCGCCTTTCAGGCGCTCACGCAGAAGATTTCCAGAGCGCGGGGGCTGAGCTGCGAATCCTACAAGAACAAATGCTTGAAGCGGCGCATCGCGGTGCGCATGCGTGCCCGCGGCGTCCATACCTACGACGATTACAGCAGGCTGCTCGACAGCGACACGCGCGAGTATCAGGAGCTGCTCGACGCGCTCACGATCAACGTCACCAAGTTCTTCCGCAATCTCGAAACCTGGGATGCACTGCGGCCCTATCTGCGCCGGCTCGGTGACGCGCATGCCGATCTGCGCATCTGGTCGGCGGGCTGCGCGTCCGGTGAAGAGCCCTACACGATCGCGGTGCTCGTGCTCGAGACCCTCGGCGAGCGGCGAGCCGTCATCGATGCGACCGACATCGATCGGCTGAGCCTCGAGCGGACGCAGCAGGCAACGTATCCTCACGCCGCGTTCACCGAGATGCCGGTGGACCTGAAGCGCCGCTACTTCCGCGACGACCAGCCGCTTCCGGGCGTGCGCCAGCTCGTGCAGGTACGCCAGCACGACCTGACACGCGAGCCGCCACCTCATCCGCCCTATGAGCTGATCGTGTGCCGCAACGTGGTCATCTATTTCGAGCGAACGGCGCAGGAGCGGCTCTTTCAAGTGTTCGTGGACGCGCTGGCACCCGGCGGTGTGCTGCTGCTCGGCAAGGTCGAAACGCTGTTCGGCCCTGCGCGCGAGCGACTCACGCTCGTCGATCCGCGCGAGCGGATCTATACGAAGCCGGCGTGAAGGAAGTCATCGTCAGCGTGGCCGACTGGGCAGCCGAGCGCGGGGACGGCGTGCTGGTGACTCTGGGACTCGGCTCGTGCGTCGCCATCATGCTGCACGATGCCCAGGCCAGGGCGGGAGCGATGGCCCATGTGCTGCTCCCCTCGCTGAGCCTCGCGCGCGACATCACCAATAAAGCAAAGTTTCCGGAGACCGCTGTGCCGTTGCTGATCGAGCGGCTCAAAGGACTGGGTGCCGACCCGCGCCGTCTGGTCGCGAAACTGGCCGGCGGCGCCAGCATGTTCGGCCAGCTCGTCACGCCCGGCACGATTCAGATGGGGGAGCGCAACCTGCTGGCGGCGCGGACAGCCCTCCGTGCCGCCGCCATTCCGATCGTCCGGGAAGCGGTCGGGGGAGAGCGCGGCCGCAGCGTGCGCTTTCACGTCAAGGACGGCCGGGCGGAGATCCGCTCGGTTGGAGCCGATGTCGCCGTCATCTGACCCCACGGGCCGCGTTCCCCCCCCCGTTCGTCCGACGGTGCTCGTCGCCGACGACAGCGCGCTCATGCGGCGCGTCCTGGTGGACGTCTTGAGCGGCGGCGACCGCGGCGACGGGGAGTTTCGAGTCGTCGCCACCGCCCGCGATGGGCTGGACGCGATCGCCAAGGTCCACCAGCACAAGCCCGATGTCATCACGCTCGACCTCGAGATGCCGCAGCTCGACGGGCTCGGCGCGATCGGGTACATCATGTCCGAGTCGCCACGGCCCATCGTCGTCGTCAGCGCGCACGCGGGGCCCGGCACGCAGGCCGCGATTCGGGCGCTCGAGCTTGGCGCGGTCGAGATCGTCGCGAAGCCACCGCCTGAGGTTTTCGGCCATCCGCGCGCCGCGCTCGAGGCGCTCGCGCCGCAGCTCATCGCGGCTGTGCGCCGGGCGCTCGCGGCCGATGTCTCGCACGTCAAGGTCCTGGCGCGTCCTCCCGCGCCGGTGGTGCACCCGCCCGAGCTCGCGCTGCGCGGCCGCGCGGTGCTCGCCGTGGGCGTCGCCGCTTCGACCGGTGGCCCGCGCGCGCTCGCCGACGTCATTCCGCGTCTGCCGACCGGCCGTGGCGCTGCGATCCTCATCGTGCAGCACATGCCGCCCAAATTCACGCGCAGTCTCGCAGAGCGGCTCGATTCGATGAGCCGCTTGCGCGTCGTCGAGGCGGCTGACGGTGCACCGATCGTCGCCGATACGGCATACGTGGCGCCCGGCGATTATCATATGCGGGTGCGTTCCGCTCCCGACGGTCCTGTCATCGCGCTCGATCAATCCGCCCCCCTCTGGGGCGTCCGCCCCGCGGCCGATCCGCTGTTCCGCTCTATCGCCGAGGTATACGGCGCGTTCGGCATGGGGGTCGTGCTCACGGGCATGGGCCGCGACGGTGCCGGCGGCTTGCGGGCGATCCATGATGCGGGCGGAACCGGGCTCGCCCAGGATCGCGAGACCGCCGTGATTCCGGGGATGCCGGTGGCGGCGGTGCAGGCGGGCGGCGTCGATGCGGTGCTGCCACTCGGGCAGATCGCCGACCGCGTCGCGGCCGAGCTGGCGCGCCGCAAGGTGCCGGAGCGATGAAGGGCTATCTCCTGGTGCGCGCCGCGGGGAAGCTGTATGGCCTCCCGGTCGGCCGCGTGCTCGAAGTGGGTGATGCGACCGAGGTCCTCGATATTCCCCGCACGCTTCCCGCGCTACGTGGCTTGACGACGCTGCGCGGGCGTCTCGTGCCGCTGATCCACCTGGGCGCATTGCTGACGGGAATCGAAGCCCCGGCGGTCGCCCCGCGCGCTGTGCGAACCGTCGTGCTCGTGGAGCTCGGCACCACCGGCAAACAGGTCGCGTTCGAGGTAGACGATGCGGACGCCGTGGTGCGCGAGCAGCCCCTCCCCGTGCCGCGCGGCCAGACGCTGCCGTGGGCGGCCGGCGTGGCCGAGCCGGCGGGGGGGGGAGGGCTCGTGCCGGTCCTCGATCTCGACGCGCTGGGAGATCGGATCGTATGACCATGACCAGTACCGGCGGTGATGATGTCCAGCTCGTCACCTTCAAGGTCGGCGGCCAGGATTTCGCGTTCAACATCTTTCAAGTCGAGCGGATCCTTCGCTACGAGGCGCCCGCGCCGCTGCCCAAAGCGCCGGAGTTTCTCGAAGGCGTGCTCCAGTATCAGGGCGGCGCGATCCCGCTCGTCGATTTGCGCAAGCGGCTCGGCGCGGCCGCGCCGCTGCGCGAGGATACGCGCACCGTCATTCTCGAGTTCGATGGCGGCAAGATCGGGATGATCGTTGATGCGGTCACCGAGGTGATGCAGGTGGCCGCGCAGTCGGTGACCCCGCCGCCCGGGATCGTCAAAGGGCTGGCCGCGGAGTACATCGCCGGCCTCGTCGTGCAGAATGGCCGGACGATTGTCGTCTTGAATACGAACAAGCTGCTGAACTCCAAGGAGAAAATGGCTTTGCAGGGAGCGACATGACGCCCGAATCGCCCGTCGCCGCGTTGCGCCGCGAATATGACGCCATCGCGCACCAGCTGGAGGGTGCGCCCGGGAATGCCGAGCGCGAAGCGGCGAAGCGCGAGATCATCGCGTACTTCAAGAAGGTCGACGGCATGCTCGCCGAGCTGACGCAGCTCAAGGACGACATTCGCCAGCTCGTCGATCGTTATAAGCAGATCGCCGCCGACACGAAGCAGGCAGCGGCGCCGGAATTCACGGGGCAGCGTCCGGTGCTGCACGCCGATCACATTGGCGCGACCACCTTCATCGAGAAAGGCTGGAGTCTCATCTCGCTGGGCGACCACGCCGGCGCAATCCAGGCGCTCACGAAGGCGCTCCAGCTCTCGCCCGGCGAGACACAGGCCGAGTCGCTACTCGGCTGGGCGCAAATGCTGCATGAGGATTACGACGACGCGCTCGGCACCTTCCAGAAAGTGCTGATGAAGGAGCCCGCGAATTCGCTCGCGCGCATCAACGTCGGATACATCTGCCTCAAGAAGCGGATCTTCGGCGAGGCGATCGAGCACCTATCGAAGGCGATCCGGCTGGACAACGATAAGAAGGCGACGCTGTACGCGCATTTCTATCTCGGCCTCGTCTATTTGCAGCGCGAGATGTTCGAGGATGCCGAGACCTTCTTCGAGAAGACGATCAAGCTCGGTCCCAACCTGATCGAGGCCTACTACGAGCTGGGACGCGCGCATTGGTTCGCCGGCGATCAGGCGAAGGCCAAGTCCACGTGGGAAGACGGCTTCAAGGCGAATAAGTTCAATCCGTGGGGCAAGAAGTGCCAGGAAATGCTGGAGCTTGTCGCCAGGGGCGAGGAGCCGCCGCGAGATTAGCGCTGTTTGCCCTGCTGCTGCAGGGCCCCACCGCGGTCGATGTGGGTCGTGTGACGGCTATCGCGTGGCCGCCTCAGCAGACGTTGGCCGTATCGATCGCGGAAGCGGCCGATCAATCGCGCGACTTCCCCGGGATCGGTCCGCTTCCCGATCGTCGCATCCGTATCATCCTCGCCCCGACTCGAGAAAAGTACGACTCGCTCACCCGCGGCCGCCTTCCTTTATGGAGCGAGGGCGCGGCGTTTCCAGATGCCGGCACGGTTGTTCTTCTAACCGACAAACCGTCTAACCGCCCAACCGCCCTGCGGCATGAGCTCGCCCATCTCGCCCTGCGCTGGCATGTCATGCGTCACCTGCCGCTGTGGTTCGAGGAGGGATACGCGGCGGTGGCCGCGCAGGAATGGGACCGGCTCGACGCGCTGCGCCTCAACTGGCAGCTCGCGCGCGGCGGGGGGGCTCACATGGATCTCGATGACATCGATCGCGCGCTCCGTGGGGCGCGCGGCGACGCGGAGACCGGCTACGCGCTCGCGACGACGGCGGTGGTGCTGCTCGAACGTTGGGGCGGGAAGGAGGGCCTCACGCCCCTGCTGGCCAACCTGCCCCATGCCGAGTCGTTCGACGCGGCGCTGCGTGAGACGTATCACATCACGGAGGGGGATTTCGAGCTGCGCTGGCAGCGGGACCTCGGGTCGCGCTACGGCTGGCTGTCCTGGATCGCCGCCGGGGGCTTCTTCTGGCTGACGATCGGCGCGCTGCTCGTCGCGCTCGTGGTGCTGCGGCGCAAGCGCGACCGGGCCAAGCGGGCGGCGCTGGAAGCGGATGGAAGCCAACTGCTTGACGATGTTGAGACTACCGAATAGACTCAGGCGCCAGAATGCCGGACCAAACACTTGCACGGTCGCGCCTCCGCTTCGGACCGAAGAACTACATCGTTCTCGGCGGCGCGTTGGTGTCGCTCGCACTGGGTTACTGGTTGTTGTCGAGAGGTTCCACAACGCTCGCGCCGGTGCTGCTCGTCCTGGGCTATTGCGTGTTGTTTCCCGTAGGCCTGGCCCTTTAGCACCTCCGCTCCCCCAATGGCACGGGCGAATAGCTCAGCGGTTCAGAGCGCCTGCCTTACACGCAGGATGTCGGGGGTTCGAATCCCTCTTCGCCCATTGGTGTAGCAGCCCGTAACGGGAGGAACGTACACGGTGAGAGCGCTTCAACTCGCATTGGCGATGTCGATCGGTGTGGCGACAACGGCCGCCGCACAGCAGATCGCGGCGCCGCAACAACCGACCGTGCGCCTGCTGGTCATGCCCTTCCAGGCGTCGGCCGCCGATTCCGCCACGAGCATCGCGGTATCGGATGCCGTGCGTAATCGCGTCAATTCCCTCGTCAAGAACAAGGTTCTGGTGGTTCCGAAGGAGAAGCTCTGCGAAGCGCTCAAGCAGTCGGGCTTCCCTTGCGACGGCCTGCTCGACGATCAGCAGGCGAGACAGCTGGCGCGATTTCTCCAGGTCCATGCGTATACGACCGGCACACTGGCGAAGAACGGCGCAGCGTTGAGTGCCAATGTCGAGATGATCGACATTGGCAGCTCCGGCATCTCCGGCCGCTTCCCCGCCACCAACGGCAATCCTGGAACGGCGGCGGCCTTGGCAGAAGTCATCGCGCAGCGCATCGCCTCGACGGTGCGGGTGAGCGAGCCGATCCGCAACTGCAACGATGAGCGCAAGAAGGGGGCATTCGCGCGCGCGCGGAGCGAAGCGCAGAAGGCCCTGACCATCGACCCGAATTCGACCGGCGCGTGGCTCTGCATCTCAACAATTTACGAATCACAGCGGATGCCACCAGACAGCATCATTGCGGTCAACGAGCGTGCGCTGAAAGGCGACTCGCTCAACGGCACCGCACTCGAGAATATCGCCCGCTCCTATCAGCAGAAGAACGACACACTTAAGGCGATGGAGGCCTTCATCCGGCAGCTCGCGGGCGAGCCGCGCAACACGCAGAAGCGGCTCGGGATCGCGCAACTGCTCCGGCAGATGAAGCAGTACCCTCGGGCCATCGCGGTCCTGGACGACGGACTCAAGGTGATGCCCGGCGATGCGCAGCTGCTCGACATGAAGCTCACGGTTTGCACCGAGGCGTCGAATTTCCGCTGCGCCCTCGACGTGTGGCTTGCGAAGTTCGACCACGACAGCACGGTCCGCGGGGACACGACGTTCCTGAAACCGGCGCTCGGCGCGGCCCAACAAGTCTCCGACACGCAGGCCCTGCTCAAGTTCACGGACTCGGCGATCCGCCATTTCCCGAACAACCTGAGTTTCATCAAGGCGCGCGCGGGGGCGTTGGAGCTCGCGGGCAAAACCGACTCGGCGATGGTGTACTACAAGAAAGCGCTGGCGCTGGAACCGAACGACGCCGGGACGAGCCTCCAGATCGCCAAGGCGATCGTCGATGCGGCGGTGTGGGACACGACCGGTCAGCGCGACACGGTCGCTGTGAAGCCGCGACGCGCGGCGTTTGTGTCGAAGATCGACGCGTCCAAGCCCTACTTGAAACCGGGACTGACCTCGCCGGACTCGACCCAGCGGCTCGCGGCGGCAGTCATCATGTTGACCGGGGGCTCCAAGCTCGCCCAAGCCGGCGCGTACGGCGCGGCCTACCCGTGGCTCGACTCCCTGCTCACGCTGATCGCGCCGAGAAACCCCGCCGACTCGCTGGGGCCCAAACAGCAGGTTCGCATCAACGCGAGCTTCTGGTATGGGCTGTCGTCGGTGCTGACCTTGAACGGGCCGTATCAGGAAATGACCAAGGCGAAAGGTGCGAGCCGCTGCCCGCAGGCGCACGCGGTGTTCGATCGCCTCACGCGGACCAAGAGCGCGCTGCTCTTGGGCCGGCGCGTGCATCCGCCGACGGCGGATCAGATGCTGGGGTTCGTCGCCCAGTACGAGCGGGCAAAGCCTTCGGTCCAGAACGCGTTCAAGTGTAAGCCGCCGTTGAATTGACCTGACCGCAGGTCTATATTCCGGCGCTCCGTGAGGGGCTTGGGGCTGGGGGCTGTAGCTCAGCTGGTTAGAGTGCCGGTCTGTCACACCGGAGGTCGCGGGTTCGAGCCCCGTCAGCCCCGTCCAGCCCCGCTCTGAAAAAGTGACACCAAGCCCCCGCCCCTTATTGGCGGGGGTTTTCGTATTTTGGAGCGTGCCAACGGCTGCCTCTGACGCCCGTTCCATCCCGTACCATGTCCCGGTCCTATCCGCCGCGGTGCAGGCGTGGGCGGAGGGAAGCCGGCGGGCGGTCGATGCGACGCTCGGCGGCGGCGGCCATGCAGCGATTCTTCGAGGCCTAGGGGCTCAGGTTTTGGGAATTGATCGCGATCCCGACGCCATTGCCGCCGCGCGCCAGCGGCTCGGCACCGACGCAGTCGAGTATCTCGAAGCCTCCTTTGCCGCCCCTGCCGCCCTTGCCGCCGTTGCTGAATTTCATCCCGACCGCATCCTGCTCGATCTGGGCGTCAGCTCCCATCAGATCGACACCGCGGAGCGGGGGTTCACCTTCCGTCCCGGCGCGCCTCTTGATATGCGAATGGGGAGTCAGGAGTCAGGAGCCGGGAGCCGGGGGTTTACAGCACGCGATGTTTTGAACACGTGGCCCACTGCGCGACTCATAGCTCTCTTCAGCAACTATGCCGACGAGCGCCGCGCCCGCGCGCTCGCCAAAGAGATCGTGCGGCGCCGCCTCAATGCGCCATTTGCGATCAGCGACGACTTCGTGAATGCCATCCGGGCGGTCCTTGGTCCGCGGTCGGGGCCACCCGACTTCGCGCGCCTGTTTCAGGCGCTGCGTATCGCCGTCAACCAGGAAATCGACTCGCTGGTCGCCGCGTTGCCGGCATTGCGTGATGCCCTCGTCCCCGGCGGCCGGCTCGGCGTCATCACCTATCACTCCGGCGAAGACCGAATAGTGAAGAACGAGTTTCGCGACTGGGCGCGCGATTGCATCTGTCCCCCCAAGCAGCCGATCTGCACCTGCCGCGGCCGGGCGTTGGGCCGGGTGCTCACCAAGAAACCAATCCTGCCCGAGTCTGGCGAAAGCGCCGTCAATCCTCGCGCTCGATCGGCGCAGTTTCGCGTCTTCGAGAAGGCGGCCCCGGGTGACGTTTAGAGGCCGCCACTGGATCGCATTCTGGCTTGTCGCGTTGCTCGCGGCGCTGTGGCTCGTGATCGCCCGGCAGACGGCGGCGCTCAATGCGGCGCGCGCGCTCACCGACCTGCGCGAGGCGCGCGCGTCGTTGGAGGGCCGCCGCGCGGAACTGGAGCGCCGCGTCCGCATCGCGCAGAGCCGCTCCGTGCTGCTGCCGCGCGCCCGGAAGCTGGGACTGCGACTGCCCGCTGATACCGAGATCATTCTGATTGCGGCGCCACCTTCACAACCTCCGGAACGGCCGTTCTAATGGCCAAGCCCCTGGTGCGCCTGCGGGTCGTGGAGATCGGGATCGGGATCGCGCTGCTCGCGCTCGTCCTCCGGGCCGCTCAGGTGCAGCTCATCGAAGGGCGCAGGTACGCCGCGGCCGCGAAGGCGCAGCGGACCGAGCGAGTCGTGCTCGACGCCCGGCGCGGCACGCTGTACGACCGTCACGGCCTGGGGCTCGCGCTGACGCAGGAGACGTATCACGTGGGGATCGCGCCCAACGAGCTCCGCGATCCCTCGCGCGACGCCGGGACCATCGCCCGCCAGCTGCGGCTCGCGCCCCGCGACGTCGAGCGCGCCTTGCACCGCCGCTACGCCTGGTTCGCCGGTCCGTTCACGCCGCCCGAAGTGCAGCCGCTGCGCACCCTGCGCGGCATCCACCTCGAGCCCGTGTTGCGGCGCTTCTATCCGTCGGCTGACTTCGCCCGCGCCGTGATCGGCAGGGTAGGCGACGACGGTCGCGGCGGGGGCAGTGGTGGCGGTGGCCTTGAGCGGTTGTTGGACAGCCTGTTGGCCGGGACACCGGGCTCCGCTGTCGTGCTCAAGGATCGCGAAGGTCGTGAGTACGAATCGCCCGCCCGAGTGATTGCCGATCCGGTGGCTGGCAGCGACGTAGTCCTCACGCTCGACGCCGAGCTGCAGGAGATCGCGCAGCGGGCGCTCGACGACGCGATCGAAAACATGCAGGCGGACGGCGGGGACGTCGTGATGCTCGATCCCCGGGCGGGGGAGATTCTGGCGGTCGCGTCGCGGCGCGCCGATGGCAGCATGCGGCCCAGTGCCTTCACGGAGACGTTCGAGCCGGGATCGCTGGCGAAGATCTTTGCCGCGGCCGCCCTCATCACGTTCGATCGGGTGCGCCCCGGCGAGCGCGTGTCCGGCGAAGGGGGTCGCTACCGGCTCGCGGACCGCGTCGTCACGGACGAGCACCCGTTGCCGTCGCTCACGCTGGCGGACGCGATTCGCGTCTCGAGCAACATCGCGCTCGTGAAATTCGCCGCGCGGCTCGAGCCGGATCAGCAGTATGGCGTGCTCCGGGCGTTCGGGTTCGGCGCCCCGACCGGCGTGGATTTCCCGGCGGAATCCCCGGGGCGGCTCCGACCCCCGCGCGAGTGGTCACGTCCCAGCTCGGCGAGTCTCGCGATCGGCTACGAGCTGGCCGTCACGCCGATCCAGCTCGCGGCCGCGTACGGAGCGATCGCCAACGATGGCGTGCTGCTCGAACCGACGTTGATTCGCGAGGTGCGCGATCCCCGTGGCGCGCTGCTGTATCGCCATCACCCCGAGCCGGTGCGTCGCGTGGTGTCGCCGCAGGTCGCCGCCAAGCTGCGGGATTTGCTCCGCGGTGTGGTCGACCCCGGGGGGACAGGCGAGCGCGCCGCGCTCGCGAACTTCCAACTCGCCGCGAAGACCGGCACAGCGCGGCGCGTCGTCGGCGGTCACTACGCCGCCGGTCAGTACACGGCGTCGTTCGCGGCGTTGTTTCCCGGCGACGCGCCGCAGCTCGTCGTCGTGATGAAGATCGACAATCCGCAGAAAGGGAGTTACTTCGCGGCGCAGACCGCGGCCCCGGTCACGCGCTCGATGCTCGAGCAGGCGCTCGCCGCGCGCACGGTCGCCCTCGATCGCGCCCGCCTCTCCAACGTCGCGCCCACGACCGATCGCGCGCCGCTCGACGAGCCCGACGGCGTCGTGCCGTATGTCGTGCAGTGGCCGTACGTCCCCGATACCGCCGCGGCACAACCGGACCGGGTCGTGCCCAACGTCACCGGCCGCCCCCTGCGCGAAGCCGCGCGCACGCTGCACCGGCGCGGCTTCCGCGTGGTCGTGAAGGGCTGGGGCGTGGTGCACCACACCTGGCCCGCGGCCGGGGACAGCGCCGCCGCCGGTACGACCGTCACGGTGTTTGCAGAGCTGCCCGCCCCCCCGAGCTCCGCCCCCCCTCCTTCTCGTCCGTGAGTCGATCGCTGCAGGAGGTCGTGGACGCGCTGGCGCGCGCCGGCATCCTGGTCGATGCACCGGATCCGCGCGTCGCGCGCTTGCCGGAGATCACCGGTCTCACCGCCGATGCGCGCCGGCTCCAGCCCGGGATGCTGTTCTGCGCCGTGCACGGCGCCGTGCTCGACGGTCATCAATTCGTCGGCGAAGCGGCCGCCCGTGGCGCCGCCGCGGCGCTCGTCGAGTCGCGCCAGGCTGTGGCCCCGGCGCTGTTGCAGATTGTCGTGCGGAACGGCCGGCGCGCCGCCGCGATCGCCGCCGAGGCGTGGTATCGCCGGCCGGCAGCGCGACTGCAGCTGATCGGCGTGACCGGAACGAACGGGAAAACGACGTCCGTCATTCTGGCGCGGCACGTGTTGAGCACGCTCTGGCCGATGGGGGCGATTGGAACGCTGGGCGCCTTCGATCCGGCGGGCGCTCCCGTGGAAAGCGAGGCCGGCAACCTGACGACGCCGGGCCCGATCGACCTGCAGGCGACGCTCGCGGCGCTGGTCGATCGCGGCGCCGGCGGCGTCGCGATGGAGGTTTCGTCGCACAGTCTCGATCAAGGGCGCGTGGAAGGGCTGGTGTTTCGCGCGGCGATCTTCACCAATCTCACGCGCGACCATCTCGACTATCACGAGACCTTCGACGCCTACTTTGCGGCCAAAGCAAGGCTCGTCGGGTACATCGCCGATGCGGGGCTCGCGGTGATCAACGCCGACGACGCGGCCTGGGCGCGCCTGCCGCGCACGCCCCGGCGCATCACGTTCTCGGCGACCTCCGCGGCGGCAAACGTCACCGCGCGCGACGTGCGGGTGGACGCGACCGGCGCGCGGTTCACCCTGGTGACCACGCAGGGCAGCCATCCGGTGACCCTGCCGCTGCTCGGCCGGTTCAACATCGCGAACGCCCTTGGCGTGGCGGCATGCGCGGTGGGACTGGGCGTGTCCTCCCGGGTCGTCGCCGAGCGCCTGTCGGGGGCGCCGCAAGTTCCCGGGCGCATGGAGCGCATCGCCGTCGATCCCTGCGTGGTCCTGCGGGACTACGCGCACACGCCCGATGCGCTGGAACGCGCGCTGGAGACGGTGCGTGAGGTGACGCCTCCGGGAGGACGCGTCATCGTGGTCTTCGGCGCGGGGGGGGACCGGGACCGTGGCAAGCGCGCGCCGATGGGCGAAATCGCCGTCCGCCTGGCCGATGTCGCGATCGCGACGTCCGACAATCCGCGCACGGAGGATCCGGAGCGGATTTTGGACGATGTCGAGGCCGGGATGACGGGGCGACAGCACTATCGCATCGCGGATCGGCACGCGGCGATCGCGCAGGCGATGGAGCTGGCCCGGCAGGGGGACACGATCCTGCTCGCGGGGAAGGGGCACGAGACCTATCAAGTCGTGGGTACGACGAAGGAACCCTTCGACGAGCGCGAGATCGTGCGCAGCCTGGGCGGGGCGTGATGGTCGGACGGTCTGACGGTCTGACGGTCGGACGGACGTGGACGAGCGATGAAGTCGCGCAGGCGCTCGGAGTCCCGGCGCCCGCGAATCTCAAGTTCACCGCCATCTCCACTGACACCAGACACCTGACACCTGACACTCTCTTCGTTGCCCTGAAGGGCGACAAGTTCGACGCTCATAACTTCCTCGGGCAAGCCAGGGCGGGGGGAGCAACGGCCGCGGTCGTCCGGCGCGGCACACCGAAGGTCGACGGCCTGCCATTCTTTGAGGTCGACGACACCCTCACCGCGCTGGGCCTGCTGGCGCGCGCGCGCCGGCGCATGCTGCCCGAGGGGACGCCCGTCGTCGCGATCACCGGCTCCAGCGGCAAGACCAGCACCAAGGAAATGATCCGGGCCGCGCTCGGCGCGCGCTATCGCGTGCACGCCACCGCCGCGAACCTCAACAATCTGGTCGGTGTGCCGCTCACGATTCTGGCGGCGCCCGAGGATACGGAAGCGCTGGTCGTCGAGGCCGGGGCGAGCGTTCCGGGAGAGATCGCGCGGCTGCGCGACATCATCGAGCCCACGATTGCGGTGATCACGAACATCGGCTATGCGCACGTCGAGGGGTTCGGATCGCTGGAAGGGGTGACGGCCGAAAAGCTCTCGCTGCTGGATCGTGTCCCGGTGGCCATTCTCGGCTCGGGGCCGGACGCGATGTGGCCGGAAGCGCGGCGCCGCACCCAGGTGATCCCGGCCGCGCTGCCAGAGAAGAGCGCCGCCGACAGCCTGCTCGATCGCTACCTCGACAAGGATGGCCATCCGCGGCTGTCGCTCGATTCCGGCGAGAAGATCACGCTGCCGGCGCTGGGAATTCATCAGCTTGAGAACGCCCAAATCGCTCTCGCGGTGGCCCAGCGGGCCGGCGTCGACCACGACGCCGCCGTGCGGGCGCTCGCGGGTGTCCAGCTGCCCGAGGGGCGCGGCAATGTGCGGGCGATCGGCGACCTGCTGGTGATCGACGACAGCTATAACGCGAACCCCGCTTCGCTGCGGCGGGCGGTGCAGACAGGGGCTTGGCTCGCGCGCCGGCAGCGCCGGCCGCTTGTGGTCGTGGTGGGCACGATGTTGGAGTTAGGGCCGGAAAGTGCAAGATTGCACGCCGAAGCAGCGCGCGAGATCGCCCAGCGCAAGCCCGCGCTGGTCGCAGCGGTTGGGATGTTCGCGCGGGTTTTCGAATCGCTGCGCGAGGCGCTCGGCGGCCGGCTCATCACCGCCGCCGACCCCGAGGCGCTCGGGCCGAAGCTGAAGTCCGCGCTCCGCGGCAATGAGCTGGTCCTGCTCAAAGCTTCACGAGGAGTCGCCTTGGAACGTGTCCTTAACTACCTGACCTGATGCTCTACCATTTGCTCGCGCCGCTGGCCCGCAAGCACATCATCTTCAATCTCTTCAACTACATCACGTTCCGGGCGGCGGGCGCGACCGTCACCGCGCTGCTGCTCGCCTTCGTGGTCGGCCCCTGGATTATCGGGAAGTTGCGGGAGCATCGCATTGGACAAATCGTCCGCGCCGAGGGTCCCACCAGCCACCACGGCAAGCGGGGCACGCCGACGATGGGTGGCCTGATCATCATCCTGGCGACGGTCGTTCCCACCCTGTTGTGGGCGCGGCTCGACAGCCGGTACGTCATCGTCGCGGTCGCGGCGACGTTATGGATGGGATTGATCGGCTTTCTGGATGATTATCTGAAGATCGTGCGCGGCCAGTCGCAGGGTCTCGTCGCGCGCTGGAAGCTCGTCGGTCAGGTCTCCTTCGGGCTCGGGTTAGGGATCTATCTCTTGATGTTCCCCCTCATCAACAGCGCGCCGGCGAACGCGACGCAATTGCCTTTGTTCAAGTACATCATCTGGGTGTTGCCCTGGCCGCTGTATCTCCTCTTCGTGACCTTCGTGACGACGGCCAGCTCGAATGCGGTGAATCTCACCGACGGGCTCGATGGCCTCGCCGCCGGACTCACGGTTATCGCGGTGGGGGCGTTCGCGATCTTTGCGTACCTGTTCGGACGCGTGGACGCGGCCCGCTACCTCGGCGTCCTGCATCTGCCCGGCGCGGGGGAGCTGACGATCTTCTGCGGCGCGTTGATGGGCGCCGCGCTCGGATTCCTCTGGTTCAATGCCCATCCCGCGCAGGTGTTCATGGGTGACACCGGAGCGCTGGCGATCGGCGGCGCGCTGGGGACCGTGGCGATTCTGCTCAAGACGGAGTTCCTGCTGCTCATCGCCGGCGGCGTGTTCGCGGCGGAGACGCTCTCGGTCTTGATCCAGACGACGACCTACAAGTGGCGCAAGCGGCGCTACGGAAAAGAGTACGCCGATGCCCACAAAGTCTTTCGGATGGCGCCGCTGCATCATCATTTCGAAAAGCTCGGGTGGGCGGAGCCGCAAGTCGTCATGCGGTTCTACATCCTGGGCGTGCTGTGCGCGATGATCGCGCTGGCCACGCTCAAAGTGCGGTGATGGAGCAGCTCGTCCCGGAGGCCTGGCGCCGGCCCGGCAGCGTCGTGGCGATCATCGGGCTCGGCAAAAGCGGCGTGGCGGCGGCACGGCTGCTCGCGCGCGAAGGGGTGCGCGTGTATGCGAGTGACGCATCGGACCACCCGTACGCTGGGGAAGCGGCCGAGGCGTTGAAGAGCGTGCCGTGGGTCGATGTGGACATCGGGCGCCACGATCTCGCCAAGATCCGTCAGGCAATCACCGTGGTCGTCTCACCCGGCGTGCCGCCGGACGCGCCCGTGTTGACGGCGGCGCGTCACGCGGGTGTCGAGATCGTGTCGGAGCTCGATCTCGGCTTCCGCGCCCTGGAAGCGCTGCAGCCGGGCACGCGCAGCATCGCGATCACCGGCACCAACGGGAAAACCACGACGACCGCCCTGGTCGCGCATCTCCTCAGCGCGGCCGGCTTGCCGTCGACGACCGCGGGGAACATCGGCCGGCCGGTGACCGATCTCGCCATGGCGAACCAGCGGTATCAATGGCTCAGTCTCGAGGTCTCGTCGTTCCAGCTGCACGACAGCCCCAACTTCGCCCCGGACGTCGGCGTGCTGACGAACCTTGCCCCCGACCATCTCGACCGCTATCCGTCGGCGGAGGCGTATTATGCCGACAAGCGCCTGCTGTTTCGCAACGCCCGCCCGGACAATGTATGGGTGCTCAACGCCGATGACCCGCTCGTGCTGGACCTCGCGCGCGGGGCGGCGGGCCGCAGGGTGCTGTTTTCGCTCGCCAAGCCGGCCGATGCCTCCTACGACGCGACGAAACAGTTGCTGCGGCTGGGTCGAGAATCGCTGATCATGCGCGACGAGCTGCACCTCCTGGGCGATCATAACGTCGCCAATGCGCTCGCCGCGGCATTGGCCGTGCACGAGGCCGGCGTACCGGCGCCGTTGCTCGGCGCAGGGTTGCGCTCATTTCGGGCGCTGCCGCACCGGCTCGAGCCGGTGCGCGAAGTGGGTCGCGTCCTGTGGATCAACGATTCGAAGGCGACGAACATCGCGGCGACAACCGTGGCGGTCATCGCGATGCAGCGTCCCTTCGTGCTGTTGCTCGGTGGGCGGCACAAAGGCGAGCCCTACACGAGCCTCGCGCCGCTGCTTGCCGAGCGCTGCCGATTGGTCATCGCGTACGGTGAAGCCGGCCCGCTCATCGAGCAGGATCTCGGCGGCAAGGTGCCCCTCGAGCGCGGCACGACGTTCGAGGATGTCATCGCGCGCGCGCGGCGCGCGGCGCAGCCGGGCGATGCGGTGTTGCTGTCTCCGGCCTGCTCGAGCTACGACATGTTCAAGAACTACGAGGAGCGGGGGGTCACATTCCGGCGACTAGTCGAAGCACAGTGATGTGGGAGGGCCGGCTGCTCGCGGTCGTCACCGCGGTCCTGGTCGTCTTCGGCCTGGCGGCCGTGTACGGGGCGTCGAGTCTCGTCACGACGGCCGGGGGCCAGGTCGGCGCGAGCTTCGCCCTGCGTCAGGCGGTCGGCGCGGCGGTCGGCGGCTTGCTGGCCGTCGTCTTCGCGCGCACCGACTATCATCGCTGGCGACGCTGGGCCTGGCCCCTGCTAGGTGTGACCGGGCTCCTGCTGCTCATTCCGCTGCTCCCGTTCACTCATCCCATCACGCCGACGATCAACGGCGCGCGGCGCTGGGTCAACCTCGGTGTGTTGACGCTGCAGCCCTCCGAGCTCGCGAAGTTCGCGGTCGTGGTGTGGTGCGCCATGCTCGCCGCCAAAAAGGGTGAGCAAGTGCGTGACTTCCAGAAGGGCGTGTTGCCGTTCGTCGTGATTCTGGTGCCCGTGATCGGCCTGATTTTTCTCGAGCCGCATCTGTCCATGGCCTTACTCGTCGCGCTGCTCGGCGGCAGCGTGATGTTCACGGCGGGCGCGCGGATCGGACACTTCCTCGCCCTCGGAGTCGCGGCGGGGCCACTGCTCTTCGGCGCGGTGGCGACGGCGCAATATCGCCTCGCGCGCGTGCTGACGTTCCTGAATCCCGGCGCCGCCCCCGCGGAGGCGACGTGGCAGGTCCAGCAGTCGCTCACGGGCATCGGGGCGGGCCAGCTGCTCGGCGCCGGGTTCGGGCAGGGCCAGCAGAAGCTCGGCTATCTGCCGTATGCGTATTCCGATTTCATTTTCTCCACGATCGGCGAAGAGTGGGGGTTTGTGGGCGTCGTCGCGATCGCGCTGCTGTTCGGCACGTTCGTCTGGCTGGGCTTCCGCATCGCGCGGCATGCGCCCGATCTGTTCGGGCAGCTGCTGGCCACCGGGATCAGCGTGATGGTGGGACTCAGCGTCGTGCTCCACATCGGCGTGAGCCTGGCGGTCATTCCCGCAACTGGTGTGACGTTGCCGTTCATGTCATATGGGCGCTCTTCCCTGATTGTTGCGCTGGCAGCGACTGGTGTGCTGGCGAGTGTTGGGCGAGCGAGACGTGCGGCGTGAAGATCCTGATCGCCGGTGGAGGGACAGGCGGCCACCTGATGCCGGCGCTCGCCTTGGCACGAGTCGCCGCTGATCAAGGGCACGACGTCGTCCTCGTCGGCGCCTCCCGCGGCATCGAAGCGCAAATTCTGCCGCGGCATCCCTTTCACTTTCATCTTCTGCCCATGGAGCCGTTCTATCGGCGCGCGTGGTGGCGCAATCTGCGCTGGCCGCTGATCGCCGCGCGGGCGTGGCGCGCCGCCGGCCAGGTGCTGCAGGATGAACGGCCCGCGATTGTCATCGGCACGGGTGGGTACGCCGCGGGTCCCGTCGTGTGGCGCGCGCAAAACGCGCGCATCCCGACCGCGCTGCAGGAGCAGAACGCGTTCCCCGGACTCACGCAGCGCTGGCTCGCGCGCCGCGCGCAACAGATCCATCTCGGATTTCCCGAAGCCCGCCTCCGTCTCAACCCCGGCCTGCACACGCAAGTCTTCGTCTTCGGCAATCCGATCACGCCGCCGGGTCGAGTCGACGCCGTGGCCGCACGCGCCGAGTTCGGCTTGAGCGCGGAGCGACGGACGGTACTCGTGTTTGGGGGCAGCCAGGGCGCGCGCGCGCTCAACGAGACAATCGCCGGCGTGTTGCAACGCAGTCTGCTCGGCGACGTGAATTTGCTGTGGGGCACCGGGGCGATGCACGTCGACCGCTACGCGGCGCTCGCCGTGCCGGGCCGAGTTGTCGTCCGCGGATTCTTCGATCCGATCGGCGTCGCGTACGCCGCCGCGCACGTCGTCGTCGCGCGCGCGGGCGCGATGACGGTCTCGGAGCTGTGTGCGTGGGGGAAGCCCAGCGTGCTGGTGCCGTTGCCAACCGCCGCGGCCGATCACCAGACCTTCAACGCGCACGCGCTCGCCAATGCCGGCGCGAGTCTCCTGCTCCTCGAGCGGGAATTCACGCCCGACGCGTTCGCGAAAATCGTCGTCCCGCTCGCCGCCGACGACAAGCGCCTCGACGCCCTGGCCCGAAGTGCCCGCGGACGGGGTCACCCGAACGCCGCCCGAAGCATCATGGGAAAGGTATGGGAGCTTTCGCAAGTCGAGTAGATTTCCTATATTAGCTGCCCACAGATGACCTTGTTTCGAACCGGAGATCCCCGACCCATCCACCTCATGGGCATCGCCGGGGCGGGGATGAGCGCCCTGGCGCTGATTGCCAGGCACCGGGGAGTCGCGATAACTGGTTGTGATGCTGACACTTCCGGGGTTGGCAGCGCTGACCTGACCGCCTTGGGAGTTCCTGTTTGGCGGGGCCACGATCCGAGCCATGTAGACGGCGCTCGCGCCGTGATCGTGACGGCGGCGGTCCCGCGGGATCACCCGGAATTGGCCCGGGCGCGAGCCCTGGACCTGCCGGTCGTGCGTCGTGCCGATGCGTTGGGAGAGCTGGTCGCTGGCGACGGAAAAACGAGCGTCGTCGCGGTGGCAGGCACGCATGGCAAGACGACCACCACCGTCATGGTGACTGAGGCGCTCACGGCCGCCGGGCGAAACCCAACGGGACTCGCCGGCGGCCGTGTCGCTGCATGGGGTGGCAACGCGCGCATCGGCGGCGCTGAGTTGTTCGTCGTGGAGGCCGACGAGTACGACAAGGCCTTCCTGTCGTTGCAGCCGACGATCGCGGTCGTGAACAACGTCGAAGCCGATCACCTCGAGTGCTACGGCAGCATCGAAGCGCTGGAGGAGGCGTTCGCGGATTTTGCGGGACGCGCGGCGCGTGTGATCGTCGGAGCCGACGACGCCGGCGCCGACCGCGTCGCGTTGAAGCTCGAGGCGCCGGTGTGGCGCGTGGGCCAGGGCGCGACAGCGGATGTGCGCATTCGCGCGGTGCGACTCGAGCCGGGCGGCTCGCGCGCGACGATCGCGCTGCCGGGCGGGCTCACGGTCGAGCTCGCGCTGGCGGTGCCGGGGGTGCACAACGTTCGGAACGCGGCCGCCGCGCTCGCGGTGCTGCACGCACTCGGCGCCGACGTCCAGGCTGGCGCTCAGGCGTTGTCCAGATTCCGCGGCGTGGGACGGCGGTTCGAACGGTTGGGTGAAGCGGGTGGCGTGACGGTCGTGGACGATTACGCGCATCATCCGACGGAAGTGGCGGCGACGTTGGCGGCGGCGCGCCAGGCGTTCCCCGGCCAGCGGCTGGTCGCGGTGTTTCAGCCGCATCTGTTTTCGCGCACGGCGCTGCACGGCGAAGCATTGGGCAAGGCGCTCGCGGCCGCGGACATCGTCGTCGTCGCACCGATCTATGGCGCGCGGGAGCAGCCGCAGCCGGGTGTGACGCATCATCTCGTCGTGCGCGGCGCGACTCGCGCCGGAGCGGCGACGGTGGGCGTACGCGATCGGGAGGGATTGACGAATCACGTCGCGCGCGCGGTGCGCCAGGGCGACGTCGTGTTTACGCTGGGTGCGGGCGACATCACGCGCGTCGGACCCGAGCTGCTGGAAATATTGAAGGCGGGCAACGGAAAGCGGGGAGCAGTCGCATGAAGCGGACGTTCCGCGTGCTGCGGTTGCCACGTGTCTCCTGGCGTGTCTTGGCGTGGGCGGGCGCGGCGATGGCGGTCCTGGTGCTCTGGATGACGGCGCCGCTCGTCTTGCGGCGCATGAAGTTCTTCGGCGTGCGACAGGTGGAGCTCGTCGGTATCCGGTACCTCGATGCCGATCAGGTGTTGGCGGCGCTGCGGCTGTCCCCGCACGCGAGTGTCTTCGACGACACCGGGGTCCTCGCCGAGCGGCTCCGCGAGCTGGATGGTGTGGCCGACGCCTCGGTGAGCCGGCGGCCGCCGGGGTCGTTGAAAGTCATTGTCCGCGAGATCGAGCCGGTCGCGCTGGTGATGAATGGTCGTGGCGCGCTCGACCCCGTCGACGCGGACGTGCGACCGCTGCCGTTCGATCCGACGAGCCTCGACCTGCCGGTCGTGCAGGCGGCGGACAGTGGTGTCGTGGGGGTGCTCGCGCGGGTGCAGGCGTTCGACCCCGCGCTGTTTCAGACGATCGATGCCGCGCGGCGGGTTGCATCGCCCCGCGGCGGAGTGCTTCTCGAATTGGGCGCGCATCGGGTGCTACTCAGCAGCGACGCGCGGCCGGAGGTGATCGAGGCGGTGGTACTGGTGGCGAGAGATCTGGCGGCCAATCGGCGCTCCTACGCCGAGCTCGACGCCCGCTTCGACGGGCAGGTCGTGGTTCGGCGCCGTCCACCTAGCGCCGCGAGCCCCTCCCGCCCACGCCTCGCGGGACGTATCTGATGCCCGAGCGCCGCCTGGTCGCCGGACTCGATCTCGGCAGCACCAAGACCTGCGCGGTCATCGCGGAGGTCGCGGGCGATCTGCCGCGCTCCCCGCTCGCCAAGATTCTCGGCGTCGGGCTCGCGAAGAACACCGGCGTGCGGCGCGGGATGGTGCGCGACATCGACGAGACGACGCGGTCGGTCGCCGCCGCGCTCAAGGACGCCGAGCGGATGGCGGGGGCGCGCGTCAACGACGTCACGTGCGGCATTGCGGGCGAGCACGTGTCGGCGCGCGGCTCTGCCGGCGTCGTGGCGGTGAGCGGCGAGGAAATCAGCCCGCAGGATGTCGCGCGCGTCAATGAAGTCGCGCGTGCCGTCTCGCTGGGACGCGATCACGAGCTGCTGCACGACATTCCGCAGGAATACGTCGTCGACCAGCAGCACGGCATTTCGGATCCGGTCGGTATGACGGGTACGCGACTCGAAGTGGAGATGTATCTCGTCACCGCGCAGGCAACCGCGGGACAGAATCTCCGCAAGAGCGTGCAGCGCGCGGGCTATCGGGTTGCCGACCTCGTGCTCGAGCCGCTGGCCGCGTCGTACGCCGTGCTGACCGATGACGAGAAAGAGCTCGGCGTGGCCCTCGTGGAAGTTGGGGGCAGCTCGACGGGAGTGGCCATCTTTCACGATGGCAAGATCCGCCATCTCGCGTCGCTCAAGTACGCCGGCTCCCACGTCACCAGCGATCTGGTGCAGGGCCTCGGCGTCACCCAGTCGGACGCGGAGCGATTGAAGGAGCGCCATGGGGCGGCCTACTCACCGCTCGTGAGCGCTGACGAAGTCGTGAGCCTGCCGTCGACGGCGGGGCAGGGCGCGCGCACCGCGCCTCGCGAGCTGGTCGCGCATATCATCCACCAGCGCGTGGACGAGATCTTCCAGCTCGTAGGCCGCGAATTCGAGCGCGCCGGCTACGGTGCGGGCCGCCTGCCAGCCGGCGTCGTGCTGTCGGGTGGGACGGCGCATCTCCCGGGAATGGTCGAGCTGGCGCGCGAGGTGTTCGCGGTGCCGGTGCGCGCCGGTCATCCAGAGCTGGGCATTTCCGGACTTGTCGACAGCGTGCAAGCGCCGCGCTACGCGGTGCCGGTCGGTCTGGTGTTGTACGCGGCGCGCAAGATCGCACACGGTGGCGGGTCGGCGCCCAGCGTGTTGTTCGGCGCGCGTCCCGAGAGACTGTTGGCGCCACTCAAGAGATGGTTGCAAGACTTCTTCTGAGCCCTAGGGGAGAACCATGATCTTCGAACTCGAAGAAACCGTTACGCAGAACGCGCGGATGAAAGTCGTCGGCGTCGGCGGGGGCGGCGGCAACGCCCTGAACCGGATGATCGACGAGCACGTGAGCGGAGTCGAGTTCATCTCGGTCAACACCGATGCTCAGGCGCTCCTCAACAACAAGGCCGATGTCAAAGTCCAGATCGGCAAAAAGCTGACGCGCGGGCTCGGCGCCGGCGCCCGGCCCGAAATCGGCCGGCAGGCGATCGAAGAGAATCGCGATGAAGTGCTGCACGCGCTGCAGGGCGCGGACCTCGTGTTCGTCACGTGCGGCATGGGCGGCGGAACGGGGACCGGCGCGGCGCCGATCATCTCGCAGGTCGCCCGCGACCTGGGGGCGCTGACGATCGGCATCTGCACCAAGCCGTTCCTATTCGAAGGGCGCAAGCGCATGCGGCAAGCAGAAATGGGTATCGCCGAGATGCGCAAGCACGTCGATACGATGATCGTGGTGCCCAACGAGCGGCTGCTCGCGGTCGTCGGCAAGGGCATTCCGTTCCAGGACGCCTTGAAGAAGGCTGACGAGGTGCTGCTCCATGCGACCCAGGGGATTTCGGCGCTCATCTGCGTGACCGGTCTGGTGAATGTAGATTTTGCGGACGTCCGCACCGTGATGCAGAACGGCGGCGCGGCGCTGATGGGGACGGGCACGGGGCGCGGCGAGAACCGCGCGATGGAAGCGGCGCAGCAGGCGATCTCGAGCCCGCTGCTCGACAACATCTCGATCGCCGGCGCAACGGGCGTGCTGATCAACATCACCGGCGGCGAGGACATGACGCTCGGCGAAGTGACGCAGATCAGCGAGGCGATTCACGACGCCGCGGGCGACGAGGCGGAGATCATTTTCGGAGCCGTCAACGATCCCGCGATGCATGGCGAAGTCCGGATCACCGTCATCGCCACCGGGTTCGACAAGACCGGCGCCATGGCGGACGCGCTCGCCGGGATGCCGCAGCGGCCGGCTGCGGGTGTGCTGCCGTTCCGCGGACCAGGCGCGCGGCCGACACCGGCACCGCCTCCGGGCTTCGTGAAGCCCGCTGAAAGCACGCCCAAACGGGGGGCACCGACGCAGGTGCCGTTGAACCCGGAGCTGAACGAGATGGAGATTCCGACTTTTATTCGGAGACAGATGGACTGATGGCATGGGGTGGTTGGAGAGGGCGGGGGGGGGCCAGTCGCTATGTTGCCGCCGGCGCGCTCGCCGCCGGCATGCTGGTGTGGGCGGCACATGAAGCCTGGCCCTCGCGCGACATTCCGGTCGCGCTGCCCATCGTGGTCACCAGCGCCTACGATGAGTGGTCGGACACGCTCGGCCGGCGCGAGATCCTGTCCGACGTGCTGGCGCGAGCCGGCATCACCGGCCGCGAGTACGTCTCCTTCCTGAAGGCCACGCACGCGCTCAATCCGCGGCGAATGCAGCCTGGGCTCATCTTCGAAGTGCGACGCCTGAAGGGCGCCGCGGTCGCCCATCGGCTCGGCGTGCGGCTCGACCCCGAGCGGCACCTGCTGATGACGCAACTCGGCGGGGATTCGGGCTGGAGCGAGACGGTCGAAACGATTCCCTGGACGACGGAGCGGCTTCGCACCACCGCGGTCATTCAATCGAATCTTTACGATGCGCTCGACGCGGCGATCCCTGATTCATTTCTGCCGGTGCGGCAGCGCGTCGCGCTCGCCTGGGCCATTGCCGACGTGTACGACTGGGAGGTCGACTTCACGCGCGATCTGCGTCCCGGCGATCGCGTGGAAGTCCTGATCGAGCGGCTGCAGTCGCCGGAAGGTGAGAAACGGCTGAGCCGGATCTTGGCCGCGTGCGTCGATGTGGCGGGCATCCCCAGCTTCGCGTTTGCGTTCGATGGTCCGAACGGCTCAACCGGCTTCTACGACGATCGCGGCCGCTCGTTGCGTCGCGCCTTTCTGCGGGCACCCCTGCGCTTCAGTCACATCTCGAGCCGCTTCGGTGGGCGCTTCCATCCGATCCTCAAGCGCTGGAGAACTCACGAGGGCACCGACTACGCGGCGGGCTACGGCACGCCGGTGCGCGCCACCGCGGACGGCATCGTGACCGAGGCGGGCCGCAACGGCGGCTACGGCAATCTCATCGAGATCCGGCACGCCAACGGCATCCGCACGCGCTACGGCCATCTCTCGAAATTCGCGAAGGGACTGCACGTGGGGCAGCGGGTCAGCCAGGAGCAGACGATCGGGTACGTCGGCTCGACCGGACTCTCCACCGGTCCGCACCTGCATTACGAGTTCCTGGTGAACGGTCGGCCGACGAATCCGCAGCGCAAGGACGCCGGCGCCGGCGAGCCCGTGCCGTCGAAGTTGAAATCGGCATTCGACACCGTACGCGCGCAGTTGCTCGCGGAGCTGGAGCCGGCGCTGGGTCAGCCCGCGGGACCGGCACTGGGCTCGGTGGCGGGCCCTGCCCGCGACGACTAAGTCTCCTCTCGCCAACAACAGGTTCCGTGGAGCTCTATCCCGCCGTTGATATCGAAGGCGGGCGCGTGGTGCGCGCCCCCCCCCATGGCCCCTTGGTCCAGCCGCTCGCCGCGCTGGCCGCGTTCACACGCGCGGGTGCGCGCTGGATTCACCTCGTCGACATGGATCGCGCGTACGGACGGCAGGACAATCACGAGCTCATCAGTGCGGTGCTGAAAGCGGCGCAGATCCGGGTGCAGGTCGGCGGCGGGCTGTTTCGGGAGGGGGACATCGACCAGGCGTTTACGCTGGGTGCCACGCGCGTGGTGATCGGGGCGCGGGGTGCGGTCGACGATGGCCTCGTCGCGCGACTCGTCTCCCGCCATGGCGCTGCGCGTCTCGCCGTGGGCATCGACGCGAAAGGAGGGCGAGTCGCGCCCCGCGGCGGGGGCGGGGGGGGGACCGCCGAGCTCCTCGAGCTCACCGCGCAAGAGCTGGCGACGCGCGTCGCGAGGCTGGGAATCCGCACGATCATTTACAACGAAGTCACCCGCGACGGGCAGCTCGCGGGGCCCGATATCGCGGGAGCCACAGAACTCGCGGCCCTCGGTCTCGATGTCATCGTGTCGGGTGGCGTGGGCTCGCTCGACGATCTCCGCGCCGCGCGCGTCGCCGGGCTCGCCGGCGCGTGCGTCGGGCGGGCGCTGTACGACGGCAAGTTCACCGTCGCGGAGGCCCTCGCATGTCTCTCGTGATCCTACGAGCGGTCGCCGTGCTGGCGTTGATCCTGCTGCTCTGGAATCCATCGAGCGCCCGGCTCCTCCCGGTCGGCGATCAGCCGATCGTGCTGCTCGATGCCTCGCTCAGTATGACCGGCCCGCCCTGGCAGGCCGCGCTCGACAGCGCGCGCTCGTTCGCAGGGCGCCGCGCTGTCGTCTGGCGCTTCGGCGCAGGCGTCACGGCGTTCGACACCACACCCCCCACCGCCGGAGCGAGCGACCTCGGTCCCGCGCTCGAAGCCGCCGCGGGCCGCGCCGGCGAGGTCGTGATCATCACCGATGGCAACGTCGATGACGTCGCGAGCATCCCGCCCGATCTCCTGCGCCGTCCCCGGATTATCGTGCAACCGCGACGCGCATTTTTCGACGCTTACGTCGCGAGTGTCGAGGGCGCTCGACACGTGACGCGAGGCGATACTGTCCGGCTCAAGGTGAGCTACGGAGCGGCTGGGATTCGGGGCTCGGGACTCGGGGCTCGGAACGCAGCGATCGTGGTGAGTGTCGCCGAACGCCGGCTGACGTCGCAGCGAGTGACGCTGCCCGACAGCGGGACAATGTCCACCGACGTCGCGTTTCCCGTATCCCGAATCCCGAATCCCGGATGGGCGGTGCTCGAGGTCCGCCTGGATGGTGCCGGCGACGCCGAGCCTCGAGATGACGCCCGGTTATTTGTCCTCGACGTGAGTCTCGAGCCCGCAGCCGTCATCTTCGCCTCGCCGCCCGATTGGGAGGCGCGGTTTCTGGCGCGTGCGCTGAGCGATGTCGCGCGGCTGCCGGTGCGCGTCTTCGTCGAGACAGAGGCGGGGCGCTGGCGTGACGGCGCGACGCTGGCGCCCGTTGCCGGCGCCGAGCTGACGCGCGCGGCGAGCGCGGCGCGGCTGGTGATCGCGACGGGTGATCCGGCGCGCGCGCGCGAATTCACCGCGCGAACCGCGGGGGCGGGGCCGGTCTTGTTGTGGCCGACCAATGGACAGGCGGGAGACTGGTATGTCGAGCCGCCGCAGTCGTCCCCCTTCACCGCGGCGCTGGCCGGAGTTTCGTGGGACTCGTTGCCGCCGGCGACCGCCGTCACCGTGCCGGCCCGAGACTCGAA
>Ga0209161_10000674_pt1 | contig 27834 bp, 27 predicted proteins | sample GraSoiAngelo_155_FD_186169 | JGI IMG/M metagenome (GOLD analysis project Ga0209161, IMG submission 186169) | Grasslands soil microbial communities from the Angelo Coastal Reserve, California, USA - 14_1009_13_30cm (SPAdes) (version 2) | ecosystem: Environmental > Terrestrial > Soil > Grasslands... | reverse complement strand
TGTCCCAATTGATGAGGAAGAACTCCGCGAGCCCGCAACGGTCGATGACGTCGAGCTCATGGGCGAGCTGCTTCGCGACGTCGCGGTCGATGCGCGGGTACTTCACCTTCGCGCCCTCGTGGCAGAGCGCGTAGAGGAAGGAGAACGGCGTCTCGCCCGCGGGCACAGGGAACCCCGGGAGGCGGTCCTTGCCGACGAACGACGCCTCCGCGCGCGGCGTGTTCGTGTCGTAGAGCAAATCGAGGATGCAGGAGTCAGCGATCGCGCGAGCGTTGCGAAACGCTTCGTCAAACCGCGCGAGGCGCTGCCGCAGGAGGGGCTCGCCCTTGAGCCAGTACTCGCCGTTGGGCTTGAGACGGTTGCCGGCTTCGTCGAGCGTGACCCCGAGGTCGATGCAGCGAAGCACGTCGTGGAGCCGGCGGCCCTCGGGGCGCGCGTAGTGGACGTTGTTGGTGACGACGCACCCCAGGCCCATCCCGCCCGCGAGTGCGGCGAGCTCGTCGCAGACCGCGGGATCGTCGGGATCGAGATGGTCCGAGAGCTCGACGAAGAGCCGATCGCCGAAGACGGACGCGAGTCGCGCCAGCGTCTCGCGCGCACCGTCGAGATCGCCGGCCCGCGCGGCCTTGGGCACGGCGCCGTGCGCGCAGCCGGTGAGCGCATAGAGGCCCGCGGCGTTCTCGGCGAGGAGGCTGAAGGTGGCCTTCGGTTTCGTCTTCTCGCCGGCGAGCTGCGCCGCCGAGATCGTGCGGGTGAGGCTCGTCCAGCCCTGGCGGTCGCGTGCGATGAGCACGAGATGCCCCGCGTCGAGGAGCTGGAGCTCGGCCCCGAAGATCGGACGGATCCCGCGCTCCTTCGCCGCGTTCGCGAAGCGCACCGCCCCGTACAGCCCATTCGTGTCGGTGAGGGCGAGCGCATCCATGCCCTGCTCGACCGCCGCGTCGACGAGGTCGTCGACGTGCGACGCGCCATCGAGGAAGCTGTAGTTGCTGTGAACGTGTAAGTCGACCCAGCCGGCCATCCGGGCTCCCCACCGCTCCCTGGGCGAGAGCGTTCTAGAACGTATGTTCTAGACTATCTGAGCCCGCTTCTGGAAGCGGCTACCGCGCCAAGATGGTGAATTCGTACTGAGCGTCCGGCAATGCGAGGGCGGCGTGCTCTTCAAGCACGTCGGTTGACCGGTCGCGCGACAAATTGTCCGGCGGACTTGACGTCGAACAACCAAATCCGAAGGTTCGAGCCCCCGATGGATCCAAGCGCTGCGCTCTTCAACAGGAGCGCCGAGGTATTCGTGGACTCGATGTTCCAATCGAGCTCGGCCGGAAGCGCAAGCCGCAGCTCGCTTCCGACCTGAACATTCTTCGTGCCCCGGCATTCCCAGGTCCGAGGCTGAACCCTGATTGCACGCGGACGCAGGCGACAACCAGGCCCATCAGTAAGAAAAGTAACGACCGCCGGCTCAATGCATGGCCCTCGCTCTTAGTGCTTGCCACCAGGAGCCACAGAGGCCGTCGCGCTTGCGAGAGCCGAGCTTGACAAGTCGTCGCTCGCAGAGACGGTCACGGTGATGGTGTCGCCATTGTCGCCATTGCCCTTCACGCCTAGATCGAAGCTGTCGGTCACCGACGACCCGCTTGCCGTTCTCTTTGCGACGCCGTTCACGCGCCACGTGTAGGTAAAGGTCAGCGTGTCCCGGTCGTCGTCGGAGCCGATCGCGGTCGCGGTCAGGACCGCGTTTGTCTTCGGCGTCGACTCGCTTAACGACACAGTGACGCTGGGGGCAGTGTTTGCCACGACGACTGATGCGGTCGCCGTAGAGCTGAGCTGGCCATCGCTCGCCGTCACGCGGACCGAGATCGTGTCGCCACGGTTGCCGGCTCCAGGCGCCGAAAGGTCGAGCGACGGCCCCACGGCCCCGGAGATCACGTTGCCGTTTCGCGACCACTCGTAACTCAACGCCGTCGGATCGGGCGTGCCGAGGGGACGGATGTCTGGATCCGCGGCGACGGCGCTTACCTGTACGAGGTCGTTCGTACGCGGACCCGCCGGCGACAGAGCGACGCTCTGGATCACCGGCGCGTGGTTACCGAGCGCGACCGCCTCCAAGTAACCGGGCGAATTCGCGCTGCTGTTCCAAGCTGTGGCGTAGAGACGGCCGTCGGGGTGGATGGCGCCCATTTGGACTAGGAAAGGCACCGGAATTCTCTGCGTGATCGAAAAGGTCGAGCCATCGATTTCATAGACGTGGCAGCCGCACCCCGAGGCATCCGTCGAGGTCACGTAGATTTGGCCCGTCGGCGCAAGCGAAATGGATAGTGGGAAACCAGGCGTCGAAGTCGTGTGAACGACCGTGAGCGTCGTCGGATCGACAACGAAGAATGCGGACGCATCAAACGGAGAACCGAAAGGGTCTTCGCCGGCGACATACACCAGGTGGTTTCGCGGATCAACGGCGAGCCCGAAACGGGGACGGAGCGTTAAAGGAACTTCAGCAACAAGCGAAAGGTCGCGATCATCGAGAACCACCAGTAAGGGACGGCCCGCATCCGTGTTGGTCAAATAGATGTGATGAAGAGACACATCTAGGACCACTCCGAACCATGACTGGGACGTTGGGGCTTGCCGAGTGGTAATCGTGTTCGAGGCCAGATCGATCGCCGCAAGGTATTGACCTCCGGCGACAAAGGCGCGGTTGGATGTTGGGTCCAGCGCGACACCCAATCCGCCTATTGGCAGTGAGGTGAGCAAGGTCATGGCCGTCAAGTCAAAGACGTCAAACGATCTCTTGCTTGCATCGGGAGTCGAGTTCGACGAGTAGAGTCGACGAGCCGCCGGGTCGATCGCCAGCATGTTGGATGTGAGGCTGGTCGTCAGCGTCGACACGCGTCCGCTCGCAGGATCGATGACTGAAATGCGTCCGCGCCCATCCGGATCCGTCTCCGCGTTGTTGGACACAAAGACACGACCATCGGTTGGATCGATGACTAGATCAAACGGCTTCAGCCCCAGGGTCCATGTGCCCTCGAGCGTGGCGGCCAAGCTCGGCTGGCTCGCGAATGCGATTACGACGAGGACGAGCACGAGGACCCGACGCATAGGCGTGAAAGCTTGCTTGACCGGCCGCCGTATTCAATTGACTGGTGGTCCTAGGCCATTTGGCTAATCGAGCACTCGCTGCAGCCACCAAGCACCCGAGCGCCTGTCACCGTAAACATCGCACACCAGACCGTCGGCGGTGCGGAGCGTGAGGTAGTCGCGCGCGACGCCGTCCTTCCACCAGTCCGCTTCGACGCGCCAGGTACGCATCCGCTCGACGATCGTGTGTCGATGACCGGCGACGATGAGCGCGACGAGCTCGCCTTCGTCCCAAAGAAGCCGTGCCGGGAGAGGTTCGGCGAAGAGTCTCATGCGATGACCTCCAGCCATTCGCTCGCGCGCTCGGGAAGGCGCGCTTCGCGATCGAGGACACGAGGACGCAGCACGACGCCCGCGCCGAGCTTTTCGCGCAGGTAGCGCGCGGTCGCGAGCGCTTCCTCTCGCCGTGCGCCGTCCGGAGCGAAGAGGCCGATCTGCCGTCCGCGTGCGGCCTCGACCTCCGGGACCACGAGCGTGCAACCGGTGACGAGGCCGAGATCGTCGCGCTCCTCGAGCGCCCAGCGCAGCGATCGGAGCAGCGCCGCGCTCTCGCGGGTCGGAGGCAGCACCGCGCGTTCGATGCGCAGCGCGCCAGCACCTTCGCGGTCGATGCGCAGATCGAGGCGAAGTGCCGCCAGGCCATCGCGTCCGAGCGCGCCGGCGATCTCGTCGACGACGACGCGAAGCGCGAAGACAAGCTGCTCGCGCGAGGTGATGGGATCGTCCCAACCGCGACGCGCGCGGATCCGCCGCGGTGGCGTGGACGCGCGGATGAGGTCGCCGTACTCGCCGCGGGCGAGCGCATGCGCCCGCGCGACCGCGGTCCCGAACCGATCGAACACCGACCCTCGGGGAAGCTCTGCAAAGTCACCCGTGGTGCGCAGGCCGAGCAACCGGAGCTCGTCGTGGATCTTCTCGTCGACGGGAAGGATCTCGAGCGGGAGCGTTGCGAGATACGCGCGGCCATCCTCGATCACACGCACCTCACCCGGTGGAGTCCGCTCGGCGGCGACGCGGGCGACAAATGGTGTCGGCGCGATCCCCGCCGAGGCGCGCGCACCCGTACGCGAGCAACGCGCGAGCGCGCGCCGCGCGACGTGCGTTGGTGTCCCGAGCAGATCCTCGGTTCCCGCAAGATCGCACGCGAAGGAACCCGGTCCAAGGACGCCCACGTGCGGAAGCGCCGCGTGAAGTGTGGTGAGGAGTCGGCCATGAAGGTCGGGCCTCTCGCGCGCGACGATCGCGAGCGTCACCGGTTCTCTCATCGTTAGACCGCGACCTCCGCGAGATCGGCGCGAGTTCCAAGATCGACGAAGCCACCATCCGCCGCGACGCGGAAGTGCGCCCGATCGCTCGCGTGCGCGCGTCCGACGGCGAAGGACCAGCCAACGGTCCGCGCGAAGCGTCGCTCCCAGTCGATCCGGTCGAAGAGATAGGTCGGGATCGCGACGCGCGACGCGCGCTCACCGGCGACCACGAGCAGCGCGGCGGGCGACCCGCGTACCGCGGGAAGCGCTGGAGCGAGCTCGTCGAGATCGATCGCGCCGAGTCCTGGCTCGCCTGCATCGACGACCACCAGGCGAAAGCCCTCGCTCCGAAGCGCGGCCGCCGCCGCGAGTGCGACCTCACGCGTGCGGAGGACGACGATCCGCTCGAGATCGACGCCCGCCCGCTCGGCTGCGAACGGATCGAACGACGCCGTCGGATCGACCCACGCCACCATCCCGCCTTGTCCTTGCGCTCCGGACGCGGCGCGCAGCGCGAGCGTGACCTTTCCCACGCTCGGTGGTCCGACGAAGGCGATCGGCTCGCCGGCAGCCAGTCCACCGCGGATCACCCGATCGAGAGAGGTATCGGTCGCGATCACGAGCTCGGCGCGGTGACGCTCCGCTACGTCGCCGCGCGCGAGCGCGTGCGCCCCATACCGCCCCTCGATCCGAGCTAACGCCCTGGCCAGTTCCGCCAGTCCCACAGCTGCTCCCCTTGCGTGTGTGTGTCCTCCGACCCGGGCTGGCCTCCCAGGTCATTAGAACATATGTTCTAGAGAGTAGACACCCTGGTGGAACTTGTCAACCGTCAAGGACATGACATGTGGCCGGTTTCATGCACATCCCGAACATATGGCTGCACCAGCTCCCGGCCGCTGTGCGGATTGTGGCGGCGATGCCTACATCCAGCTCGCGATAGAGGACGCGATGCTCTGCGCGCACTGCTACGCGTCGCGCCTTGGCCTCTCGCGTGTCGCTGGACGCAAGGGCGGGGAACGCCAGCAGCCGCTCGCCCAGCCCCGGCGTTCCTCCTAGCTCGCGACCGCGCGCGGCCGCGGCGTAGCGACCGCCTCGCGTAGGGCCGTCACCCGCAGTCCCGCATAAAGTGCGACCGCGGTCACGATGATCCCGCCGATCAAGAACGCGGTATTGATGCCCGCGACGGTCCCGACGGCGCCGAGGACGAGCTGACCGAGCGGCATGAACCCGATGAAGACCATCGTGTTGACGCTCATGACCCGGCCGCGCAGCGCGTCCGGCGTGCGGGTCTGCATCAGCGTGTTGCCCATCCCGAGGAACACCATCACCGCGAAGCTCGTCAGGCCGACGAACACGAGCGCGCCGAGCACCGACCGCTGCGTGCCGAAGAGCATGAGCAGCGATCCGTGCGCGAATGCGGCCGCGACGAGCAGCGCGCCCCGGTGCTTCCATCCACCGAGCGATGCGGTGATCAGCGCGCCGCCGAGCGCGCCAGCACCCGACGCGGCCAGAAGCCACGAGAGCTCGACCGCGCCGACGCCGAGGAACTGCGCCTCGGCGGGAAGGAGCTGTATGTACGGACGGGTGAGCAGCGCGGTCGCGACCGAGAGGGCGACAACCCAGCGCAGGACGGGATCGTGGCGGAGGTACGAGAGGCCCTCGCGGATCGAGTCGAGCATCGGCGCGCGGCGGCCGGTGTCGACGGGCTGTGCCCGCATGACCAGGAGCGCCGCGACGACTGCGAAGTACGAGACCGCGTTGAGCACCATCAGCCCGCCGACGCCGAAGGGGATGATGAGCACGCCTCCGATCAGCGGGCCGACGAGCGTCGCGCCGTTGAAGGCAGCGGAGTTGAGGCCGATCGCGCTCATGAGCTCGCGATCTGAGACGAGGCGCGGGACCATCGCCTGACGGGTCGGCGCGTCGAACGAGAAGATGATCGAGTTCAGCGCGCTGATGAGCACGATCTCGACGATGTTGATGCGACCGGAGATCGTCAGTACGCCGAGGACCGCGGCGCTGATGGCCGCGCTCGTTTGCGTGACGAGGAGCAACCGGCGCCGGTCCGCGCGGTCGGCGACGACGCCGCCGAAGAGCCCGAACGCGAGCCCGGGGAGCGCTCGCGCGAGCCCGGTAAGGCCGAGGTAGAACGGGGCGAGGTTCGGGACGCCGTCCTGAATCGCGAGCTGTACGACGAGCCACCCGAGTCCGAACTGCTGCATCCACGTGCCGATGTTCGAGACGACGAGGCCGGCCCAGAACAAGCGGAAGTCCCGGTAGTCGAGCGCGGCAAGCATCGAGGTGCGGCCGGGATCGGCAGTCGCCGCCTCGTCAAGCGCCTCGGTCTCGAGCTCGGGCGCGAGCCCTTTTTTCACCTGCGAGAGTGCATGGGAGTCGAACCCACCACGGCGCGTGCTACGCCCCGTCAACGGTTTTGAAGACCGAGGACATCACCGGATGCCTCGCACTCTCATGTGCGTGTGCGAACGAATTCGCGGTCGAGTGTACGTAGAAGGTCGCGGTCGCGACCAACAAGAAGCGCACGTTACTCACGGACGAGGAACGAGCCGCGATAAGGAGCTCGTCAAGGAGCGGAAGGCGGTCGCGAGCAAGGAGGAGGAGGCAAGCGCGCGCGCCGGCCCTCTCGCCCAAGCTCTGGTACGGGATGCCCGCGGGCTACAAGCACGGCAAGGTCGTCTGCTCCTTCCAAGACGCGCAGAAGTTCAAGAGCAGGTACGCGACGTTCGGCTTCAGCGACGCGGCGAACCTCGACGAAGAAAGCGGTGAGCTCAGCGAGTCCGCTCAGCTGAGGCTGAAAGGCGGATAGCGGTCGGTCACCAACAGGAAGGCATACGCCCCGACACGAAGGGCCCAGCGCGTGACTCCCACCACGAAGTCGAAGAGCCACCGGGGATAGCGTCCGCTGATGAGAATGACGAACCAGGCCACGATGACCGCGACGATCGCGGCGAGCACGAGGAAGAAGAGCACGATGTAGTGAGGTATCGCGAGCAGCCACTTGACGAGTGGCAGCCAGCGGTTGAGGTCGCGCTCGACGTCGGGGTAGTCGATCTCGAGGTGCACCGACTGCTCCTCGACGGTCGAGGGGTATCGGTCAGTGAGCAACGCGAAGTACGCGCCGACGCGCGTTCCGAGCCGCGTCAGCTCGCGCGCGAAGTCGAACCACCACCGCGGATAGCGCAGCCGGAACAAGAGCATCATCACCGTCGCGAGCCACAGCCCACCGGAAATCCCGCCGCCGCTGCTCTGCACCACCCGGCCACCGGTATCGGTCATCACCGTCTGGTTCCCGCCGCCGCTGAGCAGGCCGAGGATGATCGCGATCGGGATGATCCAGATGATGCGCAACAACGTGGTTAGGCGATCGAGCTTCTCCGGGTAATCGATGTTCAGACGCGCGGCGTAGGGCTGGGGCGGCAGCGTGGCCATAGTTGTCCTCCCGTCTCGCGACGACTGGGCTCACAGTCAGACGATCTGGCGCGCGAGAGCGCAGCGTACGAACGCCGAGCGGGACAGAACGCTACAGCACGGGCACGCGAGCGGCAGCGATGGCCGGGGTACATCTCCATCAGTGACTAGTACTTCGGCTTGCGCTTCGCCATGTACGCGGCCGCCTCGGCGCGCCGGGCGAGCCCGAGTTTGTCGAGGATCCGGCTCACGTAGTTCTTCACCGTCTTCTCGGAGAGGAACAGCGTCGCACCGATCTCGCGGTTCGTTCTGCCTTCAGCGAGCTGCTCGAGCACCTTGCGTTCCTGCTCGGTGAGTGACGCGAGCTGAGGGTCCTCCTGCTCGCGGCCTTGTCGGACCCTCTCGAGGACCTTGCCCGTCACGTCCGGATCGAGAAGCGAACGCCCCTGCGCGACCGCCTGTATTGCGTCGACCACCGCCTGACCGCGCGTCTGCTTCAGGAGATACCCGGACGCCCCGGCGATGATCGACGCGAAGAGCGCTTCGTCGTCCGCGTACGACGTGAGCATGATCACATGGGTCTCGGGTCGCGCCTCGCGGATCGCGCGGCACGCTTCCACGCCGCTGCCATCCGGCAGGCGGACATCCATGATCACGACGTCGGGCTTCGCCTTCGCCGCCGCGTCGATCGCTTCTTGCATCGTTCCGGCTTCGCCGACGACGGCGATCTCGGGGCGCCGCGAGAGCAGCGTCCGCAGCCCTTCGCGGACGACCTCGTGATCGTCGCAGATGAGCACCCGCGTCGCGTTCGTCGGCGTCAACGCGTCGCCTCGTCGTGCATCGGAAGCTCGAAGCGTACTCGCGAGCCTTGACCCGGTTCCGTTCGCACGTTTAGTCGACCTCCGACCGAGAACGCGCGCTCGCGCATGTTGCGAAGGCCGTGGCCATCGACGGCGCGCTCGTAATCGAAACCGACGCCGTCGTCGCTGACCTCGAGCACGACCGTCGAGTCTTCGCGAAAGAGCCGCAGCGACGCGCGACGCGCCCGGGCGTGACGCTGTACGTTGCCGAGCGCATCGGCGGCGATGTAGAACGTCGCCTCGCGGCCAGGATCGTCGAGCGCCGCAGCGGCATCCGCCGAGACCGAGACATCCACGTCGAGCAGGGCGTTCGTCCGCGCCTGCGCTGCGAGAACCGGTAGAGATTCGGTGAGTGGACGATCGCTCCCCCGCACCGGGCGCAGACCGAGCACGTAGTTGCGCAGGTCAGCGATCGACGCGTTGAGCCGGTCCACCGCGCGGTCGAGGATCTTCCGCGCGGCCTGCGGCTCGCTCTGGACGCGCTCCGCGGCGTCTTCGAGCTGGAGACTCACGCCGTAGAGGGACTGGATCACTCCATCGTGGAGATCCATCCCGATGCGTTGACGCTCCTCGTGGACCGACACCCGGCCGAGCTGCTCGTAGAGTCGGGAGTTCTCGATGGCGATCGCGGCCTGGGCGGCGAGGGTGCGGATCGCCTCCTCGTCGTCTGTGCTGAACTGCTCACCGTGCTGCTTCTCGGTGAGGTACAGATTGCCGAGCGACACTCCCCGGTAGAGGATCGGGGTACCGAGGAAGCTGCCCATCGGGGGATGGTTGGCTGGGAAGCCCACTGATTTCGGATGGTCGCTGATGCGCCGAAGCCGCAGGGTGCGTTGCTCGGCTTGAAGGACACCGAGGATCCCGCGGCCTCTCGGGAGCGGACCGATGCGCACGCGCTCTTCGCCAGTGATCCCCGATGTGATGAACTGCTCGACATCGTTGTGCTCGTCGAAAACGCCGAGCGCTGCGTATTTGGCGTCGGCGACCTCGCGCGCCTGATCCGCGACCCGCTGGAGGACAGTTGCCGCGTCCAGCTCCGACGTGAGCGAGATCCCGGCCACGTTCAGTGCGCGAAGGCGCGCGGCCTGCTCCTCATCGCGCTGGTAGAGCGCGGTCAGCCGACCGAAGATCGCGCTCGAGAACGCGAGCACGCCCGCGATCCCCACGACCATGAGCACGAGGTGGGCGAGCCCGCTGGGGAGCAGGGGCTCCAGTAGGTAGTCGAGGGCGACGAGCAGCGCGATGAGCACCGCAGGGAGGACGAACGCCGCGAGGCGGTAGCGCCTCGGGAGCACGATCGAAGCTCGGCGCTCTGCCAGACGATCGATTATCGCGGCGGCAGGCCGCGGCGGACCGGTGGCCGGACGCGTTCGGTGGCGGGGTACTCGCGTCCCTCAGGCGACCGCATCGAGCTCGCGTAGGCGACGGGGGTCGTGAGCACCGCAAGGTCGAGCTGCTCCTCGAGCTCGGGTGTCACGCCATCCTCGTCGTAGAAGATGAGGTCGGCGTTCTCGTGGAGCGGGCACCGGCTGCCGATCTCGAGCGCGCAGGTTGTCGCCTTTGGTCCGGCGCAGCGGATCGTCCGCATGTCCTGGTCCTCGAAGAACTTCGCCCATGCCCCGCGTCGTTCGGGATCGGCGCTCATCACGAGGACCGCGATCGGTGTGGGCGTGCGAGAGGAGCGGATCTCGCCGACCCTCTCGCTGCGCAGTGAAGAAGACTCGCTCATGCAAGTAACGGTGCCCGTGCCGCGGCGGTGCCGATCTCGACCTTGGGGGCCTTCCATGGCGTCCCGAGGAGCGGGAGCAGGTAGCGGTCCAGCCCGATGAAGCCCGCGGTCTTCCAGGCGAGGACCAGGAGGAAGCCGAGCAGGAGCAGGACCGGGTTCGTGCTGGCGCTGCCGGCGAGCATGAAGTTGAGGTTCATGAATGCGCCGCCGACCGCGGCGATGCCGACAAACGCACCGAGGATGAGACCGAGTCCGACGGCGGTCTCGCCGAAGGCGACGACCTTCCCGAAGACGCCCTCCCAGTGGTTGTCGATCATGAACTGGATGAAGCCGCGGTACCAGTCGTAGGTGATCGTGGGCTTGGCGGGCGCCGCGGGGATCGCGGCGATCCTCTGCCAGAAGGCGAGGATTCCCTTGCCGTCGTAGATGTAGTTCGTCGCCGCGCCGGTGTCGAGGATCTTGTGCAATCCGGCGTCGAGCCAGCTGTAGCCGACGTAGATCCGGACGATCAGCCAGACGACGGCCATGCGGGTGTCCGAAAAGAGGAATTTCGCGAACGGCGGGTCCGCGATCTGGCTGGATCGAGTGACGAGTGCCTTCATTTTCTTGGTACCTCCTGCTTGCCACGTCACTGTGCTGCTGCGAGGTTTGGGGCAACAGGGCCGTCCGGCCCATGTCTGGGGGTCGCCCGACCCCCTTAACGGGGCCGCAGGCGTAGGGTCTGGGTCGACCGACCGGCCCCGCTTCCTAGGCCTCGCGACCCTCTGCGTTATGTGCCGTTCGGCTCTACCCCTAAGCGTTATCCCATCAGACCATGCCGCACATGACCGCTGCTTCTCCCGAGCTGCTCATCGTCGTCACGGTGCTCGTCCTCGTCGCCGTTGCCGCGGGGACCTTCGCCGCCCAGCTCTTCATGGCTGCGAGCCGAGCGCACTCCGGAGAAACCGGCGCCGATCAAGACTTGTAGAGCGCCGCGACCGTCTCCGGAAGCGCCGGCGCTCAGCGCGCGCGGTCATCGGCCACACGAGCGACAGTTCAAGCCGCGCTGGTCGTGACGGTTAGGTTGCGGGTCCCGAGATATGCGACGAGCGCGAGGATCGCGCCGAACATGACGCCCGGGATGATGTAGAAGCCATCCGCCTGCGGGCCGAAGTCCTTGATGGCCTGGAAGACCGTGCTCCCAGGGAAGGTCTCGCTCGCGAAGTAAGCGCCGAAGGTTCCCGTCACAGCGATGATGAGCCAGTCGTAGTTGATCTTCTTCTCGAGGATCTGCACGACGGCCCCTGCGACGACCGCGACGATCAGGATCCCCGCGAATGCTGTGAATCCCATTTCTTCCTCCTCTTGCGACGGTTCTGCGCCCCCGACGATGCGCTCGGAAAGTCTCCGCCAACAGGGTCATTCGGACGCGACAACTGGGTCCCTTTGGCCCAGCGATGGCTCCTTCGGCCGAGTCAGGTCGGCGCGGCCCAGACGGGCCGTTGGTCCCCACAGCTCGGGACGTTCGGTCGCTTTGCCTGTGGTAGCGCCTCCCGCATGGGTGCCGAATCTCGGCGTTCCTTGGGACAACAGTCCCTGGTCAGCAGTGACGAACGGCGCCGAGTTGGGTCCGGACGGCTCACGTTGACGTCGGGTTCCCTCCGTAAGGTGGCCGAAAACGCCGCCACTCGGCCAGACCAGTGCAGCGGCAAAAGGAAGAACAGGTGAAGAAGCTTCTCGCGATCGCGACATTCTCGATCCTGTACCTGGCCGCCTGTGGCGGCGCAGGCCCGACCAGCGGCACGACCGTCAACGCGACGCTCACAGACAGCAAGATCGTCATCGACCAGGCGACCGTGCCGAGCGGCAAGATCACGTTCCAGGTAAAGAACACGGGCACGATGACCCACGAGGTCGTCGTGCTCAAGACCAACCTGCCCGCCGACAAGATCCCGCCGGACCCCGACGAGCCAGGCAAGATGCTCGAGGACGGGAGCAAGGGCGAGAGCGGCGACCTCAACACGGGCGAGGCCAAGACATTCACGCTCGACCTCGAGCCGGGCAACTACGTGCTCATGTGCAACCAGACCGGCCACTACCTGCTCGGGATGCACATCCCGTTCGTCGTCAAGTAATCCGCTAATCCGGCCTTCACGGCGAAGCCCGCCGGGCGTTGCCCGGCGGGCTTCGAATCACACCTCCAGGACCCACTTGCCGACCTCGCTGATCTAGCCGCGGCCGGCGATCCGCCCCACACCGCGAGGCAGAGATTCGCCGGACGGGGATTCGAAGGCGTTATCGCAGGTGCGGGAAGATCGTGGCCGCGCCGCGATGGTCCAGGACCCGGGTGAACTTCGCGTGGTGCTGGCCGTCGTTCGGAACGTCGCGGGCGAAGAGCACGGTAGGGCGCCGCCGCGCGCGCACAAGGGCCAAGAACAGCTCGGGATCGAGGGTCTCCTCGTCGTAGACAGCGGCGTCGGCCCCGGCGAGAACATCGCAAACGCCGCCGGCAATCAGCGGACAGTTTCGGGCTGCGCAGCGGACCACGCGTACGCCCTGGCGCTCGAGCTCGCGCCCCCAGTCACGTCGTCGGACCACGTCGCGCGACACGACGAGGCTCGTTCGGCTCTCAGCCCCCGGCACGTGTCACGACCTCAGACTCGACTATGACGTCGCGTAACGTGCCGCACTCGACGCCGGTCAGGACAGCCAGCTCGGGTCGGCCGGTGCTTACGCGGACCTTCAGGACGCCATCGGCCTCGGCGACGGCGAGCTCGCGTGTCCAGGGCAGCCGCTTCGTAAGCAGCTGACGAACCGCGACAGCGCTCCCGCGGGGCTCGACCACCACGAACTCGACGACATAGCTCTTCACTTCGGGACTCGAGCCAATCTTGCAACCGCGGTGCCGTCGGCGACGAGGGCCGTCGGTCCCGGTCAACAGAGCCATTCGGCCCTTAGCCCAATGAGTGACGGTGGGCCTGACGGCTAGGCCACGCCAGGTGCCTTCCACTCGTGGACGGGCGTCACCTTTGGCGGCGGCGTCTCCTGCATGAATTCGAGGTGCCGTTCGAGCACGGAAGCGCGGCGGCAACCATGGCATCGTCGGACCTCCCCAGAGCGATCGGCGCCCGCAGACTTAGCCTGGTGCGCATCCTCGAGGTCGCGCCGTTCGCGGCACCCATCGACGAGCAGCGGACCGAGCTCGGCGGCGCGCAGATCATCCTGCAGGACCTCTCGCGCGGGCTTGCCGCTCGCGGCCACATCGTCACGCTCGTAGCGGCCAGAGGCTCGCACGTTGACGGTGTCGAGCTCCTCGACCTTGGCATCGACAGCGCCCGCATGCAACGGGCCGACCTCGGTCTGACGACGGGCGAGCGCTCTGACGAGCGCGCGGAGCGCGAAGCCTTCGCGAGGGTACGTGCCTGGGTCGACGCGAACGCGTCCGAGATCGACGTGATTCACGCGCACGCGTACGACGCACCGGCGTTCGCATCGCTCGTTGGCGCTCCGCGACCGGTCGCGCACACGCTGCATTTGCCGCCGCTCGACGAGGCGGTAATGCGCGCGGCGCGAAGCGCGAAGGACGCCACGCTCGTGACCGTTTCGAACGCGAATGCCGCCGCTTGGCGAAAGGCAGGCGTCCCGGTTGGAACCGTGGTTCCGAACGGGATCGACGTTACGAGCATTCCGTTCAGCCGCGATCGCGGCGATCACCTGCTCTACGCCGGACGGATCTCCCCCGAGAAGGGGGTCGCCGCGGCGATCGAGATCGCAGAGCGGACACGCCGCGGGATCTTGATCGTCGGATCGATCTACGACCAGGCGTATTTCGCGAAGCGGGTCGCGCCGCGCGTCCGCGCCGTGCCCGACGCGGCCGCGCCCGCGCGCGTCCGCGGCGCGATCTACATCGGTCCTCGCTCGCGCGAAGAGGTCTACGTGCACATGGGCCACGCGGCCGCGCTTGTCCTGCCGGTCGAGTGGGACGAGCCGTTCGGCCTCGTCGCGGTCGAGTCGCTCGCCACGGGGACGCCGGTGGTCGCGTACCGGCGCGGCGGTCTCGCCGACATCCTCGACTACACCTCGGGCGAGCTCGTACAGCCGAGCGACCTCGACGCGTTCGTCGCGGCGGTTCCGAAGGCGATCGACAAGGATCCGCTGGAATGCCGCCGCCGGGCCGAGCGTTTCACTCTCGAGGCGATGGTCACGGGCTACGAGACCGTTCTGGCCGGACTCGTGCACAGCTGAACCCTGACGACGGAGGGCCATGTGGCAGATCTCGCGGACGAGACCACGCTCCATTTGCGCGTTCCGGAAGAGGACGACGACGTCTGGTCGCCCCATCTCCGAGAACATCGCGACCTCACGGACGAGCAGTGGGAGCGCTTCGAGCGCTACACCGCCGAGATATTCACCGCTATGGGCATGAACCTCGACACGCCCGGCACGATCGACACGCCCAAGCGTTTCGTTCGCGCGCTCTACGACGCGACCGACGGTTATGAGGGCGACCCGAAGCTCCTCACCGCGTTCCCGACCGAGTGCAAGGGTGGCGCGGCCTGTCAGGTGAACCAGATCGTCGAGGGCCCCATACCCTTCGCCGCGCTCTGCGAGCATCACGCGCTGCCGTTCGTCGGGCGCGCGTACGTCGGCTACATCGCGCATGAAGAGATCATCGGGATTTCGAAGCTCACGCGGCTCGTGCGGCTCTGGGCGCGGCGCTTCACCCTTCAGGAGCGCATGGGCGATCAGATCGCCGACACCCTGAACTCGCTCGTGCATGCGCACGGTGTCGCGGTCTATCTCGAAGCGCATCACCTCTGCACGCAGATGCGCGGTGTGCGCGAGATGCAGGCGAAGACGCGGACCGCGGTGTGGCGCGGCGAGTACACCGAGAATTCCGAGATCCGGAATGAGTTCTTCCACCTCGCGGGGGTGGGCGTCAGCTAGCTCGTGCTCGCGACGCTGCTCGATCGAAGCGACGGCACTGAGCTCCCGCTCCCGGCGTCGCTGCGCGATCGGTACGGTGGCGACCTGCGCTTTCCGCGGGACCGCGTCCATGTGTTCGCGAACTTCGTGAGCTCCATCGACGGGGTCGTCTCCTTCGCCCTTCCGGGCAAGACGCAGGCGTCGTTCATCAGCAAGGGCGAGCCGGCGGACCGCTTTGTGCTCGGCCTCTTACGTGCGGCAGCCGACGCGGTCGTCGTCGGCGCCGGAACGTTGCGCGAGGAACGGGGCGGTATGTGGACGCCCGAGCAGCCCTTCCCCGACGCCGCGGGCGGCTTCGCCGAGCTGCGGCGCGCGATGCATGCCTCCGAGCGGCCGCTGATGGTCGTCGTCAGTGCGTCGGGCGACCTCGATCTCAAGACGCCGGCGCTTGCCGAGGGCGCTCCAGTAGTCATCTTGACGACCCGGGCGGGCGCGAAGCGCCTTGCCGGCGCGCCAACGCATCTGCGCATCCGCGCACTCGAGCTCACGACAGCGGCCGAGATCCTCAAGGCGACGGTCGACGAGACCGGGGGAAAGCTGATCCTCACCGAGGGCGGCCCGACGCTCCTGGGTCACTTTCTTCGCGAGCGATCGCTCGACGACCTCTTCCTCACGATCGCGCCACGGATCGTCGGCCGCGACGCGACCGCGCGGCGGCTCGCGCTCGTCGAAGGAGCGGCATTCGCGCCTGGAGAGGCACCTGAGTCGCGCCTTGCGAGCGTGAAGACCGCGGGCGACTACCTCTTCCTGCGATTCGCGCGTCGCACTTAGATCGCGCGCACCTCGACCCGTCCATCCGCCGCCCGCGTCTGGAAGCGAACCTCGGAGAACGTCGCGGGGCCACCGTGGACCTTCGCGTCCTTGACGCAGAAGCGCGACGCGTGCCACGGGCACTGGATCTCGCACCGATCCGCGCCGACCCATGTGCCTTCGTTCAGCGGTCCGCCGGCGTGCGTGCAGGTATTGCCCATCGCGTAGATCTTGTCGTCAAGCTTCACGACGAAGACCGCGAAACCGGACTTTGTCTTCCCAACGACAGGCTTGCGATCCTCGAGGCTCGACTCGTAGACGTCGAGGCGCTCCCACTTCGTCGGCGGCTCAGACCAGGCCTGGCGGTTCACCTCGGTGCCGTACGCGAAGACCATCTCGCCGCCGAAGAACGAGGAGACGATGAGGATCGCCCAGGACACGAGCGCGAGCCATACCGCCGGATCGCGCTGATCGGCGACGCCGTGCAGGCGCAGCCAGATCGAGACGAAGAAGCCGACCGAGGCGACCACCATGAGGAGCCCGTGGAGCATGCCGGTTCGCCGCTCCTCATCGATCGTTTCGTTCCAGTCGGTCAGCCCCGAAACGATCGAGGCCAGCGACGTGAGAAAGGACGCGACGATCAGGAAGTCCGCGGCCTGCGGCAGTGCCGGATTCCGCGTGATGACATACACGATGTCGAGCGCAATGGTCGCGGTGTATCCACCGATGGTCAGATCGGTGACCATGGGATGGAGCGGATGGCCGAGCGGCCAGGTGCCGTGGAGAAGGGACTTGATCCCGTGCGTGCCCGGAATCTTGTAGAAGCCGCCGACGATCGCGCCGAAGAAGTTCGCGAACGGGTCCAGCCACTTCCACGACTTCACCACTGCGTGACCGGCGGTATTGCGAGGCGAGCTCACGGCGCTAAGTAGAGCGCAAACGTCGCCGCTGGCTTGCCTGCTAGGACGTCAGCCGCGTCTCCACGAGCAGGACCTCGGCACCATCCCGGCCCGCTTCGATCGTAAGCTCGCTTTCGTTCAGGATCTTTGCCGCGCCGCCCTCATCGAGCTCGGGCTTCGCGAGCGAGCCGTGCACGACGAAGAGGTAGCCACCGAATCCGCGGCGGAACTCGTGACGGACGGAGGCGCCCCGATCGAGCAGCGCAGCGTAAAGGGCAGCGTCCTGGTGCACGGTGACCGCATCGGTCGCCGACGGTGCGCCGTCGGTCGAATACCCCGGCGCTGGGACCAGCACTGGCTTCAGAACGTTGCGCCGCGAATCGGCGCTGAAGGAGCGCTGCTCGACCGAGGGCTCGAGGCTTCGGCGCGCCGGCATGATCCACAGCTGGATGAACCGCATCGGCTCGGTCTTGGAGCCGTTTCGCTCGGAGTGCTGCATGCCCGCGCCGAGCGTCGCACGCTGCACCGAGCCAGGTGGGAGGATACCGCCGTTGCCGCGCGAGTCCGCGTGCTCGAAGGTTCCCTCTGCGACATAGGTGATGCCCTCGATGTCGCGGTGTGGGTGCATCGGCCAGGCGGCGCCGGGGATCAGGCGATCGTCATTGAAGACGCGCAGGTCGCCGATGCCCATGTTGGCCTCGTCCCAGTAGCGATCGAAGCTGAAGTGCCAGTTGGCGCTGAACCAGCCGCCTTCGGCGTGAAAGAGCGACGCGCGCGGGCGAAGGAGGATCGTCACTGCCCGATCCCTGACTCGGTTGCGGTCTTCAGGGCCCAATCGACAAGTCGGCGAGCTCGCTTGACCGCGTCTTCGGCCTCAGCGAGCCTCGCCGTTCGCGCTTCGTATTCGATCAAGTTCTTCAGCTGGAGAAGACTGACCAACTGTCTGGCGTGCGTCTCGAACTCGTCCGAACCGCGACCCGCGCTTCGGAGTAGATCGGCCAGCACAAGATGATTGGGGTCCGTCGACCGCACCAACGCTGCCTCCGCCTCGGCGACGAATTCACCAGCCTTCTTGATATAGGCCAAGGATTCGGAGCGGCGGACGGCTGTCGTCTTAACCAGCGGCCAACCTCGCTGGTCCCTTCAGCAGGACACCGCGATCAAGCACGCGTTTCCATGCACCTCGCGCCGTCCGCTCGGAAAGGGGCGATGTCCGCACGAGGACCTGACCCTCGTTCCCATAGCGCCGACGAAGCGCTTCGGAGATCGCTGACTGGGCTTTTTCCAACTCATCCGGTTTCGCGCCTGGCCAGACAAGCGCTACATCGATGTCACTACCTGCGCGCATCGGACCCTCCGCCGCACTCCCGAACAGATATGCCGCGCGGGCGGAGCCGGCGTGACTGGCGACCTGCGCGCGGAGGAACGAAATGAGGTCTTTCCGGACGCGCTTCTCCTTTTTGAAGAGATCGCAAATCAGGTCAGCAAGCACGTGGGAGGCGTTCAAACGGTACGTGTCAGCTCGGCCTACTCGCTGGCGCTGAACGAAGCCCTCTCCGGTCAGGTCCGATAGGACCCCGATTTCCTGAGGGTGTGAGACTCCAGCGCGTCGCGCAATCTCGCGACCTGTTGCTGCGTATCCCGTAGGCAGGGCGCAAATCGCCCTTAGGACGGCGAGCTGAGCAGGACTCCCTAAGAATCGATCGAGCGGACGGTCAAAGTCCATATGGTGAACAATCCTACCATATGGTAGGGATTCTCACCAACTCGCCGGTGCGGCCAGATGCTAGGCGGCCTGACCGATGTGCGGCTGGATCTGTTGCAGCACGCGCTCCTTGGGCATGTAGCCGACGAGTCGCTGCGCCTCCCGGCCGTTCTTGAACAAGATCATCGTCGGGATCGCGCGGACGCCGAACCGTCCAGCGGTGATCGGATTGGCATCGACGTCGAGCTTGGCGATCTTGATCTTCTCGCCTTGCTCGTTCGCGATCTCCTCAAGGACCGGCGCGACCATCCGGCAGGGTCCGCACCACGTCGCCCAGAAGTCGACGAGCACCGGTGTCTCCGACTTCAGGACATCCTGCTCGAAGTTTGCGTCGCTCGTCTGTTGCGGCTTTCCCATCTGTATCGCTCCTTAAGGCAGGGTCATCTTGGCGGTACCCATCACCACCTAAACGCCAATTGTTGCCCCATTTGTTCCACCTCGGGAGAAAGGCCCAAAACCGGCTCGAGCAAGTCCAGCGCCAGGTCCGGCCGAGCGGTCCAGCGACGCAGCGGCGCCCACTTCACGAAGCGCCAACCACGCCGACGAACGAGGTCGGCGATCGCGGGAGACCGGCGCAGCTTGAACTCGGCGAGCGAGCGTCGTTCGTCGGCGATCGCGACAAAGCGGAAAATACGGTCCTCGTCGGGGATCGCCTCACCGAGCGCCACGATGCTGCGATGGAGTCGCGCCGTCCACTCGAGCTGCCAGAGGAACACCATCCGCCCTCGGTCGTACCAGACGACGTCGACGTATTCGAGCGCGTCCGAGGCGGCATGCGACACACGGGAGACCGGGATCGCGCGCTCCGCATCGGTCTGGAGATCGCCCAAAACGCTGCCCCGTTCGCAGAACGAGTCAGGCAACGCCCGACGCTCGAGGTCGCGTCCGATGTGGGCCTTGAAGCCAAGTCGGTGTCCGGCATCGAGAAGCTGCGCCGCGAGGAGCGTCTGATCCGCCTGACGGCGGATGAGCGCGTCTTCATCGCGAAGATGCCAGCGGCCATCTTCGGCCTGCTGACCGTACGCGGCAATGCAGCGCTCGACGAGCTCGCGGTCCGGCGTCTCGACGTCTCGGAAGAGTCCATAGGCGCGCCGCAAGAGCGTCCGCGTCTCCACCTCGCGCGACGCGGCCAGAAGCCCCCACATGCCCCACTCGAGCCGGTCGTCGAGCGGCGTGACATCGGCCATCTCGGCGAGCGAATAGAGCGTCGTGTCGTGCGCGTGCTCGGCAGCGGCGCCTTCGAGCTCGATCTTGACGACGCCCGCGCGAGGCCCATCCGCGAGCGCCGAACGGAAGTGATCGAGGAAGACCTCGAGCTCCGAGACACCTCCGGCGCGCGCGAGCGTGAGCGGCGCGAGAAGGCGCTGACGGGCGAGGGCCGCGAGCGCCGCTACCGCCGCCCGGTCGGTCCCGATCGGTTCGCCACGCGCGAGGATCGCCTCCCGCACACCGGCTCGGATCGCATCCTCGATCGCGACTGGATCCGCGAGACCTTGATCTCTCAGCAGCGGTACGTCCCGGTCGAAGTCACAGATCGCAGCAGCACCGACGCTGCCCCCAATGAGGGCGTCGCGCTGGTACGTGATGCCGCGCAGGCGATAACCGGCGCCCGCTGCGCCGAGCGTCACCGCGGCGATCGTCTCGGCATCGACCTGAGGGACGTAGACGACCGCCGGCGCGTCCGGACGCGAGGCACGCTGCGCGTCGAGCAGCGCGGCGCGCATCGTCCTGATGAGCCGCTCGCGTGCCGAGGCGCGAGCTTCCGGGATCTCCGGCGTCTTCGCGTGCCGCGCTCCAAGGAGCACCGCCGTGGCGACGGTCGTCCATCCGCCAAGGGGATCCTCAACCGGCGCTTCGCAGAGGACCAGGTCGGCGTCTCCGGTGTCGAGAGCGAGCATTCCCGCGCGCGGCCGCGCGGGCGAGGGATGGGTAGCCAGCCACGCGACCAGGTCGCGCACGGTGCGGTCGAACTCCAGCCAGACGTTCACCTCGCGGGACTGCGCGGCGTGCGAACGGCGGGCGCGGTTCTTTTCCATGCGCAGCGGCGTGCCGTGCGCGGCCGGCGCGTTGAGCCGGCTGCCCGACACGAGGACCTCGAGCGCGCTGAGCACGAGCAGATCGCGCGCGGGCGACTCAGGCAGGGTCGTCTCGATCGCGCGTAGCGTCGCCATCAGCGCCGCCAGATTTCGCGGCGTGTACAGCCCAGCGACGCTCTCGGCGAGCGCTTGCGCGGCGGCGTCGGTGCCGAACCGCTCGACGAACTGCCAGTACGAGAGGCCGCGTGGCTCGAGGCGCTGGCTCGCTTTTTCGTCCTCCGCATTTGTTGCCTCGATGAGGAGCGCATGGCCCTCTCGCGCGCAGATGCCGCAGCGGAACGCCTTCTTCGTGGGGACCGGTGCGTCGCGCTCCCAGAGGAACGCCTCGACGATCACCGGACCGCGGCAGGTCGCGCAGGTGCTCGCGTACAGCTCGCGCATCGCAACGCGGTGCGGCATGCCGATGAGCGCGCTCTCCCCGACACGATCGAGCGCGCGAAGCACTTCGTCGCCGGCCGGCGCGAGGGCGACCACGCGGCGCGCCCACTCGCCGAGCGGGTCCCGCGACCGCCCGACACCGCGCCGGTCGGCGCGCTCGGCGGCGTCGGCCGCGGACCACGGGTGAGCGAGTGGGTCGAGGACCACGCCGCGTCGTGGTGCGTACGCGCTCACGTAGAGATCCGCGAGCGCGAAGGGGAACGCCGGGCCGAAGCGATCGAGCGGACGGGGAAGCGGAAGACTCTCGAGCGGGACCATGGACCGAACACGCTCGAGCTGGCTCAAGGCAGCGTGAAGAGTACGGCCCTCCGTTGGTCGACGATAGCCGCGACGGTCTTGCCGTCATGCGACATCGCAACGTCGCTGATCGCTCCGCCAGCGCCGAGCTCGTCGACCGCGCCGTCGCCTGGGGCGAACGCGAGGAGACGATCGGTGCCGTCGAGCACGATCGGGCGCCGCGCCGCGATCAGGCGGCGGCCATCGATGAGCGGGGCCTTCCATTTGATCGCACCGTCAGCGCCGATCGCGAGAAGCGATGACTGGTCCAGGACGTAGAGAGTCCCGTCCGCGGCGAACGCGATGTCGCGCGCCGGTGGCGCGACCTGCGCGAGCGTCTTCGGATCGGCGATCGCGAACCGGAAAGTGCCTCGATCGGTGATCGCCGCCCCGAATCTCGCGGCCCGGTCGATCGCGAGCGCCTTTCCGCTGCCGGAAAGTCGCGCGACCGGGCGGGTATCCGCGTCGCGACCGGGCCGGAAGACCTCAACGTCATATCCGCCGCCGCTCGTCGTCCCGACGTAAACGTCACCGGCGTCCGACGCCGCGATCTGCGCACCCGCAGCGGGCGTGAGGATCGGGAAGGGATCGCCGATCGGGTTCCCATCGGGAGCGCGCCCGCCGATGAGCCCCGGGCCGCCTCCCGGAAGACCCGTGCTGCCGGTGGACGCCGCGACGAACGCACGCGTCGTAGGGGCGAAGAGGATCTGCGTCGCCGCGCCGGTGAAGCGCATTCCGGAGCCGACCAGCTGACCCGAGGGCACCGCCAGAAAGGTGACGACCTGCCCGCCGACCGCGAAGAAGCGCGCATCGTCGGAGAAGGAGAGGACGCTCATTCCGGCGAAGGACCGGGGCAGCGCGCGGAGGGTCCCATCGGGCGCGAAGAGGGCGGCGTAGCCATCGTCGCCGCCTGTGACAAGCCAGCCGCCGTCGTCCGAGACCGCAACTTTCCGCGACGCGCCGTGCGTGTCCTGCACCCGCGAGGGCTCGCGCCAGAGCTCGGCGTCGGGCACTGGCCCGCTGCGCATGAATGAGTAGGACTGGTCGTCGGTGACGATCGCCGTGAGACCTTGCGTGCCGAGAGTGGCTGCGAAACCGTCCGCAGAGGGCCGGTCCGGGTACGGGCCGAGACGAACGACGAACGGCGCCTGCTGCGTCACCGTCGCATTCAGTGGCGAGCCCATCGCGCGCACCGCCTGCTGCGCCTCGGCCACACTTCCGAAGGGCCCGGCCGTGATCGTCGCTCGCGGCTCGGCCTTCGCCGTCACGACGAACGAGCTGCCCCGGCCGAGCGTCGCCTGGATGGCGTCGTCCTTCGGAAGCAGAGCCGCGAGGTCGCGGACGCGCTGCCACCCCGCCGTGACGTCGGTGAGCACGCGGGCAAACGCCGCCGGATCCCCGCCGTCGCCGTACGACTGGCTGTCCTTCCCGAGATCGGTGAGGCCGTCAGCGAGCGGGACAAGTTTGTCGCGGATCGGACCCGTGCGGTCGAGCGTCGCGCTCAATACCGCGGAGCTGAACGTGCTGATCTGCTTCGCGGCGTCGATCGCCACCAGCCCGTATCGGGCCGGCGCGACCGTGCGGGTCTTCGCCCCGGAAAGCGCGCCGGCGAGGCCGTAGTCGTAGGCCGAGTACTGGAGCAAGATCGCCGCGGCGTCGCGCGAGAGCTTTGGGCCGGCCTCCGAGTCGCGGGAGCTTGTCGGCTTCGGTTGCGCAGGCTCGGTGCAAGCAGAAACGAGTGCGAGGGCGATGACGACCCCAACGGCGCGGCGGAAGGCGCCGCTCACTCTTCGGCTTCGTCCTCCGTGTCGTCCTCTTCCTCGGTGTCGACCGGGAGCGGCTCCTCGGCGGCCTCGGTCTCCTCGATCGCTTCTTCGGGCGAAGGCGTCTCCTCCTCGACCTCTTCCCCCTCTTCCTCGAGGTCCTCTTCGCCGGCGCCGTAGCGGAAGAACGTGCCGCGGACGTACGCGCGCTCCTTCGTCTCAGCCGGGCGGTGATGGCCAGGGAACGAGATCCGGCTCGCGTTCTCGGGGCTCTGCGATATCTCGCGGATCGCGATGCGGGGGTTCTGCGGATCGGTGCTCACGATCGCCGCGACGTACTGGTTGCCAGTCCGGAGGAGATCGATGAGCCGCCGCCCGACCTTGGGCTCGAGGAATCCGACGAGCTCGCCGTCGCGCGCATGGAGCGCGAGCAGGCCTTCCTGCTCGCGGAGCTCGCACTCCGCGCCGGGGCTGTATTTCGCGAGGACGTGCTGCGGGGCGGGGTTGATCACGCGGAGGATCCCGGTCTTGCCCATGTCCTCGATGAAGAGGCGCGGCTGGGTCCTCGTGCTGGTGACGTTCGGCTTCGCGCGATGCTCGATGAGCGCGATGACGCGCGTCTGGTTCCGAATGGCGATCGAGTTGTACGGCTCGGATTTCAGGACCTCGGTGAACGCCGCCTTGGCCTCCTCGAGCTTGCCGAGCTCGATGTACGCCCGGCCCAATCGGTTACGGGCCTCGACGTCATCGGCTGAGGTCTCAAGGATCTTCTGATTGAGCTCGAGCGCGCGAGGCCAGTCGGCATCCAGCGCCGCCGCGGTGGCCTGATCGCTGAGAGCGCGCGCACGAACGCTGCTTTCACTCGGCGGTGCCACGGATCTTCCTCCAACGCATGAGGGTACGCCCGAAGAGGGCGGGTCTGGGATATACGAAGTGTAGCGGTTACGCTTGCGCCGAGTGCCGTACCTGTCGGAAATCCAGAACCGCAGGGTGATCGAGCCGAACGGCAATGTGGTGGGAAGGCTCACGGACGTCGCGGTGGTCCCGCAGGGGCAGTTTCCCGCCGCGCAGTGGGCGATCCTCGCGACGCCGGGCGGTGAGAAGGTGGTGCGCTGGGCCGATCTCGCGCAGGAGATCGGGCACCTGCGTCTCCGCAGCCGGCTCGAGGCGACGCCCCCGGCGCAGCTACCGCCGGACGCGCTGCGCCTCGCACGGGACCTCTTGGACAAGCAGATCGTGGACACCCACGGCGCCAAGGTGGTCCGGGTGAACGACCTCCAGCTCTCCGAAGTCGACGGCCAGCTGCGGCTCGTCGGCGCCGACGTCGGCCTTCGGGGGCTGCTGCGGCGGGTCGGTGCTGAGGGGGTCGCGGAGCGGATCGCGGGCGTCGCCGGGCGCCGGCTGCCACGCGGGATCATTCCGTGGCACCTCGTCGAGCCGCTCCAGGCGAAGGAGCCTGAAGCGCCAAAGACGGCGGCCGTCCGGCTCACAATCCCGCATCAGAAGCTCGCGCTCCTGCATCCGGCGGACATCGCCGACGTCGTCGAGGAGATGACCGCCGACGAGCGCGTCGCGGTGTTCCAGCAGCTCGACCTCGAGACCGCGGCGGACGCGCTCCAGGAGGTCGAGCCCGAGATGCAGGCCGCGATCGTCAGCGATCTGCCCGAGGAGCGCGCCGCGGACATCCTCGAAGAGATGGATCCGGACGAAGCCGCCGACCTGCTCCAGGACCTGCCAGAGGACCGCCGCGAAGAGCTCGTCGACCTCATGGAGAAGGAAGAGGCCAGCGACGTCGAGGAGCTCCTCACCTATCCCGAGGACTCGGCCGGCGGGATCATGACCACCGACTTCGTCGCGCTTCCGGGCGAGCAGACGGCAGCCCAGTCCATCGACCAGCTTCGCGAGAAGAAGCCCGACCCCGAGCTCACCTATTACCTCTACGTCGTAGATGCACAGGGGAAGCTCGAGGGAGTGCTCTCGCTGCGCGACCTCGTCGTCGCCCCGCCCGAGACGAAGGTCACCGCGATCATGGATCCGCGCGTCCTCAAGATCCCCGCCGAGACGCCCAAGGAAGAGGTCGCGTCCCTCATTGCCAAGTACGACCTGCTCGCGCTACCGGTCATCGACGCGCGGGGCAGGCTTCTCGGCACGGTGACCGTCGATGACGTGGTCGAGCTCATCCTTCCGCGCGGCTGGAAGAAGAGGTCCCTTAGGTCGATCGCACGGTGATCAGGACCGCCTCAGCGGTCCGCCGCCGCGCCCGTGTTCGCCGCGCCTCGATCCTCGCGTTCCTCGCGGTCATGGGGCCCGGCATCATCACCGGCTTCGCCGGCAACGACGCGGGCGGCGTCACGACCTACACCGCGGTGGGCGCGCATTACGGCTTCGCGCTGCTGTGGCTCCTGCTCCTCTCGACCGCGGGCCTCCTGGTCATCCAGGAGATGTGCGCGCGCATGGGTGCGGTCACAGGAAAGGGACTGTCCGACCTCATTCGTGAGCGGTTCGGGGTGCGCTGGACGATCGTCGCGATGATCGCGCTGCTCATCGCGAATGGATCCAATGTCGCCGCGGAGTTTGCCGGGGTCGCCGCGAGCCTCGAGCTGCTCGGAGTGGAGCGGATCGTCTCGGTGCCCGCCGCCGCGCTCGTGATCTGGGCGCTCATCGTCTTCTTCAGCTACCGCGTCGTGGAGCGCGCCCTGTTCGTTCTCGTGCTCGCGTTCGTCGCCTACCCGATCAGCGCGGTGATCGTCCATCCGGACTGGGACAGCGTCATGCGCGGTCTCGCGATCCCGACCCTCTCGACGCAGCAGGCAGCGCTCATCGCCGCGCTCGCTCTCGTCGGCACCACGATCACGCCCTACATGCAGTTCTACATACAGGCGTCGATCGTGGACAAAGGGATCGACCGCGAGCAGTACCGCTTCGCACGCGTCGACGTCTATCTCGGCGCGATCCTCACCGGCTTGAACGGCTTCTTCATCATCGTCGCCGCGGGGGCCGTGCTCTTCCCGGCGCACGTGATCGTCGGCTCGGCGTCCGACGCCGCGCAAGCGCTTGGCCCGCTCGCGGGCGAACAGGCCAAGCTGCTCTTCGGTGTCGGTCTCCTCGGTGCCTCGCTTCTCGCCGCGCTGGTGATGCCACTCTCGACGAGCTACGCGATCTGTGAAGCCTTCGGCTGGGAGTCCGGGATCAGCCGGAACTTCCGGGAGGCTCCGGTGTTCATGGGCCTCTTCACGTTCCTCATCGCGATCGGCGCGCTCGTGGTTCTCTCGCCGAACGTGCCGCTGATCCCGCTCATCCTCGTTTCCCAGAACGTGAACGGGCTGCTGCTGCCGATCGTCCTCATCTTCATCCTGCTGCTCGCCGGCGATCGCACCGTGATGGGCGATCAGGCGAACGGCCGCGTCTCGCAGGTGGTGGGGATCGGAACGGCCCTCATGGCGTCGGCGCTCTCGATCGGGCTCGTCGCGGTGACGGTGTTCGGTCTCTAGCCGCCTGCGAGCTTGCTGTAGGCGAGACCCAGAACCGCGGCGAACATGCCGATCGTGGCGATCCAGCCGAGGACCGTGAGCACCGGGCCGATCGGCTGATCGCCCATGACCTTGGGGTTTCGCGCAGCGAGCATGAGCAGCACGAGGATCGGCGGGGCGACGACCCCGTTGAGGGCCGCGGAGTAGAAGAGGGCGCTGATCGGATTGATGCCGGTGAAGTCGATGGCGACGCCGATCGCCGTCGCGAGCGCGATCACCCCATAGAACGGCTTCGCGCGGCTCCAATGGGTCTTGAGGCCGTAGCGCCAACCGAAGGCCTCCGCGATCGCATAGGCGGCGGACCCCGAGAGGATCGGCACGGCGAGAATGCCCGCGCCGATCAGCCCTACCGCGAAGAGGATGCCGGCGAGGTCTCCCGCGAGTGGCCGCAGTGCCTCGGCCGCATCGGCCGCGCTCTTGATGTCGGTCTTGCCAGCTTTGAAGAGCGTGAGCGCGCTGGCGAGGATGATGAAGTACATCACCAGGTTCGAGAACGCCATGCCCACGTTCACGTCGATCGCCGAGTACCGGATCTCGGCGGGGCTCGCGCCCATCCGCGATGCGCGCGTCTTCCGGCCCATCTCGACCTCTTCCTCGACTTCCTCGCTCGATTGCCAGAAGAAGAGGTAGGGCGAAATCGTCGTACCGAAGATCGCGACGAGGCTGATCACGTACGTCGACTCGACGCTGAAAGTCGGGATGATCGTCGCCTTGAGCGTCTCGCCGAGATCAGGGTGCACGAGGAACGCGTCGACCACGTAGGCGAGTAGTGCGAGCGTCAGCCACTTGAAGGTGTTCGCGATCAGTCGATAGCTCCCGAAGATCTGGAACGCGAGGATCCCCGCCGCGACCGGGACGACCAGCCACAGCGCCTGAATGCCGGTGACCGAGTGCACCGCGTCTGCGATCGCACCGAGATCCGCGCCGACGTTGATCGTGTTGGCGACGAAGA
>Ga0209161_10000670_pt1 | contig 27866 bp, 30 predicted proteins | sample GraSoiAngelo_155_FD_186169 | JGI IMG/M metagenome (GOLD analysis project Ga0209161, IMG submission 186169) | Grasslands soil microbial communities from the Angelo Coastal Reserve, California, USA - 14_1009_13_30cm (SPAdes) (version 2) | ecosystem: Environmental > Terrestrial > Soil > Grasslands... | reverse complement strand
GACGAGCGCGACGGGCATGGCCGCCGGCACCGCGCTCCTGTTCGCGATCTCGCTCGGCGCGGGCGAGCGCTGGGGACTTCCCTCGCAGCAGCCGACGCTGCTCGCGCTCCTCTACCTCGTCGCGAGCACGGTCGGCCTCTTCGCGACGAGCCTCTACGTGCTCGGGCGCTGGAGCGCGTCGGCGACCGCGTACCAGTTCGTGCTCTTCCCCCTCGTCACGGTCGTCGCCGCGGCGCTCCTCGCCGGTGAGGGCGTCGGCGCGACCTTCCTCGTCGGTGCCGCGATCGTGATGTGCGGCGTGGCCGTCGCCGCGTCGCGAGGCTCGACGACGCGTCGCACGGTAGAGTTGCCGCGGATCACCACGGATCAGAGGGGTGCCTGATGGACTGGATCGAAGAGCTCTTCGGCATCAGCCCGGACGCGGGCAGCGGCACGCTCGAGGCGACGATCGCGGCGGCCGTCGTGCTCGTCGTGCTCGGCGTCGTGTTCGGGCTGCGCGCACGCGTCGCGAGGAAGCAGCGCACGTAGTCGGGGGCCGGGGGGCGCGGGGGCAGGGGCCCCCGGCGCGAAGCGCCCCCGACTGAGGGCGCAACGCCCCCTCAACCTGCGTCCTTCATGAACTCGATCGCTCCCGCGATCGGCCGGTAGCCCATCGCCGCGTTGATGTGGAGGATCGGCGCGTTCTGGGCGTCGTTACCGGTGCGCACGCGATCGACGCCCAGGCCGATGGCCTGCACGAGCGTCTCGCCCTTGGTGGCCCGCGCGACCCCGAGCCCGCGGACGGAGCGGGCCGTGGCGGTATACGAAGTGTTCACGATCCCGCGGACGGGCGGATAGGACAGGACCGAGAGCCCCACGATCCTTCCCTCGCGGCGCGCCACCCAGAAGCGGTCCTCGCGCGTGTCCGGCGAGCGGAGCCACTGGAGATAGTCCTCGAGCGATTCGTCCGGGTGCGGCTCGGTCGTGGGGATGTCGCGGGCGGCCTCGTCGCCCACGCGCCAGACCTGCTCGTACTTGCTTGGTTCCGCGATCGCCGCGAGCGTGCAGAGCTCGATGCCCGCCCGCCGCATCCGCTCTCGCGACTCCTCGGCGAGCGCGAGGATGCGCGCGCGGTTGCCGACGAGATCCAGCTCCCACCGCCGGCTGCGGCGGTCCTCGCGGTAGCCGCGGCCGCGGACCACGCTCTCGCGGAGCGGGTCGTCCTCGACCGCTTTCGTGCGGAGGACCGTCGCGCCGGTCGCGCGCCCCTTGACCTCGAGCCCGGCGAGGAGCTCGTCCAGACGCGCTGCCGTGCGGACCTCGGGCAGGAGGTCCCCGCGGAGCGACACGTAGCGCGGGCCGGGTCCGTCCCAGCGCACGTGGTCCACGAGCGCGAACCCGATCCGCTCGCCTCCGCGCGTCACGACGTAGCGCTCCGACACGTACGTCTCGCTCGGCGTCGCCCACCAGTAGCGCTTCACGACGGGGTCCACCGGCGCGCTCGGGCGCGCCGCCGTCCAGACGTCCGCGGCGAACGCCGCGTCGTCGAGGGTCGCGGCGTGGAAGCGCAGCTCTCCCATCACCCGCTCCTTTTCAGTCGCCCGGTCCGCTTCGCGTAGCGCTCGGCCCACACGAAAAGACGCAGGCCGAGAGGGATCGAGACCGCGCCGACGAGGAGCGCGGGCCAGAGGTCCGGCCAGACGCCGCCGACGTCCGCGCCGTCGAGCAGGGCCGCGCGCATGCCGCGGATCACGTACGTCGCCGGCGAGATGACCGAGAGCAGCTGCATCCATTCGGGCAGCACGCTCGTCGGGTAATAGACGCCGGACACGAGCAGCACGACCGCCTGGACGATGTACGCCATCTGGAGGCCCTTCTCGGTCCAGAGGAGCGGGAAGACGGCCGAGCCGATCGCGAGGCCGATGAAGGCGACCGCCCCGGTCGCGAGCAGGACGATCGCGCTCGCCACGTTCGCGTTCGAGAGATCCACCGGGACGAAGAGCGCGACCGCCGCCAGGATCGCCACGCTGAACGCGAGCGCGCGCACGAGCGTCGCGCCGCACATCCCGAGCAGGTGCGTGAGGCGCGGCACCGGCGCCATGAACGTGTACTCGATCGTGCCCTCCCAGCGCTCCCAGGCGATCGTCTCGCCCATCTGCTCGAAGATGAGACCGAGGAAGCGCCAGGTGATCGTGCCGACGAGGAGATAGAGCACGAAGCGCGAGATCGCCGCTTCGTCGACCGACGCGCCCGCGATCGCCGGCGCGGCGAGCCCGATGTACGCGACGGACAGGCTCGTCACGATCCCGTACACGAGCCACACGAGCTCCCAGGCCCAATAGCGCTTCGAGAGCGCGATCTCACGCTCGACGAACGCGTACGCGAGGCCGAGCTGACCGCCGACGCTCGCGATCACGTCTCGGCCTCGCCGCGCTCGTCCGCCTCGTCGATGTGACGGCCGGTGAGCGCCATGAACACGTCCTCGAGGCTCGCCGCGCCATGACGCGCGGTGAGCTCCTCGCTCGCGCCCTCGGCCACGAGCCGGCCGCCGTGAAGGATGCCGATGCGGTCGGCGAGGCGGCTCGCCTCGTCGAGGTCGTGCGTCGTCAGCAGGATCGTCGCGTCGTGCTCGTCGCGCAGGTCGCGAACGAACGTCTGCACCTCGCGCTTGCTCCGGATGTCGAGCCCCGTCGTGGGCTCGTCGAGGAGCAGGAGCATCGGCGCGGACAGGAACGCGCGTGCGATGGCGATCTTCTGCTGCATGCCACGCGAGAGCTTCTCGAGCGGCTCGTGGACGCGCCCGGAATCGATCCCGAGACGGCGGAGGATCGCGTGGATCCTGGGGCGCGAGGCCTCGGGGCCGACGCCGTAGAGCCGGCCCGCGTATACGAGGTTCTCCATCGCGGAGAGCTTCTTGAAGAACGACGCCTCCACGGAGACGCGGTTGATGAGCCGCTTGACGGCGAGCTCGTCGGCGCGGACGTCGAGTCCGAATACGCGGACCTCGCCCGCGTCGGCGGTCAGCAGCGTCGAGAACACCCGGATGAGCGTGGACTTCCCCGAGCCGTTGGCACCGAGGAGGCCGTAGATCTCGCCGCGGTCCACGCGCAGGCTGACCCCGTCGATCGCACGCACGTGGCCGGGGGCCGGGGAGCGGCGCCCCCCGACTCGGAAGACCTTCCTTACGTCGCGCGCCTCGAGCGCCGGGGCAGGGGGGGTGTGGGGGGATCCGCCCTCACTATGAGCCGAGCGAGGCTGCACTCTCGATCGTGGTTCGTTTTGTTCGCGGACCTGGATGGCCATCTCACACCTCGACAAATACAAAAGACCGCGGGCTTGGTGCCCACGGTCCGAGCGGCCACGCGCGAGAGGAGCTCTAAGCCATCCGGAGAGTGGGCAGGCTACGCCGAGGGGACGCCCCGGCGACGCTGGTGCGGTTCATGAGAACGCTGTGCACTGCGCCACTTCCTTTCGCTCTGTCCGCGACCTGCGCGGCGACAGCGAACGATAGCAACCGCACGCTCGCCGCGTCAACCCCGAGGCCGACCCGGCGAGCGTGCTTACGGTCAGAGAGCGACGCGTCGTCCCGTGATCAGCTGCACCAGCAGGACGATGAGCGCGATCACCAGCAGCAGGTGAACGAGCGCGCCAAGGTTGAGGATCGGCCCGCCGAGCAGCCACAGGATCAGCAGGATGAGGACGATCGTCCAGAGCATGTCCGGCTACCTCCTTCTGGCGCGGGACGCGCAAGCGACATGCCACCCTGCGATCAGGGCCGCGGCATGGGCTGACCGGCGGAGGCCCCCAACACGTGACGCATGGTCGACCGGTCGCCGATCCATTGCGCGGGCGGCACGGCCCAGAAGGCGGCCATGGAGTTCAGGTCGGAGGCATACCGCGCGCGCAGCTTCGTGAACGCGGCCCACGACTCGTTCGCATCGCGCAGACGAAGCCCCGCGCCGGCGAGCTCGGCACGTGCCGCGTCGAACTCGGAGCGTTCGACGAGCGTCTCGTGTTCGTGCGGCATCGCGAAGAAGCGTGTGACGTCCTCGACGAGGTGCGTCCCGAGGCCGAGGAGCATCCGCGCCTGCCCGTCGGTCACGCCCTCGACCGTCGTCACGCAGAGCGTCGCCGCGTCGAGGAGCGCCCCGAGCGCGCTCACCCAGGACTCGTTGTCGTGCGACGACCGGAAGAAGCCGAGGAGCGGATAGGCGAGGTGGCTGTCGAGGACCTCGGCGGACCAGAGCTCCCAGGCCGCGAAAAGCCGTGGAAGATCGTCGAGCATGCCGAGCCGGGCGCTCGTCTCGAGGAGGCGCACTCCCGACGGCGGCGCTCCCGCGCGCTCGTCGAGCGTCACGACCAGCTGCTCGCGACGCTGGAACGTCGTGTAGAGCGAGAACAGGAACGTGATCGCGAGGGCCACGAGGATGAGGCCGCTCGCGCCCGCGACCAGCGCGACCAGTCGCGCCCCCGGACCGACGGGCGCGATGTCGCCGAAGCCGATCGTGAGCAGGCTCGTGCCGGCGAAGTACAACGCGGCCCAGACGTCGGGTGGGCGCGGGTCGAGCTGCTCGCGGAGCGCGTGCAGGACGAGCCCGTACCCCGCCACGAGGCCGACGATCCAGAGGGCGAGCAGGAAGATAAGGATGGCCGGCGCGTACACGCCGAGGTAGCGCTCCCGCTTGTCGGCCGCGGTCACACCGCTGAAGGTGTCACGCCAGCCGCCCCAGGTCAGCCGTACGACGTAGCGCGCGATGCCGATCGGCGTGGTGATCGGCCGCGGCACCACGACCGCCTGGAAGACGTCGAAGAGCACGAGCGCGGCGAGCACGAGACCCGCGCCGAGCTCGATCGCATCCACGGCCGACCAACTCTGCCTCAAAACGAAGGACGCCCCCGAAGCTCCGGGGGCGTCCGTACGGCTGGAGGCGGGTTCGGCTCAGGACGCCTTGGTGAGCTGGCCTCGGATGACGCCGCCCCCGTGGAGCGTCGAGTGGAAGTTGACGTACCAGCCGGCGGGGTTCGCCAAGACCTGCGAGATGATCGCCGCGTCGCCCGTGACGGTGCGCGTGAACGTCACGCCACCGGCGGTCAGCGTGAGATCTCCGGCCTTGAGGCCGGTGTCGATGCGCACGGGGCCGTTCACGCCCGCGGCACCCTCGTGGATGTGTCCGATGTTGATCGCCGTCGTCGCCGGGCACCCGCTGATGACGACGTCGAATTTCACGCTCGTGCCGCTGAACGTGACGGTCGCGTTGCCGGAACACGACGCCTCGGCGTCGGTGATCGGCGGATTCTCATTCGAGCTCTTGAGCTCCGCCTTGAACGTGGGCGCGGGCGTCGGCGTCGGCGATGGGCTCGCCGTCGGGCTGGGTGACGGGGTCCGGCTCGGGCTCGGTGCGGCCGCCGTCCCGCCGCATGCGGCAAGGACGAGCGTGAAGCTGGCGATTCCCGCGAGAAGACGCATGGCCACCTCCTTCTCCTCTAGGACTGGTATACGCCAGTGACGCGGGCGCGGATGCAACGAGAAGACCGAGCAGGCCGCTAAGCCGGATCCTGTCGAGGACGGTCATCCCTCTCGGACGGAGGTCACCCTCCGCCTCTAGCGGCGTACCCGGGGACGGTGCGGGCCACACCATCGCCCCCTTACATCGCCTTGCTACGGGAAGCGCTTGCCCGTTTCACCCGCCTTACGACGGTTCGTCACTGTGGCGCTGGCCTCGCCTCACGGCGGAGGGGTGTTACCCCTTTCCCTGCCCTGCGTAGTCCGGACTTTCCTCGACGGCTTGCGCCGCCGCGACCGTCTGGCCTGCTCGGTCGGTTTTATTTTATCGCGCTTCGCGCGGGTTTTCAGTACGTGGTCGCGGCGTGTATCGCCTCGTCCACGAGCTCCGCCGCTCGGATCGCTTCGCTGTCGAAGCGTTGCCCCGAAAGCTGTCCATACAGCGCGAACAGCTCCTCCGTCTTCGTCCGTTCGTCCCACGCGCGCAGGTCGCTCACGAGACGGGCCACGTCGAGCAGGCCACACCCCAGATGCGCGCGGCGCCACTCGAGGAGGACGACGCCGCGTTCGGTATCGCGCGTGTTCGCGCAGACGAGGTCGCCGTGGGCGAGGACGACGGGCAGCGCGCCAAGGGCCGCCGCGGCGCCGCGGGCGCCTGCTCCGATCGCGCGGCCGGCCTGCCTCGGCACCCGGGCCACGAGGTCGGCGGGCGCGAACGCGGGGACGCCGAGCGCGCGGAGCGCCGGCACGTCGGAGCGCACGGCCTGCTCGACCGTGACCTTGGCGCGCACGATGTCGCGCGGGTCGCGCTCGCACGCGCTGGGAGCGTCGACGACGTCCTCAACGAGGACCCAGGGCCACGCCGGCACCGTCGGCGGCGGGATCCCCCGTGAGCGCACCGCGGGCACGCGATCGGTCCTGCGCGCGAGGAACGGCAGGAGCTGCGTCTCGAGCGCCTCGTCGGCCGGAACGCGCTGGAGGATGAGCGTGCGCTCGCCCCCGTCCTGCCGGAAGCGGATCCGCTCGAGCTCCCGGCGCGGGTCCTTCGCGATGACCTCGCTCCGCACGTCGCTTACCTCGGCGCGAAGGCTCCGCGAGACGAACGCGTGGAGCGGGTCTTCCTTCACCCGCTCTTCGCAGGGGGAGAATCCCCTGCAACCCTCGCTTGGGCCCCTCCCGCTGCCCCTGCAACCCCCCCGGTCGGGGCGTCCGCGCCCGACGCATCAATAGCGCGATTTGAGAGTGCGTCCGCGCGTGTGTTCTCCTCCCGCGGAACGTGTCGGATCTCGTGGCGGGGGAACTTCGCGAGGAGCTCCCCGGCGTGCCGCGCGAGCGGCTGGAGTCGGGGATGCTTGATCTTCCATCTCCCGCACATCTGCTCGACGACCAGCAGCGAGTCCAAGCGCACGTCGATGTCGCGGATGCCGCGGCGAAGGGCCTCCTCGAGGCCGAGGACGAGCCCGTTGTATTCGGCGACGTTGTTCGTGGCATGGCCCAGGAATTTCGTCAGCTCCGCGACGACGTTGCCCCGATCGTCGAGCAGGAGCGCGCCGGCACCGGCCGGCCCGGGGTTCCCGCGCGCCGCGCCGTCGGCGTAGAGCACGTGGCGCCGCTCCGCGTCGCTCACGCCGCGAAGAGCTCGGCCGCGCGCGCGAGGTCGACGTTGCCCCCGGAGACGATCGACACGACGCGCTCCCCCGGCCGCACGCGGACGGCGCCGGCCAGGAGCGCACCGGTCGCGGCCGCGCCCGCGGGCTCGGCGAGAAGCCGCGCGCGCGACGCGAGGAACCGCATGCCCTCCGCGATCACGGAGTCGTCGACGACCACCACATCGGCGACGAGGCGACGACAGATGTCGAGCGGGATCGTCCCCGCGACCGGCGCGGCGAGGCCGTCGGCGATCGTCGCGACGCGCTCGAGGGGGACCGGCGCGCCCGCGTCGAGCGCGCGGCGCATGGCGTTCGCGCCGGTCGGCTCGACACCGATCACGCGCGCACCCGGCCGCTTCCCGGCGACGGCGACGGCGATGCCCGCGATGAGTCCGCCGCCGCCGACGCCGACGACGAAGACGTCCGCGTCCGGCAGGTCCTCGAGGACCTCCAAGGCGCAGGTCCCATGTCCGGCGATCATCGCGGCATCGTCGTACGGGTGGAGGAAGTACCGCCCGGTGCGCTCGACGATCTCGGCGACGAGCGCCCGGAGCCGGGTGACGTCGGGGGCGAAGACGACCTCGGCGCCGTAGCCGCGCGTCGCCTCGATCTTCGTCTTCGGTGCGGTCTCTGGCATCGCCACGGTCACGGGCGCGCCCACGGCACGTGCCGCGTAGGCGATCGCCTGCGCCGCGTTGCCCGCGCTCATCGTGACGATGCCGCGCGAGCGCCTCTCCGGGGCGAGGGTCGCGATGGCGTACGTCGCCCCGCGCGGCTTGAATGAGCCGGTGCGCTGGAGGTTCTCCGCCTTGAGGAACGCCAGCGCCCCGATGCGCTCACCGAGCTGCCGGCTCGACAGGAGCGGGGTGCGGTGCACGAGCGGCGCGACGACCGGGCGCGCACGCTCGACGTCGGCGAGCGCGACGGTCATACGAGGTCTCGGCGCTGGGCGAACGCCCCCGCGGCTCCGGTGACGCTTCCCTCCCTGGTTTCTGTGGGCCCACCAGGATTCGAACCTGGGACCAGCCGATTATGGGTCCGCCGGCTTCACATTTCGGCTCGAACGGTGCGCGCACGCTGTCGGCTGTACGACGACGGCCGGGTTCGACGGGCCGTCGCTCCTCGCGCTCCAGGGCGGTGCTCGATGTCGGAAGCCCGAACCCGCAGTTGTCGTGGAGAATGGGAAAACGATGAAGCGCGGCCCGTAGCTCAGTGGCAGAGCGGCGGACTCATAATCTGCTGGTCGCAGGTTCGATCCCTGCCGGGCCGACAGGCTGCTTCTCCATCGATTTTGCTCTGATCCTGCGCAGTTGCTTGACCGTTTTGGCGCTAGAACATATGTGCTAGCAGGCTGCGCGGGAGTGGACCGAGCCACAACCAGTCGACCTGCTGCACGAAACATTCGGCGGGTCGCGCTTCATCTCGGCGTCACGGAACGAGCGTGCGCAACCCCTTCATCGCTGGCAGATCGTAGAGACGCCAAGCCGAGTTGTGCAGCGAATTGCGACGGCTCAAGGACCGGAGTCGGAAGGCGCTTCTCGCGTACGGCCATGGCCACCGTGGCGGCGGTCCCAGGCGGAGGTCTTGGCCGCGGCAATGAGGGCTCTCCGAGCTGAGATCTTGCGCCTCGACCAAGTCAAGGGACGTGCGCTGCGTACCTCACGCGAAAATGTCGGCGAATCGCATGACGTAGATGGCCTGCCGTTGCTTGGAACGTGACCGAGCCCCAGTGACGCCCCGTGGCCGCATCGCACTGAGCTACGGGCCCGCCGCAAGCGTAAGGACCCCGCGTTACAGCGCGACCTCGTGGGATATAGTCACTGCGGGCTGGGGCGCGTGCGCTTCCGCGCGCTGTGGGGAGCACAGCACTCGAAGCGGGCTCGGGCGGAGCCTGCGAGAGGAGAGCGCGGTTGGGCAAGATCATCGCGATCGCGAACCAGAAGGGCGGCGTCGGTAAGACGACGTGCGCCATCAACCTCGGCGGCGCCTTCGCCGCCCTGGGCCACGACGTCCTCTGCATCGACCTCGACCCGCAGGCGAACCTGACCGTCGGGCTCGGGATCGACGTGAACACGGTCGAGCGGAGCATCGCCGACGTGCTCATCGACCCGAACGTGCAGCTCGCGTCGATCGTGCGGCCGACGAAGACCAAGCGCGTCGACGTCGCGCCCTCGACACTCGAGCTCTCCTCCGCCGAGGTCGAGCTCTTCAACGCGATCGGCCGCGAGATGGCGCTGCGCGACAAGCTCGCGCGCGACATCGTCCAGCGCTACGAGTACATCCTCATCGACTGCCCGCCGACGCTCGGCCTGCTCACGCTGAACGCCCTCGTCGCGGCGAACGAGGTGATCATCCCGGTCCAGACGCAGTACTACGCGCTCAAGGGCGTGGCGGCGCTCCTCAAGATCATCAGGACGGTCCAGGCTCGCCTCAATCCGCAGCTCAAGGTGCTCGGCCTTCTGCCGACCTTCTACGACAGCCGCACGATCCTCGCGCGCGACATGCTCGACTCGCTCCGCGACCTCGGCGACCACCAGGTCTTCGAGACCGTGATCCGCCAGTCCGTGAAGATCGGCGAGGCGCCCACCGCGGGCGTCCCGATCACCGTGTACGAGCCCCGTTCCGACGCGGCGAAGAGCTTCGTCGACCTGGCCAGGGAGGTGATCGGTGCTCACAACTAGTCGCCCGTCGCTGCCCCCCGTCCCCCGAGGACGGAAATCGTTCCGCGACGCCGGCAACCGGATCTTCGCGCAGGAGAACGACGCGGAGCCCGGCATCATCAGCCTCCTCGCCGCGCGAACGCCCACCGCGGTGCGCGACATCCCCCTCGAGAAGGTCGTCCCGAATCCCTCGCAGCCCCGAATGACCTGGCACCAGGACACGTTGAACGAGCTCGCCGCTTCGATCCGCGAGCACGGCGTCCTGCAGCCGATCCTCGTCCGTCCCGCAGGGGAGGACTACGAGATCATCGCGGGCGAGCGCCGCTGGCGGGCGTCCAAGCTCGCCGGCAAGGACACGATCCCCGCGATCGTCGAGCGCTTCGACGACGCGACGGCTCTCGAGATCGCCCTCATCGAGAACCTCCAGCGCGAAGACCTCTCGCCCCTCGACGAGGCCGTCATCTACAAGAAGATGACCGACGAGCTCGGCTACTCCATCCGGAACCTCGCGACGAAGCTCGGCAAGGACAAGGGCTACGTCGAGAACCGGCTGCGGCTCGCGAGCGCCCCCGACGACGTCCGCGAGATGGTGGCGCAGCGCTACGACACGCTCTCCGCGGCGTACGAGCTCATGAAGCTCGAGGACAAACGGCGCCGCAAGGCCCTGGCGAAGCAGGTCATCGCGGGCAAGCTCACGCTCCTCCGGCTCCACGACCGCGTCGAGCACATCCTCAACCCGGGCGAACGCGCGTCCCGGCCGGAGCCCGCGATCCCGCCCCTGCGGGACGACGTGCTCATCACCGCCACGCGCAAGCTCAACGACGCGCTCGGGGACCTCGCGCGGGCGGTCGGGGAGGACGGCAAGACGGCCATTCCGGACAGCGACCGCCAGAACCTGGCGAAGTTCCTCACCATCTCCCGCGCGCGACTCGATAACCTAGTCGCACGGCTACGGAGCGGCGCCAGGAGCTGACGCGCGTTCGGCGGATCTCGTTCCGCGCGAACACGATCGCGTTCGCCCTCCTCACGGGCGCGGTCACGGCCGCGGCCATGGGGCTCTTCGTCTTGATGGACCCGCGCGCGCAGCTCTTTTGGGTGGCTCGCTTGTCCGACGCCGTCGCCTTCGTGCGCGCGCTGTTCGAGGGCCGCTAGGCCGCGCGGTCCAGCGGAAACTCCTCCGTCGCGAGGCGCTGCTTCTGCGCCCGCGTGTCACGCACGATCGAAACGGCCGTCACGACGAGCCCGACCGCCGAGAAGATTGCCAGCGCGCCGTCACCAGTCAGTGTCTCGATCATTGAGGAACCCATAAGCACTCGTCATGCCAGCGGCGAGCAAGCGTGCAGTTACCCGTTCGTCACACGACCGGGCGTTTCCCATCTGTTGACCGAGCGTGAAATTCGTCACGCCGCCTTGCGCGGCGGCCGTCCGCGCTGGACCCTCACCTGCGCGACGCGCCGGCCGTCGACGCCGGTGACCTGGAAGCGGTAGCCCTCCACCTCGACCGCGTCGCCGACCGACGCGAGACGCCCGAGGCGACCGAACACCATGCCGCCGACCGTGTCGTAGGGCTCGTCCTCGAGCTCGAGGTGGAGCTTCTCGCGGAGCGCGTCGAGCGAGGTGAGACCGTCGACCACGTACGTCCCGGGGGTCTCCTCGCGGAAGGCCGGAGCTTCCTTGTCGAACTCGTCCTGGACCTCGCCGACGAGCTGCTCGAGGACGTCCTCGAGGGTGACGATCCCCGCCGTGCCGCCGAACTCGTCGAGGACGACGGCCGCCTGGACGCGCTGGCGGCGGAACTCCGCGAGGGCCTGGTCAAGCCGCAGCGTCTCCGGCATGACCGGCACCTTCCGCATGAGGTCACGGGCCCGGGCGTGCGACTCGCGGTCGACCCCGACGAGGTCCTTCACGTGGAGGATCCCCTGGATGTGGTCCAGGTCCTCCTGGTAGACGGGGAAGCGCGAGAACCGGTGCGCGCGCGCCGTCGCCAGCAGCTCGGCGATGGTCGCGTCGTCGGGGACCGCGACGATCTCGGTCCGCGGCACCATCACCTGCCGCACGATACGGTCCGCGAGCTCCATGGCCCGGCCGACGATGATCCGCTCGGTCTCCTTCAGGACGCCCTTTCGGGTCGAGACCGCGACGAGCATCTTGAGCTCCTCCTCGCTGTGCACATCGAGCTCGTCGTTCGGCCGGATGCCCACCCAGAGCAAGAGCGCGTTCGCGCTTGCGTTCACGAACGCGATGAACGGGTACATGAGCCGGAAGAAGAGATCGAGCGGGTACGCGCACCACAGCGCGAGGCCCATCGCGCGCTGGATCGCGAGGTACTTCGGTGCGAGCTCGCCGACGACGATGTGCGCGTAGGTGATGGCCGCGAAGGCGATCGCGAAGGCGACGACGTGGAGATACGGCTCCGGCAGCCAGGTGAACAGGGGCGACACGATCGCCGCCACCGCCGGCTCGCCGATCCAGCCGATGGCCAGCGACGACAGCGTCACGCCAAGCTGCGCGGCGGAGATGTACTTGTCGAGCCGCTCTTCGATGCGTTTGACGAGCTTCGCTCGCGCGCTCCCTGCGGCGGCGAGCTCGTCCACCTGCGTCGAGCGGACGCGTACGAACGCGTACTCGGCCGCGACGAAGAACCCGTTGGCGAGCACCAGGACTAGGGCGAGCAGGACAGCGAGCAGGGCGTCGGCGTCCATGCCCGCCGGATTCTCGCATGTGCGTTGCGGAGGTTAGGCTTTTGGCATGCTCGTGAACGTGCGTTTGTTCGCTTCGTATCGCGAAGCCGCCGGCGTGGGCCATCTCCAGCTCGAGCTCAAGCCAGGCGCGAAGGTGCGCGACGCGATCGCGGAGGTCGTGAAGGCCCATCCCCTCATCGCGGAGGGCCGGCAGGTCGTCATCGCGCGGAACCGCGACTACGTCGACGTCGACGCGCCGCTCGCCGACGGCGACGAGCTCGCGCTCATCCCTCCGGTCTCGGGCGGTGCGACCGGGTCGCTCGAGGCGATCGCGCTCACCGATGCCCCGCTGTCGGTGGACGAGGCGCTCGCGCTCGTTCGCGACGGCGCGTACGGGGGCGTCGTCGTGTTCCTCGGCACGGTGCGCAACGCGAGCCGCGGGAAGCGCGTCACACATCTCGAGTACGAGGCGTATCCCGAGATGGCCGAGGCGAAGATGCGCGAGATCGCGCACCGGATCGCGCGCGAGCACGGACCGCTCCACATCGCGATGCACCACCGCGTCGGGGACCTCGCGATCGGCGACGTCGCCGTCGTCATCGCGGTCGCCGCGCCGCACCGTGACGCGGCGTTCGCCGCCGCGCGGGCGGCGATCGACGAGCTCAAGACCGTCGTGCCGATCTGGAAGAAGGAGCACGCCGAGGACGGCGCCGTCTGGATCGAGGAGCACGCGTGAGCGAGGAGCATGCGTAGCGCGAAGTGAGCGGTCGGCGCGCGCTCACGATCGTTCTCGCCAGCGCGGCCACCGTGGTCGGCGTCGTCGCGCTGCTGCTGGTCCCGGTCTCGCTCGTCGTGAGCCACCCCGTGAACGTCGTCGGCGAAGCCGCCGTCCTCGCCCTCTGCGTGTGGTACGTCGCGCGCGTGATGCGCGCCGACCGCCCGCGCGACGTCAGCCGCGGCGCCCGATCGCGTTCCAGCTCCACGAGACCGGCCTCGCGTTCGTCGTGTGGCTCGCGCTCGTCGCCGCGTTCAACGCATTCGTCGTCGGGCTCGGTCCGCTCGCGAACGCCGGTATCGCCGTGTTCGCCGCGTTCATGCTCGCGACGCTCACCGTCACCGGCCGGCACATGATGTTCCGCCTCACGGCGGAGGAAGAGTTGGGGGACAAAGGCCCCCAGGCCTCGGGCCCCACCGGGGGACGGGGGGCGGAGTCCCCCGACTGATGGATCTCGGCGTCCAGATCGAGCCGCAATTCGGCTTCGCGTTCGACGAGCTCGTCGCGATCGCGAACGACGCGGAGCGCGCAGGCTTCACCCGCTACTGGGTGTCGGACCATTTTTTCCTCGACCCCGACAGCATGGCAACCAGCTGCTTCGAGGCGTGGACGCTCCTCGCAGCGCTCGCGGTGCGCACGCGGTCGATCCGCATCGGCTCGATGGTGACCGCGCAGTCGTATCGCAATCCCGCGCTCCTCGCCAAGATCGCGGCGGGCGTCGACGTCATGAGCGGCGGCCGGCTCGAGTTCGGCCTCGGGGCCGGCTGGAAGGACTTCGAGTACCGGGCGTACGGCTACGAGTTCCCGTCGGCGGCGGACCGCGTCACCCAGATGAACGAGTGCCTCGAGATCTGCACGCGCATGTGGTCCGAAGATCGCGCCACCTACCGTGGCAAGCACTACCGCATCGACGACGCGCTGTGCGCCCCGAAGCCGGTCCAGCGTCCGCTCCCGGTCTGGATCGGAGGGAAGATGCCGCGCGTGATGCGCTCGGCCGCGCGATCCGCACACTGGTTCAACCTCGGCGGCGGGGTCGGCGCGCGCGGACCCGAGGCCGTCGCCGCGGCGATGCGGCAGCTCGACGAGATCTGTCGAGCGGTGAAGCGGGATCCAAAGACGCTCGGGCGCAGCGTGTTCCTCGGCTGCACGGTCGGGGCCGACCGGAAGCGCGCGGACGAGCTCGTCACGCAGGTCGTGTCGGAGCGAGGTTCGGATGGCGCGAGCTGGCTCGCGGCGAGACCGGGCTACATCGCCGGCGCGCCGCAGGAGGCGCTCGCGAGATTGCGAGCCTTCGGACGGATCGGGATCGCGCACGTGAACCTGCAGCTCCAGCCGTTCGGGACGGAGCGCGAGCAGATCGCCGCGCTCGCGGAGATCGCGCCGGCGCTTCGGTAGCGAAGCGCGCGCACGGCCGAGCGCGGTCCGTGCGGTGGTAGATTGCGGCCAGTAGCGAGGGAGGGCGTGCCATGCGACGTCAGCTCGGCTTGACCGGCGCGGCGATCTTTGCGCTGGTGATCATCGTGGGGGCGTGCGCGCCCTCCGCCCCGGCGGGCCAGTCCCAGGGAACGACCGGGCAGCCCAAGCGCGGCGGAACGCTCGTCCTCGCGCGGCAGGGCGAGGTTACGCTCCTCGATCCGCACAAGGTGCCGGCGTTCACTTCGGCGCGCGTCTTCGAGCTCGTCTACAGCTATCTCATGCGGCTTGACGAGAACCTCGGCGTGCAGCCCGACCTCGCCGAGTCCATGCCGACCGTCTCGTCGGATGGCAAGCAGGTCACGGTCAAGATCCGAAAGGGCGTGAAGTTCCACAACGGCGATCCGCTCACGAGCGCCGACGTGAAGTACACCTTCGACCGGATCATCGATTCGAAGACCGCCGCGGTCGCTCGCTCGTTCTTCACTGACGTGAGCACCATCAGTGCCCCCGACGAGTCGACCGTCGTCTTCGACCTCAAGACGCCGAACGCGGCGCTGCTGGCGTACATGGCGCATCCGAACACCGGGATCGTCTCGAAGAAGATCGGCGAGGCCAACGCCGACCTCTCCAAGAAGGAGACCGCTATCGGGAGCGGCCCGTTCAAGCTCGCCGAGTGGGTCCCGGACAACTTCATGCGCTTCGAGGCGAACAAGAGCTACTACGTGGACGGGCAGCCCTACCTCGACGGCGTGCGCATCAACGTCGTGCCAGACGAGTCCGGTCTCGCCGCGGCCCTGCGGACGAAGGCGGCGGACATGGCCATCATCTTCGACCCGAAGGTCGCGCGGACGCTGCGCAGCGAGAGCGGCGTGACCCTCTCGGCGAAGCCGAGCCTCGGCTACAACCTCCTCTTCGTGAACACGAAGCGCAAGCCCTTCGACAACCTCAAGGTGCGCCAGGCCGTCGCGTACGCGATAGACCGCAAGGCCATCATCGACGCGGTCGCGTTCGGCGAGGGCGAGGTCGCGGGGCCCATCGCTCCGGCCCTCGCGCAATACGCTCTGCCGACGTCCCAGTACCCCCTGTACACGCGCGACGTCGCCAAAGCGAAGCAGCTCCTCCAGGAGGCGGCCGCCGGCCCGGTGTCGTTCACGATGCTCACGCAGACGACCGAGCCGGCGTACGCAAAGGACATCGCGCAGCTCGTGCAGGCGCAGCTCGCCGAAGCCGGCATCACGATGAAGATCGAGACGCTCGAGTTCACGCAATGGGTCGACCGCTGGCTGAAAGCGGACTTCGACATGGCGCCCGGGCTGAACGGCGGCGGACCCGATCCCGACTTCTACCTCTTCCGCTACTTCACGGACGACGGCAACCTCAATTTCGTCACCAGCTACAAGAACCCCACGTCGAGCGACGCGATCAAGCAGGCGCGTGCGACGACGGACGTCGCGAAGCGGAAGGACCTCTACGCGACGGCACAGAAGGAGCTCGTGAACGGGGTGCCGTTCATCTGGCTCTACGTCGGTCGGGACTACTTCGGCCTGCTGCCGACGACGAAGGGCTTCACCCATCTCCCCACAGGCTCGATCATCTATCTGCGGCAGACCTGGCTGGACAAATAAGGGTCGGGGGGCTTCGCCCCCCAAACCCCGGCGCCTTCGCTCGTAGGGCGTGAACCGCTACCTGGCGAAGCGGCTCGTCGGCGCGGTACCGACGCTGCTCGGGGTCTCGCTGCTCACGTTCCTGTTCATCCGGCTCATCCCCGGCGACGCGATCGCGGCGCGGCTCGGCACGTCCACGGCGCTGACGCCGGAGCAGCTCGCGAGCCTCCGCGCGTACTTCGGCCTCGACCAGCCGCTCCCCCAGCAGTACTGGGGCTGGCTGAGCTCAATCGCGCGCGGCGACGCCGGCTTCTCGATCCGGACCGGCCGGCCCGTCTTCGTCGAGATCGCGCAGCGCCTGCCCGCGACGCTCGAGCTCGCGACCGCGGCGGCGCTCATCGCCATCGCGGTGGGGATCCCCCTCGGCCTCGTCTCGGCGCTCCGCCCGCGCTCGCGTCTCGACCTCCTCGTGCGCGTCGGCGGGCTCGTCGGCCTCTCCCTGCCGAGCTTCTGGCTCGGCACGCTCATCATCGTGCTGTTCTCGCTGTATCTGCGGTGGCTCCCGAACACGGGCGGGTACGTCGAGCTCACGCAGGATCCGCTCGGCAACCTCCGCCTCCTACTGTTCCCGGCGGTGACGCTCGGCCTGGGGCTCGCCGCCGCGACGATGCGCATGACGCGCTCGGCGATGCTTGACGTGCTCGGAGCCGATTACGTGCGCACCGCGGGTGCGAAGGGCCTGGCGCCGCGGGTCGTCGTGCGCCGTCACGTCCTGAAGAACGGGCTCATCGTCGTGGTCACGCTTCTCGGCATCCAGGTCGGCCAGCTGCTCGGCGGCGCCGTCGTGGTCGAAGAGATCTTCTCGATCCCTGGCGTGGGCCGCATGCTCCTGACCGCGATCGTCCAGCGCGACTACGCGCTCGTGCAGGGCGCCGTGCTCGCTATCGCGGTCCTCTTCGTCGTCCTCAACATCGCCGTCGACCTGCTCTATGGCTACCTGGATCCCCGGATCCGCCTCGCCTAGCGTCGCGGGCGTCCGCACGCCGGGGCGGCCCGGGCTGATGCCGGCGCTCGCGCGCGAGCCGGTGGCGCTCCTCGGGCTCGCGATGGTCGCGGTCTACGTTCTCGTCGCGGTCGCGGTCGGTGTTCTCCCGCTCCGCGATCCGCTCCAGGTCTCGGCGCAGAGACTTGCGGCGCCGAGCCTGGAATTCCCGTTCGGGACCGACGCCCTGGGGCGCGACCTCCTGAGCCGCGTGCTCTGGGGGGCACGGCTGTCGATCCAGGTCGCGGTCTTCTCCGTCGCCTGGGCCACGCTCGTCGGCGGCGGGCTCGGCCTCGTCTCGGGCTACGTCGGCGGCCTGCTCGATCTCGCCATCGGGCGCGTGCTGGACGTCTTCTTTGCCTTCCCGGCGATCCTCCTCGCGCTCGGCATCGTCGCGGCCCTTGGCCCCGATCCGACGAACGTCGTGATCGCCATCGGCATCGTCTACACGCCCATCTTCGCCCGCGTGGTCCGCGGCCCGGTCCTCGCGCTCAAGGTGCGGGATTTCGTAGAGGCCGCGCGCGCGATCGGCGCGACCCCGTTGCGTATCGTCGTGCGCCACATCGTCCCGAACCTCGTTTCGACGCTCGTCGTCCAGGTGAGCCTCGCCCTCTCCTGGTCGGTGCTCACGGAGGGCGCCCTCTCGTTCCTCGGGCTCTCCGCGCAGCCGCCCGCGCCGTCGTGGGGCGTCATGCTGAACGAGGGGCGCCAGTACCTCGAGTTCGCGACGCACCTCGCGGTCTTCCCCGGCCTCGCGATCATGGTCGCGGTCCTCGGGTTCAACCTCCTCGGCGACGGGCTTCGGGACGCGCTGGATCCGGAGCGCCGATGAGGATCCGGTCGGCAAGCGAGCGCGACGTCGAGGCTCTGGCGGCGGTCATGGCCGCGTCGCCGCTGCTGCGCCGGTATCGCGTGAGCGCGCGCCTCGCGCGCGAGAGCCTGCGCGAGGCGCTGCGCGAGCGTGACGTCCTTCTCGTCGCGCTCGCCACGGACGAAGTCGTCGGGCTCGCGTGGGTCATCACGACGCGCGCGCTCGACCAGGCGGCGTACCTGCGCCTGCTGCTCGTCGCGGAAGGACAGCAGTCACGCGGCGCGGGCGCGGCGCTCCTCGCGCGCGCGGAAGGTCGAGCGCGCCGATCGGGCTGCCGGCATCTCGTCCTGCTCGTGACGAAGACGAATCGCCGCGCGCGAGCGTTCTACGCCCGACACGGCTACCGGCACGTCGGGGATCTGGGTGGCTTCGTCTTCCCGCGGATCGACGAGGCGTTGTATGTCAAGGGCGTGGCGGCGCGCGCTACCGCCCGGAGGCGTCCTGCGTGAGCAGCTCGAGCAGCCCATCGGGGTACAGGGGCGCGCGCGGACCGAAGTCCGCAAGCCGCCGCCACGAGCAGGACAGCGGCTCGCCGTTCGCCTCGACCCCGTCGATGGTCTCGCGGTCGTAGAACGTCGCGTCCGCGAGACCGCCCTGGTAGACGACGATGATCTCGTGGCTCGCCTCGCCACGGAAGCGGAAGATGTTCTCGAGCGTCCCGAGGGGGCGGACGTCGGTGAGCTCGGCCGACAGCTCTTCGCGGATCTCGCGGATCACCGCATCCTCGCTGCGCTCGCCGAACTCGATGGTGCCGCCTGGCGGCCGATAGCCCGTCACGCCTTTCACCTCGTCGACGACCTCAAAGACGAGGATCGCGTCGCCGCGCCGGATGACGGCGAGCGCGAGCGGCCGCGCCCAGCGCCTCAATCGCGGGGACGCTTCAGGTGGTGGCCCGTCTCGCCCTGGTATGCCGCGACGATCGCGACGAGCAGTGCCTCGCTGAACGGCGGCCCGACGAGCTGCAGCCCCACCGGGAGGCCGTCCGTGGCGAAGCCGCACGGGAAGAAGATGGCGGGGAGTCCGGCGAGGTTGCCCGCGGCGATCATCCCGGTGTTCCCGGGCCGCTTCGTGGGCTGCGCGACGGCGCCGCCAGCGGTCGGCGGTAGGTCGAGGGGCTGCGTCACCCGCGTCGCCGTAGCGGCGCGCCCCATCGTGAGGATCACGTCTACGTTCGTGAAGATCGCCGCATACGCCTCGATGAGCGTGGTCCGGAGCCGCATCGCCCGCAGGTAGTCGCGTGCCTTGATCTCGAGCGACGCGCGCAGGCCCGCCTTCTGCCGGGCATCGACGAGCTCCTCGAAGCGCGGCCCCTCGATGAGCTCCGCGAAGATCGAAGCGCCCTCGCTCGCGTAGACCGTTTGCACCATCGGCCCGAACGGCATCGCCGGGAGTGTGGCGCGTGCGAAGTGCGGCACGATGTTGCGCAGCTCGGCGACGCCTTTTGCGAGGGCCGCCTTCCCCTCGGTCGAGGCGTGGTCCGCGACGTCCTCCTCGGCGTAACCGACGCGCGCGCGCTTCGCCGCCGAGGCCGCGGCACGGGCGGCGAGCGGCCGGAAGCGCTTCCCGCTCGCGGTCCGATCGTCGGCGTCCGGACCGGCGATGGCCTCGAGGACGATGGCACAGTCCTCGGCGGTCCGCGCCATCGGCCCGATCTTGTCGAGCGTCCACGAGAGCGCCATCGCGCCGTGCCGCGAAACGAGGCCGTACGTCGGGCGGAGCCCGGTCACGCCGCAATACGCGGACGGCGTCCCGATCGAGCCCGACGTCTCGGACCCGAGGGCGAACGGCACGAGGCCGGCGCCGACCGCGGACGCGGAGCCGCTCGACGAGCCACCGGACCAGCGTCCGCGATCCCACGGGTTGAGGCCGGGTCCCTGCAGCGAGGCGCTCGGGTACCGGTAGCCGCCGCCGCCGGCGAGCTCGACCATCGCGAGCTTCGCCGCGAGCACCGCGCCGACCCGCTTCAGCTTCGCGATCGCGGTCGCGTCCATGTCGATGACCTGGTCGCGGTACGGCGGAGCGCCCCACGTCGTCGGCGCCCCGCGCGCCGCGAGGAGATCCTTCGCGCCGTACGGGATGCCCGTGAGCGGGTTCGCGGCCTTTCGGGCAAGCGCGCGGTCCGCGGCCCTCGCCTCGGTGAGCGCGCGCTCGCGCGTCAGCGTCGCGAGGGCGTGGTAGCGGGGAGCGAGGGTCTCGAGGAGATCGCACGTCTCGGTCGCGAGCTCGACGGCCGAGACCTTACGTCCGCGGAGAGCGCGCGCCAGCTCCGCGATCGTCGCGAAGCGGCTCACGTTGGCGGCGTGAAGACCGTTGGAGGCTCGGTCTCGATGGGAAGGCTCTGCGACCGGAGGTCGGCCGCCGCCTTCTCGACGTTCTCGCGCGCCTGCTCAGCGAGGAGCGCGGGATCGTCGATGTTCCGCTCTTCGGTCGCCACCGGAGCCGAGAGGATAGCGTGCTAGGCTCGGAACAAGTTGCAATACCGGCGCCAGCCCCTCGTCGAACATCCACTTTCGCCACGCGACTACGACGTGCCGGTCGGTTGGTGGGGCTGGAACTGGGATCCACCGATCCCGATGTCGGTCAGCGAGATCCTCGACGCGGGCAACATGGATACGCGGACGGCCGCGCTCTGCGGCATGGTCCTCGAGGCGCATGGCTCGCTCCTCATCGCGGCCGAGCAGCCGCACTCCGGGAAGACGACGACGCTCACGGCCTTGCTCGACTTCCTGCCGAATCGCGTGCGGCGGATCTTCATTAGGGGATGGGTCGAGACCTTCGACTACCTCGCACAGACGAAGCCCACCGACACGATCCTGCTCGGCAACGAGCTGTCGTCGCACCTTCCCGTCTATCTCTGGGGGCCGAAAGCGGTGCGCGTGTTCGAGACGCTGCGCCGCGGCTACGCGCTCGGTTCGACGCTCCACGCGGACAGCGCTGAGGACGCGGTCACGCAGCTCACCGACGAGCTCGGCGTCGATCCCGCCGACCTCGCGCGCGTCGACCTGCTCATGGTCATGCGGATCCACTCGACGATGCGAGGCGAGTACGCGCGGCGCGTGGTCACGCTCCATCGCCTTACGCCCGACAACGGCAGGGGGATCCGTCTGGTGCCTCTCGTGGAGCACGTCCAGCGTGGCGACAGCCATCGCCACGAGGACCATGCCGAGCTCGCGCTCCTCGCGGCCCTGCGGAAGACGGACGAGCGCGAGTCCGCGACGGAGCTCGCCCGCCGCGCGGCCTTCCTCGACGACCTCCGCCGGCGTGGCTGCCGCGAGATCCCCGAGGTCCGTGAGGCGCTCGCGTCATACCGTGGAGAGCGCGTCCCACAGCTCGTCAGAGGAGATCCGACCGAATGACCCGACCGACCACGATCGGCGCGCTTCGCGAGACCGGCTACCGCTCGCGCACGGTGAAGGAAGAGCTGCGCGCCAACCTGATCGAGGCACTCGCGAAGAAGACGGCGCTCTTCCAGGGGATCGTCGGGTTCGAGGCGACGGTCATCCCGCAGATCGAGAACGCGATCCTCTCCGGACAGGACATCATCTTCCTCGGCGAGCGCGGTCAGGCGAAGACGCGCATCGCGCGCCAGCTCATCGAGCTCCTCGACCCGGTCGTGCCGGCGATCGCCGGCTGCGAGATCAACGACGACCCCTTCGCCCCGATCTGCGCCGCCTGCAAGTACCGCGTGGCGAACGACGGTGACGCCGTGGAGCTCGTGTGGCTCACGCCGGACCTGCGCTACAGCGAGAAGCTCGCCACGCCGGACATCTCGATCGCCGATCTCATCGGCGAGGTCGACCCGATCAAGGTCGCCGAGGGCCGCTATCTCTCCGACGAGCTCACGATCCACTACGGGCTGGTGCCGCGGACCCACCGCGGGATCTTCGCGCTGAACGAGCTCCCCGACCTCGCCGAGCGCGTCCAGGTCGGCCTTCTCAACGTGATGGAGGAGCGCGACGTCCAAATCCGCGGCTACAAGGTGCGTCTGCCGCTCGACCTCTTCGTCGTCGCCTCCGCAAACCCGGAGGACTACACGAACCGCGGACGGATCATCACGCCCCTCAAGGACCGTTTCGGCTCGCAGATCCGCACGCACTACCCGAAGGAGATCGCGACCGAGGTCGGGATCATGGAGCAGGAGCGGCAGAGCTTCGAGGACGAAGGCATCACGACCGTCGTCCCGGGGTACATGAAGGAGATCCTCGCCGAGGTCTCGCAGCTCGCCCGCCGGTCGCCCGAGATCTCGCAGCGGTCCGGCGTCTCCGTCCGCGTCACCGTCTCGAACTACGAGAACCTCGTGTCGGCGGCGCTGAAGCGCGCGCTCCGCAACGGCGAGACCTCGGTCGTGCCGCGCATCAGCGACCTTCCGGCCGTGGTGGCGTCGACCGCCGGCAAGATCGAGCTTGAATCGGTCGGCGAGATCTCGGAGGAGCGGGTCATCGATCGCCTCGTGCAGCGCTCGATCCTCAACGTCTTCAACCGCACGTTCTCGCTCGTCGAGTTCGACGCGCTCCTCGCCGCCTTCCAGCGCGGCGCGACGATGCACGTCTCGCCGTCTCTCCCGAGCCAGGAGTACGTGAAGCAGGCGCTGCAGATCCCCGGCATGAAGGGCGCGGTCGGCAAGCTCGGCGCCACCGGCAATCCGGCCGCGATCGCGGCGGCGGTCGAGTTCGTCCTCGAGGGACTGCACCTCAACCGCAAGCTCAACAAGGAGCGCGGCGAGCTGAGGTCGACCTTCAGAGCATGATCAATCTCTCGGCTGCGCCTCTCATCTGACGATGGCCATGCCGCGCAGCGAGCCGCCCCGCTTCAACGAGCCCTTCGGCGACATCCGCTACTCGCGCTGGGATGGGACGCAGCGTCTCGACGCGCTCGAGGCGGAGGAGCTGCTCGGCGCGATGTCGGACGAGCTCCTCTCCGGGGGCGACCTCGAGACCGCGATGGCCCGCCTCGCGCGGTGGGGCATCCCGGGGCGGATGGAAGGGCTCAAGGATCTCCTCGAGCGTCTCCGTGCGGCGAAGCAGCGGCGGGCCGAACGCCACGATCTCTCGCGGACGTTCGACGAGCTGAAGGAGAAGCTCGAGGAGGTCAAGCGCCTCGAGCGCGAAGGCCTCGAGCGTCGACGCAAGGCGCCCGCGCCGAACGAACAGCTGAGGGCGGCGATGGAGAAGCTCGCCGCGGAGCGGACGGCCCAGCTCGACGAGCTTCCGGACGATTTCGGACGCGCGATGCGCGCGCTGAAGGACTACGAGTTCGTCGAGCCGAAGGCGGCCGAGAAGTACCAGGAGCTCCTCAAGCAGCTGCAGCAGCAGGTCCTCGGCTCGTACTTCAAGAACATGCGCGACTCGCTCAAAGGCCTGACCCCGGAGCAGCTCGAGCGGACGCGCCAGATGATCCGCGACCTCAATCGCGCGCTGAAGGAGCGGATGGAGGGCGGCGAGCCCGACTTCGAGGCCTTCCAGCGCCAGTACCCGGAGCTCGCGGGCGGCGCGAAGGATTGGGACGACCTCCTCCGCCAGCTCGCGCAGGGCATGGCGGCGATGCGGTCGCTGTGGTCGAGCATGTCGGACGACATGCGCAACCAGCTCGAGGAGCTGCTCGGCGCCGCGTTCAACGATCCCGGCCTGCAGGATGCGATGAACGAGCTCGCCGAGACGCTGGGCCAGCTCATGCCGATGGAGAGCTACGACCATCAGGTCTCGGGTGATGAGCCACTGACGCTCGCGGAAGCGCTCGGCCTCATGGATGAGATGAACCAGCTTTCGGATATGGAGGACGTGGTCCGGAGCGCGCGGAACGCGAACGACCTCGCCGACATCGACCGCGACCAGGTCGAGCGTCTCGCGGGGCAGAGCGCGCGTCAGTCGCTCGACGAGCTGCGACGGATGACCGAGCTCCTCGAGGAGGCGGGGCTCATCCGGAAGGACGGCGATCGGTACGAGCTCACGCCGCGCGGGATCCGCAAGATCGGCCAGCGCTCGCTCGAGGAGATCTTCGCGACGCTGAAGCGCGACGCGTTCGGCGGCCACCGCTCGCGCGCGCGCGGGCGCGGGGGCGACCCGACGGACGAGCTCAAGACGTACGAGTTCGGCGACCCGTTCCTCCTCGACCTGCCTGGCACGGTGCGCAACGCCGTGATCCGCGGCGCCGCGGAGCGGACGGAGGACGCGCCGGAGCGCGCGACGGAAGCGGTCACCTCGAAGGACGACTCCTTGGAGGCGCCCGAGCCCAAGCGGGCCTCGGTGAAGCTCGCGGCCGAGGACTTCGACGTCTACCGGACCGAGCTCGTGACGCAGTCCGCCACCGCGATCCTCGTGGACGTCTCGCGGTCGATGCTCTTCCGCGGCTGCTTCCTCGCGGCGAAGAAGGTCACGCTCGCGCTGGACTCGCTCATCCGCTCGACGTTCCCCAAGGACGACCTCTACATCGTGGGGTTCTCGGCGTACGCGACGCAGCTGCGGCCGACGGACCTCCCGCGGCTCACGTGGAACGAGTACGTGTACGGCACGAACATGCAGCACGCCTTCGAGACCGCACGCAAGCTGCTCTCACGGTCTCGCGGGAAGAACAAGCAGATCATCCTCATCACCGACGGCGAGCCGACCGCGCACTTCGAGGCCGGGAACCCGATCCCCCGCTTCAGCTACCCACCGACGCGGCGGACGTTCGAGGAGACGCTGCGTGAGGTCGTCCGTTGCACGCGCGAGGGCATCACCATCAACACGTTCATGCTCGCCCGCGGGCACTACCTCGTGGACTTCGTGAACCAGATGTCGAAGCTCAACACAGGGCGCGCGTTCTACGTCGAGCCCGAGCGTCTCGGCGAGTACGTGCTCGTCGACTACGTCTCGCACAAGCGGCGGCGGGTGGCCTAACTCAGCGAAGCGGCAGCGGTCACCTGGCGCCTGAAGGGCGCCAACAACGGGGGGTTGCAGGGGGTCCACCGCTTGGTGCGATCTCCACCTGGCGCCTGAAGGGCGCCAACAACGGGGGGTTGCAGGGGTCCACCGCTTGGTGCGATCTCCACCTGGCGCCCGGAATGGCGCCAACAACGGGGGGTTGCAGGGGGTCCGCCCCCTGCGATGAATCAGGCAAAGCGACGCGAGGTGAAATAGAGCGCGAACGCGAAGCACACGCCCGCTCCGATCACGGGCCAGTAGAACAGCCCGAGCGTCGCGCCCACGAAGCCGAAACCGGCGCCCAGGCGCGCGAGCGGGTCGGTCGATAGCCCGAAGAGGTTGCCCGTCTGGAGCGCCCATGCGGTCACCGCCCCCACGAGGCCGGTCCAGGCGCCGAGGATCGCGGCCCAGACCTTCGCGCGGGCGGCGCCTTTGTCCGTCACGCGTGCCGAGGCGCGGGCGATCGCGATCCAGGCGACCACCGACACGAGCGCGCCCAGCCAGCCGAGCACGGGGAATTGCTCGAAGTACGTGATGGCCGCGAACCCCACGGTACCGAGCACGAAGAGCAGGAACATAGTCATGGCCCGAGCGTATCTCGCGTCGGTCGGCCCATTCCGCTAACTGCGACGCATTCGCCCTTCAGCGGCGTTCGAAGGCGAGACGAACGCCAAGTCCGATGAGCGCGCCTCCCGAGACGCGCTCGAGCCAGCGTCGCGCGCCCTCGACGAGCCTGCCGAGACGGTCGATCGCGAGGGCGTAGAGCGGCAGCCATACGAGGCCGAGCCCCGCATGGATCCCGGCGAGGAGCAGAGACTTCGCCAGCACGCTGTCACCGGGCGCGATGAACTGTGGGAGGAACGTGAGATAGAAGAGCGCGACCTTCGGGTTCAGCACGTTGGTGAGGAAGCCCTGCGCGAACGCGCCCGCCGCCTTGGTCCGCCGCGGTGTCGCGGACGGGCCGAAGTCGCGGCGGAAGGAATCGCGCAGCGTTCGGATGCCGAGGTACGCGAGATACCCGGCGCCCGCGACCTTCACCACCGTGAAGGCCTCGGCCGACGTCGCGAGGACGATCGAGAGCCCGAGCGCCGACGCGGTCGCGTGGATCGGCAGGCCGGCCGTGATGCCAAGGCTCGTGAGGAACGCGGCGCGCCGACCCTCGTTCAGCGTGACCTTCGCGACGAGCGCCATATCTGCGCCGGGAAGGACCGTCAGGAGCGCGACGATCCCCGTGAACGCGAGCAGCGAGCCGTCGATCGTCACGACCGCGCGGCGGGATCTCCCGTCCGGAAAAAGGCGAGCACGCGACGCCACGCGTCGTCGCAGGCAGCCTTGTGGTCGGCGAACGTGCGGTCGAAGAAGGAGTGCGGCGCGCCGGGATACACCTCCAGATGATGCTTGACGCCGCCTTCGCGGAGCGCCTTGTCGAACGCGTCGACGTCGCGCTGCGGGATGCCCGGATCCGCGCCACCCATCAGACCGAGCACCGGCGCCCTCATTCGGTTCGCTTCCTCGGCCGGGACCGGCCATGTCTCGCCCTCGCGTTTGGAGAGCCGGCCGTAGAAGCCCACGACACCGGCGATCCCTGGCTGCTCCGCCGAGGAGAGGAACGCGACCCGGCCGCCGAAGCAGAACCCGAGGACGAATCGCCGCCGCGCACCGGTCTGCTTCTCGAGGTGTGCGAGCGACGCCGCGATGTCGGCGAAGACGCCCTTGGGCGTGGTCTGGCGGACGTGCGGCATGACGTCGACGTCGTCCCCTCGGCGCTCGGTGCCCGCGGTGCGACCGAAGTAATCGAAGGCGATCGCCTGGACGCCGGCGGCCGCGAAGCGCTCCGCCAGCTCCTCGTAGAAGGGGTGCAGGCCCCGCACGTCGGGAGCGATGACGACGCCCGCTCCGTCCGCGCTCCTGGTCGCGCGCGCGAGATACGCGCGTAGCTTCGTCCCGTCCGCGCTCGTGAGGATCGCGTCCTCGCCGCCCGCGCCGCCCGACATCGGCGGGACGAGGTCGCGAGGGATCTCCGGCGGGCGCGAGCCCGGCGGGTGACACATGCTGCGCTCATCGTGCCAGAGGCAGGGCGCGCGGGCGTCGTGCCTTCCCTATCCTCGCCCTCATGGCGGATCTCACAGAGCTGGTCGCGAAGAAGATCGCGGAGATGCAGCCGTACCTCGAGCGAAGCGGCGGTCATGTCGAGCTCGTCGATGTCGAGGACGGCGTCGCCCGCGTCCGGCTGTGGTTCACGCGACCGGGTCCGAGCCGGCTGGTCGCGTCGCTCCAGCTCAAGAGCGGCCTCGAGCGTCTTCTCCGTGACGAGATCGCCGAGCTGCGCGGCGTGGAGGCCATCAACCTGCCGCCATACACCGTGCTCGGCTGGGATCAGCCCGAGTTCAAGCCGGTCGAGCTGCCCGTGGCGAAGGACGGCGCCTAGGGGCCGGCCGGCCCCCGCAAGAGCGGGCTCGCCTCCCGGCTAGAGCAGCCTCGCGAGGTCCGCGAGCTCTTTCGTGGCGGGCGCAGCCAGGTCGATCCGCAGCGGCTGCAGGCACACGTGGTCCGCGCCGTTCGCCAGATGCGCGTCGACCCGCGCGTGGATCGCCTCGCGATCACCCCAGGCGACGATCGCGTCGACGAGCGAGTCGCTGCCGTCATTCGCAAGGTCCACGTCGGACCAGCCAAGACGGCGCAGGTTGTTGGCGTAGTTCTCGAGCGAGAGGTAGCGCTTCATGTGGCGGCGCGCGGTCGCGCGCGCGACGGACGGGTCGGTCGAGAGGACGACGGCCTGCTCGACCG
>Ga0209161_10000669_pt1 | contig 27893 bp, 21 predicted proteins | sample GraSoiAngelo_155_FD_186169 | JGI IMG/M metagenome (GOLD analysis project Ga0209161, IMG submission 186169) | Grasslands soil microbial communities from the Angelo Coastal Reserve, California, USA - 14_1009_13_30cm (SPAdes) (version 2) | ecosystem: Environmental > Terrestrial > Soil > Grasslands... | reverse complement strand
AGGGAGATGGAGTGGGCGTGATCGACTGGGAGCGTTTCGGGCGAGGGCCGCTGGAGCTCGACGCCGGCATGTTCTTGGCCACCACCTGGCGTTACGGGTTGGACCATGAGCCGCTGGCCGCGGAGGCGGCGCGGGTGGAGGAGGCGCTCCTCGCCGGCACGACGGGCCTGCTCGACGAGCGTGTCCTCGCCTGGCACCGGGCGGCCGCGCTTCTCCGACTGGCCAGCAAGGTCTACGTGGTGGAGCGCCGCAAGGAGAACTGGCTGGACCGCGCGCACGCGCTCCTGGCCGAGGCCACGCGGCTGGCCGAGCTCGCAGCGCGTCCCGACCCGGTCGCGCGCGTCGAGGCGCCGGCCGTTCGGTTGAACGGCGCGGCGCTCGAGCTCATCCTGCGTGCCCTCTCTACCCGGCCGGCCACGCCGGAGGAGCTGGACCAGATTCGCAAGCTGCTCGACGAACGGAAGGAGCGCCCGACGAGCTGACCGGCCTCTGGCACAATTCGGGTCATCGCCCGCACATTGGAGCCGGACCCTCACCGTGAGCCCCTCATGTCGGTCGCATCGCGGTTGGCCGTGCCTGGTGCGTTGTGCCTGATGCTGGTCGCTCGCGTGAGCGCGCAGGAGCACATGCACGACGGCGCGCCGGGCGAGCAGCTCGGGCGCGTGGCCTTCGCCACGTCGTGCCGGCCGGACGCGCAGGCGCGCTTCGAGCGGGCGGTCGCTCTGCTGCACTCCTTCTGGTACGAGAAGGCAGCGGACACGTTCCGCGACGCGGTCGCCGTCGACTCGACGTGCGCCATGGGTTACTGGGGGCAGGCGATGAGCCTGTTCCACCAGCTCTGGACGCCGCCGGTCGGCGCGGAGCTCGCGGCCGGTCTCGCGGCGAGCGAACGGGGCCTCGCGCTCACCCGGACGCCGCGCGAGCGGGATTACTTGGCCGCCATCCGCACGTACTATGCGGACTACGGCGGGACGGACCACAAGACGCGCCTCGTTGCGTACGCGCATGCCATGGAGGGTATGCGGCGCCGCTACCCGCGCGACCGTGAAGCGTCGACCTTCTACGCCTTGTCGCTCATCGCGCTCGCCCAGGCGACTGCGACCGACACGACGTTCGGCTATCAGAAGCGCGCCGACGCGATTCTCGAGCCCCTGTTCAAAGTTGAGCCGCGCCATCCCGGCCTCGCCCACTACCTGATCCACACGAACGACGTTCCCCAGCTCGCCCGCCTCGGACTGTACGCTGCGCGTCGGTACGCGGAGATCGCCCCCGATGTGCCCCATGCGCAGCACATGCCGTCGCACATTTTCACCCGGCTCGGCCTGTGGGACGACGACATCGCGTCTAATACGCGCTCGGTCGCCGCCGCCCACAAGTTCGAGGACGAGCGTCACTTGAACGCGCTGTGGGATCAGCGCGGTCACGCGTGGGACTACATGGCGTACGCCTACCTCCAGCAGGGGCGGGATGCGGAAGCGAAGCGCGTCGTAGACGAGGCAGCGGCCGTCACGGCGGTCTACCCGCTAGGGTCACTCACCAACGCATACGCGCTGGCCGCCCTGCCGGCGCGGTACGCGCTCGAACGCGGTCGGTGGCGGGACGCGACGGCGCTCGCCGTCCGCCCGGCCCCGGAGTGGCGCGCCGCGGAAGCGATCACCCACTTCGCCCGAGCGCTGGGGGCGGCGCGGAGCGGCGACACCGCGAGCGCGCGGTCCGCCGTCTCAGCACTCGACGAGATCGAGCGCGCAGAGGGTGCGGCGGGGGGCGCGCATGTTTACTGGGCGGGGCAGGTCCGGATCCAGCGCTTCGCCGCGTCGGCGTGGCTCGCCCGCAGGACCGGCGACACGGCAGAGGCGTTGCGCCTGGCCGCGGCCGCCGCGGACCTGGAGGACGTCACGCAGAAGCACCCCGTGACCCCCGGCGCCGTCCTGCCCGCGCGCGAGTTGCTCGGCGATCTACTGCTCGAGCTGGGCCGCCCCGCCGACGCGGCGAGGGCATATGCGGCCTCGCTCGCGCAGCAGCCGAATCGCGCGCGCAGCCTGTTCGGTGCGGCGCGGGCGGCGGAGCTGGCGGGTGATGTCACGGTTGCGCGGGCCCGCTATCGCGAGTACCTCACGCTGATGGAGAAGAGCGACGGCGGGCGAGGCGAGCTCGAGATCGCGCGCGGTGCGCTGTCCGGCCGCTAGGGCGCCGGCCGGATCACAGTAGTCGGGGCCGGGTATCCTGCCCCATGCCGACCCCGTTCCGATATCTCGTCGCGCTCACGTGGTGCGTCGTTCCCGCGGTCGCGAGGGGGCAGGGTAGCGCCGTCGCGCCGCAAGTGGCCTGGTGGCCCCGTTCGCCCTTCCAGGGATCGTTGGTGCGCGTGGTCGTGCATCCGCCCCCCGGCGACAGCGTGACCGCGGTGCACGGCGAGCTGGCGGGCGAACCGCTGCATTTCGAGCGGTTCGCGGACGGTTTCCGCGCGCTCGGCGCGGTGCCATTCGGGGCGCACGACAGCGCGGCGGCGCGCGTCATCGTGGAGCGCGCCGGCGTCGCGGACGACACCCTAGTTGCGATCCTCCCGGTCGCGCGGCGCCGGGTCCAGCGGGAGCGGCTCCGCGTGGCTCCCCAGTTCGCACAGCCGCCGGAGTCGCTGGCGGAGCGCATCCGGATCGAGCAGGAGATGGTGCAGGAGGTGCGACAGCGGGCGCACGAAACCTCGCGCCTATGGCAGGCGCCGTTCGTGCGCCCGAGCGCCGGCGCGGTGACGAGCGTTTTCGGCGTGGCACGCGTGTTCAACGAGGTGCTACGGAGCCGTCATTGGGGCGTCGACTTCGCCGCGCGGTGGGGCGCGCCGGTGCGGGCGGCGAACCGCGGGGTCGTCGCCTTCGTCGCCGATCTGTACTACAGCGGGACCACCGTCCTGATCGATCATGGGGCGGGTCTCGTCACCGGCTATTTTCACCTGAGCCGCGTGCTCGTCGTGCCGGGGGACACGGTCGACGTCGGGCAGCCGATCGGTCGCGTGGGAGCGTCCGGCCGCGTGACGAAAGCGCACCTTCACTGGTTCGGCGCCTATGGAGGGATCACCGTCGATCCGCTCGACCTCCTCCGGCCGAACGGACCGGCGCGACTCGCGCCGGGCTCCCCTCCCTAGCGATCCTCTTCCAGGCGGCGCCGCGCCTCGGCTCGTACCTGGCGGCTGGGGTGGGCGCGGGCCGCCGCCCGCAGCGCCGGGATCCCGAGCCCGTCCGGCAGGTCCGCCAGGCGCTCGACGGCCTCCACCTGGACGACGGACGAGCTGTCGTTCGCGAGTCTGTCCACCAGCAGGACGAGCGCGGACTCTGGCGCGGCGCTCTTGGCGTACTGCTCCACCGCTTCATCTCGTACCTCCGCGTTCGGCTGGGCGCGGGCGAGGCGCGCCAGCGGTGCGATGGCCTGCGGGCTGCCGAGGTGTCCGAGCGCCTCGACCGCCTCCTGCTGAACGTGGGCGTCGGGGTCGCGCTGCGCGAGCCGCTCCAGGACGCCGAGCGCCGCCTCGGGCGGCGCGACGTCACCGACCGTCTTGACGGCCTTGCGGCGGACGTCCGGGTTCGGGTGGGTGCGGGCGATCTCGAGGAGAGCGCCCACGCCGGCGCCGCCCCGCACCTTGCCCAGGGCCTTGACCGCCTCGTGCTGGACCTCCTCGTCGCCGTCGTGTTGAGCGATCGCCAAGAGCGGCGGCACCATCCGCGGGTCCCGCCGGCTGCCGAGTGTCTTCACCGCCGCGTGTCGGACCTCCGGGTTGCGCAGCGCCTCGACACGACCGATCAGGGAATCGACGGTCGCCGAATCGATGGCCGCTCGCATGCCGCCGCCGTCGCCCGTGGCCGCCGTCCCACTCACCAGGTGGGCGCCACCCCCGAGTGCGAGAGTCACGGCGAGCACGCCCGCCATCCAGCGGGGGAAGATCTCCGTTTGCACCGGCGCCACGAGCCGCCGAATCCGGTCCCTGAGGGACCCACCACGCCCGGCCGCCGCCAGGGCGAAGGCCGGTGTCGCGGCGCGGAGCCGCTCCATGCCGAGCAACGCCGTGGCGTAGAAGTGCGCGTCGCCGCACACGGCGACGGCCAGATCGTCGCAGCAGTGCTCGCGCTCTTCGCGCACCTGCTGCGACACCCACCACACCGCCGGGTGGTAGAACAGCAGGGTCTCGATCACCGACTGGATGACGTTGACCAGATAGTCGTAGCGCCGCACGTGGGCCAGCTCGTGCGCGAGCAGCGCGTCGAGCTGCAGCGGCGTGAGTCCCGTCAGCGCGCTCGCGGGGAGGAGGATCACAGGGCGCAGCCACCCGATGACCGCGGGCACCTGCACGACGGCCGACTCCAGCACGCGCACCGGTCGGGTGACGCGGAGCCGCGTCGCCAGGCGCGCCACCGCCTCGCGGCAAGCGTCGGGAACGGACGACGTCCCCACCCTACCGAGCTGCCGCGTCACCAGCCATCCCGACGCGAGTCGCAGCGACAGCGCTACCACGCCGCCGAACCACACCAGGACCACCCACGGCAGGGCGGGCTCGAGGGCTGCGCGGATCCGGGCGGCGACCGGTCCCGGGGGGGGGGTCGGAGGCGTCGGAACGGCTTGCGGGCCGGGGCTTGACGTCGGCCCCGGGGCGACCGGGGATGTGGCGGTCACCACCTCGCTCATCAGGGGCGCCGTCTCGCGCACCCGCACCGCAGTGGCGAGGGGGAGGGCGAGCATCACCGCCAACGTGAGCGTGGCGAGCGCGTAGCGGGTGCGGGCAGCCCGCACCGGAACCAGGGCGAGGAGGGCGGCGAGCCCCGCGGCGGCTAGAGCGTCCTGCCACAGCGAGTCCACGAGGGCCCAGCCCAGCGCTTGCGTCATGATCATGTACGTCCTCCCTTTTTCTCGTCGAGCAACCTGCGGATCTGATCGAGCTCCGGCGCCGTGGCGGCTGCGGAGTGCAAGGCGTGGAGCACGAGCCCCAGCGTCGAGCCTCCGAACACGCGCCGCACCAGGTCTCGGACCAGGCGTCGCTGAGTGGCCCCTTGGGACGCCACCGCGGCGTAGACGTGCGATCGCGCCGATGCATCCCGCCTCACCAAGCCCTTCTCGACCATGATCTGCAGCAGCTTGAGCACGGTCGTGTAGCCGACCGGCTTGACGTGGTCGACCGACTCGTGGACATGGCGCACGGTGCTCGGACCGCGCTGCCACAACACGCGCAGAATCTCGAGCTCCGCGTTTGTCGGAGCACGCTTCAGCATTCAAGGCCTCACTAAGTACGAAGCTGTTCGTAGCTACACCGGGCGGGTTCCGGAGGTTTCCGGTCGACGGGGGGGAGGGCGTGTCGCGCAAGTGCCACAGATTTCGGGGGGAGCTATAAGCGGATCCTTCGCGCCGGCGGCGCTCAGGATGACAGGCTCGCTGCCTCCGCGAAAGGGAAGGAAGAAAGCAGCCGCGCGGCGCTGTCATCCTGAGCGAGCGCGCGGAACGCGCGCGAAGCGAAGGATCTCCTGCTAACCGAGATACTCTTCTCTATACATCTTGACCAGTTCGAAGAAGTAGCTCAGCGCCAGAGGGCCGATCAGCAGCCCCAGGATCCCGAAGAACGGCACGCCGGCGAGGGCACCGACCAGCGTGACGAGCGGGTGAATGTTCGCCCAGCGGCGGAACACCATCGGTCGCAGGATGTAGTCGACGTTCCCCACGAATGCGCCGACCAACGCGATGAGGGCGGCGGCGCCGGGGCGGCTGGCGACGAGCAGGGCGATCGCCGCCGGTACCCAGACGAGTCCGCTGCCGACGATCGGCAGGATGCCGAACACCATCGTGACGACGCCCCAGAAGAGCGCGTTGGGCAGGCCGACGATCCAGAACGCGAGTCCGAGGATGGCGCCCTGGGCCGCGGCGGTGAGACCCGTGCCGATGATGGTCGAGGTGGTCACGTCCCGGAACCGCTGGCGCAGCTTCTCCGTGTTCCTGGCGGAGAAGGGGATGTAGGGGCGGACGGCCTCCCACGTCTCACCCGGCTGCAGCAGCAGATAGAACAGCCCGAACAGCGAGATCGTGAGATTCAGAGCGAGGCGGGTCGCGGTGCCGATCAACCCGAACGCGGACGAGCCAAGCCAGCCGACGATCTTGGCGCCCAGCTCGGCGATTCGCGGACCGATGTCGATCCCGCCGAGCTCGAGTTGGGCGATCCGGCCGAGGATCGGATTCCTCACGACGCTTCCGGTGATCTGCTGGGCCTGATTGACGATGAGCCCGGCGAAGGACACGCCGGGCACCACGATGAGAAACAGCGCGAGCACGACCACGAGGCTCGCGGCGATCTTGGGGCGGACCCGCAGGGACAGCCACACATGCACGGGAGCGAACACGGCGTAGAGCACCGGGATGCCGATGAGCCCGGTGGCGTAGGGGGCGAGCGCGATGACCAGCCCGATGCCGAGCAACAGCACGAGCAGCGCGGCACGCTGGTGGTTCGTGTCGATCAGTGGCATGCGCTAGTGTAGGGGGGTCGGGGCGCAGGCGCCAGCCCAGCGGCGGGCGGCGCAGCGTCGTCAGAGCCGGGCCGGAGGCGTGAGCGGGGGAGCGGCGAGCGGCGCTTCCGGCTCGGGCGTGAAGTCCTCGCCGGGGTTCACGAACAGGTCCTGCTCGAACCGGTACTGCTTGTCGTACAGCTGGCGGTACCGGCCATGTCTCGCGAGCAGCTCGGCGTGGGTGCCGCGCTCCACGATCTCACCGCGCTCCATCACGAGGATCTGGTCCGCGCTGCGAATGGTCGACAGGCGATGGGCGATGACGAACGTCGTCCGCCCGCGCCGCAGCGTGCGCAGCCCGTCCTGGATGGCCGCCTCGCTCTCCGAGTCGAGGCTGGACGTGGCTTCGTCGAGGATCAGGATCCGCGGATCCGCGAGGATCGCCCGCGCGATGGAGACCCGCTGGCGCTCGCCGCCGGAGAGCTTCACGCCCCGCTCACCCACGACGGTGTCGTAGCCGCGCTCGAAGCGACGCACGAACTCGTCGCAGTGAGCGATGCGTGCCGCCTCCTCGATTTCTTCCCGGGTCGCGTGTGGCCGGGCGAACGCGATGTTCTCCGCGATCGTGCCGTCGAACAGGAAGTTGTCCTGCAGCACGACGCCGAGCTGCCGGCGGTAGTCGGCGAGCCGCAGCGTGGCGAGATCGCGACCGTCCACGACGATGCGCCCGGATTTCGGGCGGTTGAAGGTGAGCACGAGGTTGATCAGCGTGCTCTTCCCCGCCCCGGAAGAGCCGACCAGCGCCGTCGTCGAGCCCGCCGCCGCGCGGAACGAGATGTGCTTCAGCACTTCCGCCCTGGGCACGTACTCGAAGCTCACGTTCTCGAAGGCGATGTCCCCGGCCACCTCGACGAGCGGCGCCCGCGCCCCGTCCTCCGCGTCCTCGGTGACGAGCCGGCGGATCTCGCGGATCCGGTCGAGCCCTGCGAACGCCTCGGTGATTTGCGTGCCGATCGAGGCGATGTTGATGAGCGGCAATGCCACGAGACCGATGAAAACGCCGTACATGAAGAAATCGCCTAGCGTCATCGCACCGGAGAGGATGGCGTGCCCGCCCTCGAGGATCATCAGGATCCCGATCGCCCCGATGATGATGGTGGCGAAGGCGCCGACGCCCGAGATCCCCGTCATGGTCGTGGCGATGTTGCGGAACAGCGTGTTGGCCCCGCGGGTGAACACGAGTCGTTCGCTGCGCTCCGCGCGGTACGCCTTGACGATCCTGATGCCGCCGAGCGTCTCGCCCAGCCGCCCCGTCACGTCCGCATTGAGCTTGCCGCGATCCCGGAACAGCGGCCGCAGCTTCGCGAACGCGTACGCCATCCCGCCGCCGAAGCAGCCGAGGATCAGGATGGAGATCAGGGTGAGCCGCCAGTTCAGGTAGAACAGCACCCCCAGCGCGATCGCGGCGGTGATGAGCCCGCCGACGAGCTGCACCAGCCCCGTGCCCACCAGGTTCCGGATACCCTCGGCGTCGGTCATGATGCGGGAGATCAGGATCCCGCTCTTGGTCGAGTCGAAGTAGCTGATCGGCAGCCGCAGGACGTAGGCCTGCACGGTGCGGCGCATGTCGGTGATGGCGCGCTGCGCCGCCACGCCGAGAATCTGCGACAGGCCGAAGCCGGTGATGGCCTGCACCAGGGTGGCGCCGCCGGCCGCGAGGGCGAGCGGCAGCAGCAGCTCGGGGTGGTGCTGGTTGATCACCCGATCGATCACCCACTTCGAGGACGAGGGCAGGACCAGGCCGGCCAGGCGGTTGACGAGCATCAGCGCGAGTCCCACCGCCAGGCGGCCGCGGTGCGCGTAGATGAGCGCCCGCGCCTCCTGCCAGGCACCGGGCGTGATGGTCTTCTTGTGTGGGCGCGTCGCTTGGTCGGCCATGGGAGTAGCCGCAATCTACAGCATCAGGGGCGCGAGCAGGTGGGGGTGGGGGTGCTTCAGTTGATCCCGAATGCCGTGCTCGTGGCCCCCGTCAGGCCGGCAGCAGCGGCCGAAAGCGTATAGCCGTTCCCCACCCTGTCGACGCTGAGGGTCGAGAAGATGGCGACTCCATCGACCGCTGCGACCGTGGTCGCGCCGGAGAGCGTCGCCCCGGCCGTGCCCGTCCCAGCGGTCAGCGCGACCGTGACCGCGCCCGTGAACCGTGTCGCCCTGTTGCCCAAGGCATCGAGCGCCGTGACCCGCACGGACGGCCTCATGGTCCCCGCCGCGGTCGTCGTACTCGGCTGTACGGTGAAGAGCAGCCGGTCTGCCGGCCCGGCGATAATGGCGAACGCCGTGCTCGTCGCCAAGGCCAGGCCGCTCGCAGTCGCCTGCAGGTCGTAGCCGACGCCGGTCCGGTCGATGCTGAGATCGTTGAAGGTCGCCACACCGGCGAGCGCCGTCACGGTCGTCGTGCCCGAGAGCGTGCCACCCCCCGGATTTGTCCCGATGGCGAGCGTCACCGTGTCGCTGAACGACTGCACGGGGTTCCTCAACGCATCCCGCACGATCACCTGGACCTCGGGCCCGATCGTCGCGCCCGCCTCCGTCGAGTCAGGCTGCAGAACGAAGTCGAGCTGAATCGGCGGGCCGGTGTTGATCGTGAACGAAGAGCTCTTCGCCCCTGCGAGACCGGTGGCCGTGGCCGATAGCTTGTAGCCGCTGCCGCTGCGGTCGATGCTGAGCGTGGAGAAGGTCGCGACGCCCGCGACCGCGGCCGCTGTCGTCGTCCCCGAGAGCGTGGCCCCGCCGGTCCCAGTCCCGGCTGTGATCGTCAGCGTCACGCTGCCCGTGAAACTCGTCGCCGTCCGGCCCGAGGCGTCCCGCGCCGTGACCTGCACCGCCGGGCTGATGGTCGCCCCCGCGGTCGTACTGGTGGGCTGTGCCGTGAAGATCAGCTGGGTCGCGCGCGTTGCCGTGACGTCGAAGGGCGCGCTCGTGGCTCCGCTCGGGCCGGCGGCCGCCGCCACGAGCGTGTAGCCGCTGCCGGCCCTGTCCACGCTCAGGGTGGGGAACGACGCGACGCCGGCGACGGCCGCCACCGTCTGCGTGCCAGAGAGCGTGCCGACCCCGGGGTTTTGGCCGATGGCCACGGTCACGCTCGCCGTAAAGCCGTCCGCCGTGTTCCCCAATGCATCGCGCGCCGTCACCTCGACCGGGGGTGTGATCGTCGCACCCGCCGTCACCGTGCTGGGTTGCACGCTGAAGGCCAGCCGGCTCGCCGGACCGGCAATCACCTTGAAGAACGCGCTTGAGACCCCCGGCAAGCCCGGACTCGCAGCCGATAGCTTGTACAGGCCCCCGCTTTTGTCGATGCTCAGGTTGGAAAAGATCGCGACTCCGGCGACCGCGGCCATCGTCGTCGTGCCGGAGAGCGTGGCGCCACTCGTGCCCGTTCCAGGCTCGATCGTCAGCGTCACCGTCCCGGTGAAGCTCGCCGCCGTTTGGCCAGAAGCATCGCGTGCCGTCACCTCGAGCGCGGGCGTGAACACAACCCCGGCCGTCGCCCGGTGCGCCGTGTCGGTGGGCTGTACGGTGAAGACGAGCTGGGTGGCCGTTGAGGGGATGATGTCGAAGGCGGCGCTCGTGGTCCCCGTCAGGCCCGGTGCCGTCGCCGCGAGCGTGTAGCCGCTCCCCACGTTGTCGATGTTGAGTGAAGGGAACGTGGCCACGCCCGCGATCGCGGCGAACGTCCGCGTACCGGACAAGGTGCCACCCGCGGGATTGAACGCGAGCGTCACGGTCACGTTGCCGGCAAAGCCGGTCGCCGTGTTGCCCAGGGAATCGAACGCCGTCACCCGCACGGCTGGCTTGATGGTCGCCCCCGTGGTGGTGGTGCTGGGCTGCACCGTGACCGCGAGCTGGGTCGCGGTTCCCGGCGCGATGGTAAAGCCCGCACTCGTGCTGCTGGCGAGATCCGGAGTCGTGGCCGCGAGCGTATACCCGTCCCCCGCTTTGTCGATGCTGAGGGTGGAAAAGGTGGCCACCCCGGCGACCGCGGCGATGGTGCGAGTTCCCGAGAGCGTCCCGCCCGCCGGGTTCGTCCCGATCGCGACCGTCACGTTACCGGTGAAGCCCGGCACGAGATTGTCCATCGCATCGAGGGCCGTGAGCTGTACCCCCGGCGCGATCGTCGTCCCCGCCGCGACCGAGCTCGGCTGCACCGTGAAGGAAAGCCGAACGGGTAGGCCGGCCGTGATGGCAAACGCCGTGCTCGTGGCGCCCGAGAGACCGTCCGCGGTCGCCGCGAGCGTGTAGCCGCTCTCCGCCTGGTCGATACTGAGGGTGGAGAAGGTGGCCACACCGGCGACCGCGGGGACCGTCGTCGTGCCGGAGAGTGTACCGCCGTGATTCGTGCCGATCGCCATGGCCACGTTGCCGGTGAAGCTCGGCACGGTGTTGCCCTGCGCATCGCGGGCCGTCACCTGCACCGCCGGCGCAATCGTCGCACCTGCCGTCGTAGTGCCGGGCTGCACCGTGAAGGCGAGCTGCGCCGCCGCGCCGGCAGCGATCGTAAAGGCCGCGCTCGTGGAGCCGGAGACACCGGGAGCCGTGGCCGAAAGCCGGTAGCCGCTGCCGCTGCGGTTGATGCGGAGGTTAGAGAAAACGGCCACGCCCGCAACCGCGGTCGCCGTCGTCGTCCCCGAGAGCGTAGCTCCGCTGGTGCCCGTCCCGGCGGTGATCGTCAGCGTCACATTGCCTGTGAAACCCGTCGCCGTCTGGCCTGCGGCGTCCCGCGCCGTGACCTGCACCGCCGGGCTGATGGTCGCCCCCGCCGCCGTGCCGGTCGGCGGTACCGTGAAGACCAGCTGGTTCGGCCGCACGGTCGTGATATCGAAGGGAGCACTCGCAGCCTCGGTCAGGCGAGCGGCCGTAGCAGAGAGCGTGTAGCCAACCCCCGCCCGGTCGATGCTCAGGGTAGGGAAGACCGCGACGCCACCCACCGCCGCCACCGTCGTCGTGCCTGACAGGCTACCGCCTGCGGGATTGCTCCCGATCGCCACCGTCACGCTCCCCGCGAAGCCATCGGCCCTGTTGCCCAGGGCATCGCGGGCGGTCACCTCGAGCTGAGGCGTGATGGCCGTCCCCGCCGTCGCCGGGCTGGGCTGCACGGTGAAGGCAAGCTGGATCGCCGATCCGGGGATGATGCCGAAGGGCGCGCTCGTCTCCGTCAGCCCCGCGGCCGTAGCCGCAAGCGTGTATCCGGTCCCGCTGTTGTTGATACTGAGCGTCGCGAAGGTGGCGACCCCGTTAATCGCCGCTACCGTCGTTGTGCCGGAGAGGACGCCGGCCCCGGGATTCGCCTCTATCGCCACGGTCACGGTGCCCGTGAAGCCGGTGACGGTGTTGCCCGCGGCGTCCAGGGCCGCCACCTGCACCGCCGGAGCGATGGCCGCGCCGGCTACGGCGGTCGAGGGTTGCTGGCTGAAGGTGAGCCGGACCGCGGTTGCGGGGATGATGTCGAACGGCCCGCTCGCTAGCCCCGTGAAGCCGACCGCGGTGGCCGAGAGCCGGTACCCGCTCCCCGCATGGTCGATGTTGAGCGTGGAAAACGTGGCGACCCCGGCAACGGCGGCGACCGTGGTCGTGCCAGACAACGTCCCGCCGGCGGGATTGGTCGCGATCGCCACCGTCATGTTGCCCGCAAAGCCTGTCGCGGTGTTCCCTAGCGCGTCCCGGGCCGTGACCTGCACGGCCGGCCTGATCGTCGCCCCCGCTGTCGTTGTGCCGGGCGGCACCGTGAACGCGAGCTGGCTCGCGGCTCCGGGCACGATGCTGAAGGCCACGCTCGTCGTGCCGGAAAGGCTGAAAGCGGTGGCCGAGAGGGTATAGCCGGCTCCAACCCTGTCGATGCTCAGGGTAGAGAAGCTGGCCACGCCCGCGACCGCGGCGATCGTTGTGGTGCCCGAGATGGTGCCGCCGACCGGGTTCGTCCCGATCGCGACCCTCACGGTGCCCGTAAAGGCCGGCACGAAGTTGCCGGCGACATCCAGCGCGGTCACCTCGACCGGCGGAGCGATGTGCGCCCCTGCCGCCGCGGCCCTGGGCTGTATCGAGAACACGAGCTGCGTCGCCGCGCCCGGCGTGATGTCGAAGGGCTCGCTCGTGGCTCCCGTGAGACCCGCGGCCGTCGCCGACAGCGTGTACCCGGTCCCGGTCTTCACGCTCCCGCTCTTGTCGATGCTGAGGTTGGGGAACGTCGCGACCCCCAAGACCGGGGCCACCGTCCTGGTCCCGAACAGAGTGGCCCCGCCGCGGCCCGTCCCGGCCGTGATCGCGACCGACACCTGGCCGGTGAAGCCGGGTACGGCGTTGCCCAACGCATCCTGCACCGTGACCTGCACGGCAGGCTGAAGGTTGGCGTCCGCCGTCGTCGTGCTGGGCTGCACCGCGAAGGCGAGCTGCCTCGCCAAGCCGGCGGTGACGGCAAAGGTCGTGCTGGTGGTGCTGGCGAGACCGGCGGTAGCGGCCGAGAGCGCGTAGCCGCTCCCCGCTCGGTCGATACTGAGGGTGGAGAAGGTGGCGACCCCGGCGACCGCGGCGACGCTCGTCGTGCCGGAGAGCGTGCCGCCCGCCGGATTCGTCTCGAGCGCCAGGGTCACGACGCCGGTGAAGGACGGCACCGTATTCCCCTGCGCATCCCGCGCGACGATCTGCAATGCCGGGGTGATGCTCGCGCCGGCTGCCGTCCCGCTCGGCTGCACGGTAAAGGCCAGCTGGGTCGGCGGGCCGGGAGTGATGCCGAAGGTCGCGCTGGTGGCGCCGGAAAGACCGCTGGCCGTGGCCGTGAGCGCGTAGCCGCTCCCGCTCTTGTTGACGCTGAGGGCGGGGAAGGTGGCGATCCCCGCCACTGCGGCGACCGTCGTCGAGCCCGAAAGTGTGCCGCCCGCGGGATTCGTTCCGAGTGCCACCGTCACGTTGCCCGTGAAGCTCGCTGCCGGGTTGCCCTGCGCATCGTGCGCCGTGACCTGAACCGCCGGCGTGATCGGTAGCCCCGCCACTGTGGACGTCGGCTGGATGGTGAAGAGCAGCCGCGTCGCTTTGTCGGGACCGGTTACCGCTTCGGGGCAGCCTGACAGGAGCAGCGTAAGCACGACAGCCACGCCGCCCGAAAGGGCGCGCGCGGCACCCGACGCCCACACGGCGCGGATCGCCATTGCTACAGGGTCGACGACGACATGTCGGCGAGGACCTGGGGCACGTTTCGTACCACGTAGTCGTCCCTAAGCCCCTTGCATCAATTGACTTATGCCCTGGGGCCCGCGCAGCGGCTTTCGGTTGTGGCAACTGTGTTACAGGAGTGGAGCACCGCGAGGGGACTCATTACTTGACAGAGTCAACTAGATAATTCAGCTTCGCAGGGCCATGACCCAGCGGGATGTCGAGCAGCGCGTGGAGGCCGCGCGCCGCTTCAACCGGTTCTATACCCGGAAGATCGGCGTGTTGCACGAGGGGGCGTACCAGAGCCCGTTCTCGCTGACGGAGGTGCGCGTCCTGTACGAGCTCGCGCACCGCGACGCGCCGACGGCAACGGCGCTGGGCCGCGATCTGGGGCTCGATGCCGGCTACCTGAGCCGCATCCTGCGCGGCTTCGAGCGGCGCGGGCTCGTCCTCAAGACCCGCTCCGCGACCGACGGTCGGCAGAGCCACCTCTCCCTCACGGCGCAAGGACGGAAGGTCTTCGCGCCGCTCAACGCGCGCTCGCACGACGAGGTGGCTGCGATGCTCGGCCGCCTGCCCCCCGCCGCGCAGGCGCGGGTGGTGGGCGCGATGCAGACCATCGAGCGGCTGCTGGGGGACCGCGCGGAGCCCCCGCCCCAGGCCTCCTTCCTGCTCCGTCCGCCACAGCCGGGCGACCTGGGCTGGGTGGTGCACCGGCACGGTGCCGTGTATGCCCAGGAATACGGCTACGACGAGCAGTTCGAGGCGCTCGTCGCCGAGATCGTGGCGCACTTCGCCCAGCGCTACGACGCGAAACGCGAGCGGTGCTGGATCGCGGAGCAGGGCGGCGAGCTGGTGGGCTCGGTGTTCCTCGTCGCGCGCTCGAAGACCGTGGCCCAGCTGCGCCTGCTGCTGGTGGAGCCGAAGGCGCGTGGCTCGGGCCTCGGGACCCGCCTCGTGAGCGAGTGCGTGCGCTTCGCGCGCCAGACGGGCTACCGCAAGATCACGCTCTGGACCCAGAGCGAGCTGCGCGCGGCCCGACGCCTGTACGAGGCAGCGGGGTTCCGCGTCGGGCGCAAGGAGCGCAACCACAGCTTCGGCAAGGATCTCGTCTCGGAGACCTGGGAGCTGGACCTGTGACGTCGTCACGGCGCTTCAAGGATCACTTTTCCGATGTGGCGGCCGCCTACGCGGCGCATCGCCCGTCTTACCCTGCCGGGCTCGTCGACTTCCTGGCCCGGCTCGCGCCCGCGAAGCGGCTCGCATGGGATTCGGGCTGCGGCTCGGGGCAGCTGTCGGTGCTCTTGGCCGGCCCGTTCGCGCGCGTGGTGGCCACCGACGCGAGTCCGGAGCAGATCGCGCGGGCCGCCGTGCACCCCAAGGTGGAGTACCGGTGCACCAGGGCCGAGGCGAGCGGCCTCCCGGAGCGCGTGGCCGACCTGGCGACGGCCGCGCAGGCCGTCCACTGGTTCGACCTCCCCGCCTACTATGCCGAGGTGCGGCGCGTGGCCCGGCCCGACGGGATCGTCGCCGTGATCAGCTACGGCGTCGTCACGGCGGACGCCGACGTGGACGCGGTCATCCAGCCGTTTTACCGGAACGTCCTGAGGTCGTACTGGCCGCCCGAGCGCCGGCATGTGGACGACGGGTACCGCTCGTTGCCGTTCCCGTTCGAGGAGCTCGCCGCGCCCGCGTTCGAGATCCGGCTCGATTGGCGCCTCGACGATCTCATCGGGTACGTCGGAACGTGGTCCGCGGTGTGGGCGCTGGAGCAGGCGGAAGGGCAGGGTCCCTTCGGGGGGTTCCGCCGCGACCTCGCGGCCGCGTGGGGGCCAACGACGGCGGTCCGGACCGTGCGCTGGCCCCTGGCGCTCCGCGTCGGTAGCGTGTGATCCTACGCGCCTGCGGACGCTCAGGATGACAGGCTCGCTCGCTCTGCGAAAAGAGGAAAGAGAAACCACACCCCTCTTTCTTCTACCGTAGCCGCCTGGCGCTGTCATCCTGAGCGAGCGCGCGGAACGCGCGCGACGCGAAGGATCTGCCCCACGCGCGCACGCGAAGCATCGAGACTAGAGACTTCTCAAGAACTTCAGCAGCGCGAAACGCTCACCGGTCGACAGGCGCAGGAACCGGTCACGTGTGCGGCTCGCCTCGCCGCCGTGCAGGCGAATCGCCTCCGCGATGGTTGCCGCGCGACCGTCGTGGAGGAGCGTCGTCGCGAACCGTAGCCCCATCAGCGGCTCGGTCCGAAACTCGGACGGTAGTGCGTCGCCGAGACAGATGTCGGCGAGCGCTGGGCCCATGTCGTGGAGCAGGAGATCGGTGTATGGCAGGAAGATCTTGAGGCTCAACGCCCGTACCGGGCTCGGTCCGGTCACAAGCGCGGGCACGTGGCACGAGGCACACCCGATCCCGACGAAGATCACGGCCCCCGTCCGCCCGGCAAGGTCGAGCGGCAGCCGCGGCGGAGGAGCCAGGAAGTGGACGAAGCCGTCCGCCGCGTCGAACTCGCCTTGCGTGAGCTCTGGCTCGGCGCCGACGAGATCGACGCCGTCCGGGAGGGGGGTGCCGTGGAGGGTTTGCTCGATCAGGAGGCCGGGATTTGTGATTCCCATCTCCATCACGAAGGCCCCTGTGTTGAACTCGGTGAGGGTCGCCTCCTGCGCCTTGCGCCCGAAGCGACCGATTCGCCCGTCCGGCAGCCGGTGCACCCGACCGCTGATGCCGTCGCCGTTGCGATCGCTGGGATCCGCCAGCGCCAGAATTTCCTGATCAGGCACAGCATCGAGCAGCCCGAACCCGAACACGTCCGGCGTTGTCCGCAGTGCGGTCGGCAGAGTGGCTTCCGGGGGGACGGGCTCCGGTCCGATACCGCGGGCCGCGAGCCCCGGGGTCACCTGCTTCTGAATGACCTGGCCACCGACCGCTTCGAGGTTGTCGCACTTCGCGCCAGGGTGGAACGCGGTCGCGTGGACCTCGATGTCTTCGCCCTCCTGGGCGGGGTCGTTGGCGCCTCCGCCACCGGGCAACGGCTCCTCGTGGCAGGCGGCACATCCGACGGCGTTGAACAGCGGGCCGAGGCCGGTCTCGGGTGTGAACACGCGCTGAAACTCACCGCTGCCTCGCGTGAACAACGCGAGCTGATCAGCGGTGAGGCCCGCGAGCGGGCCACCGAAGGTGCCTCCGGCGAGAAGGCTGCCATTGGGGTTCTCGCCTGCGAGGGAGTCGGCCGGTGCGGCGGCAGTCGGCGCCTGGTCGCAGGAAGAGACGGCGGCGAGTAGGGCCGTGTATGCAAGAAGCCGGACGCGCCTGCGGTGGGACATGCGAACCCCCTTCGCTGGCAGCCGGCGAGCGTGACCCACGCTTGGTGTACGTCCACATCGCCGGGCACTTCGTCGACCACGATGCCCTCGGAAGGGAAGGCACACCGTGACCGGGCCCACCCTGGGGTCGGCCGGAAGTGTCGAGCGGGGGCCAACAACTGACCAACGATGCGGGTCGCGTGCCGCTACGGCGTCGGATCCTTCGGCACCGCCGCCTGGAACAGCGGGAGATACCGCCCGTACCCCTCCGCCTCGAGGCGGTCCACCGGAATGAAGCGGAGCGCCGCCGAGTTCATGCAGTAGCGCAACCTGGTGGGCGGGGGCCCGTCGTCGAACACGTGTCCGAGATGAGAATCGGCGTGGGCCGAGCGGACTTCGGTACGCACCGTGAAGAGCGAGCGATCGACCCGCTCGTGGATGTTGCCCGCCTCGAGGGGTTTCGTGAAGCTCGGCCACCCGGTGCCGGAGTCGAACTTGTCGAGCGAGCCGAAGAGCGGCTCGCCGGACACGACGTCCACGTAGATCCCCGGCCGGTGGTTGTCCCAGTACTCGTTGTGGAACGGCGGCTCGGTGCCGTCGTGCTGGGTCACTTCGTACTGCCGCGCTGCGAGCGTGCGGCGCAGGTCGGCGTCGCTCGGCTTCTGGAAGGTCATGGGGTCCCATCCTCTCGACCTGCTCTGGGCGCACGCACCGCGGGCGGCGGACGTAAATGCCAGTGCGGCGATGACAAGCACCCGCAGCAGCGGCCGACTCATGTTCATGCTACTTGACCGTGAACCGCACCGTGTCGACCACGGGCGGCTTCAGCGGAACGTGCTTCCAGTCAGCCACGACGGCGATCACGCGATGCGGGCCGGGCTTGAGGGAGTCGAGCACGAACTCGGTCTGCCCCCGGCCGAGATGCAGAATCCCGGTCACGCCTCGGGGAATCGTGTCGTCGACAGGCGTCAGGTCGTGATCCACGAACAGATGATGGTGTCCGGTACCGGGCCGCTCCACCGTCGCGGGCACGATCTCCACGCCGCTCGCCTGGAGCACGACCTTCACCGGCCCGCTGACCGTGGCGCCGTTGGCGGGGGCTACGATTTTGACCTTCGGATGAGCGGCCTGCGCCGGCGCGGCGACGGGGAGCAAGACGGCGCCGAGCGCGAGCGTGGGAATCGGGATTTTCACGGGGTTTGCCTCCTGTCCTGGGTCGATGGCTGCAGTGGTAATTAGACCTCGCGGGGAGGCCGACACAAGGTAGGTACGTCGTGATCGCGCGCCCTGGATGTGTTGACGTGCTTTCGCCGCATTCTGACAGGCGGAAGGACGCGGTCGATGCCATGTTCTACGCGTGTCCACGCGTGTCATTGTCGCCGCCGGATGCTGGCTGCTGGGCGCGCGCCCCGGTGCGGCCCAGGCACCTCCCGGTCGCCTGGAAGAGCGGGTCACGAGTGCCACCGACACCTCGCAAACGTTCGCCCTCTACCTCCCGCCGGGTTATACGACCGAGCGCCGCTGGCCGGTGCTGTTCGTCCTCGACCCGCGGGGGCGGGCTCTGCTCGGGCTCACGCTGTTTCAAGATGCCGCTGCCCGGCTCGGCTGGGTCATCCTGAGCTCCTACAACACGCTGAGCGACGGTCCGCCCGAGCCCAACGTCAACGCCGTGAACGCGATGTTGGCGTGGGCGCAGGCGCACCCGTCGCTCGACCCGACTCGGTTGTACCTGGCGGGCTTCTCCGGCACGGCGCGGGCGGCGTTGGGGTTCGCGGTCGCGCTCCGCGGCCACGTCGCTGGGGTCATCGCCGTCGGCGGGGCGCTGGGGTTCGCGCTGGGCGGTCCCGAGACGGCGTTCGCGGGTGATTCCACGTTTGCCTATTTCGGCGCCGCCGGCACGCGAGACTTCAATTACGAGGAAGTGCTCGCAATGGGTGATCGCTTCCGGACGACGCGCGTACCGTTTCGCGTGGTGGCGTTCGACGGGCCGCATAGCTGGCCGCCACCGGACCTGTGCGGCGACGCGCTCGAATGGCTGGAACTGCGCGCCATGCTCGGCGGCCTCCGGGCGACGGATTCGGGCTGGGTCCGCCTGCGGCTCGGTGGCGAAGTGGCGCGCGCAGCGGAGCTCGAGCGACTGGGGCGCTGGGCGGAGGCCGCGCGCCTCGATGAGGCGATCGTACGGGACTACGCCCGCTGGCCCCAAGCGGGCGCTGCCGCCGCCCGGGCCGCCGCGCTGCGGGGCAACGCCGTCCTCGCCCGGTACGAGGCCGAAGTGCACCGACTCGCCGAGCGGGACCTGCGCCAGGGCATCGAGCTCCCGAAGATCTTTTCCTGGGCGCGATCGCAACGCGACCCGCCGGCGCTCCAAACCCTGGCGGGCAAGCTGCGCATCGCCGAGCTACAGCGGGCGATCGAGCGTGGGGACAGTCTCGAGGCGGCCAGTGCCCGGCGTCTGCTCGCGCGGGTCTTCGTCAACTTGGCGTTCTACGAGCCGCGAGCGTACCTCACGACCGGCTCGCCGGCTCGCGCGCTCCGGATGCTCGAGGCGGCGGTGACGATCGGCCCGATTCAAGGGGAGGCCTGTGCGCTCCTGCGGGAAGCGCTTGCCGTTGCGACCGTGGATCAGCGAGCGCGCCTTGCGGATCAGTGCGTGCCCGCGAGCGGTGAGCCCGGGCAGACCTTCAGGAATGCTTCGAACACGGCGTCGGACCACCAACGCCGGTACCGCGTGAGCTCTGCCAGCGCCTGGTCCGCCGTCCGCGCGGGTTGATAGGCCCGGGCGGCCGTGAGCGCGTCGTAGACGTCGAGAATTCCGACGATCTGCGCAGCGAGCGGGATCGCATCGCCCGTGAGCCGGTCGGGGTAGCCGGTCCCGTCGTACCGCTCGTGGTGCCAGCGGATGATGGGTTTTAGGTCCCAAGGGAACTCGACGTTCGCCAGCAGCTCGATCCCCCAGATCGGGTGCATCTGGACCACCTCGCGCTCCTCGCGCGTGAGCGGCCCCGGCTTGTGAAGGAGCTCGTGGGGGATCCGCAACTGGCCCACGTCGTGGACGTAGGCGCCCAAGAGGACCGTCGTCTCGTCCTGGTCGTCGAGCCCCAGCGCGCGTGCCATCGCCACTGCGTTCCGCGCCACGCGCTCGCAATGGCCAAACGTGTAGCTGTCGCTCGATTCAATTGATCTACCCCACTCGCGCACCACGTCCAGGTAAACGCCTTTGAGTTCCGCCGTCTTCCCGCCCACGTGGACCAGGTCTGCGCGCGCGTCCAGCCGCTGGAACAGCCGGGAGGCGGTGTTCAGCAGCCGCAGCGCGTCCTGGTTGCGACCCATGGCTTGGTACAACACCGCCAGCTCTCGGGAGGCCTCCGCCTCGCCCAGCGCTGCGCCCGCGGCGACGGCCAGCTCAATCGCGGAGCGGAGCCGCGACTCGGCGAGCACGATGCGGCCCGTCTCGCGGTATACGATGCCGATCACCCGATAGGCGTCCGCTTTGGCGCTTCGTGCACCCAGCTGGTCGAACAGCGCCAGAGCCTCCTCCGCCTTCTGCCGCGCGTTCTCAAAGCGCTGGCGCATCACGTCCACCTCGGCATGATTGACGAGGCAGAGGCCCCGCAGATACACGTCGCCGACCCGCTCGGCGAGGGCGCGGCTCTCCCGGTAGTAGCAGTCAGCCGCGTTGAGCCATCCTCGGTCCGCGCTCACCATCCCCAGGTTGTGGTAGGCGAGCGCGCACCCGTGCTCATCGCCGCAGTCCCGGTACGCGTCGAGCGACCGCTCGTACCGCGCGATGGCTTCGTGGAACTCGCCCCGGATGTTCGCGAGGATGCCCAGATTCTGCTCCACGCGCGCGCGCACCTCCCGGCTCGATCCGCCGAGCTCGAGGGCCTCGAGAAACACCCGGCGCGCCTCGTCCGGTGCGCCCGCCGAGAGGTGCAGGCCGCCCAGGGTGTTCAGCGCTTCCGCCGCGAGCAGGTCGTTGCCCGCCAGCCGGGCAACCTCGTAGCTCTTCTGGCACAGCGCGCGCGCTGACGCGGCCTCGGAGCGATGGCGCTGCACCACCGCGAGCCGCCGCAGCGCTTCGGCCAGTACCGCGCTATCTCCGGCGCGCTCGGCCGCCGCGATCGCGGCCTCGTAGCACGCGATCGCTTCGGGAAGACACGCCACCCGCTCCCGCTCCCGCGCCGCATGAAGGAAGTCGGCTGCCCGCGGCCCTTCGGGCGGCCTGGCAACATGGGCGAGCGCGGTCACCCCAGTCTCACCAGGCGATGGCATACTCGGAGAAGTGCTGCAGCTCCCCGGTGACGTGTCCGGCGAACAGGTTGTCCGCCGAGAGCAGGTACTCGAGGACGAGCGCGTCCGTCGTGTAAGCGATCCGTTTCGGGGCGAGCGAGCCGAGCAGGTCGCAGTTCCCGTAGCTCATCGTGAGGTACGCGGTGCGCTGGAACTGCAGGCCCTCGGGCTGGAAGCGGACGGCGTTCACCGTGCCTGACGCCACCACGGCAGTGATCATCGTCGGAGACGGGAGTGCGCCCGCAGGGATGTCGAGCGAGTGCGAGCCGATGTAAATCGTGCCCCCATCGGGCCCGATGGTCTGGGTCGTGGAGTCGTACGGCAGCGGCCGACACGTGAGCAGGCCCGACGGCGCGAGCAGGCCACCGATCAGGTCGCTGTGCGGTGTCGGCGCCTGGGCGGCGACGCCGAGCTGTGAGCGATCCCCACAGCCGAGGGCCAGCGCGCTGGCGGCACCGAGCAGGAGGGCAGGCCAGAGACGCGTCGCTTTCATGCCCTGGTTCCCCGGTTGCCGAGCGTGAGCCCGGAGGGGGTGGTCCGCTGCGCTGGCCCTTCCTCTGGAGCCGACGCCTTGGCCTCGTCGAAGCGACGCATCCACGGGCAGCCTGGCTCAGGTGTGCCGGTTCGCACCGCCGTGGTGGCTCGCAAGAGCAAGGCAACGGGGTCGATCGGCGAATACTTCAGGTTGGTCACGGCGTCGTAGCCGACCTGGAGCGCTGACGGGGAAGCGACGGAGCCGCTCGCGCCGAACACTTCGCGCAAGGCACCGCCGATGCGCTGGGCGAGCTTGACCGCGCCGGCGTGATCGGTCGCCGGCGCGAGCACCGCGAATTCGGTCGGGCTCAACGCCCCCACGACATCGGACATTCGGGCGCTGCGGACCACGACGCTTCCCGGTTTTGGGTCCGCCGGGTCGGCTTCCAGGGCAAACACCACGCAGGCGAGCGCCCCGCGCCCGCGCATCATCAGCGCGCCGAGCTCTCGTGCCCGGCGCGCCAGGGCGGGCCGACTGTGGAGCCCTGTCGCCGGATCCACCAGGCCCGCTGCGAGGGCGACGTCGACGTTTCGCTTCGCCTGCAGGTAGGTCTGGAGAGTGAGCGAGAGCTCCTCGGGGTCCGGCGGATAGGGAAGAAAATCCCAGACGCCGGCCCGCAGGGCGGCTACGCGCTGCTCCGGTGTGGGCTTGTCGGGAGCGAGGATGAGGGTGGGCACGGTGTGGCCGATTCGCAGATCGCTCTGCAGCAAGCGGCACGCGTCGATCCCCGACATGTCCGGCAACTCGGCGTCGAAGATGATCAGGTCTGGCCGGACGTCTCGCACGCACTCGAGCGCCAGGGTGCCCGTATTCACCTGGACCACGGCGTAGCGCCCGCCGTCCAGCACCCCCGCGAGCGAGTGCTCCGGATCGGTCGCGATCAGGATCAGGGGCGGAGCAGGGGCGATGGCGGTCATAAAATCCCTGCCCCAACACCGCAACTAGCAGGCCGGGCGGTCGGCATCCCCGGCCGTGCGGCGGAATCGCGGTCGCGGTCCGGTGGTGTTGCACCGACGACACACCGCATCCGTTATCATTGCTCCGTGACGACCACCCCGGCCTCACCGTCACCGTGGTCCCGGCCCGACGACGCAGCGCGCCAGGCCCAGCTCGACGCGATGAAGCGCCAAGCCACCGGGCTCCTGGCGCTCGCGGCCGCGGTGTTCGCGGGCGCGAGCGCGTTCGAAGGCCAGTATCCGTGGCTCGCCTACCTGCGCGCCACGGCTGAGGCGTCGCTGGTGGGCGGACTCGCCGACTGGTTCGCAGTCACGGCGCTGTTCCGGCATCCGCTCGGGCTGCCGATCCCGCACACCGCCATCGTGGCCACCCGCAAGGAGCGGATCGGGCGGATCCTCGGCACCTTCGTGCAGAATCACTTCCTGTCACGCGAGGTCATCGCCGCCAACCTGCGGGCGGTCCGGCCGGCCGAGCGGGCCGCTCGGTGGTTGAGCGATCCCGAGCACAGCCGGCGCATCGCTCGTCAGATCGCGGGCGGTCTCGCGAAGACCCTCGAGGCGCTGCCGGACGAAGACGTGCGGGTGCTGGTGCACGAAGTGGTCAGCGCCCGGCTCCGCGCGACGCGCGTCGCGCCGGCGCTCGGCAAGACCCTCGCGCTGGTCCTCGCCGACGACCGCCATCAGGCGCTGCTCAATGAGGCCGTCCGCCTCGCCGCGGAGGCGGTGCGCGACAACCGGGACGTGATCCGGGACAAGGTGCGGGCGGAGAGCCCCTGGTGGGTGCCCGGCGTCGTGGACGACCAGATCTTCCAGCGCATCCTCGGGACCGTGGAGAGCCTGCTGCGCGACATCGGCGCCGATCCGTATCACCCTCTGCGGGCCGCGTTCGACACTGCGCTGCGGGACTTCGTCGAGCGCCTGCAGCACGCGCCCGACGTCATCGCCAAGGCGGAGGCGCTGAAGGAAGAATGGCTCGCCGACCCATCCCTCGCCGACCTGTCCACTCGCCTGTGGGAGGCAACCCGACGCGCTATCGTCGCCTACGCGACCCGGGCCGACGGAGGACGCGCGCCCGGGCCGCTGGAGCGCGGCCTGAGCGAGTTCGGCGCGGCGCTGCTGACGAACGAGGGTCTGCTCGCCGAGATCGACGACCTGGTGATCGACCTCGCGGCGACGGTGGTGGAGCGGTATCGCCACGAGATCGGGGACTTGATCGCCCAGACGGTCGCCGGGTGGGACCCGGAGGCGACGTCCCGTCGCTTCGAGTTGGCCGTGGGGAGAGATCTGCAGTTCGTCCGGATCAACGGCACGCTCGTCGGCGGCTTGGTCGGGCTCGCGATCTACACGGTCTCGCACCTGCTGCGCTGAGCGGGGCAGGAGTCGACCGACTAGGCGGTCGTGACGGCCGCGACGGCGAGTACGACCGTCAGGGACTCGAGGAATGCGGGCCGAGCTACATCACGACGCCGGCGGCCGCTTATACTCGAACAGTTCGCTCGGGGTCACCCGGAGGGCACCACACAAGCGTTCGATCGTATCGGCCCGAATGAGACTGAACCGTCCACTTGGCCGAGTGAGCCGGTAGATCGTGTTCAGGCTGAGGCCGGTGAACTTGGCGAGCCCATAGGCGGAGAGGCTGCGCGCGTCCAGGAGTTGCCGCAACCGCAGGCGTAGCAAGCCTCTGCGGCGGTAGCGGACCTTCTCACCCCGATACTGTGGCATATCGCCTCCTTGCGATATATAACAATCAGACGTATTATAGCAGCTACACATTATAACACGAATGGCTGGTATAACACCATGGGCATCAGTCGGCTTCGCGGGTCCACACGGGTCGGGGCGTGGGTGCTGGCTGCCGCCGCGGCGTTCGCGCCGGGGCTTGCCGCCCAGGGCGCCAAGGAGGCCACCGGGCGGGGCAGACCGAGCACGACGGTCGCTCGTCCCACGTCTCACGTCGAACCCGCCCGCGGCATGCTCGGCGATCTGGTCGGAACGTGGCGGTTCGAGATCTGGTTCGCGGGGAACTTCAGCGGCACCCCAGACGTGTCGGGCATCCGCGTCGTGAAGGCGCTGTTCGACGACCTGCGGGTGCAATGGACCGAAGTGCTCGATCACTCCCAGGTGCAGGGCCAAGGCCTGGTCGGTTTCGATCCCTCGAGCGACCGCTTCTTCAGCACCGCGGTGTACAACGTCGGGTCTGCGCCCGAGCTCCTCACGGGGATCCCGGACGATGCGCAGCCGAGCATCACGTTCTACGCCATCTCCATTTCGCCCGGTGCGGGCGACCCGCCCCCTCCGCCGACCTCCACCCTGGCGGTAGTCGACCACGATCACTTCACGTGGACCGCCCAGGACCGCGCGTGGCGCGCGGTGTTCGCCCGCCAGCGATAGCCGGTCGGTCGGGTCTTGCCCCCCGCGCCACGGCGATGCATGCTAGAGGGCGGGCGGCGATCCACGCCCAACCTCGGCGACCCTCCCCCAGCGGGGGTCCTGGTGAGGCAAAGGGGGGCATACTCCCGGATTGGCATCGAGCAAACCTTTGAGTCGCCGCGGGGCGTCGCTGCTGGGGGGCGTGTGGCCCGTGGCCCGACCAAAGGACCGACACGATGCCGACCAATAAGGATTTCAAGCGCCTCGTTCGCGCTCGCATGCGGAAGACGGGCGAATCCTACACCACCGCCCGCGCTCATCTCCTCGCCAAGAAGCAGGTCACGAAGCAGCAGGCCCCGACCCCCGCGTACGCCAAGCTGGCCGGCATGATGAGCGATGCCGCGCTCAAGGCCAAGACGGGGTGCACCTGGGAGCGTTGGGTCAGGGCGCTCGACCGTGTGCAGGCGCATACTTGGCCGCACCGGCGGATCGCCGAGTACGTGCACGAGACGTACAAGGTGCCGGGGTGGTGGTCTCAGACGGTGACCGTCGGGTATGAGCGCATCAAGGGCTTGCGCGCCATCGGCCAGCGCCGTGACGGCGGGTTCGAGGCCACCAAGAGTAAAACGTTCGCGGCATCGGTTTCCCGGCTGTACCGAGCGTGGTCGGATGCCGGCGCGCGGGCGCGGTGGCTGCCCGCGGTGGATCTGACCGTCCGCACGGCGACGCGCGACAAGTCCATGCGGATCACCTGGCCGGACATGACCTCGGTGCAGGTGGGCTTCGCCGCTCGGAGCGGAGCCAAGAGTCAGGTGCAGGTCCAGCACGCGAAGCTGCCGGACCGGCAGGCGTCGACGCGGATGAAGCAATTCTGGGCGGAGCGGTTGGGCGCGCTCGAAGCAGTCTTGGCCCCTCGCTAGTATTCTGTCGCCGCAAGGTTGAGCCCGCGCCGGTCCTGTTTCAAGCCGGTGAGCGGGCTCACACTTGCGGGGGGTGGCGGAAAGTGAATCTTGCTGTACGCCGGGAGGACGACCGACCGTGACCGTCTGGCAAGAGACCATCGCGCGCTGGCTGCGTGAGTTCCACCTCGACAGCATCAGGAACCAGATGCTGGTGTTCGCGGTGGTGGCGACACTCGTGCCCCCGCTCGCCGTGACCGTGGTGTCGTCCCGGAAGAGCCGGAGGTCGGTCGGCGACCAGATCGCGCAGGAGCTGCGCGGCACGAGCACCCAGGCGGCGTGGGAGATCGATCAGTGGCTCGGCGATCGGCTGCGCGATCTGCGGGTGGCGGCGACGGCGTACGCGGTGGCGGAAAACCTGGCCAGGATCCAGGGAACGAGCGGCGAGGCGGTCGGCCGGCTCCGCGAATACCTCAACTCCGTGCGCGAGCGCTGCCCGGATTGCGAAGGGCTGCTGGTGGTCGACGGGCGCGGCCGGTTCGTGGCGTCGAGCGGCGGCCGGATGAGCGGCGTGCAGTTCTCCCAGGATCGGTTGAACGGCCTTCGGACGAGTGACGCGTTGGTGGGCGACGCGTACTGGGACACGGGGCTCGGCAAGGCCGCGATCGCCCTCGCCGCACCGATCCGCCAGGCGGATGGGAAGTACGTCGGCGCGCTCATGGCGAAGATCAATCTCCGCGCCGTGGCCGACGTGCTGCAGCGGCTTGCTCCGCGCGATGCGGGCGGGGGGAACGGTGGGGGTGACGTCTATGTGATGACGGAACAGGGCCGGCTGATTCTCAGATCCCGGGTCGGCTCCGCGGAGCTGATGCGCACGAAGCTCCCGACGGCAACCGCGCAGGCACTGCTCGATCGGGAAGGGAGCACGGTGGAGTACAAGCGCGCCGACGGGCAGGACGTGATCGGCACCCTGCGGCGAGTGCCGGCGCTCCGCTGGGCCGCGGTGGTCGAGGTGCCGCGGGCGGAGGCGTTCCGCCAGGCCGGCGGTGGAGGCGGCGCGGGCGTGGTGCTCATCGCCCTGCTGGTGGCAGGTGGGCTGGCCGCATCCGTCGGACTGGTCATCGTGCGGCCGCTGCGACGCCTCGCGGGCGTGGCGGCCAAGGTGGCCGCCGGGGACCCGTCGGTCGAGCTCCCGACAGGCGGTAGCGGCGAGGTGGGCCAGTTGACGCAGGTGTTCAAGAACCTGGTGGCCCGCGCGCGGGAACGGGAGGGCCAGGGCGAGCTGGAGCGCCTCTCCGTCACCGACGGGCTCACCGGGTTGTATAACCGGCGGCATCTCATGGGGACGCTCGCCAACGAGGTCCAGCGGTCGCGCCGCCTGCGGCGCGCCTTCTCAGTGCTGCTGGCCGACGTCGATCACTTCAAGCAGTACAACGACACGCACGGGCACCTCGGGGGGGACGGGGTGCTCGTGAAGCTCGCGGAGATCCTGCGCCAGACCACACGGGGCGTCGACAGCGTGGCCCGTTACGGCGGTGAGGAGTTCCTGGTCATGCTGATCGAGGCGCCGATCGCGACGGCCGCCGCCGTGGGCGAGCGCCTCCGGGCGCGCGTGGCGGCTGAAGAATTCGGTGGCGGGCGGGTGACGGTGAGCGTGGGTGCCGCCGAGTATCCGACGCACGGGGAGACGCCGGAGGAGCTCATCGCGAGCGCCGACGCGGCGATGTACCAGGCGAAGGGGGAGGGTCGCGACCGCGTCGTCGTCGCCGGCCGGAGAGCGGAGCGGGAGCAAGAGGGAAAAAGGCGTCGCAAAGGTGAGGGCTGACGGCGAGACAACCCTGTCGCATTCGCGCCCCTCAGTGCCGCAA
>Ga0209161_10000668_pt1 | contig 27897 bp, 25 predicted proteins | sample GraSoiAngelo_155_FD_186169 | JGI IMG/M metagenome (GOLD analysis project Ga0209161, IMG submission 186169) | Grasslands soil microbial communities from the Angelo Coastal Reserve, California, USA - 14_1009_13_30cm (SPAdes) (version 2) | ecosystem: Environmental > Terrestrial > Soil > Grasslands... | reverse complement strand
GTTTGAAGTCCGCTGGCGAGCGAAATGTACCCCTGCCTCCTCCGGTACTCAACGGAGAGTCTGCGTTCCCCCTCGCCGGAACGGAGAGGGGGACAGGGGGTGAGGACCGGAACGGAGAGGGCGAGACCTCGCTTGCACCGGTAGGGCGGTGCCAGATCGCTTCCACGCGCGTGCCCATGCCACCCTGGTTTACTTGATTGTCTTCGACGCTACGTCCCACGTGACCGCGGCCCGTCGGAAATACGCTTCGTTGGCCATGTGGCAGGCCAGCGCCGCATGATGGCCGAACACCACGTCCTCCACCACCGGCTTCCGGGTCCGCACGGCCTCGAAGAAATTCCACAGATGCACCCGGGTACCATCAAAGTGGGGTGCGGTGAATGTGGTGGTTTCGGCGAACGGCAGGCGCTCGCCCAGCTTCGGGTCGTTCTCCCGGTGCCATTGCTCCTCGTAGGCTTGCCGCAGCGCGCTGGGATAGCTGGTCGTGTAGTAACTCGGCTCCGTATCGCGGCCGCTCTGCGGGCTCACGGTGAGCTGCGATCCGGCCAGCTCGAGCACACCCTTGGCTCCATGAAAGCGATACGTCTCGGGCAGCTCGGTGCCGAGATTGAGCCGCATCGAGACGGGCAAGTCTCCATAGTAGAAGTTCGTCAGCTGGACATCCGGCATGTTCCGCCCGTCTTTCCAGCGGCGAATCCCGCCGACGGCCAGCGCCTGCCGGGGCGGCTCATTGATGCTCAACATGAACAGCAGGCCGCTGATGAGATGGACGAGCAGGTCGCCCGCCACCCCGGTGCCGTACTCCTTCCAACAGCGCCAGCGCGCGAAGATGTTCGGATCGAACGCGCGTTTGGGCACGTCGCCTTGCCACGTATCCCAGTCGAGCGTGCGCGCCGAGAGATCGGGCGGCGGGGGATACTCCCACGCTCCCGTGGGATCGTTCCGGCCGAGTGAGCCCTCGACCATCATCAGCTCGCCGATCGCTCCCTGGGCGATCAGCTCCCGGGCCTTGGCGCAGATCTGGGAGCTGACCCGCTGCGAGCCGATCTGAACGATCCGGTTGGTCGGTTTCACCGCATCGACCATCGCGACGCCGTCCGCGGCGGTGTGCGACATCGGCTTCTCGCAGTAGATGTCTTTCCCCGCACTCACCGCGTCCACGACGATGCGGCGGTGCCAGTGATCCGGCACCGCGGCGACGATGCAATCGATCGTCTTGTCGTCGAGCAGCTGCTGATAGCGGCGCGTCACGGGCAGGGTGGCCCCGGCGATCTCGCGGGCCAATGTGTGGCGCCCATCGTACAGGTCGGCCGCGCCCGCGCACGCGACGCCGGGCAGCTTGATCGACTCACCCAAGAGCCCCGAGCCCTGCATGCCCACGCCCACCATCCCGAACCGCACGGTGTCGCTGGGCGGGACGCGCCCGGCGCGCAGCGACGTTGGCGCGAGGGACGCGCCCACGGCGGCGCCGCTCAGCTCCAGAAATTCACGGCGGGACCAGGTCGTGTTCATGGTGACTTCCCTCTCTCTCGCGTGTGGGGCGTGGTGAGCGCGATCACAGGGGCGGTGGTCGCGCGTCTGGCGTGGTGTGACCCGCTTCCCCCGGCTCGACTCTTTACCGCGGGTCGCAATCGGGAGGCAATACGGCTAAACAGGATCGCTCTCTCGGGCTTTACTGGGCGCGCGTCAAGCTCGATGGGGACTACCCCATCCGGCGGGGCGCGTGGTATCGGGTGACCCAGTTTGCCAAAGAGAACATCATCCTTGAACTGCCCGGCACGTTTGTCACGGTGCCGGGCAAGGTGGTGGAGCTGGTCGGTACGCCGCCGCGCCGCTGGACGGTAGTCCCGCGCCCCCCGGGGGACACGTGGCTGCCCGAGAGCTGGGGCCAGTACTATGGCGTGTGTCCGGGCTGTCACCACCGCGCGCCACTGCTCACCATTCCGCAGATGCTGTGCTGCCCCCGCTGCAGCGAAGCGTTTCCCGTCGCTTGGGACGAATCGTACCTACGCAAATGAGGGAGCTACGGCGAATCGCTCCAGGGGCACGTCCCATTGGCGAGCGCGACGTTCCCCCTCAACAAGTGGTAGACATACGCGCCGAGGCAGAACTTTCCTAACAGGAGAGCGGCGAAGGCCACGGCGAGGAGCCCCTGGAAGACGTAGGACGCCGTCCTCCATCCCTGGAGCAGGGTCAGCCCCGCGGCCAGCATGAACACCGCCGCCATGCCCTGAGCGAATCGCCGGGGCCCCGGCGCCGGCGTGAGCGGCGGTCGCCCGCGCCGTCGCGCGACAAAGCGGTTGTAAAAATTCTCGAACGGGTTCGCCGCCGGCACGAGCACGTTGAGCCACAAGAGGGCCGAAACGAGCAGGAAGATCGCCGGCGACTGCGTGAGGATCGCCACCAGCATCATCGCTCCCACGATCGTGGGCTGGAACTGCAAGCCCTTGAAGCGCAGGGCCGCGCGATCGGGCGGCTCCTGCGTGAACCCCTGCTGCTTCATGAAGTTCATCACGGCTGACCGAGCCATCTTCGCCTCCTTCTATACCATCAACAAGATAAGCGCCGCTTGCGACGCGGCGGCAAGGCCGGTATCGTCGTCTCCCTTCCCATCACGGAGAATCCGCCATGCGCCCAGCCCAGACCCTGTTCATTCTCCTCGCCACCGCCCTCGGCTGCCAAGCCGCACCTCCACCCGACACCACCGCCGAAGCCAAACAGGCGATCGACGCCGCCAACGCGAGCTGGGCCCGACTGACCGCCACGGGTCACGCCGATTCGCTCGCCCAATACTACCACGCGAACGCGGTGATCATGCCCCCGAACATGACACCGGTCCACGGGCGTGACTCGATCCGCGCCTTCTTTACGGTACTGAACACCATGTCCAGCCCGCCCCCCGTGCTCACCGTCCGTGCCGACTCGGTGTGGGCGAGCGGTACGATGGCCGTCGACCTGGGACGCTGGCACTTCGCCTGGCCCGCCGCTGCGAAGCGGCCGCCCGGCATGCCCGCGGCCGATTCGGGCAAGTACATCGTGCGCTGGGTGAACGACGGCGGGCACTGGCTGATGGCCCAGGACATCTGGAACTCCGACGTCGCGCTGCCCATGACCCCTGCGTCGCCGAGCACCAAGAAGTCCTGAACAGCAAAGCGACGGCCAGCGTCCGGAGGGACGCTGGCCGTCGGTGATTCCCAATCTTAGTGGCCGCTGTCCGGCTTGGCCGGCGCGGCAGTCTTCGCGGCCTTGTCTGCGGCCTTGTCGGCGGCCTTCACGTCACGATCGGCCTTCGACTCGGCCTGCTTCGCTTCCTTGTCGCTCAGACCAAGACTCTGAAGGGTCTTGCCCATGCTCTTCCCGCTCGCGAGCCCGGCCAGGATCTTGTCGGTCGTGATCCCTTTGTCGCTCAGGTTCTGGCCCAGCATGTTGGCGGCGATGAACTGACCACGCGTGAGCTTGGGGTTCGTCGCTCTCGCCTGCTCATACGCGGTCTGCAATGCTTCAGGTGTGGTGTTCAACTTTGGCGCGATGCCGCGGAAGCTCTTCAGATGTTCCGCCGATTCCGCGCCACGCGTCTCCGCCCCTTTGGTGGCCGGAGCCGCTCCCTTCACGTGCGACGGGGACGCCGACATGTGGGTCGGCTTCTGCGCCACGACTGCCGCCGTGGCGGCGAAGAGCAGCAGCGTGGTGAGTTGCGATACCTTCGTCATCGTGACCTCCTCAGTGCGTCTCGCGGCGAACGGTATCGCCGCTTCACGAGGTAAGACCGCTCGGGCTGCGAGGAGGTCACACGCGGAGCAGACGAGGCGTTGCAGCTTGAGGCGTCGTGTGAGCGGTGTCACCGAGTGCCGGTGTTACTGTGTACGGGTGCCACCGATGCGCGTTCTCGTCCGCTGTGCCGCGTTGCTCGTCGCCGTTGCCTCGCCCGTAGCGGCGCAATCACCGATTGGTGTGGGCACGAGCGCCGGCGTCGTGAAGCTCACCGACCAACGATCGGAAGAAGCGTTGAGCGGCGTCCTCGAGTACCAGCCGAACCCCTGGTTGAGCCTGTACGCCATCCCCGCGGTGCTGCACCTGTCCGACAATGTGAATGGGCGCCCGGTCTCGAGCAGCGGGCTCGGGGACCTGCCGCTCGTCGTAGCCGCGTCGTATGCGTTCCCCACGCCGGGGTCGCCGACCGTGGGCGCCGCGCTCGTGACCGTGTTGCCGACCGGCAACGCGGCGTGCGGCCTCGGGAGCGGTCAAACCGCCGCGGGATTGGATTTGGGAGTCGCGATTTCGCCCCGGCAGGCTCACCTGGCGGTCGACGCGAGTCGCAGCCTCTCGGGTGTCTCGGCCCAGTCCTCCCTCGACGCCCCCAAGGCAACGGCGCTCCACGTCGAAGCCGGCTACGATGTCGCCCCGCGCTGGACGTGGACTGCGTCGGTCGGCGTGGACGTGGGCTCCGACTCGACCCAGGCGCTGAGCCGGGTGATCGGGGCCGGCGTGCGGCACACCCTCGCCCACTCGCTCATGGTGACGATCGACGGGAGCCACGGGCTCACCGCCGCGTCGCCTCGGTGGATCCTCTCCGTCGGCGTCGGGACAGCCTTTGGCGGCTCCTCCCCCGTGACGCCGACGACGCCGCTGCGCCGCCTGAAATCGACCTTCAACTCCGGTAATACGGCGAAGATCGGCTGCCGCTAGAACAGTGCGACTGCCCTTGCGGTCGTGCTGCGGCAGTCAGCCTGCAACGCAGGATCGACGGCTGCGCACAGCTGTTTCGCCTGGGCGTCGGAATGATAGTAGTACACGAAATCCAATACCGCGCCCATGATACAATTCGCTCGCTGCTCCTGATCGGTCCCCAGCGCGCAGCGAGCGACCGTGCCCGGCACCTGGTTCAAACTGGTCGCCGCCGCATCGCGTCCCAGGCTCTGATAGCACGTGAGACGAAACGGCACGCCGACCTCCGCGCACAGCGCAAACACCTTGGCAAAGTCTCCCTGTACGGCACCCAGTGCGTACGACGTCTGTAAGTCAAAACACGCCGGCTTGTACTTTTTGTCTACCGCCGTGCAGGGATAGAGCGGCTCGCTGGGGTTCAGGTACTTGCTGTAATGGCCGCCATGCGCGCCATCTACGATCAGGTTCTCCATGAACACCCCGCTGGCGCAGGCATTCCCTTCCATGGAGCCCGTCAGGCCGTCGCAATCATGCAACGCGTCGAACAGGTCGTCGCCCGTGATGGCCATGACGGCGTGTCCCAGCCCGTGCACGCAATTGTAATACTCGAGCGACTTGCGCTCCTTGCCGGGAATGCCGTCACACATGGAATTCAGGTCGCTCAACAGTCGCTCTCGCCCCATCTGGAACGAGCGTCCCTGCAAGACGCCGTGGTAGTATCCTGAGCCACAGAAATTGTCGCCGTGCTGAAACGCCTCGGGTAAGTCGGCGTACTTGCGCGCCGCCGCCTGGCCGATGATGTGCGTGAGCGCATGGCAGAGGTGTTGCACATCAGCATCGCGGCCATACTGCTCTTTCAACGCCGCGAAGGCCTCCGGCACTCCTTGTTGGGCGACGATCGAACCGTAGTACTGTTCGTAGCATGCAAGGGCACGCTCGTGGTCCTTTGGACACGCCGGTGCAGCGGAGACGGTCGGTTTTCTCGACGTGACCAGCATGTGCGAGCCGACGAGCCCCGCCGCCGCGACTAGGACGAGCAGCACGATGCCCAGGATGCTCTTCCGCCCGCGCAGTTTCATGTGCCGCACCATAAACAGTCGGCGGACGGAGGGGAAGCTCGCGAACCGTCAGCCGGGTATCTTTCGACCCATGGCCACTCTCATCGCCCGGAGCTGGGGCGCAGGGCTGACCGTGCTCGCCACCCTCGGGGCCGCCGGCTGCGCCGTCAACCCCGCCACCGGGGCGCGGCAGCTCATGCTGATCAGCGAGTCGCAGGAGATCGCGATGGGCCGCGACTACGACCAGCAGGTCGCCGCGTCCATCGGGCTCTACGCCGACACCGCGTGGCAACGCTGGATCCAGCAGTTCGGCGCGCGGCTCGCGGCCAGTTCGGAGCGGCCCAACCTGCCCTGGACGTTCCACGTCGTGGACGACCCGGTGGTCAACGCCTTCGCGCTCCCCGGCGGCTACATCTACGTCACCCGCGGAATCCTGGCCCACCTGAACTCCGAGGCCGAGCTCGGCGGCGTGGTGGGCCACGAGATCGGCCACGTCACCGCGCGCCACTCCGTGAGCCAGCTGAGCAAGCAGCAGCTTGCGCAGCTCGGTCTCGCCGTCGGCAGCATCGCGAGCCCTGAGTTCGGGCGCTACGCCGGCCTCGCAGGCCAGGCGCTCGGCGTGCTCTTCCTCAAGTACTCGCGCGACAACGAGAGCCAGGCGGACGACCTCGGCCTGCGGTACATGCGGCGCGCGAACTATGATCCCCGGGAAATGCCCCACGTCTTCGAGATGCTCACGCGCGTGAGCCAGGCGCAGGGCGGCGGCCGCGTCCCCGAGTGGCTTGCCACGCACCCCAACCCGGAGAACCGCCGCGGGCGAATCGAGCAGGAAATCGCGGCCCTGCCGCAGGATTTCTCCGGGGCCGCGGTGAACCGGGACACCTACCTGCGTCGGCTCGACGGTCTGGTGTTCGGCAACAACCCGCGGGAAGGCTACTTCAAGGAGAACCAGTTCTTCCACCCTGACCTGCGATTCCGCGTGACCTTCCCGGAGGGGTGGACCACCAACAACGGCAAACAGGCCGTGATCGCCGTGAGCCCGCAGCAGGACGCCATGGTCGAGGTGTCCGTCGCAAAGGAGCCAACCGCGGACGCGGCCGCCCGTGCGTTCCTGGCGCAGCAAGGACTGACGAGCGGCTACCCGGTGCGCACCAGCGTCGGCGGGCTCCCCGCCGTCACCGCCGGCTTCGCCGCCGCGACCGACAACGGCACGCTGCGCGGCACGGTGCTGTTCGTCGAGCACGGCGGCGCGGTGTACCGGCTGGTCGGCTACGCCACCGACGCGCGCTGGCCCGGCGTGCAGGTGAGCGTCGAGCGCGCGCTCCAGAGCTTCGCCCGGCTCACCGATCCGGCCGCGCTGGCCGTGCAACCGCAGCGGGTGGACATCGTGAGGATCGACCGCCGCACCACGATCGAAGAGCTGGCCCGGCAGCGGCCGTCACCGGTCCCCGCCGCTACGCTCGCGCTCGTCAATCAGGTCGAGCCGCAGACGCCGCTCGAGTCGGGCCGGCTCGTCAAATGGATCGTCGGACAGCCACTGCCCTAAGGATCACTCCTGGACGGGCAGGCCACTCGGCACCCTCGCCGGAATCAGCGAGGTCAGGTCCCGGGCCGCCGGATCAGTCAGCGACTTCAGAAACGCCACCAGCTCGCCGATCTCGACGTCGCTGAGGTTGAGCGGTTGCGTCAGACGACCGTCCAGGTTTGTCAGCACCGCGGTTATTGTCGCGTCATCGCCGTGATACATCTGTTGCAGCGCCGGCGGTAGCTGCGACGTATCGTACTCTCGCAGCGCGCGCGGCACATCGTTGTAGTGCTTCAGCACTGCTTCCAGCGTGGGGAACGCCCCGTCGTGCATGTAGGGCGCCGTCAGCTCGACGTTGCGGAGCGGCGACGCGCGGAAGGCAAACTTGTAGAACTCCTGGTTGAAGAGCGCGCCCCGTCCCAGGTCCAGGGGCGCACCGCTCCCCACCCCGGGCCCAAGCTGCGGCACGCCGGCGTTGGCGAAGTTCTGGCCACCGAGCAACGGACCGCCGTGGCAGCTCGCGCAGCGGGCCGTGTCGCCGAAGAAGAGCAGGGCACCGCGCTTCTGCTCGGCGGTCAACGCCGCATCGTCGTGCTGGAGATAGCGATCGAACGGTGAGTCGGTCCGGGTGAGCGCCTGGGTCTCGAAGGCGGCGATCGCCGTGGCGGCGTGCTGGAAGCCGAGCTCGCTCGTGGGCGTCCCGGGGAAGGCGGCGGTGAACTTGGACACGTACTCCGGAATGGCGAGCAGGCGCTGCATGACTGCCTGCCACACCGCGACGAAATCGCTGTCGCCGAGCGCCGCGAGCTCGTTCGGGTTCCCGAACCGATCGCGGTCGCCTGGCGCCCCGCGCATCTCCTCCCGGTTCACGACCGGGAACATCGCCTGCGTGGCTAGGATGTTGGGCAGCCCGGGGGGGAGGGTGGCGCCCGCCGGCGTCTGGAATGCGAAGCTCGATCCCGACACGCGGCCGTCCCAGAACAGATAGAAGGCGCCGAGCCCCGTGTTGACCAGCGTGGGCGCGTTGCGCGGGATGAACTGGCGTCCCGGGCCGAGCGTCCGCGACGGCCCGAGCCCGCTCCCGCCCGTGCCGATCGACAGCGCCAGTCCGTCCCCCGCGTGAGACGCCGGGTTGTGGCAGGTGGCGCAGGCGATGTCGCGGTTCCCGCTCAAGACCTTGTCGAACATGAGCGCCTGGCCGAGATCGACGAGTGCCGCCGGCTGGGCGGGCGTCGGCCCGATCGGCACCGTGCCCCACCTGCTCAGGCTCTGCCGCAGGTCGGCGTCGAGCGACGCCGCTGGTCCGGAGGGCGTTTTCCATCCGTCGCAACCGGTCGCCAGCACCAGCAGGCCGAGGTATGTCGTCCTTACGAAGCGTGTCATCATCGTGCACCTCCAGTCGCCGGGCTCAGCGCAGCGGGAGCGAGACGGAGAATTGGTGCGTGACCACGTGTACGCCGTCGAGCGTCATCGCCGAGCCCAGCGGGGGAAAGAAGCCCGGCCCCCCACCGACCACGGGATTGGCGATGAACCCATTCGGGTTCGATGCGACCAGCCGATCCGTCCCGTGCGACACGCGCCCCCGGTATCGCAGCTCGAGCTCCGGGAAGCGGAAGCTCAGGCCCCACGTCGGCGTCCATTCGAGCCACGATTCTTCCAGATGCCGCGTGACCGACTCGACATGGTCTTGCTGCGCGAGGTTGTAGTGGACGGAGCGCACGGCGAGGCCGAGCTGCAGGGCGGCGGTCCGGGTGAGGGGCCCGAGCGTGACCTCGCGGCTCACGCCGATGCGGATCAGCGCGTTCGAGAAGTGAAAGCCGTTTTCGACCGTCCTGCCCCCCACCGGGATCGTGCCACCACCGAGCTTGACGACCGGCGTCTGGGCCTCGGCCCAGGTGGTGCTCCAAATCGGCTGGTACACGACGTCCATACCGAACACCGACGGCCCGTAGGTGCGCGAAACGCCGACGCCGAGCTCGTACGCGGTGGCGCGCCCCGGATCCTGCGGGATGTTCAAGACGTCGCTGTTTGGCGTGTTGGGCTGCGAGATGCGATTGAAGGTCGCGAGCCAGCCGATGCGCCATTCCGAGGCCGCCAGCGGACGCTCGTATTTGACCTGCACGCCCCACCGCTTGGAGAAATCGCGATTGCGCTCGAGGCGGGAACTCTGGAAGAACTGCTGGGTGCCCGGATCCCAGAACACGTCGAGGAAGGTGACCTCATGCGTCATCCGGAACCGCTCGTGCAGGACGATCGCCTCGAAGGAGCGATCTCCGGCCCACTCCTTTAGCACGCCGAGCCTGGCGTCGAACGTCTCACCGGACTGGTCGACGCGCCGGCTGCCGGGATAGAGCAGATCAACGCCGTCGAGCGCGCGGAGCTTGGCCCAGGCGATGCTGCCGCCGACGGAGAGCCCCGACCCGGGCAGCTCCTTACCGATCAGCGCGAACGCGAGCGCGTTGCCGTGGGACTCGGACCCGGTGCTCAGGTCCGGCACTCCCGACGGGAGGGGAGCAGCGAGTCTGAACGTCGTGTCGAAGGCCCCGGGAAAGTTCAGGGACGGCGAACTGGGATGGCTCGCGTCGACCTGTTGCAACGCGAGCGCGAGGCCGCCGTACCAGGTGCCGGCCGTGGAGAACACGCCGAGCGGCAGCGTGCGTCCGGCTCCGGCGTCGTGCGACACGCTGTAAAACGTAGGGGCACTGAAGAAGCGCGCGGCGCGGAGCCTCGCCCCCTTCGCCGGGTTCACGAACGGGTCGTGCAGGGTATCCGGCACGGCGATCGACACCCCGCCCATGGCGAGCGTGAGGGACGGGAAGATGTCGAATTGATCTGCCGGAACGAGAGGGACGGTCTGGATCGGGATGCTCTGCGCCGACGCGGTCCCGGCGACGGCCAAGAGCACAACGGAGAGAGACACGGCGCGGCTCGTCATGCGACACCTCGCTCGGTAGGGATGCTCCGATACACAGGATACCCCACCTACCGAGCGCTACGTCACAGCGGCCACGTGTCGCGCGGGTGTTGCGATTGCGCGACAGCGCTCTCAGCCCAGGGATTGGGCTATGCGGAGCCCTGAGCGGTGTTCACGCCCATTAACCCGTTGACGGGGCACTGCCGCGTGCGGGCGGTCTGGAACGCGCCGACCGCTACGAAGATCCCCGCCAGGAGACCCCAGTAGCCTTTGTGTATCAGCGGCAACCAGGCGTCCAGCACCGACAGAATCAACAGCGGGAACCCGAACACCGCGGTTCCGTCCTTGAATCCGCCCATCGCGAAGATGATGCCCACGTACATCATGGCCGCGCATACGATCCAGGTGAGAAACCCGAGTGCCTGGAAGAAACCGTCGAGCGCGGTGAGACCGCCGATGATCGCGAGCGCGCCGGCGACCTGGCGGGCGTGCGCATCGAGCGGGCCGACGTTGATACGAGCCTGCGCCATACTGGCACCTGCCTCCGGTGGACCGGATAAGGTGGCGCACCCAGCGACAGCGCGGTAGTATCGAGGAAACCCCAGCCAGGAGGCGGTGACGTGCCGACCGTCCAGGACATTCTTGCCCGAAAGGGCAGTGACGTCATCTCGGTGAAGCCGGGGGAAACCGTGCTCAAGGCCGCCGAGCTCATGAGCGAGCGGGGCATCGGTGGGCTCGTGGTGACCGAGGGCGGGCGGCTGGTCGGCATCTTCACCGAGCGCGACATCCTGCGTCGCGTAGTCGCGCCGCGGCGCGATCCCGCCGCGACCAAGGTGGCGGACGTCATGACGACGCCGGTCACGGCCTGCGCGCCCGACACGCCGGTCGAGGAATGCGCCGCGATGATGACGGGGAAGCGTATCCGCCATTTGCCCGTCGTGACCGAGCGCGGCCTTGCCGGCGTGATCACGATCGGCGACGTACTCGCCTTCCAGGTGCGCGAGCAGCAGGCGACGATCGACTACATGCATCACTTCATGTTCGATCTGAGGTAGCCCGGTTCCATCGGAGGGCTGCACTGCAATTGCGACGGCCGTGCCCACGAGTCGCGAGTGAACTCGCGGCTCGGCACCTGCCCGTAAACGGGCGCTGCGCCGCTTCAGCGGCAGTGCCGAGCCGCGGCTTCAGCCGCAATGCACTCTCGCAACGCCTACTCGGTAACGCCCTACCTGTAACGCTCTACTCCGCAACGTCTTATACGACGCTGTAACACGCGTCGTTGTATGCCCCCGCCGCCCCATTGCATATTGGGGCCCCCTATGACCACCGGCGCGAACGACGTCTGGGTGTTTCGGATCGTGCATCAGGACACGGGCAAGCCCGCTCCGGGCGTGCCCGTGACCGTGCTCGACCGCGCCGGTAACGCGGAGGGCCACTGGGTGAGCGACGCGGACGGGACCGTCGCGATCCCGCGCCGCGAGACGCTCAAGTTGCGCATCCGGGTGGGCCTCCGGAGCGAGGACCCGATCGAGCTCGCGACCGCGACCCTGGGCGAGGGACCCACGCCGCTCGCCGCGCCGACGCAGCTGCCGCCCACCATCGGATCGATCGGCCACGCGGGTGAGCGACCGGGGCGCGACGCGCCGTCCGCGCAACCGCCGCCGCCCCGCGGCGCCGAACAGCCGGAGGCTCCCGGGCACGTCCTCTATTTTCAGCGGCTCGTCATGTTCGGGGAGCGCGCCGCTGCGACGCGTCCCGCGACGGGAGCCGGGGCGGGGCCGCGCGACGGGGCCGTAGACTTCTTCTCGCCCGCGACCGACAGCCCCTCGGCGATGCGTTACGGCGTGCTGATCGAGCTCGAGGAATACTGGCAGTCGCTCGGCGTGCTCTGGGGCGAGCTGCTCTACAGCGTGACGCTCACGCCGGGAGACGAGGCCAAGCTCGTCGTGCTCGACGGCCGGTGGCGGCGGGAAGCGGACGGACGCGAGCGCCCGCTCCAGATCCTCGCCCGCATGGTGGGGACGTCGATGCTCGGCGACCTGATCACCGCACTCAGACCCGAGCTGCAGCTCGACCCGCTCACCGTGGCCGAGCCCGGCCTCGAGGCCGTAGCGGCGGACACGGTCCAGATGATCCGCGACCGCACGGAGCGCATGAGCCACGCGCTGCGGCGCCGGCCGCTCGGCGTCGTCGACGCCCCCGCCGAGACTCCGGCCACGGGCGCGATCCGCCACGTCCGCAACACGACGCGCGACCGGCTCGTCACGTTTCACTTCTTCGAGCCGCTCGAGCGCTTCAAGGTGATGGTGCGGAGTCCGCGCGCCCGCCCCGTCGTGTTCGTGCCGTTCCGATTGCCGAACGTCGCGACCGCCGACGTGATACAGCGCTTCGGCTACCTGTTTCGGCGCACGCTGCTCGATCGCGGCCTGCTCCCCGACTTGGAGCGTTTGCTCTCCGGCGAGGAGCCGGGCGCGGCTCCCTCGGGGGCGCCGCGCAGCCGCCTGCTCGAGCACATCGAAGCGAACCTGCTGTACTACTCGACCGCGATCATCTCGGCCGGGGATCCGGCGGCGCGCTACGTCGCGCTCTCGAAGTTGCGCGATCCCGCAGGCCGGCCGCTCACCGACGTGGTGGAGAACACGGTGATCGGGCGGGTCGGCAATGCCATCGCGCTGCCCCTGCGCTCGGCGGGAGAGCTGCCGGCCCAGTGGCGGGACGCGCTCGCCGCCTACCAGGCGCGCCCGCTGCGGGTGAGCGAAGGCTTCGTGGTCACGATTCCGCATCCCGGCGTCTGGGTGAGTGCCCAGGCCCACGAGCCGATGCAGCAGGAGCAGGCCGACTCGCACGAGGCTGCCGGGTGAGCCACCTTCGTCGCTCGTTCCTCTATACCAGTGTAGCGGCGGCGCTCGCAGCGTGTCTGTTCCAGGCGGCGCCCGTGACGCCACAGGTGGCCAAAGACAGCGCCGCCGCCGGGCCAGCAGCGCCGCGGAGTGCGCCGGTCCATGATTCGGTCCTCGAGCAGCGAGTCGCGCGTCTCGAGCTGCTCGTCGCCGAGCGGGACGCGCAGGTCGAGGATCTGCAGGCGCGTCTGGATGAGGCGCGGCAAGAGGTCGTGCGCGCGCTGGCGAAGCTCCAAACGGTCGCGAGCCGCGCCGAGGCGGCATCGGCCATCGCGGAAGCGGAGATCGCGGTGCAGGCGCTCCGCGCCGCGACCGGCACGCAGCCGGGGGGAGGCGCGGACGTCGCGCAGGCGGGCACGCTGCTCCAGCAGGCCAGCGGCGAGTTCGCAAAGCAGAACTACGGCGGCGCCTTGTACCTCGCGAACCAGACGAAAAGCCTGACGAACGCCAGCAGGAGTCGGCTGGGCGGAGCCGGCCGGCCGCCGCTCCGTCCCGGCGAGGTCTCGTTCGCGGTTCCGGTCCGGCTCCGGGCCACGGTGCGGAGCAAGGTGCGGGAGGGACCGGGCGCCGCGTACAAGGTGCTGTTCACCGTGGAGCCTGGCGCTGGCCTCGTCGGCTATTCCTATGTCGAGCGATGGGTACGCGTCGGCGATGAAAGCGGCCGCGCCGGGTGGATGTTCCTGAGTCTGGTGGGACGGCGGCCGACGGAGCCGGGCGGCCGCTAGGGAGTGGGCGGCGCGCGCAGCACGCGATCCCGGCCCTCGCGCTTCGCCCGGTACAGCGCCGCGTCCGCGCGGGCGAGCAGCGCCTCGGGTGCATCGCCGTCGTCGGGGAACTGTGACACCCCGATGCTCACGCTGAGCTTCCCGCCCACCAGTTCGTCGGTCGCGAGGCGAGTGCGGATCCGCTGAGCCGTCTCGATCGCACCCGCCGCCCTCGTCTCCGGCATCAGGACCACGAACTCCTCGCCGCCATAGCGCGCGGCGCAGTCCACGTCGCGCGTGGTGTCCCGCAGGACGCCCGCGATGCGCTTGAGCGCTTCGTCGCCCGCCAGGTGCCCGTACGCGTCGTTGTATTCCTTGAAGTGATCGACGTCGGCCATGAGCAGCGCGCAGGGGTGGTCGAGGCGGCGCGAGCGCCGCACTTCGTTGGCGAGCGTGTCCATCAGATAGCGCCGGTTATACAGGCCGGTGAGATCGTCGGTGACGGAGAGCCGCTCGAGCCCACGCCGGCTCTCGCGCAACCGGGCAACCATGTCGTTGAACACCTCGGTCACGTACTTCAGCTCGCCGCCGCCGACCACGGGCAAGTGCACGTCGAGGTCGCCGCTCGCCACTTGCGCCGCGGCCCGGGTGAGGCGGTCGAGCGGCCGCGTGATCAGGAGCCCGAGGAAGTAGGCGAACAGACCCACGGCGACAAGCAGGGCCGCCACGATCAGCACGGTCACGTTGCGGAGCCGCGTCACCTGGCGGAAGGCCTCGCTCGCGGGGACCTCCGCCAGCACCGCCCAGTCGAGCCGCGGCACGGCCTTCATGGTTCCCACCACCTCCTCGCCCTCGAGCCCGCGGTATTCGCGCGTCGTGCCCTCCTGGTCGAGCATGCGGCGCACGACGGCGGCAGGCAGGCTGCGGCGCATCAACTCGGTCGGATCGGAGCGGGAGCCCACGATGGGGCGCCCGCCCGCGGTGATCAGGTACACCTGGCCTGACTGCTCCCCCCCGCCGGCGAAGCGTCGCAGCAGCCGGTGGAGCGCGCTGAAATCGAGCTTCGCCGTCAACGCGCCCAGGAACCGCCCTCCCGTCTGATAGATCGGGACGGCGAACACCACGGCGCCCTTTTTGAGCGCATCGTCCCACAGCGCATCGCCCACTACCGCGTTCTCCTGGCGGATCGTCTTGGCCCAGCCCTGCGGCAGACTGACTGACGTCGGTTGCGGGGCGGTGCTCGCCACTTCCTGGCCTTCGGGGTTTACGACCAGCAGCTCCTGGTAGTCGGCGAAGCGCTCGCGCACGGAGCGGAGATAGCCGGTGAGCCGCTCACGCGCTCGCTCGCCGCCGGGGCGCTGAATCCGGTCGAGGTTCTCCGAGACTTCGTACGAGCTCGCGAACACCCGCAGCTCGTACAAGCGCTCCTTGACCCACAGGTCGACCTCGCGCGCCGTCTGCGCACTCACGCCCTGTAGCTCGCCCGTGATCTTCGCCGAGAGCGAGCGCTCGTTCTGCAGGTAGGAAATCCAGCCCGTCGTAACGGAGGGGATGAGCGTGGCGAGCAACGCGAACACCAGCATCTTGCTGCGGATGCTGTCGAGCCGCAGCGCACGCAGCAGCCCCGACACCACCTGCTCCCACGAGGTCACGCGGTCGTCCTAGAAGTTCGGCTCGTCCGCCGTGGGACCGTACACCGCGGGGACGGGGGCGTCGTTGAGCCGCAGGTACACAGTGAGCTGGCCGCGATGATGCGCCAGATGATTGAGCACGGTGCGACGGTACACAGTGTACTTCGGGCTGGTGTCGACGGTGCGACCGGCCACCTTGAACGCCCAGGGTTTCTTGAACTCGGCATCGGGGGTCTTGACGAGCGCGGCCCGCGCTGCCTTCGCGTTGCGGTCGAACACGTCGAGGATCTGCTTCGTGCTGCCGAGAGCCTCGAACTTGGGCGGCGGCCCACCCGGCGGCATGATGTCGAGCTCGTCCAGCGTGAGGGCGTTCACCGCCCATGCCGGGAGCTCGGCGACCAGCGTCGCGAGGCGGCCGAGCGTCATCGACTTGGGATGCGGCTTCCAGGAGGCCTTTCCGTCGGGTACCCGCTCGAGCACCCGGCGCGTGGCGGTCATCTCTTCATCGAACTCGGGGAGGAGCAGCTCGGCGAGCGGCATCCGCGGACTCCATCAGGGGAGAGCCGCGAAGGTAGTCGTCCGACGGCGGGTCCGGCAAGGACGTGCTGCTCCACTCGACCTCCGCAAGCGCGTCGTGGAACGCCGCGGCCGTGTGGGGCCGGTCCCTGCCGTCGGGCGACAGGGCGGATCGGAGCAGGTCGCCGAGCGGCCCGGCGACGAGCGGTGGTCCCCCGACGAGCGCCCGGGCGAGCAGGGATTCCGGTGTCGTCGCCGGATACGGCGGGCCGCCCGTGAGGCATTCGCACAGCACGGCCGCCGTCGCGTAGAGATCGGTGCGGGCATCGATGCGCTCGCCGAGCAGTTGCTCGGGAGCCATGTACGCGAGGGTGCCGTGCGGCCCGCCGGCCGCGCGGGACTCCGGGGTGTGGGGCTGGTCGAGCTCGGCGATACCGAAATCCGTGAGCTTCACATCGCCGTCGCGCGTGATCAAAATGTTTTGCGGCTTGAGATCGCGATGAATGACTCCCTGCCCGTGCACGACGTCGAGGGCGCGGCACAGCTGCTTGCCGATCACCACGGTGGCCTCGAGCGGCAGCGTGCCGCGCCGCTCGAGCAGCTGCGCGAGCGACCAGCCGTCCACGTACTCCATGGTGATGAAACGACGTCCTGCCGCCTCGCCGATGTCGTGGGTGCGGACGACGTGCGCGTGCGAGATGCGCCGTGTGATCCGGACCTCGTGGCGGAAGCGGTCGAGTGCCGCGGCATCCTCGCTCCCGGAGGGCGCGCGCAGCAGCTTGAGCGCGACGATCTCGTCGAGCTCCAGGTCGCGGGCCGCGTACACGACACCCATGCCGCCCGCGCCGAGCACGCGGTCGATCTCGTAGCGCCCGGCGAGCACCTGTTTGGCGGCCAGCGGGCCCTCGGCCGGGACGGACCCCGGCGTGCCCCCACCGATCGCGTCGATCAGGTCGCGCAGCACGCGCCGTTCCGCGCGCTGCGCCTCGCTCCGCTCCTGCTCGAGCAGCAATCGCTTGCGCGCGACGCCCCACCGGTACCCGCCCGGGTCGCCGTCCCCGCGCACCACGCGATGGCATGGGATCACCAATGCGACGGGATTCGCGGCGCACGCGCGCGCCACCGCCCGCGCCGCGCCGGGTAGGCCGATGGCCTCCGCCACCGCGCCATAGCTCCGCGTCTCTCCGTAGGGAATGGCGCGCAGCGCCTCCCACACACGCTGCTGGAACGCCGTCGCCTCCACGTCGAGCGGCAGGTCGAGCCGCGCCGCGTGGCCGGTGAGGTGCCGGAGCAGGGCGTTCACCCACGGGGCCAGCGGTGCGCCGTCCCGGTGCAGCGCTGCGTCGGGGTACTCGCGCGCCAGCTCCGCCTCGAGCGCGGCGTCGGACCGCCCCGGCCGCACGGCGCACACGCCCCGCGTCGTGGCGCCGACCAGGAGCCGCCCGAGGGGAAGAGGGGAAGGGGAGTCCACGATGGTATAGCCGATGACGCGCTCCGACACCGCGACGGGTTGGGAGGGTGCCGGGGTCGTTTCGATGGTCGCGAGCATGTGTGCCTCCTTTCGCACAACATGCCCGAGCGCGAGCGGCGGCGCTATCCGATTTTGACGTCGAATCCGGCGCGGTGTAGCGTAATGCCTTGCCTCAACCTATGGAGCGACCCCGGTGAGCGAACGCGGCACGCGGCCGGCCACGTGGTACCGGTGGCAGGATCTCCCGCGGGAGGAGCTGCACGAGCGATTGTCACGCCGTCTCATCACCGGCGACCGCGTCATGCTCGCGCACGTGTACCTGAAGAAAGGCTGTGTCGTCCCCAAGCACTCGCACGAGAACGAGCAGTTTACCTACATCCTGGAAGGTGCGCTGCGGTTCCTCGTGGGTGAGACGGGCGCCGAGGAGATCGTGGTGCGTGCGGGGGAGGTGCTGCACCTGCCCTCGCACCTGCCGCACGAGGCGCACGCGCTGGAGGATACGCTCGACGTGGATGTGTTCTGTCCGCCACGCGAGGATTGGCTCAACAAGACGGACGCGTATCTACGGAAGAAGTAGGGTGATCGTTCGCTCTTACGATCGTCGCGCATGGCGGCGCGGCTGAAGTCGCCTTACGGCAACGGCCGCAGATCCACGAGGTACAGCCGATTCGTAAGGGACAAGAAGCCCGACTGATCGGTGCGCACCACCAGCGTATTGCCATCGGGCAACAACCCGAGATCGGTCGGCCTGCGCGGAATGCGCACCGCCTCCAGCACCGCGGCGTCCGGCAGGTGAATCTTGATGTAGCCCAGATCGGTCCCGAAGTACGCCACGCTGCCGTCGGGCGAGATCACCGTCGGGCCGAAGCTGGACGTGCCGTACCCCGTGGGCATCAGCATCGCGATCAAGTTGAGGTTGCCGTCGTACAGGTCGCGGAACGTCAGGTAGCGGTCGCCCGTGGCATCGAACGACGCCGGGTAGGCGAGTTCGCCGGCGGACGTCGGACCGACGAAGTTGTCCGTCGCGGCAGTGTACACCCAGATCGACCCCGGGCAGCAGCCGCCCATCGCGAACATCCGCGTGCGATCGCTGGTCGGCGTGATCGGGACGTTCTCCGTGACCAAGCCGCCGTTGTATCCGATGTCCGTGCGTTTCCGCTGCGTCCCCGCTACCAAATCGTACGACAGCACGTTGCCGCCGAAGCCGCCGCCGTCGAACGTGAGGGTGATGATGGCCTGGTTGTTCGCCAGCACCCGCACGTGATCGGGCCCGCGCCCGGCCGACGGGTCGAAGCTCAGGGCCACTGTGCTCATGGTGGGCTGCGCCGACCGCAGGTCCACGAAGCCCAGCTGCGCGCTGCGGCGCAGCGCCACCACCAGCGAGTCGCCACCGAGTGTCAGGTCGAGCCCGACCGGCTTGCCGGGCGCCGCGATGGAAGAGACGAAGCTCCCCGAGGCCACCGAGATCACCGCGATCTTCTGACTGTCGGTCTCCGACACGTACAGCATGTTGCGCTTGGGGTCGAACACCGCGTCGCCCGTGGACGTAGCGGGTGTCATTGGCACCACGACCGTGGGGCGCCGCAGCATGGCGATGACCGACAGGTCGCCCGCCGAGGTCCCGCCGAGATGGCCGGCGGAGTCGCGCGCGAACAAGATGACGTTCGACGTGCCCACCCACCCCGAGGGTACCGTCACAGCGAGCGTCCCGGTGAACGCCTTTCCCGTGGCTGAGATCGAATCCTGTGCCATCGCGGGCGGACCCAGGCGATAACCGACCCACGCTAGGTGGCGTGCGTCGGCGCCGGAGACGGCGAAGTGCACCATATCACCCGGGACCGCCAAGGTATCCCCGTCCTGGCCCTGCACCGTGCCGCTTGCTGTGGGTGGGAAGAGATCGCCGGCGTACGTGGCACGCCACGTGCCGGTCAGGGTGATCGTCACGCCTTGGTCGGTTTGGGTGCACCTCAAGGTGCCGCTAACGGTGGCCGGGGGCGTGCCGTGTGCCGTGCCGCTGTAGCTGCACCCGGGCGCGGCGAATGTCACCGTGTTACCGGAGACATGGCCGCCGGTCACGGCGCCCGAGTCGCTGAACGGGAAGGTGCCGGCGGGCGTGATGCAGTTGCCGTTGACCACCACGAACGCCCCGAATCCATCGCCCACCTGCGCGACCGAGATGACCCCAGTGTCACTGCAGGAGATCTGCTGCGCCGCGTCACGGAACGTTTCGCCGTAATACCAGTCGCCGTCGATGCTCGCGGGCGGTCCCGCCGGGGCCGCGGGGTTTTCGCCACCGCACGCGAATGACCCGCCGAGGGCGAGGAGCAACAGCGACCGGAAACGCATCGACCGCCTCCCGACGCCGACCTATTGCAGCCGGATGCCGTGTACGGTCCGAGCCACGTCGCTCAGCGCACTCCCCAGCATCGGCCCGTGGCGCGCGGCTCCCGGTCCGGTAATGATATTCGGGTCGTTCACCCCGTCGCCATTGCAGTCGAATGCCCCATTATCCACCACGACGCTCGGGTCGCCGGCGTAACTGTTGGCGCCGCTCGTGACGTCGAATACCAGTCCCACGTTGCCAGCGTTGCCCTGAAGGTTGTTGCCGACGAATACGTTGCCGCAGGCGAGGCGCACGAACACGCCCGCGATCCCAGCCCCGCTGACCTGATTGTTGCTGAACACGGTGCTCAGCACCGGGAGCACCGCCTGCGGTGACGTCTGGATCCCGAACTGGGCCGCTCCCTGGATCGTGTTGCCCGAGATGCGGTCATTCGCCAGGCGCGTGGCGCTCACGCCCGCGCGCCACGGGCCGAGAGCAGTATTGTCGGCGATCACAGCGTTCGCGACGTCGAACGGACGGATCGCTCCCTGACGGCCGCCGGTGGACGGAGCGGTGGTCACGAGCGTGTTGCGTTCGACGCGCGCGCCATCGATGCGGATCTCCCCGGCGGCTCCGTTGGTCTGGAGCTGGATGCCGGTGAACGGCCCGAGCGCCTGGAAGTGATTGTCGCTCACGACGGCTCCGATGCCACCCGCGATCAACGCGCAGACGCCGTCTGGCGGGCAGGTGACGGTGTTGTTCGTGAAGGTCGTACTCTCCGCGAAGGCGGTCACGCCGTCGTTTTCCGAGAGCCACGGACCGTCCGCCGCCTGGCTGGCGTCGAGCACCAGGTGATCGACCGTGACCTTGCGGGCGTCCACTGTGAGCATGTCCTGGGCGCCGCCGCCGGCCACGGCGAACAGCGCGGAGCCGGGTGTGGCGCATGTGATGGTGACGCTGGCGGTGCGGATCGTGTCGTCCTGCGTGATCCCGATGATCCCCTGGACGCCGATCACGGTGCCGGGCGTTGCGGCCGCGATGGCGGCGCGCAGCCCGGCCTCGTCGCTCACGATGACCGTGGCGGGCGTCGGGCAGGCGGCGGCGCCGACCGAGGGGCCCGCGATCGCCCACGCTGGATCGGCGTCGAACGCCGGGTTATTCGTCACCCGCGTCGGGAGCGAGCCGTCGGGCTTCATGACGTAGATCTCGAAGTTGCCGTCGCGGTTGCTGACGAACGCGATGCGATTCGCGCTGGGGGACCACGCCGGGTAATACTCCTCGGCCGGATTGACCGTGAGCCGGGTCGGCGCCGAGCCATCGATGTTCATCACATAGATCTCGCCGTTGCCATCGCGATCCGAGCGGAACGCGATCTTGTCACCGCGCGGCGACCACGCGGGGTTGCCGTCCGTGGCCGGGTTGTTGGTCAGGTTCACGGGATTGGAGCCGTCCGCGTTCATCACGTACACTTCGCTGTTGCCGTCGCGGCGACTTTCGAAGGCGATCTTCTGCCCGTCCGGCGACCACGTCGGGAAGAAGTCGTCGGCCGGGTTGAACGTCAGCCGCGTCTGCCCCGAACCGTCGGGGTTCATGACGTAGATCGCTTGGTTGCCATCGCGATCCGACACGAACGCGATGTGCCGGTCATCCGGAGACCACACCGACATCTCCTCGGTGGAGAAGTTGTCCGTGAGCTTGGTCTGCCCCGACCCATCGGCGTTCATCACGTAGATCTCGCAGCTCAAGTCCGCGGCGCGGCACGCCGTGAAGGTGATGCGACGTCCATCGTGCGACCAGTTGGGCCGCGCGTTGTAGCCGGGGACCGTGGTGAGCTGGGTCGGCTTCGCGCCGGTCGCCTGCATCACGAACACCTGGAAACCGGTGCCATCGCGATCGCTGGCGAAGGCGAGAAGCTGACCGGCGAGCACCGCGTCGTCGACCGCCGGCGCGGCGATCAGCGAGGCGTCGAGGGCGCGCGGACCGGTGCGCGGATCGGCACAGCCGACGGCGAACGCGATGCCAAGCAGCGCGATGGGTGCGACCTGGAGGGGGCGCATGGTCACTCCTTTATCCCTTCTTTTTGTACGGGAAGTTCTTTGCCACGGTCTTCCCTACATCATTGCGCAAAGCGTCGGGCGAGCTGAACAGGCCTCCCGCCTTCTCGATGTTGTGCTGGTAGATGAGCTGGCCGTCGCCGCCATCATAGATGGCGACTTCCGCCTTCACGTCGCTGCCCTTGGCGAACCCAAACAGGACCGCTGTGACGACCTGTCCCGCGGCCCCGTGCTTCTTGAACTTCGTCACGCTGCCACGCATCACGGCGTCGACCTTGAGGATCTTACAGAGCTCCGGGGCCGGCAGTAGCGCCGCGGCACTGTCGGTCAACCCGGCCTGGTGGATCAGGAAATCGCTCTGTGCGATGTCCTGGACCGTCGTCGTGTACTTGTCGCGGCGCTCGGACAGCTCGTAGTAGATAGCCTCCCGAATGGCCTGGCCGGCGTGGGCACCCTCGGGGTCGGTCGTGAGGTTGGCGATGGGCGCGATCGCGAAGGCATGGACCCGCGGCCCGTAGGTGGAATCGAAGTCCTTCGCGAGGAACGGATGCGCACAGCCCGCGACCGCGATCATCACCAGACCGTGCAGCAGGCTCGGCTTGAGTGTGTTCATGAAGCTGTCTCCTTTGGCGGGTGAACTCGAACAGCCGGCCTCGAGCATCGCGGGCGTCGGTCAAGCAACGGTCAAGCTGCGCGACACCGAGACCCGGCGCATGGGCCGTTTGCCCTAGTCTCGAAACGAAACATTTGCCGGGCTGACGCACGCGAGCTAGTTTCGGGGCGAGACGAGGTGCGGCTCGGGTGTGTCCATAAGTCTTTCCAGCGGCGACCTGGCGCGGCTCCAAGCCGCGCTCACGGCTCTGCTTTCACCGCTCGACTGCGAGCGCTTGGGAGCGTGGCGGACCAAGGTGCGCCACACGGTCGAGGCGCTGCTCGACGCCGACAGCTCCGTGTCCCTGCTGCAGATCCCGGGAGAGCCGGCGTTCGAGGCGGACCACGTGCAGCCGCTGCTCGACTACGGCGCCTACTATCATCAGTTCGACCGCGTGGACAAGTACCGCGATCTCGGCACCGTCGCGTTCACGTGGGACGTCATCGGACACCTGTGGGAGCGGCCCAGTCGCCGGCAGTGGCTCGCCAGCGAGTTCTACAACGACTGGGTGGTGCACAATCGGTTGTGCCAGCCGCGGGGATTGAACGTCGCGCTGCCTGCCGGTCAGCCGCTGACCGGCCCGCCGCAGGGCGAGGATGTCGCGGCGCTGTACGTGTACCAGAACGCCGAGCGACCGACGGTCGACCGCGAGCGCCAGCTCGTCCTGCTGCGCACGCTGCTACCGGCGTTCACCGCGGGCGCGTACCTGGCGCTGCGGGTCGGTGCGCGCGGGCTGTTGGCCCAGCTCGCGGCAGCGCTGCCCGAGGGCGTCGCCCTGTTCGACGAGCGGGGTGCGGTGGCCTACGAAAATGCGGCGTTCCGCGAGCTGTGTGCGGAAGACCCCGAAGCCGCGCGCCTCGAGCGTGAATGCGGCCGCACGGGACGCTTCCTGCTGAGGCTCACAGCGCCGCACGGGAACAAGTCCCGCCCGGACGGGCTCGGCCATCCCACGGCCCGGGCGCTGCGCACCCACGCGGCCGCCTACCGCCTGCACGGCGCGATCGTGAGCGCGGGAACGCTCGGCCCCGGGCCGATGGCCCTGGTGGTACTGGAGCGCACCACGCCCGGGCCGCGGTCACTAGAAGAGCTGGGACTACGGTTCGGCCTCACGCGCCGCGAGCTCGCCGTCGCGCGCCTGCTCGCGGACGGACGCTCCAACGGCGAAGTGGCCGGGCAGCTGGGCCTCTCGATCCACACCGCGCGCCGCCACGTGGAGCACGTGCTCTCGAAGCTGGGGGTGCACTCCCGCGCGGCGGTGGGCGCCAAGCTGCGCGAGGTGGACGCTCAGCGCATCGCTTGAATCCGACTCCGCGGATCCGCGGCGATTCGTGCCGAGCGGCGCTGTTTCGGTAGCCATCAGCGGCAGCGAGTCTAGAACCATCCCCGCCTGACAGGACCCAACTTTGTCCTCCCCTCACCCTTGGCAAGGGGATCCCCTGTATGGCGAGCTTACTCGCGCCCTAGCGCGCGTGCCCGATGGCCCTGAGAAACTCCCGGTCCCACGCCGCTGCAATGCCCTCCCGCGGCGAGTAGGGGCCGGGCTGGTAGGCCCGCGAGGCGATCCCTGCGTGGCTTTGCTCGCAGATGTGCCAGTCCTGCCGGTTGGTCTCGTCCCAGAACCGCACCGCGTCGTCGGGATCGAAGCCCGGCTGCCCGAACGCGTCGGGGTGGAACAGCCACTCGCACGTGATGTGCGTGCGGTCGGGCGCCTGCGGCCACAGCGTGTGGAACATCACGTAGTCCGGGTGCAGCGACAGCAGCAGATTCGGAAAGATCGTGTAGAAGTACACCCGATTCTGGTCTTCCACCGGCAAGTCTCCCACCGCCGGCCCGCACGCCCGGCCGCTCATCGTCAGGCTCCCGCCCGGTGCCGTGATCACCATGTAGCCGCCGAGATAGGGCCCGTCGAACAGGTCGTTCTCCCCGCTCGTGTACGGCGTCAGCTTGGCGAGTCCCGGGTGGATGATGGGGCAGTGCAGGCATTCGGAATAATTCTGGAACACGAGCTTCCAGTTGGCGTGCACGTCGTACTCGATACGGGCGCCGGAGCGCAGCCTGGCGATGTTGAAGCGGCTGAACCGGACCGCGAGCGGGGCAAACGCGCGCGCGAACGACTCCGGCTCCTGGGCCAGATTAATGAAGAGGAAGCCTTCCCACTCCGCGAGCGCGACCTGGTGCAGGGGGTAGTCCCGCTTGTCGAACCCGGCGACTTCGTTCATGTGGGGGGCACCGATCAGCGTCCCGTCGAGCGTGTACGTCCAGGCGTGGTAGGGGCACTGGATGGTTTCTGACAGTCGCCCGCGCTCCGTCTCGCACAGCCGGGTACCGCGGTGGCGGCAGACATTATAGAAGGCGCGCACCGCGCCGTCCTGACCCCGCACGACCATGACGCTCTCGCCGCCCACGGCTCGGACCGCGTAGTCCCCCGGCTGCCCGAGCTCGGCGGCGCGGCCGACGCAGATCCAGCGTCGCGCGAAGATGCGCTCCCGCTCTTCGGCCCAGATCTCGGGTGCGTTGTAGTAGCGTCCGGGCAGGGTGAGCTGGCCCTGCTGATACGCCTGGGTGGCTTTGACGAACGTCGTCATTGGTGCCTAAGGGTAGGGAGAGCCGCGCCCGAACGCCACTCCCCGGCGCTCGGGTCCGAGCCCAGCGACCACGGCGCCGAGGATAAAGACGATGACCGCGGAGAGCGCCATGGCCTGTGCGTAGCTCGTGCGCGTGGCGAACAGTGCTTGCGCGTGCGGGATCTGGCTCGCGATCGCCACGCCGAACTGGTAGGCGAAACCCGGCAGGAACCCTCGCACCGGATCGGGCGAGAGCTCGTTCAAGTGCGCGGGGATCACGCCCCATGCGCCCTGGACGAAGAACTGCATGATGAACGCGCCGGCCCAGAGCAGGGGCAGCGTCGGTGCGAATGCCCAGACTGGGACGGTCAGGACCGCGCCGGCCAGCGCGAGCCCGATGGTGCGGCGCCGCCCCAACCGGTCGGAGTACAGCCCGCACAACACACCACCGATCAGCGCCCCTACCTGAGAGAACGCGGTGAGCGCGGCGCGGGTCGTCGGACTGAAGCCCCAGTCCCGCTCGAGGAAGGTGGGATACATGTCCTGGGTGCCGTGAGAAACCATGTTCATCATCGCCATCAGGATGGTCAGGTAGAGAAACAGCTTCCAGTTCGAGATGATCGTCCGGCCCAAACCGCTCCAGTTCTCGTGGCGGGTCTCGCGCCACACCTCGGATTCCTTGACGCGCGCGCGCACGAACAGCGCCAGCAGCGCGGGAAGCCCTCCGATGAAGAAGAGCGGTCGCCAGCCCCAGTGGGGGAACACGAGGAGATAACACACTGCGGCCAGCAGGTACCCCAGGGCGTAACCCTGCTGCAGCAAACCGGACACGACGCCCCGGTACCGGGCCGGGACCTTCTCCATCACCAGCGACGCGCCCACGCCCCATTCCGCGCCCATGCCGATGCCGAACAGTGCGCGCAGCACGAGGAACGTGGTGTAGTTCGGCGCCAGGCCCGTAAGCACCTCGACCAGGGAGTAGAACACCAGGTCGATCATCAGAGGCAGCTTGCGGCCGTATCGATCCGCCAGCAGTCCGAAGATGAAGGCGCCCACCGGTCGGAAGGCGAGCGTGAGCGTGATCGAAAGCGCGATCGCGGCGTCCGACTTCCCGAATTCCTTGGCGATCGCGGTCAGCGTCATGACCACCAGGAAGAAATCGAACGCATCGAGCGTCCAGCCGAGGAAGCCCGCGACGACGGTGGCGCGCTGATCGCTGGCGGTTGGGGGAGTCGAGGTCATTGGTGTCGCGGTCGAGGGACCTCTAGATTACACCCGTTCCGCACATCCCACGACCCGGAGGATTCACGTGCGTGCAGGCGGTGTTGTCCTGGTATGGATGCTGGTCTCGATCGCCGGTTCACGTCTGCCGGGGCAGACCGGCGGAGCGCGTCCGGCGATCGTGGTGGTGAATCTGCGGTTCGACGACGAGCACGCCAATGTGCGGCAACCGACCGACACGGCGGTCGTCGCGAGCGCGACCAGCAAACTGCTGGCCACGCTCGCGGCGTCGCCGCGGGTGATGCTCGTCGATTCGGCCGCCGTAGCGAGCGCCGTGCGCGCGGCCGAGTCCGATGGCAATCCGTGCGACAACGCCTGCGCCATTGGCGTCGCCCGTGGGCTCGGTGCCCGCTGGGTCGCGAAGGGCACGATCACCAACCTGTCGAATCTGGTTTGGATCCTCACGGCGGAGCTGTTCGACGTGACCACCGGAAAGGCCGTGCTCGCCGACAGCTACGAGATCAAGGGGGACGCCCGGACCATGGCGCCGGCCGGTGCGCACGTGTTCGCGCAGCGCGTAGAGAAGACCATCGGAGGCGCGCGATGACCCGACGCGCCGGCTTGCTGCTCGTCGCGGCCCTGCTCGCCGGACACGAGGTCGCCGCTCAGGCGGACTCGGGGGCCGCGCGCCCGAGCGTGCTGGTGCGCGCGGGGCGGCTCATTGCCGTGCGCACGGGCACGGTGCTCACGAATCAGGCGATTCTGATCGAGGGCGACCGTATCAAGGAGGTCGGACCCGCGGACGCCGTCGCCGGCCATGCCCCGCGCGATGCCCGGGTGATCGACCTGCGCAACGCCACCGTGCTGCCCGGGCTGATCGACTGCCACACGCACATCACGTCGGATCCAGGCGACTACTACAAGCAGCTGTTCCGCATGAGTCCGATCGACGAGGCCGTCCGGGCGCACATCTACGCCAAGCGGACGCTCGACGCGGGGTTCACCACCGTGCGGAACGTCGGGGCCGGCGAGTTCATCGACGTGGCGCTGCGTAACGCCATCAACGAAGGTGCGATTCCGGGACCCCGCATGCTGGTGTCCACGATGCCCCTCTCCGCCACCGGGGGACACGGCGACGTGAACGGCATGTCCCCCTACCTCCGGTTCGATAGCTTCTCGGGGATCGCCAACGGCGTGGACCAGATTCGCGAGAAGATCCGCTTCGAGGTGAAGTACGGCGCGGATCTCATCAAGGTGCTGGCGAGCGCCGGGGTCCTCTCGGAAGAGGAATCGGTCGGGGCGCCGCAATATTCGCAGGAAGAGCTGAACGCGATCGTGGAGGAGGCGGCGATGTGGGGCCGCAAGGTGGCGGCGCACGCCCATGGCGCGGAGGCGATCAAGCGCGCGGTGCGCGCCGGCGTCGCCTCAGTCGAGCATGGCAGCTTGATCGACGACGAAGGCATCCGTCTCATGAAGGAGCATGGCACCTACCTCGTCGCCGACATCTACAACGACGATTACATCATCGCCGAGTACACGCGCCTCGGCTTCCCCCAGAAGATCATCGACAAAGAGCGCCTGGTGGGCCGCCAGCAGCGTGAGAACTTCAAGAAGGCGGTGCAGGCGGGCGTGAAGATCGCCTACGGCACCGATGCCGGCGTGTACCCGCACGGCTGGAACGCGAAACAGTTCGCGCACA
>Ga0209161_10000667_pt1 | contig 27900 bp, 26 predicted proteins | sample GraSoiAngelo_155_FD_186169 | JGI IMG/M metagenome (GOLD analysis project Ga0209161, IMG submission 186169) | Grasslands soil microbial communities from the Angelo Coastal Reserve, California, USA - 14_1009_13_30cm (SPAdes) (version 2) | ecosystem: Environmental > Terrestrial > Soil > Grasslands... | reverse complement strand
GCAGGCCAAGGTGCTGTATTTCACCGGCGCTATCGACGGCCCGCTCACCCGGCCGCTGCTCCGCGTCGGGCTCGACGGCAAGGGACTGACGCGGCTTTCGACCGAGCCGGGGACGCACGCCGTGGAGTTCGATCCGACGTTCACCCGCTACGTCGACACCTACTCCCGGGCCGGTGTCCCCCCGGTCCAAACGCTGCGGCGCGCGAACGGCGCCCTGGTGCGCACCGTCGCGGACGACGCGAAGCTCGCGGCCAAGGTGGCGGCCCTGGGCCTCAACCGGCCGGAGTTCATCACGATCCCCACGGCCGAGGGCGTCCAGTTGAACGCCTGGATCATCAAGCCGAAGGGGTTCGATCCATCCCGCCGCTATCCACTGCTCATGAACGTGTACGGCGGGCCCGGCTCCCAGACGGTGACCGACTCGTGGGGCGGACCCAACTACCTGTGGCACCAGCTGCTCGCGCAGGACGGCTACCTGGTCGCGAGCGTCGACAATCGCGGCACGGGCGGACGCGGCGCGCGCTTCATGAAGATGACCTACCTGCACCTCGGTCGCTACGAGACGGCCGACCAGATCGCCGCGGCGCGCTGGTTTTCCCGGCAGCCGTACGTGGACCCCGATCGCATCGGCATCTGGGGCTGGAGCTACGGAGGCTACATGGCGTCGCGCAGCATGTTTCTTGGGGCGGGGGTGTTCAAGGCCGCGCTCGTGGTGGCGCCCGTAACCGACTGGCGCTTCTACGACACGATCTACACCGAGCGCTACATGCGCACGCCCGCGGAGAACCCGGCGGGCTATGACGAAAGCGCTTCGCTTGCGTACGCGGACAGCTTGAAGGGCAGCCTGCTCCTCGTGCACGGCACCGGCGACGACAACGTCCACTTTCAGAACAGCGTGCAGCTGGTCGAGCGGCTCGAGGGCGCCAACAAGCAGTTCGACATGCGCATCTATCCCAACAAGACACATGCGATCGCCGGCGGCAACACGCGGGAGAACCTGTACGGGTTGTTTACGACGTGGCTCAAAGCGCACCTGTAGTCGACAGCGCGCGACTGGCGCGCACGGGACTCGTCGTCCTCACGTTTATCAACCTCTTCAACTACATCGACCGCTATGTCGTGGCGGCGCTGGGGGAGAGTCTCAGACACTCGCCGCTCCACGTGAGCGACACGCAGTTCGGGTTGCTCACCAGCGGGTTCATCGTCGTCTACATGCTCGCGGCCCCGGTGTTTGGGACCCTGGGCGACACGGGCTCCCGCAGACGGCTGATCGCCGCGGGAGTCTTCATCTGGAGCGTGGCCACGGCGGTGGGCGGTCTTGCGTGGAGCTTCGTGAGCCTGCTGGGCGCGCGGGCGCTGGTAGGAGTGGGGGAGGCGGCGTACGGCACCATTGCACCCAGCCTGCTCGCCGACTATTTCCCCCGGCAATACCGCGGTCGCGTGTTTTCCATCTTCTTCGCTGCGATCCCCGTCGGCACGGCCTTGGGCTACGTCATCGGCGGCGCTCTGGACGTCCAGTTCGGTTGGCGCAGTGCCTTCTTTTTTGTCGGGGCGCCCGGCCTCGCGCTCGCTGCGCTGTCGTTGCGCCTGTACGATCCGCCGCGCGGGATTCAGGATCCGACGGACGCCCTGCGTGCGAGCCATCGGCTCCGCGGGGCGGCCCGAGCCGCGTACGCGACGCTCGCCCGTAGCCGGCTCTACGTGCTCACCGTGCTCGGGTACGCGGCCTACACGTTCGCACTCGGAGGGATGGCGGTATTCCTGCCCAAGTTCCTGATGCGCGTGCGCGGCCTCACCGAGGGAATGACCACGATCGGCTCCGGCCTGGTGCTCGTGGCGACCGGGCTCCTGGGAACGACGGTGGGCGGCTGGGCCGCCGACCGGCTGCTGGTGCGAACGCGGCAAGCCGATCTGTGGGTCTCCGGTGTCGCCACGCTGCTCGCCGCGCCGGTCGCGCTGGTGGCGTTGGTCGCGCCGAGCCCACCGGTGTATTGGACCACGCTGGTGCTCGCGGAATTGCTGCTGTTCTCTTCCACGGGGCCGATCAATTCCGCCATCGTGAACCTGGTCGCGCCCGAGATGCGCGCGACCGCTGTCGCGGTGAGCATCCTCGCCATTCATGTGCTTGGCGACGTGCCGTCCCCAACCATTCTGGGCGCGATCTCGGACGCGAGTACGCTCGCCCGTGCCGTACTGATCATCCCGGCGGCGATTCTGCTCGGTGGGGTGATCTGGACGTACGGGGCCTGGCGGGGAGAGAGGATGGCGGGCGTCGAGCCGTCGCCGTGAGGGCGCTGTTCCGGGCGCTGTTTCGCCTGATTCTGCGGATCTTCTTCCGGCGCATCGAGGTCTCGGGACTGGAGCACGTTCCTCGCGACGGCCCCGTCATTTTCGTGCTGAACCATCCGAGCGGGCTCATCGATCCGGCCTTTCTGTTGTGCTTTGCGCTGCGGCGGGTGTCATTCCTCGCCAAGGCGCCGCTGTTCCGGATGCCCGTCGTGGGGTACTTCTGTCGGGCCTTCGAGGCCATCCCGGTACACCGGCGCCAGGACGCGGGGGCGGACCCGGCGCAGAATCGCGAAACGTTCGAGGCGGCCCGGGCGGTACTCGCCGGAGGAGGGGCGATCGCGCTGTTTCCCGAGGGCGCCTCGCACAGCGACCCGAAGCTCAGACCCCTCAAGACGGGCGCGGCCCGCATCGCCCTCGGCGCCGCCATCGGCCTCGTGGGGCGGACGCCGATTCGGATCGTGCCGGCCGGCCTGTATTACCGCGAGAAGCGCACTTTCCGCAGCGCCGCGCTGCTCCACTTCGGCGAACCGTTCGACGTCGCGCCGGTGGCCCTCGCGCCGGGCGAAGAGCCGCCGGTCGCAGCCGTGCGCGAACTCACGGGACGAATCGAGCGGGCGCTCGGCGCCGTCACGCTGCAGGCGGAGGAGGCGGAGGCGCACGCGCTGGTCGAGCGGGCGAGGCGGATCATGCTGGCGCAGGACGAACCTCCCCCTGCGCCGCCGTCTCTCGCCGACGAGTTCGCCCTGCGGCGCCGGTTGCTGCAAGGGTACCACGTGCTGCGCGCGCAGTGGCCGGCTCGCTTCGCCGCGCTCGCCAGACGGATCGACCGCTACGAGGCCGCCCTGGCCGCCGCGGGGCTGGATCCGCGACAGCTCGCACCGCGGAGCTTCACGCTCACTCGGGTGGCGCGCTACGTCGCGACGGCCGGCGTAGTCCTGCTGCTGCTCTTACCGGCCACGCTGGTGGGGATGGTCGTGAATTATCCCGCGTACCGCGCGGTAGGCTTCGTCGCCACGGGGATCGCGAAGGGAGCCGAAGACTCGCTGGCGAGCATCAAAGTGCTCGCGGCGATGTTGCTGTTTCCGCTGAGCTGGGCCGGCGCCGCGGCCGTGGTGACCGTGTGGCGCGGCCTGGACGACGGTTTGCTGGCGCTCGGGGTGGCGCCGCTCCTCGCCGCCGCGGCCCTCGCCTTTGTCGAGCGGCTCGACCGCATTGTCGGGGGCGCGCGGGCTCTGGGGTTGTTCGCGTTTCGACGCCGGGCGTTCCTGCGGCTCCTGGCCGAGCGCAAGGGAATTCAGCAGGAGATCCTCGCGCTCGGCCGGGAAATCGGCCTTACCGCCACGTCTTGACCTGCTCTTCGAAGCTGCGCGCCAGTCCGCCGAGATCCACCCGGCTGCTGCGCGCCAATGCTTGCCCGAGGTTGTTCTGGAACGCGGGCACGGTGGAGTCGATCTCGACCGCGCGCGCCAGCGGCCCCAGCGCCTCATCGTACTTCCCCTGGCCGATGTACAGCTTCGCCAGGTTGTTCATCGACCACACGTCGCGCTCGTCGAGCACGATCGCCCGCTTGTAGGCGGCGATCGCGCCTGCCGAGTCGCCCAGCTCGCGTTTCACGCGACCCAACAGGCGGACCGTCTCGCCCGACGTGGAGTCGATGGCGAGCGCCGTCTCGACGTGGGGTAGGGCACCCTGCGCCCGTCCCTGCTCGATCAGCACGCGGCTCAGGTTGATGTGGCTCTTCACATGGGTCGAGTCTTTTTCGAGCGCGAGCGTGAACGCGTTCACGGCCGCATCGCGATCGCCGGCCTTCCAGGCCGAGAGCCCCAGCATGTAGTAGCCCCACACGTTGTCCGGCTTGTCGCTCGTGTAGGCGGTGAACAGCCGCTCGGCGTCGCCGTAGCGCTTCTCCGTGAACGCCGTTTGGCCGTCGGTGAACGAGACCGGTCCCGTGACCGGCGACGCCGTCGGGTTCGCCACGGTCGATGTCTCGGACCGGGTGGTGGACACTTCGGCGGCGCTCGCTTCGGACGACTGCGACTTCTGGTGACCGCACGCCGCGACGATGCTGCCTGCGACGAGGGTGAGGAACAGCTTCCGCATAACGACCTCCTGGTTAGGGTGAACGCACACCCCTAAGGCAGGAGAGAGGCCACCGGTGTGTCGTCGGCAATGAGTCGTGAGATCAATGACTTGCAGAGGCGGGCGATCCGTCGCGTGTTGGGGCGGACACGAGATTCGGGCCCAACGTGTGTGCACCCGGACACCTTCAGGCGGCGCGCTGCAGGGGCGCAGCATGCTGCGCCCCTACGTCTCGCGGCTGACCCCGTGTCTCCGCATAATCTTCAGGAGACTGGCGTGATCGGCGAGCCCGAGCGCCCGCGCGGTGCGTGTGATGTGCCAGTCGTTCCGCTCCAGCGCGGCGACGATGATCTGTCGCTCGGCCTCCGCCTTGAGGTCCTGGAAGCTGGTGGGCGCCGGGCCCGGCGGCTCCTCATCGGGCGTCGCGGCGCCGCGGATCTCGGCCGGCACGTGGTCGGGCCGGATCATGTCGCCGTCGGCGGCGATGATCATGCGCTCGACTGTATTTCGCAGCTCGCGCACGTTGTTGCGGCGCCAGTCGTACGCCATGAGACACTCGAGCGCGGCTGGATCGAGTCGTTTGGGGCGCATCCCGAAACGCGCGCAGGTGAAGCCGAGCAGATGGTCGACCAGGGCGGGGATGTCGGAGCGGCGCTCGCGCAGTGGTGGGACGGTGACCGTGTGCACGTTGAGCCGATAGTATAGATCCTGGCGGAACCGCCCGGCGGCGATCTCGGCGTTGAGATCGCGGTTGGTGGCGGCCACCACGCGGGCGTCCACGGCGGCGGTACGGTTGCCGCCGAGCCGGGTGACCTGGCGCTGCTCGATGACCCGGAGCAGCTTGGCTTGCGCCGCGAGCGGCAGCTCGCCGATCTCATCGAGGAACAGCGTTCCACCGGATGCGGCTTCGAACGCTCCCTTGCGGAGCGCGTTGGCCCCCGTGAACGCACCGCGCTCGTGCCCGAACAGCTCGTCCTCGACCAGGTTTTCGGGGAGGGCGCCGGCGTTGAGGGCCACGAATGGCCCGGCGGGGTGGGCGCCGAGCCGGTGCAGCTCGCGGGCGACGAGCTCCTTCCCGGACCCACTCTCGCCCGCGATCAGCACGGGGCTCGGGATCCTGGCCACGCGGGCGATGGTATCCGCGAGCTGTCGCATCGGCGCGCTCCCGCCCACGAGAGTCGTTTCGCTGCCGAGCCGCCGCTCGAGCGCCGTGACCTGGCCGGTGAGCCGCGCCCGCTCCAGCGCGTTCTCGACCTCCCGCACGACGCGCTCCATCGGCTCGGCCTTGTCGATGAAGCCCTGCGCGCCGAGCTTGATCGCCTGGACGCAGCGATCGTAGTTCCCCGTGCCGGTGTAGACGATCACCGGCGGGGGGGCCTCGCGGCGCGCCATGCCCCGCAGCACCTCGAAGCCGTCCATGCCTGGCATCTCGAGGTCGAGCAGCACGCAGTCGACCGCCTCGCGCTCGAGCAGGTCGAGCGCCTCCCGACCGCTCGCGGCGATGAGGGTCTCGTAGCCGCCGACGCGTTTCAGGTCGTAGGCGTACTGGTCTGCCATGGCGGCCACGTCGTCGACGACGAGCACCACGGTCATGCTCAGGCTCCCGGCAGCTCGACGATGAAACGGCTGCCTGCGCCCGGCTGCGTCTCCACCCGCAGCGCGCCGTTGGCGTCGAGCACCAGCCGGCGCACGATCGACAGACCGAGCCCCGTGCCGCCGGGCTTGCTGGAATAAAAGTCGTCGAAGGCTCGATCGAGCTCGGGCCTGGTCATCCCCTTGCCCGTGTCGGCGACGGTGATGCGAACGCTGGGCCGGCCGTTCGCGGGCGTCCCCGCCGCGGCCGAGATCGTCACAGTACCGGGGCGCCCATCGAGACTGTCCACCGCGTTGCCGACGAGGTTCTCGAGGATACGCCGCAACACGAGCTGATCGGTACAGGCGAGCGGGAGGTCTTCGGCCAGCTCCACCCGCAGCTCGGGCGTCCCGGCGGCCCCCAACCGGCCGATGGTTTCGCGGATCACGTGGCGCACGTCGCACGGCTCGTGCGCCGGTGCGGGATAGAGGCGGGCGTAGTTGCCCGCGAGGTTTTCGAGATACGCGATCCCGGCCTCGATGGTCCCCTGGCGCTCGCGAAACACGGCGCTGAGTCGCTCGGGCTCGGTCGCGGCGGTCTCCGTGAAGTGCCGGAACACGTTGCGGATGGGCGTGAGGCCGTTCTTGATGTCGTGGTTCACCTGGCGGGCGAGGTCGCCCATGGCGATGCGGCGCTCCGCCTCGCGCAGCTTCGTGGCTCTGGCGCGGAGCCGCTCGGTCATCGAGCCGAGCAGCCGTGTGAGCGCGCCGATCTCGTCGGCGCGCTCGCTGTCGAAGCTGACGTCCAGCCGGTCCATATCGATCTGCGCGGTCTTGTGGGCCAGCGCCGTGAGCGGCTGGCTGATACGCAGCGACAACCAGCCCGCGAGGAGCAGTGCGATCGCGCCGGCCAGGAGCACCGCGGCGACAAACGCCACGTCTACCCCGCGGCGCAGCGCGGCGAGGGAGCCGAGCGAATGGCTGACGACGATGTGTGCCGGACGCAGCACGCTCCCCGAATCACTCTCTCGTACGAACGGCAGCGAGAAGTCGCTCAGCACCGCTGCGGTGGACACGGCAGCGGGAACGCTGTCGGTGGGCAGGAGGACCGCGACGGCGAGCTCGGAGTCCGGCGTCAGCTCCGCCAGGTACGCCGAGTCGAGCGCGATGCCGCCGACCAGCGTGAACCGCCTGCCGCCCAGCCGCAACGAGTCGAGGCGCGCGATGGCGAGCATGGGCGCTTCCGGCGTGCGCGCCTGGATGAGGGCGATACCGCCCTGGGCGGCGGCGAGCGCGCGCGGCAGCGCCGGCTCGAGCCGGTCGTATTCATTGCGGAAGTGCCCCGAGCTCACGATCCGGCCCTGATCGTCCTGGATCTGGAGCATCGACAGGCCGGCGAAGCGCATCGCTCCGCCGGCGTAGTCGAGCAGATACGTGCGGTCGCCGCCCTGCAGCACGGCGCCGCGGAGCCGGTTGTCCGCCACGATCGCCTCGGTCAGGGCGTCGAGCCGCCGCGCGATCGCGGCGCCGTCCCGGGTCAGGCGGGCGCGGATTACCGCCGCAAGCGCCTCGACGCGCCGCTGGTACTCGTCGGTCAGGCGGCTCGCCATCTCGGTACGCACGCGTATCCCGAACAGGGCGAGCGGCACCAGCACGACCACGGCGAACCCGACGAGGATGCGGGTCCGGAAGGTCATCGCGGGGTGATGTGCGGCGTGCCGTCCCAGTCGAGCTGCAGGGGAGGCAGGCCCCGCCGCACGAGGCCGTGCGGGCGGACGTCCAGCAATGGCTCGACGGTGGCGGTCCAGCTCCAGGGCGGCAGCTCCAGCGCCGCCCGGCAGACGTCGAACACGCGGCGGCGCAGGGGCAGGACGTACGCGGCGTCGCCGCCCGCCCGCAGCGCGGCTGCGAATGCGGCGGGCGCGAGTCCCGTCGCCGCGGAGCGTTTTCCCAGCGCTCCGAGGCCGACGAGCCGCGCGGCCAGATCGGCCGCGTTGCGATCCGACTGATCGTACACGACGCGCTGCCGCCGGGGGCTGGACGGGGCCGTGTCGCGGGTCGTCGGGAACCCGCACGCCCGCAGCTGCGCGAGCCAGAACTGGTCGCCCGTCCATTCGGCGGGCCGGGCGTCGAGGTGCACCGCGTCGCGCAGGCTCTCGCGCTGGATGTCGGCGAGGCCATCGGGGTGCCCGGGCGCGAGCAGCACGTAGGTGCGGTTCCAGTCGAGCGCCACGTCCACGTATCCGGGCCGGGTCGCGGCGTACTCGAGCACCACGGGGTCGCCGGTGATCACGAGGTCCGACCCCTCGTCGAGCGCGTCGCGCGAGCGGCCGGCTGGGACGGTGGAGACCCGCAGGGCGGGCAGGGCGCCGCGCCGCACCGGCACTACCGAGAGGACGCCGGCCGCGTCGGTTTCGCTCACCCAGTGGCCACCCGTGCCGATCGGCCAATCGCCTCCGGGCGCCCGTTTCGTCACCGCGAGCGCCGGGTCGGCGAGGGGCTCGACCGGCGCCACCGGCGGCCGCACGGCGATCGTGCGGTCGCCCAGGATGGTGGCCGATTGCGCGAACGTCGAATCGCGCGCGCGCCAGGCGGCGACGACGTCACGCGCCGTGACCGGCGCCCCGTCCCAGAAGCGCGCGTCGTCCCGCAGCGTGAACGTCCAGCGGTCTCCCGACGCCTCCCACGACTGGGCGAGCCCGGGAAGCACGCGCCCGGCGCAGTCGACGCGAATCAGCGTCTCGTACAGCTGCGCGAACACGAATCGCTCCGCGTCGTTCCGCGGCTGCGGGGCGTGCGTGGGGTCGATGGGCTCGGCGAGCGCGACTGCGACCGTGTCGCGCTTCGCCGCGGGACCGGGCGCGATGCGACAGATGGTATCCGACGGGGCCGCGCCCGGCGCCGGCAATGCCGGTGCGGGCGCGGCGCCGGGCGTCGGGGGGCCGGCACGGCAGGCCGCCGCGAGCAGCGCCGCGAGTAGAGTAGGGCGGTAGATAGAGATCATCGGCGGGCTCTGGTTCCGGGGATCGTTCCGAACGATACCCACCCCCGGTAGCCCGAGCCAAGGCGCCGCTACGAAGGCCGTTTCCGATCCATCAGGGCGAGCACGTTTCCCTCGCTGTCGCGGAAGTCCGCGAGCCAGAGCTCGTAGTCCGGCGCGCGGTGCACCAGATGGGGCTCCGTGATGAACTCTACGGCCCGACCGCGCAGCGTCGTGTGGGCGAGGGCGATGTCGGGGACGAGGTAGTAGACGAGCGACGCCGCGTGGTCGAGCTCGCCGGTCTCGGCGATGCCCAGCATGACCATCGTCGCGCCGCACTGGAAGAAGGCCATGCGGGGGACCTGAAAGAGGAATGGCATGCCGAGCGTGTCACGATAGAAGCGGACGGCGCGGTCGAGGTCCTTCGCGCGGACGAAGATTTGGCCGATCGAGGAGAGGCCGAATGGTTGGGTGGCGGTCGCCATGTTGCGCCCCCGAGGCTCAATGAAGGCCGGCAGATCGATAGATGTCAGACCTCAGTGTAGTTGCCAGACGCCAAGCCGCAAGCGGTTCACAGCCCCAAGCCGCAAGGATATGATCCGAATGCACGATCGCTGGCTGTGCTGTCGAAGGCCGCGATCGCGCGCCTACCCGAGTCCGAAAGAGACGGCTTGGCGGACCAGTGGAAGCGGGCATCATACAGCGTCGTCTTGAACATCGCCGAGGGCGCCAGTCGTCGTGGTACGAGGGAGTTCCGAAGGTTTCTCGACATTGCGAGGGCTTCCTTACACGAAATCGAAGCCATGCTCGACTTGGCGCTTGCCCTCGGCTATTTCCAACCTGAGGAGTTGACGCAGGTCCTGGCTACGCGCGAGGAGTGTGCCAAGACAGTCTATGGTCTACTCCGGAAGCTCGCGGACGGTCCGAAGGCGCCTGGCCGCTGACATCTGCCAACCGCTTGCGGCTTGGCGTCTGGAAACTCTACTGTGAGCGGATAGCTGGCTCCTGTTGGGTCAAGCAATGAATCGTCCCAAGTCCCCACACGAGGTCCCCCGCGTGTATCCCCACTACCGGCCGATCCTTGATCAGCTCCGCCAGAATCCCCAGCGCCACCCGATCATTCGGATCATTGAACGTCGGGACCAGCACCGCTGCATTCGCGATGTAGAAATTGGCATAGCTCGCCGGCAGCCGCTGGCCCGCGAAATAGAGCGGGGCCGGCATCGGCAGATCGACGACGGCGATGTGGGAGCCGTCCTCGAGGCGCATGCCCTCGAGCCGCTCGCGGTTCTCCGCCAGGGGCCGATAGTTCGCGTCCCGCGGGTCGGGTTCGCGGCACAGCACGACCGTCCCGGGGTTCACGAAGCGGCATACGTCGTCCACGTGGCCGTGCGTGTCGTCCCCCGCGATCCCCCTGCCGAGCCACAGTACGTTCGTAGCACCGAGGTAATCCCGCAACACGGCCTCGAGCTCGGAGCGCGACAGGCCCGGGTTGCGGACCTGTACCGCCGGATCGAGCAGACACTCCTCGGTCGTGAGGAGCGAGCCGCGGCCGTTCACGTCGATGCTCCCGCCCTCGAGCACCACGCCGCCGCTCCCGGCGCGCGCGGGGAACAGCGGCAGATCGAGCCGCGCGGCCACGCGTTCCGGGATGCGATCGTCCTTCCTCCAGTCGGGATACTTGGCCCACGCGTTGAAACGAAAGCGCGCGATCCCCAGCTGGGCTGACCGGCCGGACCGGCGTACGAACAGCGGCCCGAAGTCGCGGGTCCAGCCGCGGTTGGTGGGAAAGCGGAAGAATTCGGCCCGGTCGGGGCTCACCCCCGCGCTCGTGAGCGCGCGCCGCGCCGCTCGCTCGTGAACAGGCGAGTTGACGAGAATCCGCACCACCTCTCCGGGTGTGAGCTTGCGGACGATCTCCGCGTAGGCCCACGGGATCGGGCCGAATCTCCCCGGCCAGTCGCTCTTGTTGTGGGGCCAGCCGATCCACGTGGCGTGATGCCGTTCCCACTCGGCGGGCATGCTGAGCCCGAGCGAGGCAGGCGTTTTCACGGAGCGCTATGCGTCGCCGAGATAGCGACTGACCATGCCGCCGTACGCGTCGATGCGGCGGTCGCGCAGGAACGGCCAGCCGCGCCGTACCTCCTCGATGCGGGCCAGGTCGATCACTCCCAGCACGATCGCCTCACGGTCCTGCGGGGCTTCCGCGACGACTGTGCCGAAGGGATCAGCGAGGAACGACGATCCCCAGAACTCCAGTCCATCGCCCGTCGGCGACCGCTCGTGTCCTACGCGATTCACGGCCGCCACATAGCAGCCATTGGCGATGGCATGGCTGCGCTGGATCGTGCGCCAGGCATCGAGCTGCTCGGCGCCGTGCGTGGCCTTCTCGGCCGGGTGCCAGCCGATCGCTGTGGGATAGAACAGGACGGCGGCGCCCTGCAGAGCGGTGAGACGCGCGCCTTCGGGATACCATTGATCCCAGCAGACCAGCGTGCCGATGCGTCCCACGCGGGTGTCGAACGCGCGAAACCCCAGATCGCCGGGCGTGAAGTAGAACTTCTCGTAGTACGCCGGGTCGTCGGGGATGTGCATCTTGCGGTAGACCCCCACGACCCGGCCGTCCGCGTCGATCACCGCGGCGCTGTTGTGGTACAGCCCCGGCGCGCGCCGCTCGAAGACGGGCGCGATCACCACGATGCCGGCTTGTCGCGCCGCCCGCCCCAGCGCCTCCGTGCTCGGCCCCGGCACCGGCTCTGCGAGATCGAACAGGGCCGCGTCTTCCCGCTGTGCGAAGTACTGCGAGCGGAACAGCTCCGGCAGGCATACCAGGCGCGCCCCTGCTCGCGCGGCCTCCGCCACCTTCGTGATCGCCTGCTCGAGGTTCGTGGCGGGATCGGCGGACATCGCCATTTGCACCAGCCCGATGGTGTATTTCGTGGGCGGCGAGGTGTCGCTCATGGGGGAGAACAGTACATCAGGGATTGACGACCTCGAAAGGCGTCTCCACCTGGTAGTCCGCAACCCCGCACAGCGTCACGTGTGCGACGTAGCGCCCGGCGACCGGAGCGGCGTCGGGGGGGATCGCGATGAAGCGGCGAAACAGGCCGCCCAACCGGATCACGATGCGTTCGCGATTGGCCGTGGGGGCGGGCAGGGACGTATGCCAGCCACCCTCGTCGCCCTGGCCCTCCCGCCGCACCCGGACGCACACGACGTCGTTGGTCGGAAGCATGAAGTCGAGCGCTGTCTGGCCGTGATTGTAAACCGTGTACATCAGCAAGGGCTGCACGCCCGTCGGCTGGCCATCGCCGGCACGCCATGCGAACCGGTTGGGGATGGCGGCGAGGGTCACGACCGCCAATTGCGAGAAGGAAAGCTGGACCGTGGTTCGTTGTGTGCCGGGGGGCTCCAGCGCCCGTAGATGCTCGATCGCGATGCCCGCCCCTTCGGGTGCGGCGGGGGAGAGCGTCACCCGACCGACGGCCTCCACGAAGCGGCCGTCCATTCTTGGCCAGCGTGCGGCGTCCGGAGCGGCCAGCAGGCCAATGCGCCGACCGGCGGCAAGCACGGGCTGCGGCAGCAGCAGGCTCCACCGGCCGGAGTCACCGGTTTGGAGGAAGCCGTACACCGTGACCACGGTGTCCTGGGGCGTCTGCGCGCGGCATGGGCTCACGGCGGCTGTGAGCAACACGAATGCGATCGAGCCGCGCCGCATCAGCGGCGCTGGGTCTGCCAGTGGCGAGGGTCGAATAGCGCGTCGGGGAGCGGGGTCCCCGTGTGGATCTCCGCATACTGCTCGAGCCAGCGCTGCCGGCCGTCCACGAGGAACGCCACCTCGGCCGAGACCCAGGCGGAGCCGACGGGCCGGTAATCGTTGAAGCGAATGTCGCTCGTGCGCGCCGTGTCGCGCTGCCCCGGCTCGAGCAGTCGCACGAACAGGAGCCGCTCCTTGTCCACCCAGAATTGCCGGGTCCGCAGGTCCCCGGCCCGCGCGCCGACGACGTACGCGGGCCGGCCGTCCCACGTGTCTTGGTGCACCGTCGCGAGGTCGAACCCCAGCTGCTCGAGCCGGCGCGCGGTGCGCTCGGAGGGGTCGAAATAGACGTCGAAGCCCAGCACCATGAGCGGGTGCACGAACGCCGTCGCGCTGGTCACTTGACCGCCGCGGAACACGAACTGCGAGTCGCGCACGTACAACGCGCCGGCGCCCGAATCGAGCGGCTCGAATTCGATGCGCAGCCGCCCCGGCAGCGCGGCGTACTCGCGCCAGGTGGAGTGCGCGGTGCTGTCGTCGGGTCGTGTGGCGGTGTTGTGCTGGACGAAGGTCAGCGTGGCGTACCACTTTCCCACGTACCGGTCGTGCATCGCCGCGAGGATGGCGTGGCCGTCGGGCGGCGTGCGGGAGAGAAAGACCCAGAGGGGCCAGCAGACGAGGGCCGTCGGCAGCGCCATACGTTATTTCTCCAGTCGGTAGCCGGCCTTGCGGACGGTGAGAATGTGCCGTGGAGCGGCCGGGTCCGCCTCGAGCTTGCGGCGCAGCTCGGCGACGTGCGTGTCCACGGTGCGACTCAGCACCGCCGCGCTGTAGCCCCACACCTCGGTGAGCAGCTCCATGCGCGTCGCCACGGCCCCACGCCGCTGCAGCAGCGCCAGCAGCAGGTCGAACTCCTTTGGCGTGAGCCCGACCGGGCGGCCGTGGCGCAGCACCGTGCGCGAGGCGGGGATGACCTCGATCTCGCCGAACTGCTCCGGCGGCGCGGCGCCGCCACCGCTGGGCGCCGTGCGACGCAGGAGCGCCTCCACCCGCGCCAGCAGCTCGAGCACCCCGAACGGCTTGGTGACGTAGTCATCGGCGCCGAGCCGCAGCCCGCGCACCTTGTCCGCCTCCTCGCCCCGGGCGGTGAGGATGAGGACCGGCATGCGGCGCCCCTCGTCGCGCAGCGCCCGCAGCACGCGGTAGCCGTCCAGGCCGGGCAGCATCAGGTCGAGAATGATCAGATCGGGGCCGCCGGTTCGCGCCCGCGTCAGCCCTTCGCTGCCGTCCTCGACGACCTCGACCTCGTAGCCCTCGATCTCGAGGTTGTTGCGCAGGCCGTACGCGAGATCGGGATTGTCTTCGACGACGAGTATGCGTGTCATGCCGTGGCCCCGTAGTCCGCTCGCATCCGTGCTCCCTCGGGGGCCGCCGCCGGCTGAGCGGCGAGCGGCAGCTCCAGCACGAAGCGTGCCCCGTTGCCCCCGCGTCCCTCCTCCGCCCAGGCACGGCCGCCGTGCAGTGCCACCAGCTCCCGCACCACGGACAAGCCGATGCCCGTCCCCGCCACGGCGGAGCCGCGGTCGCGCTCCAGCCGCCAGAAGCGGTCCCAGATGCGTTCGCGGTCGGCGGCGGGAACACCGGGCCCTTGATCCTCCACGCGGATCCGCGCCTTGCCGTCGTCCGAATCCAGGCCGACGGTGATCGTCTGGTCGGCCGGCCCGTACTTGACGGCGTTGTCCAGCAGGTTGACGAGCATCTGCCGTAGCGCTTCGGCATCGACCGGGGCGACCAGTCCATCGCGCAGCTCGGTGCGGAACGTGACGCCACGCGCCGCCGCGAGCGGGGCGAAGGCCTCGACGGCTTCCCGCACCAACGGCGCGAGCGGCGCCGGGGCCGGCGACAGCCGTGTGGCCAGACGTTCGGAGCGGGAAAAATGCAGCAGGTTCTCCACCAGATGCGTGAGGCGGCGCGCCTCCTGATCGACGATCTCGAGCGAGCGGACACGCTCGCCCTCCGAGCGCACCCGGCCGAGCAGCAGCGTCTCCGAGAACATGCGGATCTGCGCGAGCGGCGTGCGCAGCTCGTGCGACACGCCCGACACGAAGTCGGCGCGCAGCCGCGACAGCTCGTACTCGCGGTGCAGCTGGAGCAGCGCGGCGACCACCAGTACCGCGGTGAGGGCGAGCAGCGAAAGCAGCATCGGCACGTTGGACCGTGGCATGCCGCCGATCGCGAGCTTCGGGGCTACATCGGGTCGGAGCGCCACCTGAACCCGAATGCCTCCCATCATCGGGTGCTCGAAGGAGTCCCGTGCGGCGAATGTGGGTGCGTACTGCACCGGCGTGCGATACAGCTCCACGCCGTCCGCCGCGTTCACGATGGCTGAGCTGAACGAGTCCTCGGTGACGCCGCCGGTCAACGCCTTGGGCAACATCGGATACTGATCGCTCTCGGCCTTGTACAGCGGCTCGAGGGCGTGGGGGTCCTGCTCGAGTCCGACCACGGTCCGCGGCGTCCCTGCCTTGTCGTTGACCACGGTGTAGACGACGGCACGTGGCGCGGCGTCCACCGTTCGCAGGATCGCACCTACCTTCTCCTTGGGGTCGTACACCGTCCGGCTGTGCACCGGGAGGGTGTCGCGCAGCCACTTCCGCACCAGCGGCGAGGGAGCCGCTCCGCCCGTCTCGAGGCGCCCGCTGCGCAGATCGTAGCGAAAGGTGTAGGTGGAGAACTTGCGGAAGTCCGGTGCGTGCGGCTGCGTCGTCGCGGGGAGGCGGCTGGGCGGAGGGAGCGGCACGTTCGGATCGCCGGCTTTGACGCGCATCAGCGCATCCATGGCCGGCGAGAAGGCGTCGTAATAGAAGCTCATCTCCGTCCGATTGGCGAACCGTGCGGCGGCGAGCCGCGCGTAGTCATGCAACACGCGTTCGGCCGTGGCCTTGTGCCCCAGGAAATTGCGATACGCCTGCAACGCGATCGCGCCCGCCAACGCGAGCGTCAGCAGCAGCAGCGCGGCGATGAACAGGCCGCGAGGACGAGGCGAACGGGACCCGGCACTCATGGAACGGTCGAGAAATGCACCCGATTTCGGGGAGTTTCAAGGTAACCCCGGCGCCTCACGTCGCGCCCGCGCTTTGACTGTTCTCTGACACCCCTCCCACGCCGTCTCCACCTGCGGGGACGCAACAGTTCGTACCTTGTCACCGCACTACAGGTCGCGGCCGAAGTGTCGACGGCCCACTTCGCCCGGCCGGTCAGCCCGGGGGCAATTCCCGCCCCGGGTTTGGCTTTTTAGGCCGCGCTCCCCCCCCCGCTATCTTGCATGAGATGGCCTTCTCGCTCACCAGCCCGCCACGTACACGTGCGACGGGGCCGACGTCTCACCGCCGCTCGTCTGGAGCGGCGCGCCCCCGGGGACCGTGAGCTTTGCGCTCATCGCCGACGACCCGGACGCGCCCGCCGGGACGTGGGTCCACTGGGTGCTGTACAACCTGCCCGCCACGGTCGCCGAGCTGCCCGAAAACGTGGCCCAGGTCGAGACGCTGGACCTGGGCGGCGCGCGCCAGGGGCGCAACGACTTCCATCGCCCCGGCTACGGCGGCCCGTGCCCGCCACACGGTCCCGCGCACCGCTATTTCTTCAAGCTGTACGCGCTCGACGTCACCTTGCAGCTGCGCTCCGCCGCCCAGAAGAAGGACCTCGAGGCGGCGATGCAGGGGCATACGCTCGCGATGGCGCAGCTCGTGGGGACGTACGCGAGACGGAAGCGATGAGCCCGCTGGTCGCTGCTGCCCTCGCTTGGCTCGCCCTCGCGCCGTCGTTTCACGTCGTCGTGTTACCCGCGGCCATGCGCGGTGTCATGAGCGACCTCTGGGTCGAGAACAACCGCCACTGGGACGAGCTCGCCGGCCAGAACACCCTGACGCAGCTGCTCGGCACGGGCAAGCCCACCCAGCGCGAGTATCTCGCCTGTCTCGTAGGGGAGGTGGCGGAGGACACATTGTTCGTGCGCCGGCTGCAGCCGGCGAGCGACCTAAGACAGCTACAGTTCGCGGTGGCCGGGAAGTGCGACGGCGTCGCGGGCCTCGTCGGCACGTTTCACACCCATCCGTATCGTGCCGACTCCGCCGGGCGCGCGCTCAAGGAGCGGGGCCTGTCGACCATGGACCTCGAGACCTTCGCCAGGTCCTCCGACCTGGTGGTCGTCGTGATGTGGGACCGCGACTCGCTCGACGTCGCGACGAAAGCCGAGGACGGCAGCGTGCGCCACCCGGCGCCCGTCGAGGTGCGCTAGCGCGCGGGCCGTACGTCCGCGTCGAACACGCCCGTCAGAATCCGGCCGTTACGCTTGACTTGAACCCAGATGCGGTAGCGGCCGGGTTGAGGGAAGGCGTAGGGGAACGCGACCGCACTGGCGCGCACCTCGCCCCTCTCCCTTCCGCCCATTTGCATCCTCGTCAGCCGCGCTCCCAGAGCTCCTCGGATCGTGTCCCCCGGCTGCCGCTGCTGGAATGTTTCCAGTGCGGCGAGCGAGACGGACCCCGCCGGGTGCAGGTGCACGAACACCGCGCCGTCGTCGCGCGTCAGCATCGCGTGACCCGCCATCCCCATGTACGGCTCGAGGGTCGCCGGGCGTCCGCCGGGATCGGTCACCACGAAGCGCAGCGGCGCCTCCTGATCCACCACGATCGGCGCGGCGCTTCGGTCCCATATCATGGTCGAGCCATCCGCCAGCGGGGCCACGTTCCCCGCTTCCCGCTTCCCGTTTCCCGGTGTCCACGCGTCGTCGGGGTCGGATGGCCGCCACGTGCCCCCCGGCGTGCCGATATCGACCGTCGCAACCAGCGTCTCCGCGAACCCGCTCTCGTGCACGATGTCGGCGTACACGCGGTACGCTCCGGTCGCGAGCGGCGGCAGGGCGGCCTCGAACGTGGTCGAATCGAGCGGCAGGGGATGGAGATGCGCGAACGCGCTCACACTCGAGTCGCGCACCAGGAACAGATGCATCAGGTGTCCGTGGTCGGGCACGAGCGGCGTCCACTGGCGCCGGGGATTGGTCCACGTCGTATCGTCGATGGCGAACCGCAACACGCGTCCGCCGCCGGCGACGCGTACCGTGGCGGTCGCATGGAGCGCCTGGTACAACCCGGAGCGATACTGGGCGTCCACCGCGTTCCACCACGCCCGGCCGCCCAGCAACGCCCCCGCGAGGACCGCGACGCTCACGACCATCGCGATGCGCGCGCGTCGGGTGCGCCGCGGGTCGCGGGCCGCACCGGGCTCGAGCCCGCTCTCCCGCACGGCTGCCCCGACGAGCGTGACCGCTCCCACGCAGAGAAAGACCCCGAACGCGAGCAGTCCCGCACCGAGCGACCATTGCAGCGCCAGGCGACGCGTGGCCACGGCCATCACCGGCACCTGCGCCGTGCCGACGCCGGCATCGCCCTCGACGGTCACCTGCACGCTGTATGAGCCGCCCGACATGAGCCACAGGGCCGCGTCATACAGAGTCGAGTCGCCGGGCACGCGGGCCGCGATATCGGGCGGCGGGGGTGCCGCGGTCCGCGGATCCCAATAGACCGGAAGCACGAGCACCCGCCGAACCCGGGTGGCGCCAAGCAGGCGGACGGTGATTTGGGCGAGCCCCGGCACGACGCCGGGGCTGCGGACGATGACGCGGACGGGATAGGGGCCGGCGGCGCCCTCGAAGAACGTGTCGGGACTGCCCACGTGCGCCGAAGCGACGAGCGCGATCGCCACGACGCCGAGCACGCGTGATGTCACCGCCGTAACCGGGCCATCCAGTTGCCCCACCACAGCCCCAGGCGGGAGGAGACCATGGCGACGAGCGCGGCGAGGAGCAGCGAGCGGGGCGTGACCGGGTTCACGTCGCTGCGCCAGAAGCGATACCGCCACGGGCCCACCCGGCTCGAATAGTCCCACTGGTCCACGCCGAAGAAAAAGTTGCGGGCGTGTGGCGAGAGCAGGAACTCCGCAAAGAACCATTGCGTGACGAAGAACACCGCGAGGAACGCCATGCCCAAGAGCGGCGCCAGTCGCCAGTCCCGCCGCGGGCCCACGCGGCGCATCACGAGATCGATCGCGCAGCCCACAGGCACGAGCAGCAGCGGGAAGGGCGGGGGCACCATGTGCGTCACGGGGTTGAACACCGGCGCCAGCTTCGGTGTCGCGGGAAACAGCTGCAGCACCCAGATCATCACCAGCGAGAACGCCATATAGAGGGCGGCGGCTGTGGTCGCGGGCCAGCGCAGCCGCACGCCCCGGCCCGCGGCGACGAGCAGCAGCGGCACGGCGCCCGCCGCCACCAGATAATAGACCGCGTTATGGGCGAGGTTGGCGAAGCCGATCTGCTCGATGCCGATGGTGGCGACGTTCTGGAGCAGGATGGCGATCATGTAGGCGGCGAAGACGCCGTACAACCGTGGCTGCTCGGGTGCGCGGTTCTGCAGCGAAAGCACGAGCAACAAGGCGCCGAGCTGAATCGCCCACAGTCCGAGCGCGAGGATCACGTGTGGCGGCGACAGGACCTTCACGTCGAGGCCGTAGGCGTTGTGCCACCAGTTGTCGAACGGGCCGGACGTGATCATCGCCAGCGCACCCCAGATGCACACCCATGCACCGAGCGGCGCGCGGAACCCCCAGAACCGCACGCTCGCGTCGCGCTCCGCCCCGACGCCCGCGAACGTGGTGCGCAGCGCGAGCCAGCCGCAGGCGGTGCCGGCGAGCACGCCGCCTAGGTAGATCGCCATGTGGGCGGGCGTCCAGAACGTGTCGCGGCCGATCGAGCGGTGCCACGAGATGTCCCAGATGACCCCGACCTTCGCGCTGGTGGCGGCGATCAGCGCGGCCGCGACGTACCAGGGAACGACTCCCGGGTGCGGTGCGGCGCCGGTACGCGCGCCGGTGGCGGCGGTGACGGGTCTAGCGGTCGCGCGAGCCCCCCGCGACCAGCCCCCGGCTGCGCCACTTCTCGAAGATCTTCTTCACCTGCTGGTGCGCGTCGGTCAGCGCGTCCTTCGCGCTCATCCGTCCGGTCGCCGCGTTCGCGAACATGGTGGGCAGCACGAAGGTGTCGAACACCTCGCTTTCCGCCGGATTGGCGGGTCCCGGGTGCCCGATGTTCGTGGCCCATTTGAGCGCCGTGCTGATCGGCTTGAGCTTGGAAGGCGGATTCGAGCCGAACGGATCGTTGGACGTGACCTGCTCGAGCCACTTGTTCCCCGATGCGATCTTCTGGGCCACGGCCACGCCCGGATCGGCGACGGCGCCGGTGAACGACGGGAAGTTGTACAGCTTGCTGCCCAGCACGGCGTCGCGGTAATGACCGATCAGGTCGAGCAGGAACTGGTGCGCCAAGTCGGGGCTCTGCGCGAATTTCCAGATCACGTAGATCCCCATCACGTGCTCGCTCGCCCATCCCGTACCGCGCGGACCCTTGAGCGCGGGCACGAAGAACGTGTCGTCCGCCACGGGGAGTTTGTTGTCCTGCGCTGTACGATAGGCGGAGATGGAGTTGAGGATGTAGCCCGTTTGCCGGGCGTTCAGCGCCTGGTTGTTGGACGCCGCGTTCCAGCTCATCACCGCCGGCGTCATCCCCGCCTTGAACAGCCGCACGCCGAATTCCAGCGCCTCGAGGGCGCTGTCCGAGTGCAGGACGACGTTCTCGTTCGCGTCCTGGATGGAGCCGTCGAACGACCACAGCATGGCGCGGGACGCCATGTTCGAATCGAGCTCCTGCGACATCCCGATGCCGATCGGGATCTGGATCTCGGGATGCTTGCCCTTGATGAGCGGCGCCGCCTTGACCAGATCCTCCCAGGTCACCGGGCCGTCCGGCATGCCGATCTCGGTCCAGATGCTCTTCAGGTAGTCGCCGGGGTCGGGCACGTAGCTGTCGCTGAACCCGAACCACTTGCGGGTGACCGGGTTGTAGGTGCTGCGCTTGCAGAGATCGAGGATCGGTCCGTGCTGACGCTCGGCGTCCGTGACGACGTCGGCCATGTCGAGCACCTGCGGCTCGAACGCCCCCGGGGGCGAGAGGAACTGGAACAGGTCGTGCCCCTGCTGCGCGGCGACCTCGGCGTTGGCGCGCGTGCCCAAGTCCGCGAGCGCGATGTGATCGACCGTGACGTCGACGCCCTTCGCGGTCCCCCAGTCCTTGGCGTACTTGTCGAACCAGACGTCGTACGAGGGGACGAAGTGGCTCCACTGCAGGATCTTGAGCGTCTTCTCGCGGCGCCGGATCCGGATGGTGGGACCGAGCGCCGCGGCGGTGACGGCCGCCCCGGTCGTCGTGACGAACTCGCGCCGATCGATGCTGGTACGCTTGGTCATTTGAAAGGCCTCCAATGGTTGTCGGGTGAGGCGTTGTCGGGTGAGGCGTTGTCGGATGAGGCGTTGTCGGGTGACGCGTTGAACGCCGTCCCAGGCAACGCTGTACCCGACAACGCTGTACCCGATGACGCCCTACTCGACAACGCTGTACCCAACAACGCTGTACCCAACAACGCTGTACCCAACAACGCCCCACCCGGCCCCTCTCACAGCGTGTACAGGACGCTAAGCGCGTACTGGTCCGCGCTGGTCGGACCGGTGTTCCAGCGGGTCACCGACCGGTAGTACTCGAGCCCGAGCGCGTAGCGTCCTGCCCGGAACCGTAGCAACGCGTCGCCCACGTGACTCTGTTGGCGGGCGAGAGTGGCAGTGGGGTGGTCCTGGGTGAAGCGCGCCAGGTCGGGCTGGTCGAGGCCATAGAATCCCCAGAAGCTCCAATGCGCCGTGAAGTCGTAGCCCGCCTGTGCCCACGCGCCCCAGCCACGGATGTCGCCCTGCGCGGGCGCGGACTGGTTGATGTGTGCGAACTGCTGTCCGATTGCCTTGCCGTAATAAAAGTTGCCGTGGACTGTGAGGTGGCCCGGAGCGACGTTCGCGCCCACCTCGAACGCGGACCCGGTCATGTTGGACCCGGTGACGCCCGTGCCCGTCGTGTCCTTCCAGTCGAGATGGCCGACTACATATGCGCTCCAACTCAACTTCGCGGACCGCTTGGCGAAGTTGAGCTTGGCCTCGAGCTGCGGCAGCCCCGAGGCTTCCCCGGTGCCGATTACCGCAGCTGTGTCTCGGGGGTTTGCCGCAGCGATCGGTCCAGAGCCCTTCATCACCGCGAGCTGGAGCTGCACGTTGAGCGGCGCTCCAGCAGCGCTCAGGTCTTGGAAGAGAAACAGGCCTGGGAAGCGCCAGCCAATCTTGCCTGATGCGCCGTATCCGAGCGGAAACGCGATGTGCGTCAAGGACACGGGCGTTTCGGCGAAGAGCGGCGACCAATCCTGTCCGATGCGGAGCGTGGTGCGGCCGTTGGTGAAGTCGGCGTAGATGACGCGGCCACGCACCTGCGGCTGCTCATCGCCGAACGGCGGCGTGCCGTTGAACGCCCCGAAGAAATCGAACTCGACCGTGGCCCTGGGCGACCACTTGCCGAGCACGGGCTGAGCCGCGAAGTCGAACCGCAGCCGAGTGTTGCGGAAGTCACCGTCGCTGAAGGACTGGTCCACTCCAGTCTGGGCCTGGACCGAGTATTCTGCGTTTTGGCCTTGCCCGAATGCGGCGAACCGCCCGCGGTCGTTGTACAGGGTCGCGCTCATGAACCCGCTGATCGTGAGCGTCTCGCCCTCCCCCAGCTTGACCACCTGCTGCGCCGATGCGGGGCGCGCATTGCCGAGCACGAGGACCGCGGCGATGACGCACGCAGAGAACGACAGCATCAGTTTGCTCATGACTTCCCCCTCCAGGGAAAAGGTGGGTCTATCCGCACGCTCAGTCTCGGCTAACCCTTCACCGCTCCCATTGTGAAGCCCTGAATGAAGCGGTCCATGAACGCGTTGTAGACGATGGCGAGCGGGATGCTCGTGAACAGGGCGGCCGCCATGAGCGCCCCCCAGTGATACACGTCGCCCCGCACCAGCGCGATCGGCACTCCCAGACTCACCGTCATCTTGTCTACCGAACTGATGAAAGTCAGCGCGTATACGAATTCCTGCAACACCAGCGTGAAGGTGAACACGATCACCGTCAAGATCCCCGGAACGATCAGCCGCGGCGCCACTTTCAGGATGACCGCCAGCCGGCTCAGGCCGTCGATCATCGCCTGCTCCTCGATCTCCCACGGGACCGAGCGCAAGAACCCCATCACGAGCCAGGTGCAGAATGGAATGGTCATCGTCGGATAGATGAGTATCAAAGCCCCCAACGAGTCCTGGAGGTGGAGCAGCGAAATGAGCCGCGAGAACGGTACGAACAACAGCGTGGGCGGGATGAGGTACGTAAAGAATATTCCCATGCCCAGGCGCTCGCCCCAGCGGCCCACCAGCCGGGCCAGGCTGTACCCCGCCGGCACTGCCACCGCCACCGTGATCACAACCACCGCGACCACAACGACGAGCGTGTTCAGCACCCAGCGCGGGAATTCGGTCTGGCCCAGCAACAGCTTCACGTGGTCGAGCGTGGGCGGGTCGTTGAAGATCCAGGGGATATGGCTCAGATCGGTGGCCCCCACGTACAGGTCGCGGTTTTGCTTGAACGCCGTGATCAGCATCCAATAGAACGGAAACCCCGCGAACAACACGAAGCCGAGCGCGGCGGCGTACAGCGCCACGCGCTTCATCGCGCGCCCACTTCCGTGTGTCGCGCCAGCCGCAGCATCGCCACGGCCACCACGATCAGGAACGGCAGCAGGAACACGGCGATCGCGGCGCCCTGACCCAGGTCCGCGCCGAGAATGCCGCGCTGGAACGCGAGCGTGGGGAGCACGTGCGTCGTGTTGGCCGGCCCGCCGCCCGTGAGGATGTAGACCACGCCGAGGTCGGTCGCGGTGTACACGACGCCGAACAGCACGGCGACCGCGACCACCGGCATGAGCAGCGGTAGCTCCACCTGGATCAGCCGCCGCCAGAACCCGGCGCCGTCGACGATCGCCGCCTCGACGATCTCCTGCGGGATCGACGACAGTCCCGCGAGCACGATCACGGTCGCGAACGGAAAAATCCGCCACGCCTGCACGATGATGATGGCCAGCAGCGCGAGCGTCGGGTCGCCCAGCCAATACAGCCAGCCGTGCATGAGGCCCGTCGCCTTGAGCGTCCAGTTGATCACGCTGAACGTGGAATCGAAGATCCACGTCCAGGCGATCGCGGCGAGCGACACCGGCACCGCCCATGGCAGGAGCAGCACGAAGCGCGCGAGCCGCTTGCCACGGAACGTGGCGCGCAGCACCTGTGCCGCGGCCGTCGCGAGCACGACGACCAGCACCTGCGACCCCACGGTGACGATCGCGCTGTTCTTGAGCGCGCGCAGGAAGATCGGGTCGCCGAGGATAGCGGCGTAGTTGCGGAGGCCGGCCCACCCGAAGTGGAGACTCCCCGCCGTCGCATCGCTGAAGCTGAGCAGAATCGCGAACGCGAACGGCACGCCGACCAGGAGGATCACGTAGCCGAGCGACGGGGCGAGCATCAGCGCGCCCAGCACGTCTTCCCGGTCGGCGACGGTGCGGCGCGGCGTCATGGCGCCCGCTTCAATCCGGTGTCGGCGTCGAAGTAGCGCAGCGCCCGTCGCGGTACGGCGAACTCGTGCGTTTCGCCCTCCGGGATGGAGAGGGCGATGGTCGCCGGCAGCTTGGCGATCACCGTCACGTCGGACGGGGGAGCACCAGGCTCGACCACCGAGCCGTACACGTACCGGTCGGACCCGAGATACTCGACGCGCCGCACGGCGAAACGAAACGTGCGCGTATCGTCGGCCGAACCAAACACGCTGTTGGGGAGGAAATGCTCGGGGCGAAAGCCCACGACCGTGCGCGGCGGCAGAGACGGGTCGCGCGCCTCGAGCAGGTTCATGGGTGGCTGCCCCACGAAGGTGGCCACGAACGTGTCGACCGGGTCTTCGTACACCTCCTGCGGGGTCCCGACCTGCCGCACTTTACCATGCTCCATCACCACGATGCGATCGCCCAGGCCCATCGCTTCCACCTGGTCGTGGGTGACGTAGACGGTGGTCGTCTGGATCTGGCGCTGGAACCGCTTCAGGTCGTCGCGGGCGGTGTTGCGCAGTTTGGCGTCGAGATTGGCGAGCGGCTCGTCGAGCAGGAACACCTTGGGGTCGCGCACCAGCGCGCGGCACAGGGCGACCCGCTGGCGCTCGCCTCCCGAGAGCTGGCGCGGGTAGCGATCGAGGTAGCGCGTGATGCTGAACAGCTCCGCAGCCCACCGTACCTTCTCGTCGATCTGTTTGCGAGGCACGCGCGCCGCCTCGAGCGGGAAGGCGATGTTCTGGAATACGGTGCGGTGTGGGTAGAGGGCGTAGCTCTGGAACACCATGGCGATGCCGCGCGCGCGGGGCGGCACGTCGCCGTCCACCCGCTGGTCGCCGATGAGGATCTCGCCCGACGTGGGCCGCTCGAGCCCCGCGATCATGCGCAGCAGCGTCGTCTTGCCCGAGCCGGACGAGCCGAGCAGCACCAGGAACTCCCCATCGCGGATCGAGAGGGTCACCCCGTCCACCGCGTGCAGGTCTCCGAAGTGCTTTCGCAGGTTTCGGATCTCGATGCCCGCCACCGTTCGGGCCGTTAACTCCCGGGTTTGCGCGCGTGCGCGGTCGTGTCCGGCGGCTTCGCCAGGTTCACCGGCGGGTTGTAGATGACGCGGTACGGGTTCTCGGGCACCTGCAGGTCCTTCACGACCGCCGGCGGCGGGCCGGCGGCGGGCCACGCCTGGTGGCGGGCTCCACCGCCGCAGGCGGCGAGCGCGATGGCGATGCCACTGGAGACGACGACCGGGGTGGGCGCGGCGACGTACATGAGTTCCCCTCGCTAGCGGCTGGTGTTGGACCCCTGATCGGAACGGGCGTCATCGGACGGCGCGCCGCGCGCGAGCCATTCGCCGAACGCGGTCGCGTCCCGGGCCAGGCGCCACTCCTCGAAGATCGACAGCGCCATCGCGCGCACGCCCCCGTCGGCGGCGCCGGCAGCCAGGCACTGCTCGTACAGCCACTCCTCGAAGCGGTCCGGATCCGGGTCTGCGGCGGCGGCCCGCTCGAGCAGCTCCCGCTTCATCGTCAAGCCGATCGCGTCCGGCGTGGTGTCGCGCTTGCGGCGCCGCCGCCTGCCTTCCGACGCGTCGAGCGCTGCGAGCAGCTCGGCGCAGATCTCGCCGGGGCGCGGCGCGTTCCTGTTCACGCTCCGCGCCCCGGCGAGGGTTGTGGAGGTTGCTCCGTCGCGGCCTCCACCATTCTCCACAACCTCCACCAGCCTCCCACAGGCCCCCGCTCCGAGATGCTGGACTCGAGCGCGTACCCGGGCCGGGGGGGCCTGTGGTAGCCCCGTTCCAGCGCCGCGATGTCGAGCGGGACCGTGGTCAGGTCGTCGACCAGAAGCGCCCATAGCGCGACCGGTCGCACCGTGGTCACGGCCTTGAGGTAGCCCTTGCACGTGTTGCAGACTTCGATCTTCCGCGTCTGCTCGCCGGCCTCGGGCGTCAGATAGCCGAGGCGGTCGTGATCCGTCTCATCGCAGTACACGCAACGCAGCAGCGGAATCGCCCATCCCGCGCCGCAGCGGCCGCAGCGCAGCTGACGCTTGCGCTCGAGCCCCGTGTACTCGGCGACCACCGGCCATGCGCCGCACACTGGGCAGTAGCCCTCCCACCACGTGGCCGGCACGTCGGGAGCGAGGGCGCGGGCGAAGGTCTGGAGCAAGGGCAGCACCGCCATCTGACCGGTCACGCGGAGGACCGCGGGGTCGGCGCCGCTCGAGCGCGCGAGCGCATCGATGCGCGCGTCGTCGTGGCACAGCGCTGCCTCGAGCAACGCGATCCCCTCGACCTTGCGCGCCTCTGCCGGGAGGGCGAGCGCCAGCAGGCGGCGCACCCAGCCTCGGGTCGCACGCGCGTCGAGGGTGATCCGGGTATGCGACAAGAGGGGCGCTTTGACGGGTCGCTCCGCGACGGACCGCGGCACGGCGGCCTCCCAGACGGCGCCGGCTTCGCTCTCGGCGAGGGCGGCTTCCAGCAACTTGAGCCACGCGTCGGACTCGGGTGTAGCCCGGCGCACCGCCGCCACCCGCTCCTCGAGCTCTACGTTCCGCGCGCGCCGAATGCGGGGGTGGGGCCAGAGCATTTCACCTTCACGGTGCGGCAGGGCGTCCGATAGTACATCTTCGCGCCCGCGTGCAGTTCGGTGACCAGGTCGTGGTTGCCCGGATCGGCTCCGGGCCCTCCGCCTCGCACGCGCGAGGCTTCGGGGCTGGCGCAGCCGACGAGGCCGATCAGGAGCGACGCGAGCCACCAGCCGCTTGTCGTGGTCATGCTACATCCCCGCCGCGACGCGGTAGTGCTCGATTCCCTCCGAAGCGAATATCGTGACGAGCCGCAACAGAAAGCCTCCGAGCAGCACCAGCCGGGCGGCACCGGCCAGGGACCGCCGCTGGGCGTGCAGGCGTAGCGGAGCCAGGATCCCGAATCCCACGACGCCCACGAGCAGGACGAGTCCCCAGAAGCTCAGCCAGACTTTGCTCACCGTGCCGAGCGAGGCCACGAACACGATCAGCACGAGCAGCTCGACCACGAGGGCTTTGGTGTCGAACGCCGAGAGTCGCGCGAGCGACTGGGCGGTCGCCCCGCGCCCCGGCGCGAGCAGAATGAGCGCCGCCGCCCCGGTCGACACGCCCGACGCGAGGAACAACGCGCCCAGCCACGGGCCGTCCGCCCAGAGGGGGCGGTTCGTCACGGAGAGGAGGACGCCCGTATACCCGGCGATGAAGATGCCGAACAGGCCCGCCAGGGCCCCGACGACCTTCGCGAGCCCGCCATGCACGGCGCCGCCCACCGCCCGGAGCGCCGGATTTTGGAGGCGCCCCTGCTCGGCCATGCCCCCGAGGGCCGCCAGGACCGAGAAGAACCCGAAGAACAGCAGACCCCACGCCCCGAACGAGATGGGCGACCATCCCTTGAACATAAGGGCCGGGACGTTCGCGGACTGGAGCAGCATGTGCCAGAACCGCAGCGGCCGCCCCAGATCGACCGTGAGGAGCGCCCCGGACACGATCGCGCCCAGGGCGGCGACGTTGTACCCGGTACGAGCCACAGGCCGGTCGTCCGGTCCGCCGAACCAGTCCACGATGGCCGCGAGGAAGCACGCCCCGCCGGCGATCCCG
>Ga0209161_10000665_pt1 | contig 27929 bp, 26 predicted proteins | sample GraSoiAngelo_155_FD_186169 | JGI IMG/M metagenome (GOLD analysis project Ga0209161, IMG submission 186169) | Grasslands soil microbial communities from the Angelo Coastal Reserve, California, USA - 14_1009_13_30cm (SPAdes) (version 2) | ecosystem: Environmental > Terrestrial > Soil > Grasslands... | reverse complement strand
AGCCTAAGCTCGACCAGGTCCGTTTTCAGAACCACTCACGGAGACTTCTACCCGCTTTTTTCAGAGCGATGGATCCGCGGGGTTATCCCGAGCGCTAGTCAAAGCGGTCCGTGGAGTGTAGCTCACCTGTCCGTAACGGAATGGAAAGCCTGACCGCGCGGCCTTCTTTCGCTCTCTTGGAGCCTCGAATTCGCTCGAAATATTGATTCCGAACGAAGTCGAACAGGGCAAGCACTTTGTCAGCGTGTTCCGTCGGTCTGGGTCGTCATGTCATTTGAGCTTTCCTTGAATCTCTTTGGCAAGGTCCAGATGCTCCTGGACCACTTTGGCCGTGTCATCCGCAAACTTCTTCACATCGGGATCGCTCCCACTGCTGGCCTCCTCTTTGAACTCAGCCAGATCCTTTTCATGGTCCTTAACCATCATGTCGATGTAAGCCTTGTCTGAAGTCCATTTGAGCTTTGGCTCTTTCGCGGGGAGCTGCACGCCTTTTTGGGAGGCAATGGACTTGAGCTCGTCATTGGCTTTGGTGTGATCAGTGACCATTCGTTTACCGAATGATTTCACGTCGTCACTCTGCCCATTCTTTTCAGCCACGTTTCCCATCGCGACTTCCATCGTTCCGCCTTTTGCGGCCTTCTTCATGAAAGTTCTGTCTTTTTCACTTAACGACGAACTCTGACCGGTTGGCGTCGTTTCGGCCTTTACCACTCCGGCCAGGCTCATAGCCCCGATTACCAGAGCAAGAATAAACAACTGCGGAACAATTCGGATTTCGGTTTTCATGGTTTTCTTTGGTTAGAGGTGCCGAGATCCTCCCGGCCTAACTAAGAATCGAAAGCGGTCGGTCGGTTGGACGCGAAAGAATTACGCCTGGTGCCGTGCAAGCCTAAGGTCCGGAGACATCCCGTTCGTACGAGCTTTCGACTCGACCTGCCACGTCCCGGTAGCCGTAATCGACTTCGTAAATCTGCTTCATACAGGCGAGCGATTTTTCCGTCTCATTCCTTCGCTCGTAGACGATGCCCAGATTGTATAGGATATCCTTCTTCATTGCGTCCATGGACACAATTTCCTGCGACGCTTCCTCCAGTTGCTTCATTGCAAGATCCAGCATGCCAAGCTCGCCATAACAGCAACCCAGCAGGTTCATCGCTTTCAACCGCGCGTGCGGATTTTGCCGTGCGCGTTGCAACTCCGGCACAGCGTCACGAAAACGGCCGGCGTTGAAAAAGCTCTCACCGAGTTCAAATCGCAACTGTAGATCGGTTGGATTCCGCGCCACCCGTTCCTGTGCATCGGCGATGTGGATTTGTGCGCGGTTGGTTTTAGCTGCGCGTAGTTGCTCAGATTTTTCCGCGTACAATTTGTCGGTCGGACTGTGCGCCGACAGAAATTCTTCGTGCGCGGCAATTTCGCGTTCGAGGCACTTGATTTTTAGATCGGAAATCTTTCGCAGCAATCCCGTGTCCAGACCCTTGGTCAGATCGGCAGCGTATTGATACCAGCGAATTGCTGCCTCAAAATCCTCCTTTTTTTCGTTCAACGCGCCGAGCCGCTGTGCGAAGTCCAGACTTTCTGGCTCAGCTTGGTGACGGGCATAAGCTTCGGCAATTTGTTGGTCGATGGCTTCGCCAGTAAGCCGGATACGGCTCTGTTGCTCGAGGGAAATTGCTTCATCCTTGTCCTTGATCAGGTCGCGATAGCTTTCCGCTTCCGTCCAACCGCCTCTTTTCATCGAAGCTCGCGCTAACGCGTCTTTGCCAAGGCGAAGCGCCTGCGCGTCAAGTGGGTTGGTCGCGGTGATTTGATTGTAAACTTCCACTTCATTTTCGTAGTCGCCAAGTTGATGGTACAAGCCTCCCAGTTCATGCAGCACTTTCACGTCGCGGGGGTGTTCTTCGAGTAAACTCCGCAGAGCGAAAACTCCGATTTCGGGCCAACCCGCCGCCACAGCGGCTTCCTTTAAAAGCAGATTTGCCTGTCGATTGTAAGGTTCCATTTCCAGTACATCCTCCAGCATTTCCACAGCTCGTTTTGGGTCCGTTTTCATTTCCCGCTGCGCCTTCATCACCCCGATCGGTGCGGTCGAGATGTTAAAAAAACTTTTCTTAGCCGATTTGCCTTTCGTGACTTCTGCGCGTCGCAATAGTTGGCGGCCGGTGAGGAACTCTGGCTCCTGCTTCAGGAGTTCCTGTAGAAGCGAAATCGCGTAACCGAAATTTTGTAGCTCGATGGCGGCCATCGCCTTCAACCACAGCGCTCGCAAGCCCTGGCTCAAGTCCTTCTCGGTTTTGACTGCCATGTTTGCGGGCGAGCTTATCACAAATGGGCTCGCGCGTCAGCGCTCAAGCGGCAATTGCTGAATTTGAGTGCCGCGAAGAATATCGTTTACAATAAATCCAGCTGCGGCTTGTGTGCTTCGGGCATCACTATGATCGACTTCCTACCGCGCGATTTTGGCTCCGTAGTTGCGCGACTGGAACTCTCCAGGTGCGCGAGAATTTCTTTGGCACGATCGAGGATTTCCTTTGGCAGTCCCGCGAGCCGCGCGACTTGGATGCCGTAGCTTTTGTCCGCCCCGCCGGGGATGATCTTGCGCAAAAAAATGATCTGCTCATTCCATTCCCGTACTGCAACGTTCAGGTTGCAGACGCCTTTGCGGTCCGCGGCGAGCTTTGTCAGTTCGTGATAATGCGTGGCAAACAGAGTGCGCGCTTTGATCTTGTCGTATAGAAACTCGGCGACGCTCCATGCGATGGAGAGCCCGTCGAAGGTGGACGTGCCGCGGCCGATCTCGTCGAGAATGACTAACGAATGATCAGTGGCGTTGTTAATGATGTTTGCTGTTTCGTTCATTTCTACCATGAATGTCGATTGACCCCGGGCCAGATCGTCGCTGGCGCCGACCCGGGTGAAAATACGATCGACCAATCCGACCTCTGCGCTTTCCGCTGGGAGAAAACTGCCGATTTGGGCCATCAACACAATGAGCGCGACCTGCCGGATGTAAGTCGATTTGCCGGCCATGTTCGGTCCGGTCACGATGGCCATGCGAATAGTTTCGCCATCGAGCTCCGTGTCGTTAGGCACAAACTTTTCATCGATAAGATTTTGATCGAGCACAGGATGGCGCCCATCTTTGATGACGAGCCGGAGCGAATCGTTCAATTCCGGCCGACAATAGCGAAACAGTCGAGCCGTCTCGGCGAGCGCGCAGAGCACATCGAGCACCGCGATTGCCTCTGCGGTTTTCTGGATTGCCTCGATCTCGCGCAGGGTTTCGTCGCGCAATTTCTGGAACAATTGGTACTCGAGATTCTGGGCGCGTTCGTTAGCGCCAAGGATCTTTGCCTCTATCTCCTTTAACTCCGGCGTGATGAATCGCTCACCGCCCGCGGTCGTTTGCTTCCGCGTATAGTGGGCGGGCACATTTGGGAGATTCGATTTCGTGACTTCGATGAAATAACCGAACACGGAGTTGTAACGGACCTTGAGCGATTTGATGCCCGTCGCTGCGATCTCGCGCTCCTGTAAATGGCTGATCCAATTTTTCCCGTCGCGCGACGCCTGGCGCAGCGCGTCAAGATCGCGGTCATATCCGTCGCAGAAAATACCGCCCTCTTTCACGGTGAGTGGGGGGGCATCGGCCAAAGCACGTGTGAGTTTCTCGGCCAGCGCAGGCAGTTCACGGATTTCGCCCTGAAGCAGTAGTGGCAGGCGTACCGCCTGCTGTGGCTGGTTTGCAGCCGACACGGCTGCCTCAACAGGGTTCGCGCCAAACTCAATTCGATCGATCAGTTTTTGTAATTCGCTTTTCAGTTTCGGGACTTGTTCGAGAGAAGTTTTCAGTGCCACGAGGTCGCGCGCGTTCCCAGAGGCCTGACTCAATCGTCCACCGGAGCGCTCGATGTCCCGGATCGATTTTAATTCTACCCGAATCGACGCGAGCAAATCCGGCTCCTGCAAAAGATCGGCGATCATTTGCTGGCGTCGCTGCAACTCCGCGACATCACGCAAAGGCTGCAGAATCCATGTGCGCAGTTTTCGGGCGCCCATCGATGTCTCCGTCCGATCAAGAACGGAAAGGAGGCTCGCATCTCGCGCGTCGCGCGACTCGACCAGTTCAAGGTTGGCTTGTGTGGCGGAGTCGAGCAGGACGTAATCCGCGGGTGCATCACAGCGTAAAGAGGTGACGTGCTCGATTTTCCGTCGCAGTTGATGCTTCAAGTAATGCACGATAGCCCCCGCTGCAGACACAGCGGCAGGCATCTGGACGCAACCAAAGCCGTCGAGCGATTGGACCTTGAAATGTTCGCGCAATGTGAAGCTTGCCTGTTCCAGCAAAAACGCGTAGCTGTCGTATTCGAGGGCGTGATAGAGTTCGCCGATCTGCGGCTTCTGTTCCGAGCTAATCAGCAATTCAGCGGGCGAAACCCGCGCGAGCTGGTCCAGCAGCGATTCTCGATCCTGCGCCTGGGTTAATCGAAACTCGCCAGTACTTAGATCGGTATACGCAAAACCGAACACACCGGCATCCGCATAGACAGCGCCGAGATAATTCGCGCGCTTGGCATCAAGCCAGCTTAATTCGCTTACCGTTCCGGCGCTGATGATCTGAGTGACTTCGCGATCGACAATTTTTCGGCCGCGTTGTGGCTCACTCATCTGATCACAAATGGCGACGCGCCGACCCGCCTTGATCAGTTTGCGAATGTACCCGTGGGCCGCATGATAGGGGACGCCGCACATCGGCACGCCGTTGCGCTTGGTCAACGCTACGTTCAGGAGCGTCGATGCTTCTTTCGCGTCGTCGAAAAACATCTCGTAAAAATCGCCGAGCCGAAACAGCAACAGCGTATCGGGCGGAATGCTTTTCCGCAGTCGCTGGTACTGCTGCATCATTGGCGTAAGTGCGTCCTGCATGATGAAAATTTATCTTCCAAGCCTCATTTGAACGTCAACAGCAAGCGATTGTGATTTTTTATGCAAACAGACTTAAACACAATCGCGAATGCGCTGCAGAGGTTCTTGGGCAGCAATGTGACGGTGGCCAACGTGTGGAAAATTTACACGGAATCAACGTCAAAAGAGCTGTTTCGGGCAGATTTGACGGGCAGGGCTCCGCCGAGTACTCTCCCGGTCACCCGATTTACAGTATTTTCTAAAGCGAGGGGAGTGATTATTGATGCCAGAAGTGATTGTGCGCAAAGGTGAACCGGTCGACCGCGCATTGAAACGGCTGAAAAACAAGCTGGACTCCGAGGGCATTCTCGACGAAGTCCGGCGCTTGCGCGCCTTCGAGACGCCTTCGCAAAAGCATCGCCGCAAGGCGAGAGCCAATGCCAAGCGCGCCCGAATGAAATTCCGATTCAACGCCTGAGACAGTTACAAAAGTTACAACGGTTACACAGAGCTAGATTTGGAAATGTTGTAACGACCAAACTGTATTAACGATTCAACGAGCAAATAGCTCCCTGATCGCCTGTACTAACCCGTCAATATCGTGCCGGCGCGCCTCGATATCGACGATAAGTCCTTGATCACGCACAGTCTTTGACGTGATCGGGCCGATGCTGGCGATGCGCATTCCTTTTGGCCACGGCAGGCCGAGCGCAAGGAAATTTTCTACGGTGGACGAACTGGTGAATGTGATCAAGTCGGCCCCGTGCTCCGCCAGTTGCCGACGCGCGCCGCTGGTATCGCGCGCCTCGGGCACTGTCCGATATGCGAACGCTTCGTCCACGATCGCGCCTGCGACCGAGAGTTCTTTGGGCAAAACGTCTCGTGCCTTCTCCGCGTGCACGACGAGGATGCGCTCATTTTCCATGCTTCCCTGTTTTTTGAATTCGCGCACCACTGCTTCCGCCACGAATTCTTCCGGCTGAAGGTCGACATGCAGGTGAAAATCTTTGACCCGTTGCGCTGTCGCTGGTCCGATGGCAGCGATACGCACGCCGCCGATCTCACGGGCGTCGTCGTAAAGCTTGAAGAAAATATCGAAAAACGCTTCGACGCCATTCACGCTCGTGAACACGATCCAGTCGTAGCCGTGGGCGTCTTGCACCAACTCCGCGAATTCGCGCAAGTTGCTGGGCGCCTCGAGCCGGATCGTGGGTAATTCGATAACATGCGCGCCAAGCGCGCGGAGTTTGTTACTCAACACGCTCGCCTGCTTGCGTGTTCGCGTCACGACAATTCTTTTTCCCAAGAGCGGGCGTTTCTCGTACCAGTTGAGATTGCCCCGCAACGAGACAACACCGCCAAACACAGCTACTGCCGGCGGTTCAAAACCTTTTGCCAAAGCTTTTTGGGCGATATCTGAGACCGTGCCCGTAAGTGTTTCCTGCTGACCCGTTGTGGCCCGGCAAACTAGCGCAACCGGTAGATCGCCACGAACACCATGCTTCAACATTTCGCCGGTAACCGCTCCAAGTCGCTCCATACCCATTAGCATGACTTGCGTGCCGCCGAGCTTTGCCAACGCAGCATAATCGATGGCGCTTTCTGTCTTCGCTGGGTCTTCATGGCCGGTAAAGAATGTCACATGGGAGTTATGCGCCCGGTGCGTCAACGGGATGCCTGCGTACGCCGGCCCTGCGATGGCTGAAGTGACCCCCGGGACAATTTCAAACGGTATTCCCGCATTCGCGATCTCCTGCGCTTCTTCCGCGCCTCGGCCAAACACAAATGGATCGCCGCCTTTTAACCGGACTACTATTTTTCCTTCGCGCGCTTTATCGATTAGCAGAGCATTAATTTCCTGCTGAGTCCGACTTTCGCCAGGTTGTTTCCCGGCATAGATGATTTCAGCATTGTCTCGAGCCCAGCCGAGCATGTCCGGATTTGCCAGATGGTCGTAAACGAGCACGTCCGCGTTCTCGATGCACTCCTTTGCGCGTAACGTCACCAAACCGAGGTCCCCTGGTCCGGCACCAACCAGATAAACCGTTCCATCATTGTTCGCGGTGTTGGCCATTGCTCTTACCCTTGTCCGCGGTCTTGCCTGATCATTCGCAACAATTGTGCCGCTAATGTCTCGCCTGCATCGAAGGAGCCGACCACTTCAGCTTCTCGCGGCGCTTGTGATCCAGCTTCGAAGAGTTGCCCGCGCATTTTCATCTTGCCGTCGCTGATCGTCGCCAGCACGCCGACTGGAAAATTGCAATCACCTTGGAGCCCATGAAGAAATTCTCGCTCTGCCTCCAGACAAAGCAACGTGTCGCGGTCGTTTACCGGATCGAGAAGCGCGCGTGTGCTTTGATCATTAGCTCGAATTTGGAGAGCAATTATGCCCTGACCACCTGCGGGTAAAAAAATTCTGTGGGGAAGGACTTCAAGAAAAAATTGCCGACCTTCAAAGTCGATTTCCGTGTGCGTCCGTAAAAAGCCCAGACGCTCCAGTCCGGCGCGAGCCAGAACGATCGCATCCCAGTTGTTCTGCGCGAGTTTTCGCAACCGTGTCGGCACGTTACCGCGAAGATCAATGACGTTGAGGTCTGCGCGTTGCCAGTGCAGCTGGTGTTTCCTTCGTACGCTGCCGGTCGCGACGATGGCGGCGCCAGGGAGACAGGCCAGACCGCGCCGGTGTTTGGACACTAGCATGTCATCGATCGGTGCTCGGGGAAGGACCGCCGCGATTTTAGCTCCCATGCTCGGTTCGCTCGGCAGATCCTTTGCGCTGTGGACCGCAACATCTACTTCCTCTGTAAGTAGAGCTCTTTCGATGTTCGCAGTGAATAATCCTTTTCGGCCTGCACACGGGTCGACAATTTTCGCGTCATCACCTTTGGTCGCGATAATTTTGATTTCGATTGCCACATCGGAATGCGCGCTTCGAATTACATTCTCGACCAACCGGCTCTGCGTGCGCGCCAGTTCGCTGCCGCGTGTGCCGAGGATGATTTTTGAAGCGGCCATGGCGCCTTCTGTAGCGGCCGTTTGTGACCGCCGATAACGATTAGTCGGAACGGCATTCCAGTCGAAAAATTTCGCCCATGAAAGGCCACTCCACCGCTGTTTTTACCAAGCCCGCTGGCACCGGATTCTCGCGAACGTAATTCCGCTTTTCTGAGTATGATTCATTGCTCCGAAGCACATGATCGAAAAAAGTCCTTTGCCAATGAGGCGCAACCACTCTTTTTCTCCTCAAATTTTTCGAGATCGAATTCTTCAGCGACTTCATCCAAACGGAGAGCGTTATCTTCTGATCGTCCGTTGTAACGAATGCGTGTAGGTGATCCGGCATCAGGACGTAGTTGCCTACCCACGCGCCATGCGTGGGACCTTGCACCGCGAACTCGACAAGGGCGTCGTGAGTTGCCTCGCTCGCGAGAAGTTTCCGCCTATGGAAGGTACTGGTGGTTACAAAGTAGATAGGTGATCGAACGTATATCAACTCAAGCCGATGCAGTCTCTTCTTTCGATCGTCGGGGGTCATAGACCGCCGCTACAGCTGCGAAGCGCGCAGGGGATTTTCGCCGATCGAGGCCTGCCCGGCTATGTGCGACGTGCGAGCTAACCCTCGCGAGATTGAATCGACAAATTCGGTGACGTGATCGGCAATGATTGCCTCGGCCGCTGCGACCTGCTGGCGTCGCAACGCGAGGGATTGCTCTGCCACAGAGCGTATCGAATCGATATCGTAAAGATAAACACCTTCCATTTTGTTCACGCTGGGATCGACGTTGCGCGGCACGGCGACGTCGATGATGAAAAGCGGACGATCCAATCGCTCGCGTAGCATCGGTGCGAGTATGTCCGGCGCCAATAGCGGCGTTTCCGAGGCTGTTGATGTGAGCAGAATATCGATTTCGCGACATTGCCTCGCCCAATCATCGAACGGCACGGCGCAGCCGCCAACCGCCTGCGCCAGATCATGAGCGCGACCAAGCGAGCGATTGCTGACGCGAAGATCGATAACCCCGCGCGAGACAAGCGCACGCGCCGTGCGCTCGCTGGTTTCACCGGCCCCGAGCACAAGCACTTTGCACTCGCTTAGGTTGCCAAAAATCCTCTGAGCTAACTCGACCGCAACGGAGCCGACGGACACGGCGCCGCGAGCAATTTCGGTATGCGTACGCACTTGTTTCGCCACCCGAAACGCTCGCTGAAACAAACGATGCAAATACGGACCAACTGCTCCCGACGTTCTGGCTGATTCGTATGCTTTCTTTGCCTGGCCAAATATCTCACTCTCGCCGACCACCATCGAATCCAGCCCGGATGCGACTCGGAAGAGATGCTGCACGCATTTGTGGTCCTCGTACCGATAGAACGGAGGGGCGTAGCTGTGAAGGTTGCAGTTTGTCTTCTCCATGAGGCATCGCGCAATTTCGTCGGTGGAAATCCGCTTGTCTGAGACTACATAAACCTCCACACGGTTGCACGTTGTCAGGAGTAGCGCTTCGGTGCAACCGGCCTGGCTCGCGATCGATTCCGCCGTGGCGTTGCCCGCGAACTGCTCCCGGGTCGTCACGTTAGCAGTGTGATGACTTAATCCGATACAGAAAAGATTCATGGCATCGGATGTAGCTCCGCAGTAAACGTAATTCCCCACAAAAGGGCCAACGCTGCGCTGAAACCAATGATGCATAGCGCGGCCACACGTTTTGGCGCAAGCCACTTCAAGTGGCGAGCTTGCAAGATTGCGGCGTACAGGAGCCAAAGCGCAATCGCGGCCACCACCTGGATGCGGGGCAAGGGATGACCGGTAAAAAACCCGCTCACAATTCCGGCGGTATAGAGTGCAAAGCCCCACCACAGCAGGCGCGTAATCGCTGCGAACAGGTTGGTCAGCGGCGGCAGATAATAAAAGATGGAATGCAAATGGTGTGTCTTGAGTTGGCGTTCCTGTACGAGGTACATGACGCCCGCAATGCAAGCGAGCGCGAATGCGCCATAGGCCACCAGAGAAATTGATGCATGAAACTCCAGCCAGGAATTCGCCGGAACGTTTACCGGATACCGAGCGTCAATCGGCGCCATTAAAGCAAAACCCTGGAGCAACAACACCAGCGGCGCGGTGAATGCCCCCATTAGCGAAAGGCGGTACGCCGGCCCTACCAGCATGTAGATGAACGCTACCGACCAAGCGAGAAAGATGAAAACCTCGAATAGGTTTGTAATTGGACAACGCCCTAGCTCATGACCACGGACCGACAAAAATGCTGTCTGGAGAAGAAAGCCTAATCCGATTGAAAAAAAATTGAATCGCATCGTGCGAAACACTCCGGTACGTAACTCGAAAACGGTGTGTACCACCGCTGCCAGAAAACAGATCGTCGAAGCAACGAGAAGATAACGGTCCACTGGGCAGTCTAATCTTAGGTTGCCGTTCCGAATTGGCAATTCTGCAATGGGTCTGCCACCTGAGTGGAAGCACCAGTCAATACAGGAAATTTGATCCATGTTGGGGATTATCAACGGCCAGTTCTGCTATGGGATTTGTTGAGCTGTAGTTCCGCGCTCGGTATTTCGGCCGTCTTTGTCCTTTCGTCGCTCTTCCAGAGATGGCGGATGCCTGCTTGGAGAAAAAGAAACCAGGGAGAAAGGAGGCAGAGGCGTCGTAATCTGGTAACGCGCCATATTGACGTTTTACGCCAAACCGCTAGCGTTCGCGCCGATGCCCTCTGCGCTCGTCGAACAACTCCGTGCCGCCGTACGCGACGTGCGGGATTTTCCAAAAAAAGGAATCGTGTTTAAAGACATTACCCCCATCTTGAGCGACCCACTTCTGTTCCGGGCGTCGATTGATTTGTTCCTGGAGCGCTGTCGTGGGAAAAATATCGATAAAATCGTCGGGATCGACGCACGCGGTTTTCTTTTCGGATCGACTGTGGCATACGAACTTGGCATTGGGTTTGTTCCGATCCGCAAGCGCGGCAAACTCCCGTACATGACTGCGACCGCCAAGTATTCGCTGGAGTACGGCCAGGCGGAAATGGAAATGCATACGGACGCCGTGACAGCGGGCGAGCGAGTCGTGCTCGTGGATGATTTGCTGGCTACTGGTGGAACGTCAGCTGCTGCGGCTGTCCTGATCCGGAAAGCCGGAGGAGATCTCCTCGAAGCGCAATTTCTAATTGAGCTGCAATTCCTGCACGGACGCAAACAACTCGAGCCCACGCCAGTCACTTCATTTCTGAAATACTGAACTGGTTTGTAGCGTCCCCTGTCTCAGCGGAGTCTTATTCGATACCAACCGCCGATGCGCTGAGGACAGCGCACCCTACAGCGCAACGATGCGCAGTTTTGATTTTGGATTTCCGACTTAAATTGTTCCCCCACCGTACGCAATGAAAGCATCTCGAGAACTGGAGAAAGTTCTGGCGCACGCCGAAAGCCGGCTTGCCCCGACAGGCGCAAGACGTCCCACCGAGGTGTTGCCGCTCTACAAAAAATTTCTCAAGGTCGAAGAGCACCGGTTGCGCCTAAGGCACCAGGCCGGTGGTAGCGGACGCGAGATTTGCGCGCGCCGAGCCGAACTGGTGAATGTTTTGTTGCGATACGCTTTCGGTGCTGCGTCGTCCGTTGCTGCTCGCGAAAATGGCGAGCTTGAGCTGCCCCTGGCGCTCATTGCTCTTGGCGGATATGGCCGGGGTGAGCTCAATCCGTTCAGCGACGTAGATGTGATGCTCTTGCATCGACAGTCCGCGGAGGTTTCGCCGCGGTTGAAAGAGATGGTGAACCAAATCCTGTATCTTTTGTGGGACAGCGGATTCAAAGTCGGACACTCCACGCGTTCGATCAAAGAAGCCATTGCCCAGGCTAACAGCGATATGCGCACGAAGACCGCAATGCTGGAGGCGCAATTCCTCGCGGGTGACACCCAGCTGGCTCGAGAATTTCGGGAGCAGTTTCGCGCAAAATGCGTTGTGGGCCACGAACGTGACTACGTCGAGATGCGCATGGACGATCAAGTCGCCCGCCACAAAAAATTCGGCGACAGTGTTTTTCTGCAAGAACCAAATCTGAAGAGTGGCTGCGGCGGGCTGCGCGACTATCAAAATCTGCTTTGGATCACCTACTTTAAAGAGGGTTCTCTGAGTACCAACCAACTGGTCGGCAAAGACTGGCTGAGCGAAAGCGATCAACGCCGGATCGAGAGAGCATACGATTTTCTTCTGCGCCTGCGCACAGACTTGCATTACGCGACCGGGCGCGCCACAGACATACTGCATCTTAATTTGCAGGAACAAATCGCCAGCCGGCTTGGGTATTCCGCTCGCAAAGGCCAGCTCCGCAGTGAATCGCTCATGCGGGACTACTACGGTCACACGAGAAACATCCTGCGCGTAACCGAGCGGATTACCCAGCAATTCGTGCGCGGACACGTCACGAGCAAGACACGCTCCCTTTTCAGTTTCCTTCCATTAGCACGAGCCAACAAGACCCCGCTTGGTCAGTTTTTCTTTATCGAAAACAAACAATTGCACCCGGCGCGTCGCGATGTTTTTCGCAATGATCCCGAGCAGATAATGCGCGCGTTTGAGCTGGCGCAAGAACACGAGGTGGATATTAGTCCGGAGCTGGAGGATTTTTTGAGCAGAAGCCTGCGGCACGTGACCCGGACATATCAATACGCGCGCGGGCCGCGTGCGATCTTCAAATCGATTCTGTCCCAGAAAGGCAGAGTAGGTCGCATCTTGCGAATGATGCACCGTGTCGATTTTCTTGGCCGCTACATTCCCGAATTTGGTCAGCTCACCTGCCTTGTGCAGCACGAGTTCTTGCATCGGTATACCGCCGACGAGCACACGCTGGTATGCATCGACAAACTTGATGCGCTGGCAAAGACCGATGATCCGAAGCTGATTCATTATCGCAAATTGTTTGAGCGACTCCCGGATCCCTTTGTGCTCTATCTTGCACTGCTCTTGCACGACAGCGGTAAAGCTGTTGGCCGGCCACACTCGGAAGCGAGCGCACTGTTCGCTCAGCGGGTCGCCGCCCGTTTGCAATTGACACCCGAGCAGCGGAAATCGCTCATACTGCTGGTCGATCACCATCTCACTATGTCCAAGATGGCGCAGCAGAGAAATCTCGATGACCCCACCACAGTGATGGAATTTGCGCAAATCATTAAAGAGCAGAAAAACCTGGATGCCCTGATGCTGCTGACTCTAGCCGATGGCCAGGGTACAAGCGCGGATACCTGGTCCGATTGGAAGGAATCGCTCGTGTGGCAGTTGTTTCACGACAGCTCGCGTTACCTTGCCGATCGGAAATCTTATCATGAACAAACCAGAATTGCCCGGGAAAGCTTGCGCGCCTCTGTTGCCGAGAATCTTTCACCAGAGTACGCGGAGGAAATCGAATCGCACTTTGAATACATGCCCGACCACTATTTCCGTGCCACCAGCGTGCCGGAGATCGTCGAGCACGTAAAATTGTTTCGGTCGTTTCTGGAGAACATTTTAAGTGCAAGAGAATTACCGCTCGCTCCAGCGGTCGAATGGAAGGTCGTTCCCGAGGAGGGGCACACTGTGATGGACTTCTGCACGTGGGAACGTGAACGGCTTCTGGCGAAAGTCGCAGGCTCGTTTTCCGTCGTTCCGTTAAACATTTTGAGCGCCGATATTTTTCCACGTGACGACAATGCGGTGCTTGGCGTTTTCCGTGTTTGTGATACGAAGGCGCGACCCGTTTCGAGTCCGCGCGATTTCGACCTGGTAGAACGAACGCTGCAGCGAGCGCTCGAGGACGAGACCTTCGATTTTGGCCCACCGATCGAAAAAGCGAAGCGCTCGAGCCTTCGCCCGGCCGTCGGCATTGAATTTCCCACGCGCATCACCATCGACAACAAAACGCATCCGACTTACACACTGATTGAATTTCAAGCCGCGGACCGTATCGGACTGCTTTATGATGTGCTCAGCTGCCTTGATCGCGAGAATATCTTGGTCCCGCTTTTTCGAATTAATACCCAGGCCGGCGCGGCGATCGATACGCTTTATGCGGTGGATGCTTTCAGTCACGCAAAGATTGCCGATTTGCAACGGATACGGGCGGTCCAGCAGCATCTGAAGCATGCGATTTTGCGCGGCTAGCCAAAACATTAAAGAAAACAGGAGCGTTTTCCCGCCTCGTTGCCAACTGTCTTGATCTCATGAACGTTCTGATTCTCGCTGCCGGGTACGCCACGCGCCTTTACCCGTTGACGCTGAATAAAGCGAAACCGCTGCTCGTGATTGGAGGCAAACCCATCATCGAGTGGCTGGTGGACAATCTTGTTGGCAGTCCCGACCTGGAAACAATTTATGTCGTGACCAACGATAAATTCGCGGCGGATTTCCAAGCGTGGAGTCAGCAGTACCAAAAACGTCATCCAGAACTGAAATTCAAAATCGTTAACGACGGTTCCACCAGCGATAACGACAAGCTTGGCGCAATCGGAGATATTGATTTCGTAATCGCGCAAGAGAACCTGTCCGGAAGCAGCTTGTTAATCGCCGCCGGCGATAATTTATTCACGGATTCGCTGGCAGATTTTGTGGCGTACGCCAAAGGCAGCGAAGTAACCGTTGCGGTGCATGACGTCGCCGACACTGAAGCGATCAAGAAGTACGGTAACATCACCGTTGATGCCGAAGGAATCATCACCCGCTTTGAGGAAAAACCACAGAATCCGCACGGGACACTCGCAGCGATAGCTCTTTATTATTACTCGCCTCCGGTCCTCTCGCTTTTGAGGACGTATCTGGCTGCGGGAAATAATGCAGATCAGCCCGGCCGTTTCGTGCAGTGGCTCTACCCGCGAAAACCGGTGAAGACCTTCCAGATCAAAGGCAAATGGCTCGATATCGGTAGCAAAGAAACGTTAGAGAACGCGGACAGGATATTCGCTTCGGCAGGGTGACCGTTAAAACAGTTACGCGGTTACAACAGAAACCGATGTAACGACGTAACGCCTTAGCTAATAGCGTTCATTTCAATCGTCCTTCATCAAACTCGATCAGATCGAAATAGGTCCGGATATCTTTGCGACTTTCGCCGCCTGCTTCTTTGAGAAAATGCTGGAAGCGCGCTTTTTTCGCGGCCGTATCAGGATGACGCGAAATCATCGCGTGGTTCCACTGTTCGATGGCTTCTGGCGAATGTTGCACTCCGTTTTTCTGTACCCACGCCGAAATTGCTTCGTCATGTTCAAGCTTGTTGGCGATCTCTTCAAATACGTCGCCGTCGATTTTAAGGAATGTCAGCAAATGTTTGTCGAACCCGACGGTTTTATAGTTGTAACCGTCAAGCAAGCCTTTCCGGTGCAGCCTGGCCTTATCGATCAAACGCGGCAGATGAACATAACCGCCGAGTCTTTCGTAAGGACTGCGTGGATGCAGTCTTCGCATGAACCTGATGGTTGCTACGTCGCCGGCAATGGGCGCGCCACCGGATCTGGGAAACTGGACTCGGTTGTTTGTGAGGCAATCGCTGGCCGTTCCTGCAGCAATTCCCCTTGTGTCAGGCCGACTTGACCGATGGCGAGCTGGCCGGAAAACATCCCGCCTTTTTCCACGCTGATCGCTCGCGCGGTGACATCGCCTTCCAGTGATCCCTTTTTATGGACCGTCACCGTTTGAGCGATGATTTCTCCAGACATCCTGCCTTTGATTTCGATATTCTCCCCGCGAACTGTTCGAAAACAGTGAATATCGGATTTCCGCTCGACGACCACGTGTCGAGCGCTGATGCGGCCCGGAATTTTGCCTGAATAACTGATCGTCGCGGTATCGTCGCAATGAAGATTGCCGCGCAGCCTGCCTTCGATTAGAGCCGATCGGCAAACCACACTACTGCTGGCCAAATCGCCTTTGCCCGAAAGATGCACGTTGCCGCGAGTGCGAATGCTTCGACTGAATCCACTGACGATTTTGTAATCGCGCAGATCAATATGCGCGCTGCATGAGGGGCAGATTGTCGAACTTGCGGCGCCAGAGACCTGCTGTTTGCGTTTACATTCGAAACACTCGACGAGAGAACTGGTTTGCCGCTTCCAAAAATCCTCGAGCCGGCCAAAGATCGAGGAGGAAGTCTCTTGGGCTGGCGTTTCTTCCGTCGTCCGCAGCTTCAGACCGGGCTTCGGCGCAAACGGAGAAAAAGAACGGCTGCACTGGCGACAGATCGAACTCTTCGCCGCCGCGTATTCCATCTGCTTGAAGCCGCAGTGCGGACATTCCGCACTGACTTTTGCAGGCGACGGATTGGCCACTGGATTCTTTGCCGAAACCTTTCTTTAGGCGCGCCCGAATGCCGCCTTGATTGGCTCGCTGGACCGAACAACTTCCGGCCGCTGGGCGGCTTTTGCCGAATACGCGCCGGTGGTGACTTCCGATTTCCCGATAAAAGTCGCTCCTTCTTCAATCACAAGACGCGCTGCTTTGAGATCTCCCTGCAACACGCATTTGGATTTCAGCTCGCACCGTTCGCCAACGGTGATATTGCCGTGCACTTTGCCATAGACGGTGATCGATTTGGTTTTGATTTCACCCCGAATCTCAGCGTTTTCACCGACCGTCAAAACGCCGTCCGAGTTGATGTCACCCTCGACTTTACCGTCGATGAGCAGTTCTTTCTGGAACTTGATCGAGCCTTTGATTTCGACATCGCTCGAAAGGATGTCTTTGCCTCCGTGGTCTGCCATAGGATTAGGTTTTGGATTTGAATTATCGATTGTAGTTGGTTTTGGTGCTGACTCTTCGCGACTCGCAAGATGATCGTGGTCATCCGGAACCGGAGTCCGTGGTTCTTCTCGAATCGGGGGCGCCGGCCTTTGCGGGACGAATCTTTTGAGCATCTGGTAGTAATGTGACACTCGTCGATGCCTGTCAACGGATTCTCTTTTCTGAGTGAAAAGTTTTTTCTTTTTACCTTTCGATGTTCACCCGGTAGAGCTTGCACGCTGGCGTTTGCGCGGAAAAAATCAGAAACGGCGGTGCATGGCTAGGGGTTCGATCCAAAACGCGGCAGAGGGGACCGGTAGGAACTGCCTCGTTCAGGACGGCTGCCGAGTTTTGCGTTACGCGTTGCGAATCGTACGCGAAAACCCACGCCACGTTGTCGTTGTGGAGAATTGAGCGCGCTCGTTCCTGATCGTCAGAAAGAAAAAAACGCGCGCTATCCTCGATCCCCTCCAGGCTTTCATGCGAGCTTCCCGCTATCCCGGGCTGCCCCGACCAATAAGCGATGGAGGGTGAAAGCCACCACGGTGCAAGGAAAGGTTGCAACTCAGATGAGGCCAACGTGAGCGCAACCTCGCGAATTTGCGCCGATTCAACCTGCTTTTCCAAGTGGCTCGCCAGTTGCGTTTCGTTCGGCCAAAGCGTTTCGTCCCAATCACGCAAAACGGGAAACATCGACAACACAAATGCAATCCACACTGCTGTGCCCGATTTGATTGGCGCGAGCAGCTCTGGAAGCGCTAACGCAAAAATCAAAACAAAAAAATAAGCCCAGCGCGCCTGCCAGATCGTCAAGAAATAGGTGGCGATCGAGAGCACATAAATCGCTAGGGCGTGCAGTCCCTCCGCACCATCTTTTCGCGCCCTGACGCTGATCCAGATCAAGAAAGGCGCGAGCAACACCAGGTACCCGCACCAGCGAAACCAGACCGGGTTTGCCGGTGAAACGTGCGCGAGCTCGCCAATCGTGCTCGCCCAGTTTTTGAAAATCGCGCTCGATTCAGGGATCGCGAACGACGGCGCACGTCGCTCAATCAGAAGTGCAGCCGCGATAATCGTCGCGAACAATATCCATCCTGCGCGCCGATCTTGTCCGAAAAGCGCCCGCGGATTCAGTAGAAAACTCGTGACTAACACAATGAAGAAGAGCACCGGTGGTTCGTAAGCGGACACCCATAGCGCGAACCCCCACGCGGCTCCGCTGACCACAGCCAATCTGTTCAGTTCTGTAGCGGCAGCCGTGCCTGCCGCGCCGGAGCTGCGCGAAGGCGGGTCGGCTGCTGTTTGCAAGCGCCACTCCGCGCAAATTCCGATCGTGACCAGCAGGATTAGTAACGACTGATGATCGGGCCTGCCTACCTCCGTCCCATGAACGAGAATCGGGCTGATCGCAAACAGGATCAGCACTACCCAACGGTACCGGAATTTCATTCGTCGCGACCACCACCAGAGGAACCAGGCGCCGGTTAGCGCAAGCAGTGGCGAAACAAAGGCTCCCGCCATGTCGAGTGGCTGCGCGGTGAATGGTTTCAACGGAAGCGCCAGCCCTAGAATCAAATAATCTAACGGCGCCGTTGTGTGTGGAGTCGTCCCTTGCGGGAAATTCTCAAAATCATGATGGCGGAGGATCAGTCCCGGCTTTGTCGCGCACACCCGCACGCGCGTCATGCGCGCGTAACAATCCGAATCAACGAAGTAAACGTTCCCGGCGACAAAGACGTCCTGATAATTCGCGCAGCGCGTTGCGAGGACCAGCGTGCTGAGAATTACGATTTCGACGACAGCGAGGCTTCCGCGAATCACTTCATGATTCCAAATCGGGATGAGCAATCGGCAAAGAAAATTTAAACAGGCTGCCAAGTCGCACGTTTTGGCGTGTGCAGGCGAAACTTACGAAAGCTCATTCACAATAGCGTTGTCATGTTGAGCGAAGAGCTGCAACGAAATGCGAAGCTTGAGGTGAATCTTTCAAACATGTCTCGTCTGTTTCTTTGTGCCGGATCGGGCAGAATTGAACTGAGATTGAAAGCCTGGCCTCGCAGACTGCGCCCGCTGCGTTGCAGCTTCGCTTCGCTCAGAATGACAGATGTGATGGTTTGCAAAAGACGCAGCCCAATCATTGGACGTTGAACGTTGGATGTTCGATGTTCGTGGGTCAGCGCGCAGGGCCTGTAGCTCAGCGGTTAGAGCAGGGGACTCATAATTCAAGAATGACTTTTTGCGCGTGCTTTCACAGGCTTGCGCACCGTTGCGGACGCTAGGTGTCTTAGCCCTTTCGGATTGGTAACCCGTTGCGCACAATTGCGCTGTTTTGCAGCGAAAATCCGCAGACCGGCCTAACAAGTTTCCACCACCTCTGGCGCCTTTGAGACTTGCGGTTCCGTTTTGTCTCGTTTGATGATGCAATATAGGAACCAAACAATGAAACAGTTCGCCAGCAGAATGAGCACCCCGACCAAATCCGGATGATGCCAAACATTCCGCACTTCGAGCGGGATCAACGCTGCCGTCGCAAATATCATCAACAATTCCGCCCATCGCTGCTCCATGTAAACGCCGATTCCTTCCGTAAAAAGAACCGCCGCGTAAAGGAGCGCCAAAAAACCAGTGCCCCGCACCACGCCGCCTGCGAGCACGCCTTGCAGTTTATTGAGCAAGTAGTGGATGGCCTTGCTATGCTTCATCAGAATTTCGTCAGCGGTCCAGTCCGACATGGCATCCATCCAGCGGGTGCGTGAATTCAGGAAGAGGAGCGAAACACCGAGCAAAAGCAGCAGCACGCCTTTACTGATCTTGAAGAGCGCAATGAGCTTAAGATAGCGATGGCGACGCGGCTCCCGCAGAATCGCAGGAACATGCGCTGGCTTACCCATTGTCAAACTGTTCGCCAAACTGATTCACTTCGCAATGATCGGACTGTTCCGGCAGTAAATTTCCAATTTGTTGCCCGCTGATCCCGGCAATGGCTGGGTAATTTGGCTTACTGACTAGTAATGACCGCACGCGGCCCAGGTTTACTCAGTTCAAGCTAAGCGCTCACTTTCGGGACATGAAATTCTCTACGGCACTACCGTAAGCGTGAGATCGTTTCCGTCGCCGCCTTCACAGTTGGCTTGGAGGTTGTTGCCGTTGATTGTGACAATTCCACCATCGGGCAGGTTGCTGAAGGTGCCGCTAATGGGATTGGCTGAGGGTGTTACTGATCAACGTCATTCCCTGTGTTAAGGCTCCCATCGTCTGGCCGCTCAGGGCAACCAACGCACCGCTGTTGATGGTGACTCCATTGGCGATTACCTCGTCGGTCCTGGTCCCGTTTCGGTTCTTCCTTAAGGTGCAAGTGTAGGTCGCGTCAGCGTTGAAGGTGAGAGCATTTTGGATAGTGAGCGTAGCCGGCACATTGCTTCCAGCTGCCGGGGCAAGGAACGCGCCAGTCCCAATAGTAACGGAGCCCGCGATGATGCCACTGCCGCCGAGCGTACCGGCGGTGATGTTGACTGGCCCCGTACCGGTGGCGGACCCGCTCCGATTGGCTACCAGAAGCGTCCCACCCTCAATCGTGGTACCACCCGCATAGATGTTGTCGCCGCTGAGCCTTAGGGCGCCCCGGCCAATCTTTTCAAGAGAGCCAGGTGCAAAGGGCGATAGACGAGTTCGCCCTCGACTTAATCTTGTAAAAACTTCACCACTGCCCGCGCGTTGGCGCACTAGCTCCCTGGGGGCGGAGGCTGAGGCGGTGGTGGTGTCGGTGTTTCTTTTCTTTGTGCCATTCAAAATCCTTAAATAAAACCGCCACCATCTGTCGAGAAATAAAGGTGACATTCACTACTTTTTGAAATCGCCGATGTGCTTATGGGAGCTTGACATTCTGCGACACTCGATCCGAAAACTCCGAACCTATGAAGAAATACATACTGTTTTTACTAAGTATCTTCGTTGCGATGGCATTTATGCCTTCCTGTCAGCAGGAGGGAACGACAGTTACGGAAGAACCTGTTAACGCGTCACCCGGGTATATGAATCGTCCTGCGCCGTCACCGACGCGCTAACGCAAGAAGCGCGGTTGGGCTGTGCGAAAACATGCGCGCTGATGAAATACTGCCTGTGCTCGGCCCGCCGTACCAAAGCCGACCGGCGGGGCAGTCTGTCGGAGATCAGATCAACGCCGCATTTACCTTTGCGGGGCGAACGTCGTACGTGTGCATCAGTTCGCATCGTAGGAAACTGCTGCGCTAACCGCAAGCGCTTTCGGCAATATCCTCGACAAGAGGCCAAGACTTTTGCGAACCTCTGTGCATTATGAAAACGACGACTCTACCATTACAAAATCTAATGAACGCCTCGCGTTCGTGCGCCTTCCTTCTCATTCTGTTCGCTTTCGCATGCTTTGTGCTTTCGCCGCAAGCGCGGGCGACTTGTCAACAGGGCTGCGACCTCGCCAACGGAAACACATTTCTGGGTGATGACACGCTCGTGAACAACACCACCGGCAGTGAAAACACGGCAATCGGTGGTGGGGCGCTCCTTTCTAATTCAACCGGCATCCAGAACACAGGCGTCGGTTCAGGGGCGCTTCTCTTCAACACGACCGGCGAACTCAACACGGCCACCGGGCACATTGCGCTTGAGCTAAATAGTACAGGCAGCCAGAACATGGCTACCGGGGAAAGTGCGCTCTATAACAACAGAAGCGGCAACTTCAACACGGCCACGGGCCGTCAGGCGATGCAAAACGATGTAGACGGCAGCCAGAACACGGCCGCCGGTTTTGCTGCGCTCTTCTCCAACACGCACGGCAACCTCAACACGGCCACCGGTTATTATGCGCTCATTAGCAATACAACCGGCAAGAGAAACGCTGCCGACGGTAATGCTGCGCTCATGAACAACACCACCGGCAGTGACAATATCGCATTGGGCGATGAAGCCGGTAGAAATCTCACCACCGGCGATCATAATATTGATATAGGCAACCGAGGAGCCGTTGCAGAGGCCAGCACCATACGTACCGGGAGGGTTGGAACTCAGACTGCCACCTACGTTGCCGGGATCAGTGGGGCAACCGTCACTGACGGCATCGGCGTAGTTGTGGGCGCTGATGGTCACCTCGGAACAGTCGTTTCCTGAGAACGCTTCAAGGAAGCCATCAAACCGATGGACAAGGCGAGCGAAGCGATCCTCGCGCTGAAACCGGTGACTTTCCGTTACAAGAAACAGCTCGATCCCAAAGGCATCCCTCAGTTCGGTCTTGTAGCCGAAGAAGTCGAAAAGGTGAATCCCGATCTAGTGGCGCGCGATGATCAGGGCAAGCCTTACACCGTCCGCTACGAAGCGGTGAATGCGATGTTGCTCAATGAGTTTTTGAAAGAGCATCGCAAAGTCGAGCTTCAAGATCGCACTGCGCAGGAACAGCAGAAGGAAATTGATGGTCTTAAAGCGGAACTGAAAGAGCAAAAAGCCCTCATCTAAAAGGTGAGCGCGCAGCTTGAAGTGAGCAAGCCTGCGCTACAAACGGTCGTGAACAATCACTAGCGCTGCTGGGGCGGTTCTTTGAAGTCGCCCGCGTGTTCGTGCGTCTCAATCACGTTGCCTGCTTTATCGTAAACGCGAATCACTGCATCATCCCAAATCCCGGATTACCAATCGGCGTTCCGAAATTTGAAGTAGAGCTTGCGGCAGCTTTCCATCAAATTGGACGTTGGACGCTGGATGTTGGATTGTTCGCGTGTAAGCGCGGCGGGCCTGTAGCTCAGCGGTTAGAGCAGGGGACTCATAATTCAAGAAAGAGTTTTTGCGCTCATTTTCACCGGCTTGCGCAGTGGTGCGGACGCTAGGTGTCTCGGTCGCTAGGCATTCGCACTGCGTGACGCAGAGTTGCGGAGTTTTGCAGCCCAAATTTCTCAGACCGTAGAAAACGACCGTGAAATGTTGTCGCCTTCAGGTACCGAACAAATTCAACGCAACTTCGATCAACTTTGTCTGACGATCCGACATTTGGCAGTGCAATGGACTCCTTCGGTGACGACAAAATCTCACGGCTCCTCCGGCTGAAACGCTACGAACAACCGCCGCCTGGCTATTTTAAGAATTTCCTCTACGAGTTCCATCACCGCCGGCAGCGGGACCACTTGCAGCACGCACCGCTTTCGAGCGTCTGCATCGACGGCGCGCGTGATTTTGTGTTCCGACACAATGTCCGTCCGTTGGCATGCTACTCCGCAGGAATGGCGATCGCGCTCGGTTGCGCCGCCGTGATTTTAATCACGCTTTATCAGCAACCGAACACTACTCAGTTAGCAGTCCAGGGCTCGCCGGTTCCAAACGCGCCACCGAACACGGAAAAACAATTGGATTTCGCGCTTCCGGTGTTCGATGCGACTCTCGACATGCAACCAGTGTCCGAAAGCGGAAACGTTTGGGTGGTGCCAGTCGATTCATTCCGCTCCAATCAGTTCGCGCCGCTCAACCTCGAATGGGACTCGGACGACGATTCAGTCCCGCTACAAAATTCGAGAGGCGCTCGCAGGCATCCTCGTGCGTTTACGAGGCCAGCTTACGCGTTATCTCATCCAGCTTTGCGTGTATGGCTTTGCGCTCCGCACGTTCCTCGGGCGTAGGCAATATCACCTGCACTGCGACGTCTGGCGTTTGACTCGTCAGCGCAATGATCTTATCCACTGCGACGCCGGTTCCGATCGTTGCATCACGCAAACCGGCTTTGCCAATCGTTTCTTCCATGCGACTGGCGCCCAACTCAGCGACGTTACTCAGGATTCCAACGATGCTCTTTTTTCGTGCGCTTATCTCCGCGGCTTCTCGATGCTCCACCGCCCGGACCGTTTCTCTCGTGACGTGACACCATTTGCAAATTTTGTTTGAAGACCATCCCTCACCGAGTAAGCGCACAATCTGCCTGTAAATCTTTGGGCGTGTGCGCAGCAGAAGTTCGCCGGTGTACCGCGGTCGGGCATCTCGCGATGTTGATAGCACCTGACCGTGATTTGGCTGGTTCATGTTCAATCGAACAGATACGTTGCTTTTGCCACAAACGCAAAGCGCGCTCGATGACGATCATTGAAATCAGGCCAATCCGAAACGGCTGGAAGTGCTTTGAAGCGCCCGGTATGCAGCCGGTATTGCTGAGTCAGCAGGACGCAATCAGCTACGCAAAGGGCCGCGCGTGCTTTCGCTCAGGCGAGATTCGCATTCTGGATTCAAGCGGCGCAATCAAGCGTATCATTCCGTTTAGTGAGACGGATCGAAGATTGTGATGCGAACGCGCTTAATCTCTTAGAAACGAATCGGCTAGTTCCAGACTTTCGTCTGCGGATAAAGTTTAGCCCAAGCATACCATTGTAGTGAATACGAAGGGACAAAAGACAGGCGCTCACCCGCGCGCGCGCCGGCGGTGCAGAAACCCTCGAGGTTCCACGTCGAGTGCGTGCGGACATCGTGCCACTGGCCTGGCACACTGCGCACCATATCTTCTGCCGCGCGGTACGCACCGCAGCCGCTGCTGGCGGCATCGTAAAAAACTATCACCGTGGTTTCCCTGTCCAGCATGGCCTGCGCAGTCCCCGAGCCAGCCATCTTTTCAAATGGGAAAAACATGGCTGCTCCCTCGAGCTGCACACCGATCCCCATACTGTGCGGAGCCATCTTTTCCACGCCGCGCACGCGCGGGCGAAAATCCATGTTTTCCTCGCCCATCGGGTGCCGGAAATAGGTCCAGGCAAAGGCGGTGTCTGGGGTCAGCGCCAGCGTGGCAGGGTGCATCTCCTGCCATTGCTGCCAGGCCATTTGAAAGACTTGCAAATAATCGAGTTGTCTGCCCGCGTCGGGCCCTTCCAAGGCCTGGCCAGTCAGCTGCGACCAGACCGTGCGTGTCTCACGGTCTGTGATAAGCATCTCGCCGCCGCGCCGGCCATGCACGAGGAATTGGCGCTCCTCACCATCGACTACAGGCCGGAAGCCAACGCCGGAATTGCAGCGCTCGCAGTATGAAATAAGGACCGGCTCGCCACCGACGTGGTCATGCACAAGATGATGAAAAGCGAGCATTTGGGTTGGGTAGGCTTTGGCTTCGCCGTTGCGGATGATGCCGATAATATTTTCGTCCGGCTGGAGATAAGTCGCCTCGCTGGCCGGGACGAAAGTCGGGTGGACGAGCACGACGAAGATCTCGCCCGGTGCGCGATTTTTCTTCCAATCATTCCACCTTTTCCGGTGCTCTTTCGGGAAGCGTGCGCTAAAGCTCGTATAGCCTTTCCGTGGCGGTCCCCAAAGCCGCCGAGCGATGCGCCGGACCGTGAGTGAAAGACGTTCAACACGCGCCACGGCAGGATTCAAACGTTGAATCGACAATGATGCAACCTAGCAATGTTGGACCCTGCCGAACATCGGACATTGGGAGCAGCGTGCTTCCGATCGGCAGCCTTTTGATGATCATCGACAACACGGCGGCCATACCGATCGCTGGCACCTTTAGCAATCTCGCCGATGGCGGGATCATCACGAGCGACGTCAATAACTTTCAAGCCAGCTACGAAGGTGGCGACGGGAACGACCTCACGCTGACAGTCGTGCCTAGTTACCACAACACGACCAAGGAAAGCCCTACACCGTGCGCTACGAAGCGGTGAACGCGATGTTGCTCAATGAATTTCTCAAAGAGCACAGCAAGGTCGAGCAATTGGAGAAAAAAGTCGAAGCGTTGACTGCTGGCCTACAGAAAGTCAGCGCTCAGCTTGAACTGGGCAAATCCGCACAGCAAACGGTCGGTGCCAATCAGTAAAACAAATTACCGCCACGCAATCATAGCTTCCGATCCGCCTCGCTGGACGGAATCGTGCGTTCACCGCCTGAAGGTTAACTGGACTCGGCAGCATCCTTGAGTCATCGTATCGACTCGTAAAACGTTACGGTGATAGTTGCGCTCGCAGCGACGTGGTTGGACTCGGTCAGCGCTTGGAGAATCAGCTTATGCTCGCCGAATGTGAAGGCTGCATGAACGGGATTGCCCCAGTCGATAACCGATGTCGCACCGCCGACGGTCTTCAACCACGGTAGTCGTCCCGCTGGCACCGGGCTCCCGTCGGCGTAGAAGACGTATCCGGCAAGTTCTTGAGCGTAAGCGCCGTAGAACACCGCACCGTCCTTCAGCGAACTGATCTTCGCTCTGGGGAACAACTCTATCTGCGTTGTGGTCTGTCCGGTGTTTCCAGAGATCACTCCACCTGTCGCGAACGCAGGTTGGCCGCCTGGCACGATCGGTGAAAGTGTGAAGCAGCCAAACGCCAAAAGGATCAGAAACAGCTTTGTTCTTTGTATTTGATTGATGGTTTACAGCCTTTCATGTCGGTTCTTGTTAGGTTTGTAATTCCTCCATCATTCGGATAAACGACGAACGCGGTTAAAACCGATCATACGATTGCGAAATTTTCTGACAGGGACGACGACTCCAATTGGACGAATTTTCACGAATCGCTTCGCGATCCTATTGATCTACGAACGCAGGCTCAACGCCGGGAGCTTCGAACGCTCGCCAGCCCCATTTGTATGGACTGATTTCAATTACTGTCATCATTAAGAAGCGGTGAGACCGCTAATTCGTGCGTGGTCCTCTCAAGTTCAAGAAAGGCTGTCAGTTCTCGTCTGACCGAACGATGAATCTTTTTCCGTTTTCGCGGTGTGCATCAACAATCCAGATCGTTCACCCTTCTCACCCTTCAGCTGACACCCGGCGAAAGCTCGACCCGCTTTTTTAAATTGTCAGCGATAATTTTCGCAGTACTTCAGTGTAGATGAAATAGTCGGGCCTGTAGCTCAGCGGTTAGAGCAGGGGACTCATAATCCCTTGGTCCCAGGTTCGAATCCTGGCGGGCCCAGTTGCACGAAACCAGTTGTTAGGCCGTAACCGTTGTGGAATCAAACCGCGATGAACGCAGCAACTTTTTCGGTACCGCCATACGGCGAAAACTAGGGCTATACGGCCAGTAAAGCGGCGGCACCTTGCTGGATGAGCGAGTCGAGCTTGTTCAGATCGATTGGTTTTACCAAGTGATGCTGGAAGCCGACCTCGCGGCTTTTGCGTATATCTTGTTCCATCCCGAAACCGGTGAGAGCAATTCCCAGCGGCGGTTTTGAGGCGAGTTTCTGTATCAAATCGATTCCATTCCCGTCGGGTAAACCCAGGTCGCTGATGAGCACATCAAATTGCTCCTTTGCGCCGAGGTCGAGCGCGGATTGAAAAGTGAGCGCCGGTTGTACGTGATAACCTCGCCGCCGGAGCAGATTCGTAAGCGAACGGTTTGTATCTTCGTGATCTTCAACAAGCAGAATTCGCATGGGCTGGCGCTCCGCAGATCTTGGCGCCATAGCAGGGGCAATTTGTATTTCCGCTTTTTCGCAGGTGGGAAAAACCAACGTAAACGTCGATCCTTCGTTTCGTCCGGCGCTTTTCGCGGCGATCGTGCCTTTGTGCGCTTCCACCAGGGTCTTGCTGATGGCCAGTCCCAGCCCCAAGCCTCCGGACTGAGTCCGGCCGCCTTGTTCGAACGCATCGAAAATTTTCGGCAACAGTTCCTGCTCAATTCCCATCCCAGTGTCCGCGATCTCCACACGGAGTTGTCCGTCTGAATCGTTGCTTGTAATAATCGTGATTTGCCCGTTTGCGGAGGTGAACTTCACCGCATTGTTGATCAGGTTCCAGAAAATCTGCTGCAGTCGGGCTGGGTCCGCGCGCATGTGCACTTTTCTCGCGCCCAGATTGAGCGATGGCTTCAGATGTTTTCGATCTATTTCCGGCTGACAGATTTCGAGCGCGCTTTGCAGCATTGTATGGGCATCGACGATTTCAAAGTTGAGCTGCACCTTGCCGCGATCGATGCGGGTCAAGTCCAGTAAGTCGTCGATCAGTCTCGCCTCTAGTTCCACATTGCGGCGAATCATTTGCAGCGACTCATGAATGTCACTCGGCAACTCCGGCTCATTCTCCAGCGCGAGCGCAGACGCAAGCACCGGTGTCAACGGCGTGCGCAATTCGTGGCTAAGCATTGCTAGAAACTCGTCTTTCGCCAGATTCGAGCGCGCCTTTTCCTCCAGTTCGAGGTTCGTCTTCTGCAATTCGGTGGCGAGCGATTGCGACTGTTTGAGCAGATTTTCCGTTTGCGTGCTCGCTTCGATGGTGTTGAGCACGATTCCGATGCTCTCGGTTAACTGCTCAAGAAAGGCCTGGTGCGCCGGGCTGAAGCGTTC
>Ga0209161_10000664_pt1 | contig 27967 bp, 23 predicted proteins | sample GraSoiAngelo_155_FD_186169 | JGI IMG/M metagenome (GOLD analysis project Ga0209161, IMG submission 186169) | Grasslands soil microbial communities from the Angelo Coastal Reserve, California, USA - 14_1009_13_30cm (SPAdes) (version 2) | ecosystem: Environmental > Terrestrial > Soil > Grasslands... | reverse complement strand
CGCCCCCGGCGCCGGCGCGGCCTGCGGAGTCCCCCCGCCCGGCTCCAGTCGCGACGCCCCCGGCGCCAGCGCGGCCTGCGGAGTCCCCCCGTCCGGCTCCAGTCGCGGCGGCCCCGCGGCCCGCGCCAGCTGTGGCGGCGCCGCCGGCAACGCCTGCCGCGGCGACTCCGGCGCCTGCGCGAACCCCAGCGGTCGTTCCCGAGCGACCCGCGCCGTCTCGGCAATCCGGTCCAGACGATCCCGGCGCCGTCATCGATTGGCTTCTGAATCCGTCCCGCCGCGAATAGACGGGGCGGCGAGTCGAGGCTAGAGGGTGGCGGTTTGTCGTGCGCGACTTGTTGTAGAGACCTTGCGATCGACCCCTACGATTCGTCCGAGGTCATCGACTGGTTGCTGAACCCGTCGTCGAGAGTCCGCGAATAAAGTATTCCGCCAGGGAGGCGCGGCTTCCCGCACACGGTCGCCAGCCGAGCTCCTCGCGCGCCTTGCGACAGTCGAAGACGAGCGGCGCGTACGCCGAACGCAACCGGTAAGCGGAGATTGGGGCCGAGCGCCCCAAACGATCGAAGAGCCACTCGATCGCCGTCGCCAGGACGCACGCGGGGGCCATCGGCAGGTGGATGGTGGCGCACGAGGAAGCGAGTTCCTCACGCGTGAGGAGTTCGTCGCCGACCACCTGGTACACGCGACCATCCGCGAAGGGGCTCTGCGCGGCCCTGATCATCGCCTCCACCGCGTCGTCCACGTGGACGTACGGCACCTGGATCTTCCGGTCGCCCACGAGAGCGAGCCGCTTACCGATCCGAATTCCGACCGGCGAGACGATCGGCTCGCCGCCTGCGCTCCAGATGACCCCGAGACGCAGGATCACCGAGGGGAGCCCGCGCTCGAGCGCCGCGGCTCGCACGAGGCCCTCCGCCTCGAGTTTCGCCCGGGCGTAGTGCCCGCGCCGCTTCGGCAAGGGCTCGAGGGGGGAAGTCTCGGTGACGGGCCGGTCGGCCGGATGTCCTGCCCAATCGATGACCGAGAGGGAGCTGATGTGGACCAGCTTCGGGACGTGATGCGCGAGGCACGCCTCGACAACGTTGCGGGTGCCGGCGACGGTGGCGGCTTCGTGTGGCTCCCAGCCGCCGCTCATCGCCGCGCCGACATGGAACACCGCCGTCGCGCCAACGAGCGCGCGGTCCACGGCGTGCGGATCGCCCAACTCGCCGAGCGCGACCTCGACCCTCGGGTGCCGGAGGATCTCGGGCGGCGGTAGCCGCCGGACGAAGAGCCGCACACACGCCTCTTCTCCGACGAGCCGTCTCACGAGCGCGCGACCAAGCTGGCCATTCGCGCCGGTGACCACGACGGCGGGGCGGCCACTCGACTGGTATCGGTTGACGAATGCCGTTTTTGCACGATCGGCCTGCCGTGCCACCTGCTCTGTCCAGCGCACGACGGTGCGCGCCTCGTCGACGCCCGCCGGCACCGGCGTGCCGGCGGCGAGCGCGTCGTAGAAGGCGCGGACGAAGTTGTGGAGACCCTGGTACGGCCGGATCGCGCCCGCCACGAACCGCGCGGAATTCGAGGTGACCTGCGCCGCGGCGGAGACGGACTCGCCGATGGCGTTCACCACCCGCTCGACCGCCTTCGGCAGCAGCGGCACGTGACGGCGGCGCGTGAGGAACATCGAGAAGAAATCGGCGCGCAGGATGCCGTGGGTTCCCTGGACGATGAGCTGATGCTGTAGCGGCCGGACGTTCCACGACAGCTGGATGTTGCCGGTGCCCTTCGCGCATCGGACCAGCACCCGCCACTCGTCGAAATGGATGTTGGGGTCTCTGCCCTTCGCCTCGGACGTTCTGAAATCGGCGTGCGCGTCCTCGATGTCGCCCAGGAGCTCGCGGAGCAGGTACAGCGCGTGCACGCCGACATCACGAAACGGGTAGCCGCCATCGCGGCACTGCGGTGGCAGCGGGCCACCGCGATACGCCGGGTAGTTCGAGCTGCGGAGATAGTCGACGGCGACGATCTCGCCGATCGCGCCGCGCCGGACGAGAGCGACCGCCCGGGCGGCGAACGGATCGCCGAGCAGCGCGTGGTTCACGCCGAGCCGCAAGCCGGTGGCCGCCGCCTGCTCCGCCAGGCGGTCGCAATCCTCGACGCTCGTCGCCAGCGGCTTCTCGACGAGCACATGGCAGCCCAGCCGCAGCGCTTCCAGCGCCACCGCCGTGTGGCTGTCCGGTGGGGTCAGCACATGGACGACGTCCAGGCCCGCGGTGGCCATCGCCTGGAGCGACTCGAAGGTCGGCAGGCCCGTGGCACGCGCCCGGGCGAGGTCGAGGTCGGTCACCCCGACGATGCGAACGTTGGACAACCGTCTCAGCGCTTTGACGTGAAACTCGCTGACGTAGCCCGCGCCCACCAATCCGACTCGGTACGGCGTCATGTCGGTCGCGCGGTCTTGTAGCTGACCCGATAGATCGCGCCCGCGTAGTCGTCCGAGATCAGCAGCGCGCCGTCGGCCGCGACGAGCACGTCCACCGGTCGACCCCATGTGAGCAGCCCCAAGCGCCAGCCGTCGGCGAAGGGCTCGTACGTCACCGGGCGATCGTCCTTGAGTCGGATGAGCGTGACGCGATAGCCGGCCGGCGACGACCGATTCCACGACCCGTGCTCGGCGATGAAGATCTGGTTCCGGTAGTACGCCGGAAACGAGCTGCCGGTGTAGAAGCACATGCCCAGGGCCGCCACATGCGCGCCGAGCTCTAGGGCCGGCGGCTCGAACTCGGTGCACGAACGTTTCTGCGCGAGCTCGGGATCCGAGACGTCGATCCCGTGGCAGTACGGAAATCCGAAGTGCATTCCCTTGTGCGGTGCGCGGTTCAGCTCGTCGGGAGGCAAGTCGTCTCCCATCCAATCGCGGCCGTTATCCGTGAACCAGAGCTGCCCGGTCAGCGGGTGCCAGGCGAACCCGACCGAGTTTCGGACACCTCGAGCAAACACTTCGAGGCCCGTTCCGTCCGGCCGCATGCGCATGATCGTCCCGTACCGCTCGTCGGTAGACTCGCAGACGTTACACGGAGCCCCGACCGACACGTAGAGGCCGCCGTCCGGGCCGAAGCGGATGAACCGCCAGCCGTGGTTCGGATCGCTCGGGAGACTCGCGCTGACCACGACCGGCGCGGGGGGGTCTTTGACGCGTGCCTCGATGTCGTCGTATCGGAGCACGCGGTTCACTTCGGCGACGTAGAGGGAGCCGTCACGAAAGGCGACGCCGTTCGGCGCGTTCAGACCGCTCGCGATCGTGCGGATCTCGCCGGCCCGATCGTCGCGGTCGCGGGGCGCCAGGGCGTAGACTCTCCCGGCTCTGCGCGATCCCACGAAGAGCGTTCCGCGAGCGCCGAGCGCCATCGAGCGCGCGTTCGGCACGTATGAGGAATAGAGTTGGATGGTGAAGCCGGGAGGTAACCGTACCCGTCCGAGCAGCATCTCGAGCAAGAGCCCCGGCAACTGCCCGGTCCACCGCCAGTAGCCCACCGCGGCACCGAGGCAAAGGACCACCCCCAGCCCGACAAGCGCGAGGCGCTTCATTTTCGCCGCAGCCAGATCTCCCGCCAGTAGACGAACTCGTCTCGCGAGCACCCGCCAAGGGCGATCGATTCGCACCGGCACAGCGAGCCTTCCAGGAACACGGTGTTGCGGAGCTGGCGCATCTGTCCCGAGCCGTCGACGATGAGCTTGTCGATCCGCTCCTTGACCCGGCGCTGGCTGTTGCACAGTCGGCGCATGTCGGGCGAAAAGTAGAGTCCGCGATTGCGGGCGGTCTCGTTCAGCGTCTGGATGATGCTCTCCATCGGCTTCACTTCGACCAGCTCGCCCGGTCGCAGATCGAGGCTCTCTACCGGCGTGACCTGGTGAGGTCCCCGCGCGTACTCACCGACGAGCGCCCGGCGAACTCTCCAGAAGAACCAGATCGCGATGCGCCGGACCATGTGAAGCGCGCTGCAATTGCCGGCACGGACTTCGGCGACGCATTTTCCGATTCGCGCCCAGCGCGACAGGCCCTTGGTGGCGTTCCACAACTCGCTGGCCTGACAATAGTAAGTCGTCGGGCCGGTCGAGATCTTGAGTCGAGAGCGCAGCGACGCTCCATCCGATCTCGGTGTGGAGCTCCCGCCGGCGTCGTCGACCTTGCGCAGCCACCCTTCGCGCCAGAAGATCGTGCACGCCTTCTGGCAGCCATCGTGCGCGGCGCCGGAGCAGCGCAGCCCCTCGAGCGTCACGACGTCGTCGGACTCGAAGACGCGCATGGTCGAGACCGTTCCCGTGAAACACGTCTTCACGACTCGCCGGGCAACGCGAAACCGCCGCCCGCAAAACTCGACCATCTCCGGCATGAACGGCAGACGATCCAGCGCCCCCTGGGCGTCCAGGGTCCGGAGGATCTCGTCGGGGGCTTTGACTTCGACCAGGTCGCCGGGCCGAAGCCTGGCCTGCGATCGGTTCATGAAGCGTACGGCCTGGCGAGTGCCCTACAACCCGATCGGATCGAGCATGAGGACCATCATCAACGGCGAGGCGACCTGCAGCCCCACGATCCGCAGAAACAGGTTCCACGCGAGGACGGCTAACCCGAACGGGCGCGGCATGGTGTGCCTCAGGAACGCGACCTTCCTGATGTACTTCGGGACGTGCCATTTGGAAGAGGTCCCGGCCGGGAAGAAGACCACGTCGCCCGGGCCGATCCGGCGCTCTTCTCCCGTCTCGTTGGTGATGAACGCCTCACCCTCGAGGACGACGAGGACTTCGTCCTTGCTGTAGTGCCAGGTGAAGCTCCCAGCGGTGCAATCCCAGGCCATCACGTTCGAGGTGCGGTCGTGGCTCCTCGCCAGCTCCTTGCTTCGGGTTTCAGGCTTGCCGCTGAGAACCCAACTGGGTGTGACCGGCCCGGCCGTGCGATCGGCGGTCGTTGCAGGGGCGACCACAATCGATTTGGACATGATGTTCTCCGGATGTTGTTCGTGGATGTTCAATCGAGAACAACGCTTCAATACACTAGTTTATTACGAAGACCGGCGTGACGCTGAGGAAGTTTGGCGACTTCAGCCGGCGTGAGGAAGCGGCTTCCTGCGCTTCCTCACGACCGCGGCGAACAGTCCGCCGATTCCCGTCAAGACGTGGTGTTGCTCTTGCCGTCCGTCAGGATGTGGCGGTGCGCAGGCGCGGGTCGGTTCGGTTCAGTCGAAGTTGATGGGATAGCCGAACTGCAGGCCGAATCTGACCCGGTTCTGGTCGACGTCGAGCTGCGTCGCCGACGACCCGCTGGTCCTTTGCTGGAAGAACGTATACCCCCCGAATACGGTCGCGTACCGAGCGATCTGATAGCTCGCCGAGAGAGTCAACGTGAACGACCGAGCGTCGACCTGTTGCGCTTGCCGTGAGCTTATCGATTCCGCGACGCTGTAGACGGGGCTGAGCGCGACGATCAGACCGCGCTGCCATCCGGAGATGGTGAGCGTGCCCGAGGCGGTCTGCGAATCGGTTACTCCACCGAGTCCGCCTGCTGCGCTCACGCCTCGCACGTACTGCAGGCCGGCCGACCCGAATGGCAACGTTTGCACGAGAGTCGCCGTTCCGGCGGGGGATACGATCGTTTCGCCGGCTAACTCGGTTATCGCCGGGCCCCCGCTGACTGTGCCCAGCAGCGTTTGCGTCAGCTGGTAGCTCAATCCGAGCGTAGGAGTGTGAGTCGTCGAGGTTCCCTGTTCTCGAACATCCACGTAGGTGAAGCCGTAGCCGAGTAAGCCCGTGAGGCGGGGCGTGAAGGCGTGGCGGAGGCTGCTCAGGAGCCCGTACGTGTCGGAGTCGATTCCCGTTCCGTGACCCTCGAAGCGCAACGCACTGTAAGTCGCGCTGACGCTCAGGGCGTTCCGAGACGTCATCTGCCACGCGACACCCGGAGTGAACGTGTTGCTCCACGACTCTTGCCGGCCTGTTGAAAAGGTGTTCGGGGCAAGGAGATTCGTACTGCGATTGAACGCGAACGACTCGATGGCCGTCAGCGTGAGCTCGGGGGCGAGCCTGTACATGCCGTCTGCAAGGAAATTTTGACGGGCGAGCGGGTTGCTGAGGCGGTCCTGCCGGGCGTACAGGTCGGCGCCGAAGGAATAGCCCGCGCTCAGTCTGTACGACGGGCTGTTCACGAACAGCGTCACGGCCGGCGCGAAGCTCGTGATGAAGTCCGATTCACGGCGCCGGTTGTCCAGGAAGATGTTGTCGTTGTACTCCTCCGACACGGAGATCGAGGGCGTTAGGGTCAGGGGTCCGCGCGCCTCGGGAGGCGCGAGGAGCCCGAGCAGCTCGAGCGGATACGCCGCGACCGGTGGTTGAGCCCTCTCCGCGACCGGTGGTTGAGCCTTCTCGGCGCTCGACGGAGCTTCCTGGCCCCACCCCTGAGACGCCAGCAACAGGAGCACCGCTCCCAGGATCCAAGAGGCGTTCTGCCGGCCGCTCCACCTGTACACGGATCGCATTATATGATCGACGAGCCGCCGAGAAGAGCAACAAGTGACTGTCCACATTTCCACCGTCATCCACCGCCGACGAATTGTTCGATTCAGTCGGTACTTAGAGCCCAGGTTCGCTCGGCCGACCGCTGCGAAGCTGAGCTGTTCGGTGTCGAGCGCGGCGCCTCGCCCCAGGCCATTCGCAGACGGCTCGGGGCGCTCGAGTTCGAGAACCACGGCGCAAAGATCACGATTCCCCCGCTCCGACAGAGACCGGACGAGATCTGTTCGTTCGCGTCCTTCTTTGTGGAGCAATTCAATCGCCAGTACCAGCGCCGGGCCGACCTGTGCCCCGACACGGTCGCAAAGCTCAGGGACCATCTCCTGGCCCGGGAACCTGCGCGAGCTCGGGGAAACGGTGCGTCGTCTCGTGGTCAGCGGAACTCACCGGGTCTTCGAATAGAGAGGATCGCGTGCGTCGAGGGCCCGGCTAGGCAACATTCTGCACACGTTTGCACTCTTTCCTGGAAATTGCCTATCTCGATGGAGGTTTCCGGAAGTGTAAGAGATTTCACAGTAGATCCCGAACTACCCACCCAGCCCGTCTTCTGTGCAGTTGGTTGCACCGAGCACCGACAAAAGTTTTCTGTGCAAGATTCGTTACATCAAGCGCCTTTTCTCTGCGAGAGGGCCCTGGTACGGCGTTTGCCTTCCTAGTTCAGCGCCCCGCAATGAGTGAGATGAGAGCCCTTGTGGTCGAAGTCGACGCTCCAACCCGGCCTGGACTGTTCGGGTTTCTCCGGCGCCGTGGGTACCAGTGCGTCGCCGCGTCGTCCGCGACCGAGGCGCTCGACGCGCTCGCGGACGGCAGCTTCAGCTTCACGCTGGTGGACCTCGACGGCAACGGCACCGACCCCGCGGAGCAGATTCGGTACCTGAAAGTCCGCGGGCGGAACTCCGGGCCCATCATCGCGGTCGCCGATCGCGTCCACAATCTCGACGCCGCAGAGCTTGCGGTCGAGGTGGTGCTGCCGAAGCCTCTGAATCTGGACGAACTCCAGCAGGTGTTGGACACCCTCATACACCCGGCCGCTAGCGATCTCAGTTCAGGACCGGAGCAAACGGCCGGAAGGCTCGCCCGTGAGATGGATCTCTGGCGTAGCCCAAAGATGCTCGATGCACGCCAGATCCTCCACGAGGCCGCCCGAGTCGACGTCACGGTGCTCATCACCGGCGAGACCGGCACCGGGAAGGACCTCATCGCCCGGGCGATCCACCATTTCTCCTCCCGGCGCGCGGGGCCCTTCATCAAGGTGAACTGCGCGGCCATGCCGCGCGAGCTTCTCGAGAGCGAGCTGTTCGGGTACGAGCGCGGCGCCTTCACGGGCGCCCACAAGCTCAAAATCGGCAAGTTCGAGGCCGCCCATCGCGGCACCATCTTCCTGGATGAGATCGGCGACCTGCACCCGGCGCTCCAGGCCAAGCTGCTCCACGTCCTGCAAGACGGCGAGTTTTCACGCATCGGTGCCAAGACCACCTTGAGCGTCGACGTGCGCGTGCTCGCGGCCACGAACCAGGACCTGGAGCGGGCCGTAGAGGAAGGGCGGTTCCGCGAGGACCTCTACTACCGCCTCAACGTGATCAACATGTGCGCCCCACCTCTTCGCGAGCGGGCGGCCGAAATCCCGCTACTGGCCAACTACTTCGTCGAGCGGTACGCGAAGCTCTACCGGCGCGACGGGTTCGCCATCGCTCCGGCGGCGATGGAACGGCTCACGCGCCACCCGTTCCCCGGAAACGTCCGAGAGCTGGAGAATCTGGTCAAGCGGATGATCGTGCTCGACGACCCGTTCCTGATCCGGGTCCCCCTGCCCGACCCGGTTGCAGGCGGCGAGCGGCTATCCGCGTCCTCCCCGCCTCCGCCGGAACCTTCGCTGAAGGAGATCGGGCGGCGTGCCTCGCGGGCGGCCGAGCGCGAGGCGATCACCAAGATGCTCGATCGCACCGGCTGGAATCGGGTGCGGGCCGCGCGGGCGTTGCGGATCAGCTATCGGGCGCTGCTCTACAAGATCAAAGAGGCCGGACTCGACGCCGAGCGATCGTCGGCTCGCCCAAGCCTATGAGACACGGACTTCTCTTCGGAGCGCTCGTCGCCACGGTCTTGATCGCCGCCGACCAGTCGGGGGCTCAGGCGCCGGCCGCCGCGCGGGCAGAAGCCGGCCGCGGCACTGCGCCGGCCGAGTACCGCATCGGTCCGGAAGACGTTCTCCAGATCTTGGTGTGGAAGAACGAGGCGATGAGCCGGGCGGTGACGGTGAGACCTGACGGCAAGATCTCGCTGGCTCTTCTGAACGACATCCAGGCCAGCGGCCTCACCGCGCTCGAGCTCCGCGAAGTCGTGACGAAGAAGCTCGCCGAGTACATCCCGACCCCAGAAATCTCGGTGATCGTCGCGGAAGTCAGGAGCTTCAAGGTTTCGGTCATCGGAGAGGTCACGCGTCCCGGGCGGTTCGAGCTCAAGAGCTGGACCACCGCGCTGGACGCGCTCGCGCTGGCCGGTGGGTTCACGCAGTTCGCCGCGCGATCGAAGGTTGTGATCCTTCATCCCGAGGGAACCACGATGAAGCGAATCCCGTTCAACTACAACAAGGTCGCCGCCGGCGAGCAAGAGAACTTCTACCTTCGCAACGGCGACATCGTGCTGGTGCCGTAACGTGGCCGACGAGACACCGCAAGGATTCGGTCTGCAGGGGCTGCTGCCCCTCTGGCGTCGGCGCCAGTGGCTGGCGATCCTCGTGTTCGCCGTGCCCATGTCGGCCGGCGCGAGCCTCATCGCTTTTCTGCCGAACATCTACCGGTCGACTGCGACCGTGCTCGTGGACCGCCAGCAGGTGCCGGAGAGCTTCGTGCAGTCGACCGTCACGAGCACGCTGGAGACGCGCCTTCAGACGATCTCGCAGGAAATCCTGAGTCGCTCGCGACTTGAGGCGCTGATCAACCGCTTCGCCCTCTACCCCGTTCTCCGAAGACGGGCGCCGCTGGAAGACGTCATCGAGCGGATGCGTGGCGACATCAAGCTGGAGTTGAAGGGCGTCGAGGTCAGAGGCCAACGCCAGGCGACCGTGGCGTTCACGATCAGCTATCAGGGAGGCGATGCCAACACCGTGTCGCTCGTCACGAACACCCTTGCGTCCTTTTACATCGAAGAGAACCTGAAAGTCCGCGAGCGGCTGTCGTCGGGCACGGCCGACTTTCTCAAAGTGCAGCTCGCCGAGACGAGAAAGAAGCTCGACGAACTGGAGCATCGAGTCGGCGACTTCAAGCGGCGCCACCTGGGCGAGCTGCCGCAGCAGATGGAGAACAATCTCGCGAGCCTCGAGCGGCTGCACACCCAACTGCGGTTGAACGCCGACAACCAGACGCGGGCCGCCGAGCGGCGGCAGGCGCTGTCGAGTCAGCTCGCCGAGGCGGAAACCCTCCTGTCGACCACGCCCATCGCCTCGGCCCCGCTGGCGGTGTCCGGAATCGCCGTGACCGACACGCCCCAGCTGCGCCTGGTGCGCTTGAAGCAGGAGCTGACGACGCTCCGCACCCAGTTCAACGACAGGTACCCCGACGTCGTTGCGAAGAAGGCCGAGATCGCCGCGCTCGAGCGCGAAATCGCCGAGTCCAGGGCTCGCGACCCCAAAGATGCGCCGGGCAAAGACGAACAGCCGACGATCGGGCAGCCGCAGACTCCGCTCACGCCCTATGTGCTCCGCCTCAAAGAGTCGCTCAGCGAAGCGAATGCGGACATCAAGGTCTTCAAGGGCGAGGAGCGGCGCCTGCGCGAGAGCATCGCAAGCTATCAAGCCAAGGTCGAGAACGTGCCCCGCCGCGAGCAGGAGCTACGGGAGCTGTCCCGTGACTACGACAGCACCGGCGCGCTGTATCAGTCGCTGCTGAAGCGTTACGAAGAAGCTCAGCTGGCCGAGAGCCTCGAGCAGCGCCAGAAGGGCGAGCAATTCCGGGTGCTCGACCCGGCGATCCCGGACCCGAAGCCGGATTCCCCCAAGCGCGTCAAATTGCTCCTCATCGCTCTCGTCGGCTCGATCGGGCTGGCGGTTGGCGCTGCGATGCTGGCCGAGCACATGGACACGTCCTTCCACTCCATCGACGAGCTCCGCGCGTTCAGCGCCGTGCCGGTTCTGGTCAGCATTCCGCGCATCGTGATCGAAGCCGATCGCCTTCGCCAACGTCATCGTGCGCGCCTCGCCGCTGGCGCGGCCTTCGTGGGTCTCGTCCTGATCGTCGGCAGCGCTTACCTGATCGCACACGGGAACGAGCATCTGGTCTCGGTCCTGGGGCGCGCCGGTTCCTAAGGGGGACGGAGTGTACCTCAACTTCTACGGCCTCACGGAGAAGCCCTTCAACCCGACGCCCGATCCCAGGTTCCTGTACATGAGCCCGGGCCACCGGGAGGCGCTCGCCCAGCTCCTGTACGGCGTCCAGGAGCGAAAGGGCTTCATCGTCCTGACCGGCCAGGTGGGGACGGGGAAGACCACGCTCGTGCACGCGCTCCGGCAGCGACTCAACGGGCAAACAGCCGTCGCGTTCGTGTTCAACTCCACCCTCCCGTTCGACGGCATTCTCGAATACGCACTGCAAGACCTGGGGGTCCCCAAGGCGGGCGAGTCCCGGGCCCAGCAACTCATCGCGCTGAACAATTTCCTGGTCGAGCGCGAACGCGCGGGCCAAAACACCGTGCTGATCCTCGACGAGGCCCAGAACCTGGACGCCTCGACGCTGGAACAGGTGCGGTTGCTCTCGAACTTCGAGACTCCGACGAGCAAGCTGCTACAGATCGTGCTGGTGGGCCAGCCGGAGCTCAAAGCCAGGCTCCAGATCCCCGAGCTGCAGCAGCTGAGGCAGCGGGTCGGGCTGCGCTCCCAGATCGCGCCGCTGACCGCGGCGGAGGCCCGCACGTACATCCGGACCCGGCTCCGCATCGCAGGCTCGCGAGACCTGGGGTTGTTTTCTGACCCGGCGGTGGATCGAATTGTGGAGTATTCCGGGGGGATTCCGCGGCTCATCAACGTCGTCTGCGATCACTGCTTGCTCTTCGGCTATGCCGACCAGAAACGCCGGATCGACCGGCAAATCGTCGGCCAGGCGGTCGAGTATCTGGAAGAGGGCACGCAGCCGCGGCGCAGGGCCAGAAGGTCTCGGGCTGCGAGTGGACCGGCTCGTGTGCGGTGGATCGTCGGCACGCTCGCGGTCGCCACCGCCACGGCCGCCGTCGCTCTCGCCCTGCGATTCGACACGACTGTTCTCGGTCTCATGCAATCGGTCCGAGGTCTCCTGAGCCCATGAGCAGATTTTTCAAGGCGCTCGAGCAGGCAGAGCACGAACAGGCCCTCCGCCGCCAGACGGCACCGGTTGAACCGGCGCCGGCGCCGCGGGTTGAACGGGCGCCCGTGCCGTCTTCCGCTGGCACCTGGCCCCCGCCGCAACGCCCCGTGTCAGCGGCCCGCGCGTCAGCGCCAGCGTTCTCGAGCGAGCTCGACGAGCATCTCGTGAGCGTGCTGGCGCCGACCTCGTTCGAGGCCGAGCAATACCGGGCGCTCCGCCACCGGATCGAGCAGCTCCACAAAACGACCGATCTCGCGATCGTGGCGGTCTCGAGCCCGAGCGTGGCGGACGGCAAGACCACGACCGCGATCAATCTCGCGGGCGCCCTGGCCCAGGCCCCCGATGCCCGTGTGCTGCTGATCGATGCCGATCTCCGAGAGGGCTCGCTGGCCCGGCGGCTGGGGCTCGACGTCAACATGAGGCCCGGCCTCGTCGAGGCGATCCTGGACCCGAACCTCACGCTCGACGCCGTGGCGCACGCGGACCACAACCTCAACCTGTCGGTCCTGACCGGAGGTCGCCTGCCGTCCGCGCCGTACGAGGTGTTGAAGGCGCCCCGGGTCGGAGAGCTCCTGGGGGAGGCGCGCCGGCGATACGACTACATCGTTCTGGACACGCCCCCCCTGGTGTCGGTTCCCGATTGTCGAGTGATCGGTAGATGGGTGGACGGGTTCCTGATCGTGGTCACGGCCCACAAGACATCACGAAAGCTTCTCGAAGAAGCGCTGCACGTCACGGAGCCGGCCAAAATTCTGGGCCTGGTCTTCAATGGCGACGACCGCCACGTCTCGAGGGGTTACTCGTACGGAGGCGGCCGGAGATCGCAGACGTATGGCAGAGCGCGCAGGAGACAGACCGCCTCGGACGATTAGTATCCGGTCACACGAGCGGTTTGTGACCGGAGGGCGGCGGCGCGGCCGGCTTCAGCGGCGCGCGGCGGAGATAACAGTCGACGATTGGTCTCACCCTCGGGAGAGTGAGGAGACCAAAGGGGGCGAAGCCTTGCTGGAACCTGTCGCGGATTCGGGGCACCGCTGGCACGTGCTGTGGACGCACAGCAATTGCGAGCAGTTCGTCCACGACCAGCTCGCTGCCAAGGGCTTCGACATGCTGCTGCCCACGCACGAAAGCTGGGTGAGGCGTGGCGGGGTTCGCCGACTCTGCCGCATGCCGATGTTCCGGGGCTACCTCTTTCTGCGCCACGTGATGGACAAGGTGAGCTATCTCGAGATTTGCAAGGCGCGCGGGTTGGTGCGCCTGCTCGGGGAGCGCTGGGACCAGCTCGAGGTCGTGCCGGATTCGGAAATTGACGCAATTCGAAAGCTGCTCCACTCCGGCCTCCCGATTCTCCCCTACCCCTACCTGCAGGAAGGGCAACGCGTCCGTATCACCGGCGGACCGTTGGCCGACACCGAAGGGATCGTCGTTCGCCTGAACCCGAAGAAGGGCGTCTTGGTGGTTTCAGTCAACCTCCTTCGACGGAGCGTCGCGGTCCAGCTGGACTGCACCCTCCTGGAAGCCGCGTAGGGGAAGCGTATGGACCATGCCACGACGCTGAGCCATCGCATCGAGACTCACACCGCGCGGGTGGCCGTCATCGGTCAGGGCTACGTCGGTCTGCCGCTCGCTATTGAGTTCGCGAGAGCCGGCTTCCCTGTGACCGGGCTCGATACCGATTCCGACCGGGTCGCAGCGCTGGCCAGCGGCCGGTCCCACATTCCAGACGTGCCGAGCGCCGACCTGCAAGCCCTTCTGCGCAGCGGCCGCTACCGGGCGGTCACCGAGCCGGCGATTCTGGCGGACAGTGACGCCGTCATCATCTGTGTCCCCACGCCGCTGGGGAAGTCCAAGGACCCGGACATTTCCTACGTGGTCGGCGCCTCCCAAGAAGCGGCCGCCCACTTCCGTCCAGGGCAGCTGATCGTCCTGGAGAGCACGACATACCCCGGGACGACCGAGGAGCTGCTCCTCCCCCTGTTCCAGGAGAACGGAGCCGCCATCGGTCGCGATTTCTTCCTGGCGTTTTCTCCGGAGCGCATCGACCCGGGGAACCCAACCTTCAGGGTCAAGGACATTCCAAAGGTCGTCGGCGGCATCACGCCCGCCTGCCGGCGACTCGCGTCGGCGCTCTATCGGGAGATCGTGCCGCGGGTGCACGAGGTGTCGACCCCGAAGGTAGCCGAGCTGGCCAAGCTCTACGAGAACGTGTTCCGCAACGTGAACATCGCCCTGGCAAACGAGTTCGCCGTCATGTGCCGCTACCTTGGCGTCAACAGCCGGGAAGTCATCGACGCAGCGGCGACGAAGCCCTTCGGTTTCATGCCCTTCTATCCCGGCCCCGGGATTGGTGGGCATTGCATCCCCGTGGACCCACTCTACCTCGCCTGGAAAATGCGTCTCAACGGTTATGAAGCACGGTTCATCTCCCTGGCCGACGAGATCAACCGAGCGATGCCCACCCACGTGCTTCGCCTCGTCAGCGAGGCCCTCAACGAGGCCGGTCGCGCCGTCAAGGGCAGTCGGGTCTTGGTGCTGGGCGTTGCGTACAAGCGAGGCATCGGCGACACCCGCGAGTCGCCGGCCTACGAGATCGTTGCCACTCTGCGCGGCAAGGGCGCTCACGTTTCCTACGCCGACCCGTACGTGCCAACGTTCCGGATAGACGACGGGACCGAGCTCAAGGCTGTCGAGCCCACAGTGAAGGAGCTACGCGCGGCTCACTGCGTTCTGGTTCTCGCGGACCACCCCGAGTTCGACTATGGCGCGATCGCTCGTCACGGGCGTCTGATCGTGGACACGCGACATAGCGTTCCCGGAGACGCTGCGAAGGGTGGCCGGCTGGTTCGGCTCTGATTGTGCAAAACAATACACGGAATCGGGTAGCTTACTTCACCATGTGGGTCACCCTCTTCCAGACTCCGGCGACTCCGGGCTTTTTGTCCGGGCGCCAACTAGCCGAGCGCTCGAAGCTTCCCGAAAAAGACAGGTAATTTCATGAGATGGCATCTCGTTTGCTCCAACGATTACTAAGACAATCATGGGATCTTCCGTGCCGAAGCGTGCGCTCCTGCCCGAGACAACGTTCCTGCACGCGCTCTGCCTCGAGCGCAAGCGGGCGGAACGCTCTCGAAGGCTGTTCGTGTTGATGCTGGTCGATCCGGGTGCGTCGTCCCTGAACGGCAACCGTGACAGTGTCCTCACCCAGACGGTCTCCGCCATCTTCTCGGCAATCCGCGAGACCGACGTTGCCGGTTGGTACAAGGACGGCGCCCTTCTCGGCGTCGTCTTTGCGGAGCTCGGGCAGGCCGACAAGAAATCGATCCTTGCCGCTTTGCAAGCAAAGGTCACGGCGGCTCTGCGGTCGAATCTGAAGGCGGAAGAGGTGGGTCTTATCCAGATTTCGTTTCATTGTTTCCCGGAAGACCGGGAAGACAACGACACAGGATTCCTGGCGAGTGCCAAGCTCTATCCAGATCTCGTGCGACGCGACGAGGCGACAAGAACGTCGCGTGTGATCAAGCGGGTCATCGACATTCTCGGCAGTGCAGCGGCGTTGATCGTGCTCGCACCGATCCTGCTGACAATCGCCGCGGCGATCAAGCTTTCCTCACCCGGGCCGATCCTGTTCCGCCAGAAGCGCATCGGACAGTATGGCGTTCCCTTCACGTTCTTGAAGTTTCGCTCTATGTATTGCGCAAACGATTCACAGATCCACATGGAATACATCAAACGCTTCATCGCGGGAAACGTCGATCCCGGCAAATCAGAGACCAACGGCCAAGCTGTCTACAAGATCACCAAAGACCCTCGCGTCACGCGCGTCGGGCGACTCCTGCGAAAGACCAGCCTCGACGAGTTTCCGCAGCTTCTGAATGTTCTGATAGGCGAGATGTCGCTGGTCGGGCCGCGACCGCCGATCCCCTATGAAGTCGAGTCTTATGACATCTGGCACCGGCGGCGGTTGCTGGAGGTCCGGCCGGGGCTCACCGGCCTCTGGCAGGTCAACGGGCGAAGCCGACTGAGATTCGACGATATGGTCCGGCTCGATCTCAAATATGCGACCGCGTGGTCGTTGTGGCTGGATGTCAAGATTCTTTTGCAGACCCCCCGCGCGATTTTTTCTGGCGACGGCGCGTACTAGGTCGACCGCACACCAGTGCTAGCGAGCCCCACCACATCCATGATTCGCGTTGGCGTCCTCGGGTACGGCTATTGGGGACCGAACATCGTTCGGAACCTGCGCGGCCTGGAGGGCTGCCGAGTCGCAATGGTCTGCGACAAGAGTGCTGCCGCACTCGAGCGGCTGAAGCAAGCCTATCCGGACCAGGCGGTCACCGCGGACCCCTCGGAGCTGCTGAAGTCCACACAAATCGACGCCGTCGCTGTGGTGACCCCGGTCGGGACACACTTTGAGATCGCCAAGGCCGCCCTCCAGAACGGAAAGCACGTGTTCATCGAGAAGCCGTTCACCGCCACGACTCAACAGGCGAAGGAGCTCATCGAGCTGGCCGAGCGCAAGAATCTCAGGATCATGGTGGATCACACGTTCCTCTTCACCGGCGCCGTGAGAAAAATGCGCCAGCTCATCGACGCGGGCGTCCTCGGCGACCTCTACTACTACGATTCCACGAGAGTGAATTTGGGCCTCTTTCAGCACGACGTCAGCGTCATCTGGGACCTGGCGCCCCACGATCTGGCGATCATGGACTTCCTCATTCAGGACAAGCCTGAAGCGGTAGTGGCAACTGGCGAAGCCCACTTGAACGGGCACGTCGATGTTGCGTTCCTGACGATATATTTCCCGCGTAACACGATCGCCCACATAAACGTCAACTGGCTGTCTCCAGTCAAGATCAGAACGACGTTGATCGGAGGCGAGAAGAAGATGCTCGTCTGGAACGATCTGGAGGCCGACGAGAAGATCAAGATCTACGACAAGGGCGCCCAGATGAACAATGGGCAGGGCCTGTACGACTTGCTGGTGAGCTACCGCTCTGGAGACATGTGGGCTCCCCGAGTCGAGCAGACCGAGGCGCTCAAGGTCGAGCTCAACTATTTCCTCGACTGTATCGCGAAGAACCAGACTCCTTTGAACGACGGCGTGGCGGGTTTACGGGTCGTGAGAATGCTGGAAGCCGCCGATCAGTCGCTGAAAGAGAGGGGACGGGCCATCGCACTATGAGCGAGTATGTCTGCATCGCTTCCGATGTGAAGCTGGGCGAAGGGGTTACGCTCTCGAAGTTCATCAATCTCTACGGCTGTGAAGTGGGCGATAACACCAAGATCGGGGCCTTCGTGGAAATCCAGAAGAACGCGAAGATCGGCAAGAACTGCAAAATCTCGAGCCATACGTTCATCTGTGAGGGCGTGACCATCGAGGACAACGTCTTCATCGGCCACGGCGTGACGTTCATCAACGATTCCTATCCACGTGCCACCACTCGGAGCGGCGAATTGCAAACCGAGCAGGACTGGAGCATCGAGCCTACGCTGGTAAGAAAGGGCGCCTCGATCGGGTCCGGGGTAACCGTTCTCGCCAACATCACGATCGGCGAGAACGCCCTGATCGGCGCCGGGAGCATTGTGACCCGCGACGTACCCGCCAACGCGATTGTCGCTGGATACCCCGCACGGCTGCTGCGATCTCTCTCCGATGACGTGAGGATTGTGCGATGAGCGCCGTTGGGAGGATCCCCTTCTTGGACCTGCTCACTCCCCATCGGGAGCTCGAGGAGGAATTGGTGTCGGTGTTTCGGGCCACCCTCAGCACGGCCGGATTCATTGGAGGCCCGATGGTTGAGGACTTCGAGCGCGACTTCGCTGCGTTCTGTGACGCGGAGAACTGTGTCGGCGTTGGGAGCGGCACCGATGCGTTGCGATTCGCCCTGATCGCTGCGGGCGTGAAACCGGGCGACACCGTGGTGACGGTGCCCAACACGTTCATCGCAACGACCGAGGCCATCTCCCAGGTTGGTGCACAGTTCGATTTCGTCGACATCGATGAGCAGACCCAGACCATCGATCCAGCGCGGCTGCGCTCCTATCTAGAATCCGAATGTACACCGGATGCGCGGACGAACCGCGTGGTGAGCCGACGCACCGGCACCCCGGTGACCGCAGTGATTCCCGTGCACTTGTACGGACAGACCGCCGACATGGACCCGATTCTCGAGCTGGCGAACAGGTACAACCTGATCGTGATCGAGGACGCTTGCCAAGCGCACGGGGCCGAGTATTTCTCGAAGAAAGAGCATCGCTGGCGCACGGCCGGCTCGATGGGGCATGCAGCTGCGTTCAGCTTCTATCCCGGAAAAAATCTGGGTGCTTGCGGCGAGGCTGGCGCGGTGACCACGAATGACGAAGCGGTGGCACGTGAAGTTCGAATGCTGCGGGACCACGGCCAGTCGAGGAAGTATCATCACGCGGTCGAGGGGTATAATGGTCGACTGGATGCACTCCAGGCGGGCATTCTCCACGTCAAGCTCCGACATCTTACGCGCTGGAATCAAGGGCGCCGGCTCAGTGCCGAACACTACAACGAGCTGTTCGGACCGATGGCCGGAAGCGTCAGGGTCCCTCATCAGCCTTCCTGGTCCAAGCCGGTGTACCACCTCTACGTCATTCGGACATCGTACCGCGACGACTTGCAACGACACTTGGGCGAAGCCGGCATCGGGACGGGCATTCATTACCCGATTCCGGTTCATCTGCAGTCCGCATACGCCGCTCTGGGGTGGAGGCGGGGAGATTTCCCGGTGTGCGAAGAAGCCGCAGACCAGATCCTCTCGCTGCCGATGTTCCCGGGTTTGCGCGCCGAGGATCGACGTCGAGTCGTCGAATCCGTCGCGAAGTGCGCCATAACTCGATCAGTCCGCTAGCTCTGGTTCCTCCCCCTTCCGGTAAAGGCCTCCCATTGAGGCGAACTGGACCCCCTGTGAGCTCATCGCGCCCCAAGAAGATCTGGATCGATCTCGACAATTCCCCTCACGTTCCTTTTTTTGTCCCGATCATTGAGGCGCTCCGACAGAGGGGGTACTCAATCGTCCTGACCGCGCGGGACTCCTATCAGGTCCGAGAGCTCCTCCGCTTTCATCGGTTTGAGTGCAAGATTGTCGGGCATCATTGGGGCAAGCACCTGGTCCTGAAAGTCCTGGGAACTGTCGTGCGCGCCGTACAACTTCTCCCCGTGGCCATGCGGGAGAAGGTCGATTTGGCGGTTTCCCACGGATCGCGCGGCCAGATCTTGAGCGCGCGGTTCGCCGGGGTTCCCGTCATGGCGATTCTCGACTACGAATTCGCGTCGAGAGTGAGCTTGCATCCGGATTGGATCCTCGTCCCAGAGCTCATTCCCGAATCGATCGGGCTCGTGGCTAGAAAGCAAGTTCTGAGGTATCCAGGTCTCAAGGAAGATGTGTACATTCCGCAACTCCGGCCAGATCCCTCGGTGAAGACTCAGTTGGGCTTGAGCGAGGCAGATCTGATCGTCACGGTCCGCCCTCCGGCGACGGAGGCTCACTATCACAACCGGGAAGCAGACGTGCTGTTAGATGCAGCGCTGGATCTTCTCACTCGGCGGTCGGACGTGCGCGTCGTTCTGGTCCCCCGCAACAAGAATCAGGACCAGGCGTTGCGGAAGCAGTGGCACAAATGGATCGTGAACCGCAAGATCGTCATCCCCGAGCATGTGGTGGACGGCCTAAATTTGATCTGGTTCTCGGACCTGGTTATCAGCGGTGGCGGAACTATGAATCGCGAGGCGGCATCGTTAGGCGTGCCGGTCTATAGCATCTTCCGCGGGCGGATCGGCGCGGTGGATCGTTATCTCGGCGCAACGGGCCGGCTGGTCCTCCTCGAGAGCGAAGAGGATGTTCAAACGAAAGTCCGAGTGGTGCGGAGGGAGCGACCCGCGGTGCCCGGCAATGCGGGCGGCGTAGCCTTGAGATGCATCATCGAACGGATCGTCACGATCCTCGAATCCAAAAACCCGGTGTCATGAAGATCATCATCGTCGTTGGCGCCCGTCCGAACTTCATGAAGGTCGCGCCGATCATCGCGGCGCTCAAGGCCGAGAACGCGCAACGGCCCTCCGAAGAGCAGATCCAGCACGTCCTCGTCCACACCGGACAACACTACGACGACTCGATGTCGGGATCATTTTTTCGGGATCTCGGCCTTCCAAAGCCGGACGTCCACCTCGGCGTGGGCTCGGGATCCCACGCGGTCCAGACGGCCGAGATCATGAGGAAGTTCGAAGAGGTGCTTCTCGGGGAGAGGCCTGACGTGGTGGTGGTGGCCGGGGATGTGAATTCGACCTTGGCTTGCTCCCTGGTTGCCGCCAAGACCGCCTTCGATTCAGCCGGAACGAGAGCGTTGAGTGTCCACGTCGAAGCGGGGCTGCGCTCTTTCGACCGCTCGATGCCGGAAGAGATCAACCGAGTGCTGACCGACCATCTCTGCGATCTACTCTTTGTCACTGAGGAAAGCGGACTTCAGAACCTGCGCAAGGAAGGGATCTCGGACCGCAAGATCCATTTCGTCGGTAACACGATGATTGATTCTCTCCTGGCCTGCCGGGAGCGAGCTGAGGCGTCGACCATACTGGACCAGTTAGCGCTTCGGACAGGGACCGAGAACGCAGGTGCGGGTAACTCGATCGGCCGCTATGCGCTCCTCACCCTCCACCGACCGGCGAATGTCGACGATCGGGACGCCTTTATGAACATTCTGGCGGGCGTGGAAGGGCTAGCAGCGGAGTGCCCCATCATCTTCCCTGTCCATCCTCGGACACGGCGGCGAATCGAGGACTTCAGTCTGAGATCGCAGCTCGAAATGGTCAGAGGTAAAGGGACAAATCACGCTCACGGGCCCCAACGGGGCATTGTCACAACTGACCCTCTGGGTTATCTGGACTTTCTTTGTCTGATGAAGCACGCGACGCTCGTCCTGACCGATTCTGGTGGCATCCAGGAAGAAACGACGTGCCTGGGGATTCCCTGTGTAACGCTACGAGACAACACCGAGCGACCGGTGACTGTAGAAAACGGAACAAACATTCTTGCGGGAAGGACCACAGAGGGAATCAGGGACGCGATCCGCCGACAGATGGCGAGAAAGCCCAGCGGGTGCGTGCCAGAAAAGTGGGACGGTCGAGCGGCCACTCGCATCGTGGACGTTCTGATCCGTGCCCGCGAAACGAGGGCTTCGGCCGGAGTTCTCGCGCGATAAGCCATGTACGACAATACACCTCGCTACGTGCTCATCACGCCTGCGCGAAACGAAGTGGCCCATATTGAGAAGACCATTCGGTCGGTTGTCACTCAAACGATTCGGCCCGCCCGATGGATCATTGTCAGCGACGGATCAACCGACGGCACCGACGACGTGGTGCGGAAGTATGCCGTTGACTACGACTGGATCGAATTGATCCGCAGACCCGAGCGCGCGGAACGACATTTTGCTGGCAAGGTCGACGCCTTCAACGCTGGATACGCCAGGGTGAAGGACCTGCCGTACGACATCATTGGCAACCTCGATGGAGACGTTTCGTTCGATACGGAGTATTTGGCGTTTCTTTTGAGCAAATTCTCTGAGAATCCACGACTCGGCGTTGCCGGTACTCCCTTTCTGGAGGAGGAGGTGACGTGCGACTACTCGTTCAGCGTTGAGGACGTACAGGGCGCGTGTCAATTGTTTCGGCGGCAATGTTTTGAGGCGATCGGCGGCTACCGGCCAATGGCTTCGGGGGGGATCGATCTCGTCGCGGGCCTCAGCGCGCGGGCGAAGGGATGGCAGACCCGGACGTTCAGCGAGAAAGTGTGTCTGCACCATCGAAAGAGCGGAAGTGCCCTCCGGACGGGTATTCGCGAAAAGCTGCACAGGGGACGGATGGACTACCTGCTTGGCAGTCACCCCCTGTGGGAAATCCTGCGAAGCATCTACCAGATGAAGCACAAACCGTATCTCGTTGGTGGAGGCCTCATTCTTTGGGCGTATTTCTGGACTATGCTCCGCCGCGTTGAGAAGGCAATCCCCGGAGAACTGGTCACACTGCGGAGACGCGATCAAGTGCAGCGAATGAAGAGGCTCGTCGGTTGTTCCCGGCGGTCTCTGTAGGCGCGTCGACGAGCGTACGGCAGACCCGATGACAAGCGAGCCCCAGCACATCACGGTGTGCGTCTGTACGTATAAGAGACCGAGGCTGCTCAAGCGCTTGCTCGACGAAGTTGGCCGTCAGGAGTCGGACGGGCGATTCACCTACTCGATCGTCGTTGCCGACAACGATCATTTGCAGTCTGGGAAGGAAGTTGTGAGCAACTTCGCGGCGGCATCGAAGGTCCGAGTTCAATACTGCGTGGAGGCTCGGCAGAACATCGCGCTCGCACGAAACAAGGCCGTCGAGAATGCGACCGGTGACTTCGTCGCCTTCATCGACGACGATGAGTTTCCCGCCACACGGTGGCTACTGACGCTGTTCGAGGCCTGCCACGCGTACGAGGTGGACGGCGTGATCGGGCCCGTGAAGCGGTATTTCGACGAACAGCCTCCCAAGTGGGTCATCAAGGGGGACTTTTACGAGCGGCCGACGTACCCGACGGGGTTGATCATCGACTGGACGAAGGGACGGACCAACAACGTGCTGGTCAAGCGGAGCGTCGTCGGATCGGACACCCAGGCGTTCAGACCGGAGTTTCGGACGGGAGAGGACCAGGACTTCTTCAGGAGAATGATCGACAAGGGACACAAGTTCATCTGGTGCGGTGAGGCCGTGGTGTATGAGGTCGTTCCTCCGATACGTTGGAAGCGCACGTTCATGCTACGGCGGGCTTTGCTCCGCGGGACAGTCTCGGTGCTCCAGCCGACCTTCGGAGCGGTCGACATTGCCAAGGCACTCGTCGCCATTCCCGCCTACACCGTCGCGTTGCCGGTCGCACTCGTCTTGGGTCATCACCGGTTCATGGCTCTCTTAGTAAGACTCTGTGATCACTTGGGCACACTCCTTTCGGCCCTGGGTATCAACCCGATACGAGAGCCCTATGTCACCGACTAGGAGCGGCGAGTGGGTTCCGTGACGCCCGACGCGTTCATAGTCGCGGAGGACGATCCGATCCTGGTGACCGGGGCGACTGGTTTCATAGGGTCCCGACTCGTCCAGAGTCTATTGAATCGCGGATTCCGCAATGTGCGCTGTTTCGCCCGGCCCTCGAGTGACGTGGCGAAAGTCGAAGCGATCGCTGGTCGCCGGCCTGACGCGAGGGCAAGAGTCGAAGTGATCAAAGGCAATCTTCTGTCCCGTGAGGATTGCATCAGAGCCACCACCGATGTAGCGGTCATCTTTCACTTGGCGGCCGGCAATGGCGAAAAGTCCTTTCCCGATGCGTTCATGAACACGGTCGTCACCACACGGAATCTTCTCGAGGCAAGCCTGCGGCACGGATGCCTGCGGCGGTTCGTCAACGTCAGTTCCTTCGCCGTCTACACGAACGCCCAGAACGGCCGGCGACGGCTCTTGGATGAGTCGTGTCCGGTCGAAGAACGTCCCGAGCTTCGAGGGGACGCGTATTGCTTCGCAAAAGTCAAACAGGAGGAGCTCGTCGCCGAGTATGCCCGGCGGTTCGCGATCCCGTGTGTCACGGTCAGGCCCGGCTACGTGTATGGGCCCGGCCACGAGGAGATCACGAGCCGGGTCGGGATCGCGACATTCGGGGTCTTTCTACATCTCGGGGGCTCGAACCCGATGCCGTTCACGTACGTGGATAACTGCGCAGAGGCGATCCTGCTGGCGGGGTTCAAGCAGGGAGTCGATGGCGAAGTGTTCAACGTTGTGGACGACGATCTTCCGTCCAGCCGGCGGTTTCTCCGTCTGTACAAACAGAACGTGAGACGCTTCACATCGATCTACCTTCCGCGCGCCGTGAGCCATGCCCTCTGTTATCTGTGGGAGAAGTATTCGGACTGGTCCGAAGGACAGTTGCCGCCTGTCTTCAATCGGAGGAAGTGGCGCGCGCTCTGGAAGAAGACGCGTTACAGCAACGAAAAACTCAAGGCGCGCCTGGGCTGGACACCGAAGGTGCCGATGGCCGAGGGATTGCAGCGTTATTTCCAGAGCTGCCGGGAGCGAGAACGCATTGCTTAGAGTCGCCATCGTGGGATGCGGGAAGATCGCCGATTCGCACGCGGCGGAGATCCAGCGGATCAAGGGATGCGAGATCGTTGGAGTCTGTGATCGGGAGCGGCTGATGGCCAAGCAGCTCTTCGAGCGGTTCCCGATCGGACGCTATTTTGACGATGTGGGCGAGCTGCTGAGTGAGGCGAGGCCCGACGTCGTCCACATCACGACACCGCCGGAAAGCCATTTTGACCTTGCGCGATTCTGCCTCGAACGTGGATGCCACGTGTATGTGGAAAAGCCCTTCACACTCTACGAAGAGGAAGCCCAGCGGTTGGTTGCCCTCGCGAATGCCAAGGGGCTCAAGGTGACGGCCGGGCATGATCTTCAATTCGGCCACGCGGCGAGACGCATGCGAGCGCTCGCCCAGAGCGGCTATTTGGGCGGGGCCCCGGTGCACATGGAAAGCTATTATTGCTATGACCTTGTAGATTCGGTGTATACGCGGATGTTGCTCGGCGACAAGCAACATTGGGTCCGCCGACTGCCGGGAGGCTTGTTGCACAACATCATCAGCCACGGCATTGCGAGGATCGCCGAGTTTCTGACCAGCGATGCGCCTCACGTGATGGCGTACGGCTTCGTCAGCCCGCTGCTCAGCCGGATGGGCGAAAGCCAGATCATCGACGAGCTACGCGTCATCATCAGTGAAGAGGCGCGGACCACCGCCTATTTCACCTTCTCGTCGCAGATGCGGCCTTCGATCCACCAGTTTCGGGTCTATGGTCCGAAAAATGGTCTCGTTCTTGATTCCGATCAGGAAACGGTGATCAGGCTTCGCGGTGGGAGGTTCAAGAGCTACGGCGAGAAGTTCTTCCCCTCGGTGCTCTTCGCGGGGCAGCATCTCGAAAACGGGATCAGGAACGCCAGAACGTTCTTGGCCCGAGACTTTCACATGACGTCGGGCATGAAGCATTTGATCGAATCCTTCTACCGTTCGATCACTCAGGGGACACCGGTGCCCATCCCGTACCGCGAGATTCTGCTGACCGCCCGAATCATGGACGCGATCTTCGAACAGCTCGGCGCGCGCCGGTCGCAGGGTCATCTCGAATTCGAGGGACCGGACCGGACGCCCTTAGGGGTATCGTCACCTCGTTGATGCGGATCGCCATCATTACCCCGGAGCGGCAAGCGCACCGCAAGCATTTCTGTTCCTGCCTGGGCCGTCGATACGAACTTGTTCGCGTCGTCCATCCCGCGCCGGCCCACCAGGGCGTCGGCGCCAGGCGGCGGTCTCGGAGAGGGCTGGCCCGTTACGGCGCCACACCCAGGAGTTGCCGTGGACGTCAGCGAGAAACAGATCGCATTTGATCTCAACCGGAGGCAGAAACGTGCGGCCTCCCGCGGAATGTGTTCTCGTCATCCTGAACCCGGTTGCGGTGAAATCAGAGTAGAGGGGGAAAGGCCATCAGGACCGCTTGTGTCGACGGCAGGACAGTAATCGTTACCGGGAAATGGTTGAGAATCGCCGTGGTCGAAGATGAGACGCTGGTAGAGGGCGAAACTGTCCCAGATCCGGAGTCTTTTGTGTCGCGATTGAGGGATGCTGGACTGAACGCCGACATCTTCACCTTTGCACAGAAACTGCCCGACGTCGCGCCAAAGCACAAATGCTACTTCGAATGGGACAATGTTGCCGCAGTTACAATAACGAGCGTCTCAGACTGGCTGGAAAAGCACGTAGAACACGATGTAAGAAGCGCCATCAAGAAGGCAAGTAGACTCGGCGTCGTCGTCAAATTAGCAGACTTCGATGATGCATTTGTGGAAGGAATAGTGGGCATTTACAACGAAAGCCCGATTCGGCAGCGAAAGGCCTTTTCACATTACCAGAAGGACTTCGTGACCGTGCGAAAGGAAGCCTCGACGTATCTAGAAAGAAGCGCCTTTATAGGCGCCTACTACGAGGGTGAACTAATCGGCTTTATCAAGTTGGTATACGTCGGCGGAATCGAAGCTATCGCACTTCATGTCGTCAGCCAGACGAAGCACTTCAACAGAAAACCGACGAATGCGCTGATTGCGAAAGCGGTTGAGGTCTGCGAGCAAAAGGGAATCTCCTATCTGACGTACGGGAAGTATATCTATAACGATCCGAGTAGCTCACTTACTGAGTTCAAGCGGCGAAATGGTTTCAGAGGAATTCAGCTGCCGAGATACTACCTCCCTCTGACGCTGAGGGGCAGAATCGCCCTGAAGCTGAGGCTTCACCATGGGGTCGTAGGAATGCTCCCTCAAACGATCGTCCGCGTCCTCTTGAAAGTGCGGTCGAGGCTCTGGCGATTCCTCAGCCGTTGGTATGGCGGGAGATTTCCGGCTACGCGGGAACGTGCCTAGGAAAGACTATGCCGGGAATCGTGGGCCTTCTTACGAGGATGCCGCGCGAAAGAGCGGAGCAAGAGCTTCTGCGCATGATCGAGTCCCTGCGCCACGAGAACTTCTATGGGACAGGGATGTGGGTGGACGAATCGTTGGGGGTATACGTCGGATGGATCGCGCGAAAGGCTTCCTTCAGCGAAGGGATGCCGCTGCGGAACGAGCGAGGGGACGTCGTTCTTGTTTTTGACGGGGAGGAGTTCCCGGAACCGGGGACGATACGACGTCTCAAGGAGAGAGGGCACCAACTCGAGATGACTGTGCCCTCGTATCTCGTTCACTGTTATGAGGACGACCGCTCTTTTCCGGCCGGATTGAACGGAAGATTCCACGGGCTCTTGGCGGACCGGAAGCGGGGAACGACGACGCTTTTCAACGACCGCTATGGCATGCACCGGATCTACTATCACGAGTCGAAGGAAGCCTTCTACTTCGCCGCGGAAGCAAAGGCGATCCTCGCCGTGCGTCCGGAACTCCGGAGGACAGATCCCCGGGGCTTGGGGGAGTTCGTCGCCTGCGGCTGCGTCCTGGAGAATCGGACGCTTTTCCAGGGCCTCTACGTGCTGCCGTGCGCTGCCCAGTGGGTCTTCCGGGGCGGCTCCGTCGAGCGGAAAGGAACGTACTTCGAGCCTCGGGAGTGGGAGGACCAAACCCTTCTGGAGCCCGAACCATACTACCGGGAGATCCGGGAGATCTTTTCGCGGAACCTGCCCCGGTATTTCGAGACGCGGGAGCGGATCGGGATGTCGCTGACCGGGGGAATAGACACCCGGATGATCATGGCGTGGCGGAAGCCTCCCCCTGGATCCCTTCCCTGCTACACCTTCGGAGGGATGTTCCGCGACTGTCAGGACGTTCTCGTGGCGCGGCGAGTGGCCCACGCGTGCGGACAGTCCCACGAGGTGATCCCGGTCGGAGAGGAGTTTCTGTCGCGCTTTCCCCACTACGCCGAGCGCGCGGTGTACCTCACTGACGGATGCGTCGACGTGGGCTACTCCCCCGACCTGTACATCAACGAGAGGGTCCGCGAGATCGCCCCGGTAAGGATGACGGGAAACTATGGCGACCAGGTGCTCCGCCGGTTCCCGGCGTTCAAGCCCGTGGAGTTGGAACCCGGGTTGCTTTGTCACGATTTTCTCCCCTACGTTCAGCAGGCAGAGGGGACGTACGCCCAGCTCCTGCGGGGGCATCCACTGTCCTTTGCCATGTTCCGGCAGGCCCCTTGGCACTACTACGGGCTTCTCGCCCTCGAGCAGACCCAGCTCTCCCTGCGGTCGCCGTTCCTCGACAACGACCTTGTCCGAATGATCTTCCGCGCCCCAGAATCGACTTTCATGAACAATGACGTTCGTCTCCGGCTAATCGCCGACGGGGACGCGGCGCTTGGACGGATCCCGACCGACCGAGGCCTGCGCGGAGGACCTGGGCGCCACTCCGCGACGCCTTCGCGCGGTCTCCTCGAGTTCCTATTCAAAGCAGAATACGCCTACGATTACGGGATGCCCCAGTGGCTAGCCCGAATTGATCATCTCCTCTC
>Ga0209161_10000663_pt1 | contig 27985 bp, 26 predicted proteins | sample GraSoiAngelo_155_FD_186169 | JGI IMG/M metagenome (GOLD analysis project Ga0209161, IMG submission 186169) | Grasslands soil microbial communities from the Angelo Coastal Reserve, California, USA - 14_1009_13_30cm (SPAdes) (version 2) | ecosystem: Environmental > Terrestrial > Soil > Grasslands... | reverse complement strand
CTGCCCTTCCTGCTGACGGGCGGGCGCGCCCAGACGGTGGCGCTGATGCGCTCGGAGCCGGCGGCGGTGGACCACGCGCTGGAGGCGATGGCGGTGACGCTCGCGGCCTACGCGCGCGCCGCCGTCGAATCGGGCGCTGACGGTCTTTTCTATGCCACGAACATGGCGACCCGCGAGCTGTCGACTGCCGAGGAGTGCCGCCGCTTCCAGCGGCCGTACGATTTTCGGATTTTGCGGGCGGTGGAGAGCGCGCCCTTCAACCTGCTCCACGCCTGCGGTGCCGGCGTGCTCTTCGACGAGTTCGTCGACTATCCAGCGACGGCCTTCAGCTGGGCTACCGTGCCCGGCAATCCCTCGCTGACCGCCGCTCATCGGCGCACCGGCTGCGCCGTGGTCGGCGGACTGCCCGCCAAGCCCGAGATCGCCAGCCTGCCGCCGAAGGAGATCGAGACCCGCGGCCGCCGCGCGATCGCCGAGATGGGTGGACGTTTCCTCTTGCTGGGTCCCGACTGCTCGATCAACCCGGACACGCCCGAAAAGGTAATGGACGCGGTCACCGCCGCGACCCGCTGACCGACGCCGCCAGCCGACGGACACGTGTTAGAAGACGGAGTGGCTGTGGAAACTCCGAGCGCATCCGGCGCCCGGAGGCGCATATTGCGCCTCGGCACGGTCGTCCTCGTCCTTGTCGCTCCGCTATCCGTCGCCGAGTCGCAGCACCCGACGAAAGTCTTCCGAATCGTCGAGCTAAATCCCGGCGTCCCTCAAGATCAACAAAAGGTCTTTCGGGAAGCTCTTCGAGCGCGCGGCTACGTGCAAGGCCAGAACATCCTCATCGAGGACCGATTTGCGGGCGGCAGCGAGGATCGGCTTCGCGAGTACGCGGCCGAGGCCGTCCGTCTCAAGGTCGACGTGATCGTCGCGGTCAGCTCGTCAGCGATCAGGGCTGCGACGAATGCCACGAAGACGATCCCTGTCGTTGGACTCGATCTCGAATCAGACCCTGTTGCCAGTGGCTTCATCGCCAGCTTCGCCCGACCGGGAGGGAATCTCACGGGGATCTTTGTCGATCTCCCGGAGTTGACGGGCAAGGCATTGGAGCTGCTCAAGGAGGCGATTCCGGGCATCATCCGCGTCGCCCTTCTCAGGGATCCCGCCCTGAACCCGGCGCTACTCCCCGCGGCGGAGTCGTCTGCCCGCTCCTTGAGCCTACAACTCCAGACCGTAGAGGCCCGTAGGTCGAGCGAATTCGAAGGTGCGTTCAGAGCCGCCGTAAGGGGACGCAACGGAGCCCTCATGGTGATCCCGTCCCCTCGATTCGACCGAAAGCTGCTCGTCGCGCTCGCGGCGAAGCATCGGATGCCGACGACGACGATCTTTCCCGAGTACACGGAAGCTGGGCTCCTGATGAGTTACGGCCCGAACCTCTACGGTCTGTTCTCGCAAGCGGCAACCTACGTTGACCAGGTCCTCAAGGGCGCGAAGCCCGGGGATCTGCCGGTGCAACGGCCTGTGCGATTCGAGACGGTCTTCAATTTGAAGACCGGAAGGGCACTCGGCCTGACAATCCCGCCGGCGCTGTTGCTGCGAGCGGACCGTGTCATCGATTGACGGTAACGACGCCGCGACGCTGACTACATCGTCGGCGAGCTAAACTCCCCGCCGAGCGCCACCAGCCCCCACGGCCACGCCTGGGCGTCCCAGCTGAAGCCGATGTGGGCCGCCAGCGCGTGCTGGTCGCGGAAGAGGCGCTGGATCGGGTAGGCGTCGTAGATGCCGTTGGCGCCGGCGAGGGCGTGGAGCGTGTCGACCGTCTCGGTGCAGAGCTCCATCGCGTACGCCACGTTGCGCTTGAAGCGCAGCTTTTCCTCGATCGTCGGGGCGCGGTGGGACTTCGCGATCTGCTCGGCTTCGAGGCAATCCGATCGGATGATCAGCCGCGCCGCGTCGACTTTCGCGCCAGCCGCGGCCACCCGGAGCTGCACCGCCTGGAAGTCGCGCATGCGCAGAGCCGTGTAGTTCGTTGACCGCTCGCGGATCGCCTCGATCGTGAGGTCGAGGGCGGCCTGGGCGTTGCCGACGCCGGCGCCGGCCAGGCAGTGCGAGCCGAGAGCCGCGAGCGGCACGCGGAACATCGGATTGTCGGTGGCGCGCGCGCCCGGGAACTCGGTGCCGCCGCGCGCCAGGTACATCGACAGCGCGCGGTGCTCGGGGACGAACACGTCGGTGGCGCGCACGGACTTGGAGCCGGTACTGCGCATGCCGAGGACGTTCCAGTCGTCGACGATCTCGTACTCGCCCCGCGGCACCAGGCACATCCGGTGATCGACGACTTTCTCGCCGTCGCGCACCATCACCGCCAACATGTTCCAGTCGGACGGATCGACGCCGCTCGAGAAGTTCCAGAAGCCGCTGATGACGAAGCCGCCGTCGATGCGCCGGCCGCGGCCTTGCGGGAACGCGATGCCCGAGGCGATCAGGGCGTCGGGGTTCTTGCTCCACACCTCTTCCTGGGCGCGCTCGTCGTAGAGTGCGAGCATCCAGTGGTGCACGCCCAGGTTCGCCACGTTCCACCCGGTCGAGGCGCAGCCGCGCGCGACCTCGGCCGGGATGTCGAACAACGCGATGAACTCGAGCTCCATGCCGCCCCAGCGCCGGGGCTGGTGGAACCGGAGCAGGCCGGTGCGGTGGAGGTCGGCGATCGTCTCCCCGGGCATCTCGCGCCCGACCTCGGCGGCCGCGGCGCGCTCGCGCAGGACGGGCACGAGCGCCCGGGCCCGACGCATCGCCTCGTCGTAGTCGACGTCGGCGAAGCTCGCGCTCGGGCGATCGGTCACCCGCGCCTCCCGGCGGTCTGAGGCATCTGCGAGTAGTCCTCGCCGCCCCAGTCCTTGACGTCCTTGAGCCCGAAAAAGTTCAGCTCGATCGTGAGCCCGTTCGGGTCCTTGATGAAGATCTGGTAGAGGTCGAATTCCGGCAGGGAGCGCGGCTGGAAGTCGATCTGGCGCGCCCGGAGCCGACGGATGAAATCGCCCGGCTCGTTCGCCAGGAACGCAATGTGGTCGACGACGCCCGCGTGGTCGGTCGCCGCGTTCTTCGGCGTGCCCAGGTAGTACATGTCGGCGTTGTCGATGCCGTCCGGCCCCATGTGCACCTGGATCTTGCCGTTCACGCCGAGCCAGTAGCCCGGAAACGGAAAGCTCGGCCGCGGCATCACCTGGAATCCGAGCACGTCGCAGTAGAAGTTCTTGGTCTGCTCGAGGTTGTTCGCGCGAATGAAGTAGTGGTTCAGCTCGGTCAGCGGCATGGCATCCTCCTCGGCGAGCGCGCCGTCTTCCCGCGATGGTACTTGAAAATCCTTCGGGTCCGCAAAGTCTGGACCGAAGCCGTCATCCGCCGTATGCTCCGGCCCTGGAGGGAACCCATGGACGCCAACACCAAGAAGACCACGCTCCGGATGATCCCCTATGGCCTCTACGTCCTGACTGCGGCGCACGCCGACGGCCGCGTGGCGGCCGCCACCATCAACTGGGTGACGCAGGCGTCGTTCGAGCCGCCGCTGATCGCCATCGGCGTGAAGGCGGACTCCGGCGCCCATAGCCTCATCAAGGACACGAAGGCCTTCGCGCTGAACGTGCTGGGCAAGGGCCAGCAGGGGCTTGCCTTCACGTTCTTCAAGCCGGCGGAGAAGAAGGGCGATACGATCTCCGGTGAGCCGTTCCGTCCCGGCACCACCGGCGCGCCGATCCTGACCAACCTGCCGGCGTTCGTCGAGTGCACGCTCGAGGCAACGGTCGAGAAGGGCGATCACTCGGTGTTCGTCGGCCGGGTCGTCGAGGTCGGGCTCGCCAAGCCGATCGACGGTCGCGCCGACGATGCCACGCTGTGGCTCAAGGAGCTGGGCGACAAAGTCTTCTACGGCGGCTAGCTTCTCCGTCGGCAGGTGGACGTGGCTGGCGTCAAACGCCCGAAGCGCGTAGAGTCCCTGCGAGGTTCATCTCGATCGCAGAGAGCAGAGAAAGGAGCCCACCGTGAGCACGCAGCCAGCCCCCACTACCGCCCGTGAAGTGGTGCGCCCGGTCGCGCCGAAGCTCATCGACCTGAGCGAGAAGGTCCTGTTCGGCGACGTCTGGGAGCGCCCCGGACTGTCCAAGCGCGACCGCAGCCTGATCACGGTCGCCGCGCTGACGGCCATGTACCGCACCGATCAGCTCCAAGGACACCTCGAGCGCGCGCTGGCCAACGGCGTGACCCGCGAGGAGATCGGCGAGGTGATCACCCATCTCGCCTTCTACGCCGGCTGGCCCAACGCGATGACCGCCGGGACGATCGCGCGGCGCGTCTTCGACGCGAAGAAGCCATGAAGGTCGGATTCATCGGGCTCGGCACGATGGGACGCCACATGGCGTCCAACTTGATGAAGGGCGGCCACCAGCTCGTGGTCAACGACGTGCGGCGCGAAGCAGCGGCGCCCCACGTGCAGGCCGGCGCCGTGTGGGCCGACTCGCCCCGCGCGGTGGCCGAGGCCACCGACGTCGTCTTCACGTCGCTGCCTGGCCCGCCGGAGGTGGAGTCGGTGGCGCTCGGTGAGCGGGGCCTGGGCGCCGGGCTCGTGGCCGGCAAGGCGTACTTCGACCTGTCGACCAACTCCCCGGGGCTCGTGCGGAAAATCCATGAGGCGTTCAAGCGGCGTGGCATTCACATGCTCGACGCGCCGGTCAGCGGCGGCCCGCGGGGTGCCGAGACCCGGAAGCTCGCGCTCTGGGTCGGCGGCGACGAGGAAATCTTCAACAAGCACCGGCCGGTGCTCGACGCGATCGGCGATCAACCGTACTACGTCGGCCCGATCGGCGCTGGATCGGTCGCGAAGCTCGTCCACAACTGCGCCGGCTACATCGTGCAGACGGCGATGGCCGAGGTCTTCACGATGGGCGTCAAGGCCGGTGTGGATCCTCTCGCGCTGTGGAAGGCGGTGCGTCAGGGCGCGGGCGGCCGGCGCCGCACGTTCGACGGCCTGGTCGATCAGTTCCTGCCGAACAAGTTCGAGCCGCCGGCCTTCGCGCTCCGCCTGGCCCACAAGGACGTGACGCTGGCGACGGCGCTCGGCCGCGAGCACAAGGTGCCGATGCGGCTGGCCAACATCACGCTCGAGGAGATGACCGAGGCGATGAACCGCGGGTGGGCCGAGCGCGACTCGCGAGTCGCCATGCTCTTGCAGGAAGAGCGGGCGGGCGTCGAGATCCGCGTGGCCGAAAAGCTGCTGCGGGAGGTGCTGGACGCCGACCGTGGCCCGTCGCGCTGAGGCGGCCCGCGGCCGAGGGTCAGGTCAGAACGCGTCGGGCTCGGCGGCGATCCGCTCGAGCTCGACGCGGGTGTACGCGCCGAGGCTCCGGAAGCTCAGCTCGGTGTAGTTCTTGATCCAGCGCATCGCGATTCTGGTCGCCTGGCGATAGCGCTCGTGGGTCTCGGCGCCCTGGCGGCGCGCGAGGATGTCGGCGAGCTCGTCGCGCAGGAGCTGCTTGACCAGGGCAAAGTCGTGGACGGCGCCGCTCTTGGTGTCGCGCGCGTGGTGGAGGATGCGCTGGGCGATCTGCGCGACCGACATGCGGCCGGTCGCCAGGTCTTCCATGAGCGCCGGGTGAATGCCGGGCTTGCCCTCGAGACTGTCGATGCCCTTGGCGCCGCGTCCGGCGAGCCAGCCCTCGACGTACTCGATCAGCATCCGTGCGTTGCGCCGTGTGCCGTCGACGGTGATCGGGCCCTCGGGCACCTTGATGACGACCGGGTAGTTGTCGGGGTTCGCCATCTGCGCCGTCGGCTTCCAGCCCGATCCGATCAGCGCCTTGAAGGGATCACCCGCGGTCTTCATGTGGAAGATGTGCGCGACCCAGCCGCGGATGAAGCCCTGCTCGGCCTCCCACTGCTTGTCGGCGCGGATCGCCTCGGCCGCGGCGCGGTTGACCTCGGGGTCGGGGTTGGGGAGCGCGGTCGCCATGCCGCCGATCGGCACCGCGCCCCGCTTCAGGCTGATCGCGACCAGCCGGCGGAAGATGTTGGCCAGGAACGGCGTCGTCTTGATGTCCACGCCGAACCGGTCCGGCCACACCTGGGCCGCGTCGGCGATCACGAACTCGAAGATCGAGGCCTTGAGATCCCAGCGCGCGGCGTTGAGCCCGGCCGCGTAGGGACCGAGCTCGTAGAGCATCTCTTCCATCTCGTACACGCACGGCAGCGACTCGACGAGCACGATGGCGCGGATCGTCGCCGAGTCCAAGAAGGGTAGGTGCTGGCGGCTCAGATCGAAGAGGTCGCGATACCAGCGCGCCTCGGCGGCGACCTCCAGCTTCGGCAGATAGAAGTAGATGCCCTGCCCGCGCCCGGCCTGGGCGCGGCCGGCGTAGAAGAGCGTCAGCGCGGTGCCGAGGAGCGCGGCGTTGACGGGCGTGCCGTCGACGGTGACGTCGGGCTCGTCGAGGTGCAGGCCGCGCTCGCGGTGCATGAAGAACGGCAGCTCGCCGTCGGCGATCGCGTAGGTACGGTTCCGCTGCGAGTCCACGAACATCAGCTCGCGGTTCACCGCGGCCAGCCGGTTGTGGGCGGATCGGACCGTGTCGATGAGGCGATGACCACCCGAATCTTCGTCGTCGTCCAGGTCGCCGGCGGCGCGCTCGCCCTCGGGGCCGGGGTTGAGCGCGTTGATGAACATCGACGTGATCGAGCAGGGGCCCGAGATCTCGATGCCGGGCTTCTTCAGATCGTCGGGCACCGGCGGGACGCGCCACGGACCAGAATTCGCCTCGCTCACGGGCGGGTGCGCGGGCGGCGTGTGCTGCTTCAGCGCGCGCTCGAGCATCGCGAGCCGGCGTTTTCGCAAATCGCGGGCGGCGCCGTCGAGGCGATCGTGGAGGCGCGTCAGATACTCGCAGAACGCCGGCGCGAAGAGCGCGGCCGCCCCTTCCACCGGGGCGAATTCGACTCGAGTCGACATGAGCATTTCACGTTCGCATGGCGCGCGCGCGGCTGTCAATGGCAGAATGGCGACGTCGACACCATGCTCCGACGATTCCGTGGAATGGGCAAGGGACGCAAGACCCGTCGCGCCCTCGAGCGTGGCGGCACCGGTCCCGCGCAGCGGATCAACGAAGCGGTGGCGCGCTGGCCGAACGTGCGGATCACTCCCATGTTCGGGCGGTGGGGCTACTTCGTCGGCGATATGCTCTTTGCCTGCTTCCCGGTGCGCGTGAAGGAGCACGATCTCTGGGTCCGCCTGACCGCCGACGACCAGAAGCGCGCGCTCGTCGACGCGCGCGTTCGTCCGCACCGGCGCTTCTCGCGCAAGGGGTGGATCGAGCTCGACGTCGAGGGCCCCGAGGATCTGGGACGCGCGGTCCGCTGGCTCCAGCGCGCGTACAACGCGGCCACGCGTCGGCCGCCCGACGAAACGGGCGCCGACCGCTAGGACGTCGGGGGCTCGAGCGGCGGCAGGTCCGCCCGCGCCCGCGCCTCGATCTGGTCGATCTTCACCAGCGGCACCAGCACCCAGGCGAGCGCCGTCATCGCCGCCGAGATGTACACCAGCGGCGTGTAGCCGACCGCGTCGTAAAGGCGGGCGCCGACGTTCTGGGAGAGCTGCTGCCCGATGTTGTAAACCGACATGAGGGCGGCGAAGAACGTCGCCTCGACGTGGCGTGGGCAGGCTTTCGCGGCCAGGTCGAGGAACGCGAGCTGGGTGATCATGCCGATCGCGCCCCAGCTGATGTCGATGATCAAGGCGGAGGTCTTGTCGCGGTAGAGGAGGTAGGCCAGCGTTCCGAGGACACCCGCGGCGATCGACAGGTTGATGATGTGCTTGAGCGGCATCCGCCGCGAGAGCGGCGCATAGATCGCCGCGCCGACCACGCCGGCCACGGCGGCGAGGGCCGCGAGCCGCCCGATGAACTGCTGGCTGAATCCCAGCGTGTCGGTCTGGTAGTAGAGAAACGCCGGGCCGAACGAGGGGCTGAACCAGAAGAAGAAGATGAACCCCGCGACGATCCACACCTCGCGCCCGCGCGCCGCCGCGCGGATCGCTCTCGACGTCTCCCGGATCGCCGCCCGATCGAAGCGGGCCGGCGCCTCGTGGACGAAGGACGCGCCCATGGCCAGCGAGATGAGCGGGAAGCACGCCGCCAGCAGCAGCGCGGCGCGCAGGCTGCGCGTCTCCGCGAGATTGCCGCCGAGCTCGCCCACCAGGACCGACGCGAGCGTGATACACGCCCATTGCACCGACTGGAAGGCGCCGGTGAGCCCGCGAGGCCGGCCGTTCTCCACCATCAGCGCATCCGTCAAGACGTCGGTGAACGCGAGGCCGAGCCCCATCAAGGTGAAGAGCCAGACGCCCTCGACGAGCGTGAAGGTGAGTGGCCCGCCCAGGACGAACTCCAGCGGCTTGCCGCCGATCTCGGTCCAGGGAACGGTCACCCGAAGTTCCGGCAGTGGCAGCGTGAACGGCGTGATCTGCCCGCCGACGATCCAATCGCCCCACGCCAGCGCGAGACCGGCGACGCCCGCCAGCGCGGACGTGAGCAGGAAGTAGCTCTGCCGGCGTCGCCCGAAGAGCGGTACGAAATCCGAGAGGAGCCCGTACACGGGTTTGATGACCCAGGGGATCAGCGCGATCAAGAAGAAGTCGGCGGCCTGGCCGGCGCTGAGCCCGCGGTCCTTGAGGATGATCGTGATCGCCTGGTTCGGCAGGTACCACATGCCCTGCGCGAAGTAGACGACGCCGAACATGACGGCGAGGCGCTTGGCGTCGGCGGTCTTGAATGGGTTCAACCGCGCCAGCAGGGCCCCCATGCGCGGCCATGATACCTTTGTTCGCGTCCCATGCTGTCGGTTTGTCCTCACGATTGCCCGTCGTGCTGCAGCCTCGTCGTCACCGTCGAGGCCGGCCGGCTCACGTCGGTCACCGGCAACGCCGAGCACCCGTTCACGCGTGGCGTGATCTGCGGCAAGGTGCGCGAGTACGCCGAGCGCGTCCATTCGCCGCTGCGCGTCTTGACGCCGCTGCGTCGCGTCGGCCCGAAGGGGGCGGGCGATTTCGCGCCGATCTCGTGGGACGAGGCGATCGACACGATCGCCGCGCGGTGGCGCGCCATCATCGCCAGCGAGGGCGGCGAGACGATCCTGCCGTTCTCCTACGCGGGCTCGATGGGCCAGGTCCAGTTCTTCGCGGGCCATCCGTTGTTCCACGCCCTGGGCGCCAGTCGGCTCGAGCGCTCGATCTGCACGTCGACCGCGTACGCGGGCTGGCGGGCGACGGTCGGCGCGGTCACCGGCAACGACTCCGAGCAGATGGTGGGCGCGGAGCTCGTGATCCTGTGGGGCGTCAACGCGTCGTACTCGACGATCAACGTCATGACGCTCGTCAAGGAGGCCCGGGCCCGCGGCGCGTACGTCGTGACGATCGATCCCTACCGGACGCCCACCGCGCAGCAGGCGGACGAGCACTTGATGGTACGTCCCGGCACCGACGCGGCGCTGGCGCTCGCGATGATGCACGTGCTGGTCGCCGAGGACCTGATCGACCGGGATTACATCGCGCGCGCGACGCTCGGCTTCGAGCGCCTCACCGAGCACCTGAAGCGCTACGCGCCCGCCGCGGTGGCGCCGATCGTGGGGCTGGACGCCGACGCGATCGTGCGGCTCGCGCGCCGCTACGGACGCACGCGGCGGACGTTCATCCGCATCGGCATCGGCATCTCGCGCCACGACAACGGCGCCATGACCTGTCGGACGCTCGCGTGCTTGCCGGCCCTCACCGGCGCGTACGCGGACGCGCACGGCGGCGCGCTGCTCTCCACCGGCGGCGCCTACGGCTTCGACTACTCGGTGCTCGAGCGCCCCGACCTCATGCCGACGCCGGCGCCGCGCACGATCAACATGATCCAGCTGGGGCGCGCGCTGACCGATCGCGCGATGTCGCCGCCCGTGCGCGCGCTCTACGTCTACAGCTCGAACCCCGCCGCGGTGTGTCCGAACCAGACGCTGGTCCTGGAGGGGCTTGCGCGGGAGGACCTGTTCACGGTGGTCCACGAGCAGGTGATGACCGACACCGCGCACTACGCGGACCTCGTGCTCCCCGCCACGACCTCGATGGAGCACCTCGACCTCTATCGCTCGTTCGGCCAGCTGACGCTCCAGCTCGCGCACCCCGTCCTGCCGCCGCAGGGCGAGGCCAAGTCGAATTGGGAGGCGTTCGGGCTCCTGGCCCGCGCGATGGGCGTCGCGCAGTCGCACTACGCCAAGGGCGACGAAGGGCTCATCCGCGAGTTCCTGGCGAAGGGCGACGCGAGCGTGCGGTCCATCACGTGGGAGCAGCTGGCACGAGACGGCTGGGCGCGCGTCGCGCTGCCGAGCCCGTACCGGCCGTTCGCCGACGGCGCGCCGACCCCGTCAGGAAAGGTCGAGTTCTATTCGGCGTCGCTCGAGCGTCACGGACTGCCGGGGCTGCCGACGTACGTGCCCCTCGCCGAGGGCCACGAGCGCCGTGATCTCACCGCGCGATTCCCCCTCCAGTGCATCGTGCCCCCGAACCGCTTCTTCCTGAACTCCTCGTTCAGCCAGTCGGCGCGGCTGCGGCGGCGACAGGGCACGGCCACCGCGATGCTGGCGCCGATCGACGCCGCGGCGCGCGGCATCGGCGAGGGCGACACCGTGCTGGTCGAGAGCGCGCGGGGCTCGGCGCGCTTCGCCGCGCGGATCACCGACGCGACGCGGCCGGGTGTCGTGGTCATCGAAGGAATCTGGTGGCATCGCTTCCACCCCGGTGGTCGCGGCGTCAACGTGCTCACCAGCGACCGCGTCGCCGACCTGGGCGGCGGGCCCGCGTTCCACTCCAACCTCGTACAAGTCCACAAAGCTTAGCTTCGACGTCGGCCGGGCGTGGAGCAGTGTTAGCGGTCGAGGCCGCGGGCGGCGGGCTCGAGGGGATGCGGGTCGGACCCGAACGGGGGCACGGGCGGCGCTGGGGCACGGCGCGCTATCGTCTGAAGAAGGACGGGGAGGACGATCAGGGACGCCACCAGGCTCGTCGCGGTGCCGAGCGTCAGTAGCAGGCCGAGGCCGAAGATGCCTCGGTGGTCGGCGACCATCAGGCTGCCGAATCCGGAGATCGTGGTGAGGCCGTTGACCAGCACCGCGGTCATCGTCGAGCGCGCGATCAGCGGCCCGCCGTGATCGCGTCCCTCCATGAAGCGCATTACGATGTTCAGGCCGTATTCCGCCGCCGCGCCCAGGATCAACGGGAGCCCGAACACGTTGCCCATGGTGAACTTGAGGCCGAAGAAGTACATGAGCCCGAAGGCCCACATCAAGCCGAGGCCCAGCGGCAGGAGCGCCAGCGCGGTCTCGCGGACCCGGCGCAGCGTGAGCGCGGTCACGATCGTGACGAGGACGATCGCGTAGACGGTGCCCTGCTGATAGGCGCGCTCCATCAGGTGCAGCGCCTCGTACGTGATAACCGGCGTCCCCGTGACCTCGGGGTCGACCGATCGGAGCTCGCTGATGAAGCGCTCGGCGCCGGCGCGGTCCCAGATGTCGACCGCCGGGTGGATCTGGAGCAGAAAGCGCCCGCCCTCGCTCACGAACTTGGTCCGGAACTCCTTCGGTACGTCGGCGAGCACGATGGGCCGGGGCGCCAGGTTCGACTGCAGCCGCTGGAAGCTCCGCACGAAGTCGCGGTAGACCTGGTTCTGGAGGAGCGTGAGGACCGGCTCGCTCACCTGCGGATCCGCCTGACGGAGCTTGATGATCAGCCGGCTGATATCCTCGGCCACCAGCCGCAGCGTGGCCTGAGTATCGCCCGCCGGCGCCTCGTTGGCCGCGATGGTGAAGCGGCGCTTGAGAACCTCGAGCGCCGCGATGAGCCGGGGTAGGTCCACCGACGTCGGCCGCCCGATGCGAACGGACGTGACCAGCGGCGCGAAGTCCTCGATGATCTTCAGCTTCGCCAGCTGCTCATCCGGGATGAGCAGGAGCACCGAGTCCACTTCGGAGACGCTCCCCAGCGCGCGGAACGCGGCCTGCTTGCGCTGAAGCTCGTCGAGCGACTCGGCGCTGGCAAGCGCGGTGAACCCCGAGCGCCCCGCGGTCGCCAGGATGCGTTTCTCCCAGGTGACGGACTCCGTGCCCACGCCCTGGAGGTTGAGCAGGTTGTAGTCGAACTGGACGTACCGGAGTCCCCACGCCGAGACGACGGTCAGTGCGACCGCAAGGAGCGCCACCGTCTTCGGGTAGGCAACCAGCTGTGACACGAACGGCACGTGGATACGCTCCAGCGCGAGCGCGCGCGGAATCGCGCCGGCCGGCCGCGTCGCGTGTCGCCGGTCGACCAGGACGAGCATCGCCGGGAACACCGTCATCATGGCGAGCCACGCGAACATGAGCGCGGTCCCCGCGATGAACCCGAGCTCGCGCACGCCGCGGAAGTCGGTGAGCCAGAGCACGTAGAACGTGCCGGCGGCCGTCACCGCGCCCAGCAGCATGCCGGGCCCGCTGCGGGCCGCGGTGATCTCGATGGCCTCGCGGAGGCTCCGGCCGAGGAACAGCTCTTCCTCGTAGCGGAACAGGAAGTAGATGCCGTAGTCGATGCCGATCCCGATCACGATCGAGATGAACATCACCGAGAACAGCGAGAGGTGCCCGATGACGAGGGTCGCGACGCCGATCGACCAGCAGAGGCTCGCGGCCAGGACCAGGAGCATCAGGAGGGGCTTGCCGACTCTGAGGAACGCGACGAGCAGGAGGCCCAGCGTGAGCGCGAACGCGATGATGGTCGCCCGCTGGCTGTCGCGGAACGCCGCGACCATCTCGTCATTCTGCAGCGCGGGCTTGCCGGTGACGCCGACCTGCACCTCCGGGAAGTCACGCTTCAGCGACGCGATCACCGCCCGAACGCCCTCAATGGCGCGCTGGTCGCCGGTGAAGCTCCCGCGCTCCGTCTCGGGCTCGGCCAGGATGAAGAGCAGCCTCTGATCCTCGGACAGGAAATAGCCGGCGCCGGGGCTGTCGGCGCCCTCGACCGCGAAGAGAGTGCCGAACGGCGAGCGGTACGGCGCGGGCCGATCGAGACGCGACTCGATCTGGGCCACCAGGTCCTGGACGAACTTGAGGTCGGAGGCGCCCTTGCCGTCGGAGAGCCCGAGGTCGATGAAGTTCGCGACGAACGCGTTGGCGATCTGGGTCGCCATGCCGTCGGCGAGCTGGTCGAGGGTCGGGCGGGCCGCGAACGCCTCCATGAATTCCTGGTAGTCGAAGATCGCCTCGCGGATCTTGCCGAGCCGCTCCTTCGGGAGGTAGAGCAAGCCGCGGCCCTCGAAGAGCTTCGGATCGATTCGGTACGAGATCCGCTTCAGCGGAACGCCGCTCGCGTGCAGGCGGCGGACGAGGCGCGTGGCATAGACCGTCGCCTCGGTGAGGGACGGTGCCTCGACCACGATCGCGATGCTGTCGAGGTCACCGAACTCGCGCTCGTACTGGGTATAGCGCTCGACGTACGGACGGCCCGGCGGCAGCAGGGAGCGGGTGGACGTCGAGAAGGTGATGGTGGTCAGCGTGTAGACGAGCGACACCGCGGCCAGGGCCAACGCGAGCACCACGGTGAGGGCGGGCCGCGCACAGGCGATCCGCACCAGCCACCGAAGCGGTCGCCCGATCCGTGTCGCGAGCGACAACCTACTCTTCGCCGGCGATGAACCGCTCGAGCCGCTGGCGAGCGGCATCGTCCGTCCACTGCTCCGGCGGCGACTTCATCAGGTATGCCGACGGGGCGAGGAGGGCGCCCTTGATCCCACGGTCGAGCGCGATCCGGCAGGCGCGGATCGCGTCGATGACGACGCCGGCGGAGTTCGGTGAGTCCCACACCTCGAGCTTCAGCTCGACGTTGATCGGTTGGTCACCGAAGCCGCTGCCCTCGAGGCGGATGTGTGCCCACTTGCGGTCGGCCAGCCAGGGCACGTAGTCGCTGGGCCCGATGTGCACCGCCTCGGCCGGCAGCTCGTGGCCGAGCTGGGAGCGCACGGCGTCGGTCTTGGAGATCTTCTTCGAGACGAGCCGGTCGCGCTCGAGCATGTTGTAGAAGTCCGTGTTCCCGCCGAAGTTGAGCTGGCTCGTCCGGTCGAGGCGCACGCCGCGGTTCATGAAGAGGTTCGTGAGCACGCGGTGGATGATGGTGGCGCCGACCTGGGACTTGACGTCGTCGCCGACCAGCGGCAGCCCGCGCTCCTCGAAGCGGCGGCGCCAGTAGGCTTCGCGCGCGATGAACACCGGGATGCAGTTGACGAACGCGCAGCCGGCATCCAGCACCTGCTCGACGTACCACTTCGTCGCCATCTCGCTGCCGACCGGCAGGAAGTTGACGACGACGTTGGTGGCGGTGTCCTTCAGGATGCCGGAGATGTCGGCGGTGGCGCCGGGCGCCTTCTTGATCATCTGCGACAGGTAGTGGCCGAGGCCATCGTGCGTCATGCCGCGCTGCACCGGCACGCCGAGCGGCTTCACCTCGGCGAAGCGCACGGTGTTGTTCGGCTCCTGGAAGATCGCCTCCGAGAGATCGCGTCCGACCTTGCGCTCGTCGATGTCGAACGCCGCCGAGAACTCGATGTCACGGACGTGGTACCCGCCGAGCCGAGGGTGCATCAGGCCGGGGATGAACCGGTCCTCCGGCGCGTCACGATAGTAATGGACGCCCTGGACGAGGGCCGACGCGCAGTTCCCAACGCCGATGATGGCGACTCTTACGGGTTCCACGGACTCCTCCCTCCGACGGGGTTCACTCGTGCGCGAATGCGTGCAGTTGCGTCAGTGTAGCACACGAGTCCCACGATCCCGCGTCACGCGCGCGACAGCGCGCGGCGAAATCGATCCCGGATGACGGCGGGCGTGTGGGGAATTCGCGGGACCACCGCCTCCGCGGCGGTGACCTTGACGAGAATGAAGTGCGGACCGCGGGTCCCGAGCGCCGATCGCAGCGCCGCGGCGATCTCGGGCGGGGTCGTCACCGCCGTGGCGGTGCGATAGCCCGCGCCGCGGGCGAGATGATCGAGCCGCACCTCACGCGACGGCGTCCGCTGACCACCGGTCGAGCCGTAGACCTCGTTGTCGAACACGAGGTGGACGAAATTCTCCGGCGCGAGGCTGCCGACCATCGCCAGCGTGCCCAGGCTCATCAAGAGGTTGCCGTCGCCGTCGAAGACGACGCTCGCCCGCGCCGGCCGGACCAGCGCGAGCCCGAGCCCGATCGCGGCCGCCAGGCCCATCGAGCCGATCATGTAGAAGTTCTGTGGCCGGTCCTCCGTCGCGCAGGACTCGCGGCACACGTAGCCGTTCGCGTGGATCACCGGCGCGTCGCCGAGCTCCTTGACGGCGACGGCCAGCGCCTCACGGCGGGAGATCACGGTCGGCACGAGTGCTCCAGACCCCGCGTCCGGAGCCGCGCGGAGCGCTGTCGAGCCTCCGCGGCCGCGCGTGGCGCTGTCGGCGACCTCCGCGGCCGCGACCCTGGACCCTCCGGTCTCGACGATTCCGGGCGGGACGAGGATCGCGACCGGCGCTTCGCGCGCGTCCATCTCCCGGCGCGCCCAGCCAAGTAGCTCGTCCGCCGAGCTGGCGCCGAGGACCCGGTACGGGATGCGTAGGAGATCGAGAAGGCCAGGCGAGATCTCGCCCATCAGGAGGTGCTCGGGCGCGTCCTTACCCTCGAAGCCGCGCCACGTGACGATCAGCAGCGCTGGGAACCCGTACATGAGCGACAGGGACGCGAGCGCGTTGAGGCTCGTGCCGAGCCCCGAGTTCTGCATGACGACCACCGGCCGGCGGCCGCCGAGCCACGCGCCGGCCGCGAGCCCGACCGCCGCGTCCTCCCGCACCGCCGCGACGTAGGGGTCGCGGGGCCGGCGCTCCAGCGCGGTGATCAGGTCCTCGACGAGCGAGCAGGGGACGCCGGTGAAGAAGTCGAAGCCGTGTCGGTCGAGGAGAGCCGCGAGCTCGACGCCGGACACTACGCCCGGCTCACCGCAGCGAGGTCCGCTTCTTCTCTTCCTCGAGGAACTCGCCCTGCTTCGTCTTCATCTTCTTGACGAGCTCCTGATAGGACGAGGTCGTGATGATCTTGTTGAACTGGGTCCGGTAGTTCGCGATGAGGCTGACCCCCTCGATGACGACGTCGTAGACGAGCCACTTGTCGCCCTTGCGCAGCATCCGGTAGTCGATCGGGATCTCGGTCCCCTGCTTGGCCAGCAGCCGGGTTCGGACGATCGCATTCTCGGCCTCGAGGGCCTCGCCGGTGAACTGGATCCGCTCGCCGCCGTAGAGCTCGATCTTCGAGATGTACGAGCGCTCCAGCAGGTCCGAGAAGAGCTGCACGAACTCCTCCCGCTCGGCGGGTGTCCGGGTCGCCCAGTGCCGGGCCAGCGAGCGCTTCGCCGTCTCCGAGAAGTCGAAGATGTCGTTGGCGACCTGCCGCACCGCCGTCCGCCGGTCCTTCTGCTTGCCCTCTTTCTTGAGCTCCGGATCCTCGAGGATCTTGAGGACCCGATCGATCTGGGATTTGAGCGCATCGGTCGGGGCGCCGGCCCACACCGGGCTCGGGCCGGTCACGATGGGCAGAACGAGCGCGATCAGCACCAGGGCGCGGCCGACGTGAGCCATCGACGACCTCCTAGATTTTGCCGAAGATGTACTTCGACAGAAGCTCTTCGAAATCCACCGGGGCCTCGACTTCGCGGATCTTGCCGTTGGGGCCGATGATCTTCTCGGACCCGCCCGGGCTGATGCGTATGTACCGCTCGCCGATAAGCCCCTTGGTCTTGATCGATGCGATCGAATCCTCCTGGAGCTTCACGCCGGCCTGTACCCGCAGCGTGACCCGGGCCTGGTAGTCGATCAGGCCGATCTTCTCGACGCGCCCGATCTCGACGCCCGCGATCTCCACGTTGGAGCCGGCCTTCAGCCCACCGACGGACGGGAAGTCCACGGTGACGACATAGCCCCGGCCGCCCAGAAACGATACCCGGCCGAGCTGGACAGAAAGGTACCCCATCGCCAGGAGGCCGAGGAGGACGAAGATTCCCACCGCGATGTTGACGCGCGAATGCTCCATCAGTCTCCCTCCGCCGTCAGTGTCCCTCTGAACTGTCGGGCTCGCCACGGATGAACTGACGCACGATCCGGTTGGCCGAGGCCTGGATCGCCCCCGGCGGGCCCACCTCGACGATGCGGCCCTCGTGCAGCATGGCCACCGTGTCGGCGATCTCGAAGATCTCGGGGATCTCGTGGCTCACCACGAGCGCCGTGAACCGGAACCGGCGATGGAGATCGAGGATCAGGTGGTGGATGGTGTTGACGAGCACCGGGTCGAGGCCGGTCGTGGGCTCGTCGAAGAACACGATCTCGGGCTCGGTCACCAGCGCGCGCGCGATGGCGACGCGCTTGCGCATGCCGCCGGAGATCTCGGCCGGCAACTTCGCGCCCACGCCCTCGAGCCCCACCTGGGCCAGCGCGGCCTCGACGCGCTTGGCGATCTCGTCGGCGGGTATCCGGAGCTTCTCGCGGAGCGGGAACGCGACGTTCTCGGCGCACGACATCGAGTCGAAGAGCGCTCCGCCCTGGAAGACGACGCCGTACCGCCGCCGGATGCCGTCGAGCGCGCGGCCCGTCAGGTGCGTGATCTCTACGCCGTCCACGAGGACGCGCCCCGCGTCCGGGCGCACGAGGCCGATGAGGTGTTTGAGGAAGACCGATTTGCCGCCGCCGCTGCGGCCGATGATGACGGTGATCGAGCCGGTGGCTACCTCCAGGTCGAGGTCGCGCAACACCGCCTGGCGCCCGAACGATTTCCGCAGGCCTTCGACGCGAATCATAGACTCGCCTCGCCGGCGGCGGCTCGCACAACCATAATCATCAGGGGAGGATCGAGCCCATGAAGTAGTCCCAGACGAGGATCAGCACCGACGAGAGGACAACCGCCTGGGTCGTCGCCCGCGCGACGCCCTCGGCGCCGTGGCCGACGTTGAAGCCCTTGTAGGTGCAGACCCACGTCACGACGACGCCGAACGAGACGGACTTCCAGAACCCGGTCATGATGTCCTTCATGTCGACGAATGTCTGCATCTCGCCGAAGTACGTGCCCGGCGAGAGGCCGAGCAGCTCGACCCCCACCAGGTAGCCGCCGAAGATCCCGACCACGTCGAACAGCGCGGTCATCAGCGGGAACGTCACGAGGCCGGCCAGGATCGACGGCGCCACCAGGTAACGCATCGGGTTCAGCGCCATGACCGTGAGCGCGTCGATCTGCTCGGTGATGCGCATGATGCCGATCTCGGCGGTGAGCGCCGAGCCGGCTCGGCCGGTCACCATGAGCGCCGCCAGCACCGGACCCAGCTCGCGGATCAGCGAGAGCGCGACGGCCGGGCCGAGAAACGCCTCGGAGCCGAACCGGACGAGGGTCAGGTAGACCTGCAGCCCGAGGACCATGCCGGTGAACGCCCCGGTGAGGAGGATGATCAGGAGCGAGCGGAAGCCGATGTAGTTGATGCGATCGATGAACGCGCGGAGCTTGAACGGCGGCGTGACGATCGCGACCAGCGCGTCCACGAAGAACGTGCCGAAGCGTCCGAGCGAATCGACGACGGAGAAGGTCCGGGCACCGACGACCTCGAACGGGCGCAGCGCCGGCGCGAGCGGCCGCTCAGCCATGCACGCGGCGGTAGATTCCCAGCGCCCAGAGAGGGAAGTACGTCGCGTACAGGTGGTACTTGAGGTAGAAGACGCGCGGGAAGCCGGTGCCGTTCCAGAGCGCGTCCTCCCACGAGCCATCGGGGTGCTGGGTTCGCAGGAGATACTCGACGCCGCGCGCCACGGCGGTGCCGGTCGTGCGCCCCGCCGCGAAGAGGCCGAGTAGCGCCCAGGCGGTCTGGCTCGGCGTCGATTCGCCGGCGCCGGCGAACGCGTAGTCGTCGTAGCTCTCGCAGGTCTCGCCCCAGCCGCCGTCCTTGTTCTGGTGGCGCTCGAGCCAGCGCACCGCGCGCTGCACGTACTCGTGCCGCGGGTCCTCGCCGATGGCGGCCAGGCCCCGCAGCACCGACCAGGTGCCGTAGATGTAGTTCACGCCCCAGCGGCCGTACCACGGGCCGTCGTGCTTCTGCGTGTTGCGGAGGAACTGGATCGCGCGCTGGGCCGGCTCGAGGTCCTTGCCGTAGCCGAGCGTGCCCAGGAGCTCGAGCCCGCGGCCGGTCAGGTCTTCGGTCGAGGGATCGAGCAGGGCGCCGTGATCGGCGAACGGGATGTGGTTGAGGTAGAGACGATTGTTGTCGGCGTCGAACGAGGCCCAACCGCCGTCCTGTCCCTGCATGCCGAGGAACCAGCCGAGCCCACGCTCCTTGGCCGCTTGCGCCGCGCCGTCGTCGAGCCCGCGCACTTTGTCGATCGCCATCACCACCATCGCGGTGTCGTCGAGGTCCGGGTAGAAGTCGTTGCCGTACTGGAACGCCCAGCCGCCCGGCTGCACGTGCGGCCGCTTCACCTGCCAGTCGCCCGGCACCAGCACCTGGCGATCGATCATCCAGTCACCGGCGCGCTGCAGCTCTCGATGGTCGGGCGGCAACCCGCTCTCGATCAGCGCGTTGACCGCGAGGGCGGTGTCCCAGACCGGCGACGGGCAGGGCTGATAGTGGAGCTCGTCGCCGTTCTCGACCACGAGCGCCTCGATCTCCTTGAGCTGTCCCATCACGAGCGGATGATCGTCCGGATAGCCGAGCAGCCGCAGCGCGAGGATCGAGTTGGCCATCGCCGGGTAGATCCCGCCCAGACCGCCCGGGACCGCGAGCCGCTCCTCGAGCCACACGCGCGCCGCGTCGATCGCGCGCTTGCGCAGCGGGCGCGGCGAGAAGCGCTCCCAGATCTTGAGGCCGTCGTCGACCGCGATGAAGAAGCTCTTCCAGAAGAGGCCCCGCCAGGTGAAGGGCTCGGGCACGCGCGGAAAGCGGAGGCTCGTTCGCTCCCGCGGCTGCGGCCACAGCTCGTCGAGGGACAGGTGCGGTGGCAGCCACTTCACCGGCTTGCGGTCCATCAGGATGAGCAGCGGGACCACGACCGTGCGCGACCAGTAGGAGATCTCGTAGATGTTGAACAGGAAGAACGGCGCCGGCAGCAGCATGATCTCCGCCGGCATGCTCGGCACGCCGTTCCAGTCGTACTCGCCGAACAGCGCCAGCTGGATCTTGGTGAAGACGTCGGCCTTCGCCGGCCCGCCCATCTCGCGGATCTGCTCCCGCGCCGCCGCCATCGCCGGATCGCTGAGCGGCACCCCGGCCAGCTTCATGGCGAAGTAGGCCTTGATCGTCGCCGACAGGTTGGTCGGGCCGGCCTCGAAGAGATTCCAGCCGCCGTCGGGAAGCTGGCGCCTTTTCAGGTACCGGACCGCCCGCACCTCGCGGTCGTGGTTGACGTGATCGAGAAGATGACAGAGGAGCAGGAACTCGGACGTGATCGTCGTGTTGGCTTCGAGCTGACCGACCCAGTGTCCGTCAGGGGCCTGGAGGCCCAGCAGATGCGTCTGGGCGCGCGCGATCGCGTCGTGCAGGTCCCTCACGGGCGTGATGGTAACATGCGGACTCGTTGACGGAAACTTAACGAATGGATCTTGTCGTCGGCATGTTGACGCTGCGCCCGTACGTGTTCGCGTTCCTGGCGGTCTTCCTGCTGGCGGCGGCGCTCGATCTCGGTTGGCGGCGTACCCTCGGCTTCGGCGGCTGCGTCTGGTCGGTGGCGTGGATCTCGGAATTCTCGTCCACGCGGACAGGCGTTCCGTTCGGGCACTATCAGTACACCGGACTGACGCGCGGCCGCGAGCTCTACGTCGCGGACATTCCCTTCGTGGACGCCCTGTCCTTTACCTTCCTCGCTTACGCGGCCTTCTGCCTCGCGCGCGCCGCGCTGGCCGGCCGCGAACCGGTCGCGTGGACGCTGGCGCTCACCACCGGCGTGCTCATGATGGCGCTCGACGTGGTCATCGACCCGCTCGCGGTGCGTGGCGACCGGTGGTTCCTCGGGCGGCTCTTCGCGTACACGACCCCCGGAATCTACTTCGGCGTGCCCGTCTCGAACTTCGTGGGGTGGGTCGTCGTCGGCATGGTGGGGGTCGGCCTCTACCTGTTTCTCGTTCCGGAAGGGGGCGGGCGGCGGGTCTGGCCGGGAGTGGCGTTATACTACGGTGTGCTCGGCTTCAACCTCGGCGTGACGATGTGGATCGGCGAGTGGCTCATGGCCGGGGTGGGCGCGGCGCTCCACGTCGGCATCGCCGTGGCGATCTGGCGCATCCAAACATCGGTGGCGACGCAACTGAGTCCGGAGAACCAAGGAGTTCGACGCGCATGAGTGTGCCGCTGTCGCAGATGTGGGCGATCGCGTCCTACGTCATCCGTCAGAAGCTGGCTGGTCGAGAGCGATACCCCCTGGTGCTCATGCTGGAGCCGCTGTTCCGCTGCAATCTCGCGTGCGCCGGCTGCGGCAAGATCCAGTATCCGGCACAAATTCTCAGGAAGCACTTGACGGTCGAGCAGTGCCTGGCGGCGGTCGACGAGTGCGACCCGCCGGTGGTGTCGATCCCCGGCGGCGAGCCCCTGATGTACCCGGAGATCGGACCCCTGGTGAAGGCGCTGGTGGCGCGCAAGAAGTACGTCTATCTCTGCACGAACGCCATCCTCCTGAAGCAGAAGCTCGAGGCCGGCCTCTTCGAGCCCTCCAACTACTTCTCGTTCAGCGTCCATCTGGACGGGCTCCGCGCGGAGCACGACGAGGCGGTGTGCCGCGACGGGGTCTACGTCGACGCGGTCGAGGGGATCAAGGAGGCGCTCCGTCGTGGCTTCCGGGTGACCACGAACTCGACGCTCTTCGACGGCGCCGACGCGCTCCGGATGCGCGAGTTCTTCGACACCATGATGGATCTGGGCGTCGAGGGCATGATGATCTCGCCGGGCTACAGCTACTCGAAGGCGCCCGACCAGGAGCATTTCCTTCGCACCCAGCGCGCCCACGACCTCTTCTCCACGCTCCTGTCGAACCCGAAGCGCCGGTGGAAGTTCAACCAGTCGCCGCTGTTCCTGCAGTTTCTGATGGGCAAGCGGGACTTCGAGTGCACGCCGTGGGGCAACCCCACCTACAACGTCTTCGGCTGGCAGCGCCCCTGCTACCTGATGCAGGAAGGCTATGCCGCGAGCTTCAAGGAGCTGCTGGAGACCACGCGCTGGGAGAACTACGGCCGGAGCAGCGGCAACGAGAAGTGCCGCGACTGCATGGTGCACTGTGGGTACGAGCCCTCGGCCGTGCACCACACGTTCGCCTCGTGGCGCGGCTTCCGCGACACCGTGCAGGCCACCGTCACCGGGCGGTTCTGATACCGGGGCCACCACGTGACGGACGGAGCCACCCTCGAAGGCTGGACGCCCGAGATCGGGAAGGGCGTGCCACTCGAGGAGGTCATCGACAAGGCGTTCGACTACCGCGGCAACGTCACCGTGGTGAAGACCGACGGCTCCGAGACCGTCGGGTATGTCTTCAATCGCAACCGTGACGTCGCGGTGCCGTTCGTGCAGATGTTCGACGCGGACGGCGCCGGCCCCATCTCGATCCGGTACGCCGACATCCGTACGATCCGATTCACCGGGCGCGACACCGCGGCCGGCAACTCCTACGCGGCGTGGCTTCGTGCCAAGGAATTGGCGAAGACCACGCAGCACCCCGAGAAGGGTTCCGACCCCGCGCCGTCCAGGGGCGCGTGATACGCGTCCTGGTCGTGACCGCCGTCGAGCTCGAGGCCCGAGCTCTGGCCCGGCAGCTCGGTCTGGCCCGCGTCGGCGGTCCTGACTGGCCCCACTTCCATGGGGGCGCCCTCGAGCTCGTCTGCGCCGGTCCTCGCGCTGCGCATCTGTCGCTCCGCGCCCTCGGCGTCGCGCCGGGCACGATCGTGATCTCGGCGGGGGTCTGCGGCGCGCTCTCCCCCGACCTCGCCGAGGGTGATCTCGTGGTGCCGGAGGCCGTCGTGAGTCCCGGGTCCGGCCGCCGCGCGACCGCCGCGCTACCGCCGCTGCGCCGCGCCGGGACGCTCGTCACGGTGGACGCCGTCGTCGCGACGGCGGAGGCGAAGACGCGGCTCTGGATCGAGACGGGCGCGCTCGCCTGCGACATGGAATCCGCGCCGATCCTCGAGTGGGCGGCGGCCCGCGGACTTGCCGGCGGCGTCGTCCGCGCGGTGTCGGACTCGGCGAGCCGCGGCGTCCCGGCCGACCTGGCCGCCGTCGTGGAGCCCGACGGGCGGGTGAGGACCGCGCGGGCCGTGCGTGTGGTCCTGTCGCGCCCGCGCGCGATCGCCGACGCCATGGCGCTCCGCAGCGCCACGACCGCCGCCCTCAAGTCCGTCGCGGCCGCCCTCGCCAAGCTCGCCCGTGGCTGACGCGCTCGTCACCGGCGGAACCGGCTTCGTCGGCGCCAACGTCGTTCGCGAGCTGCTACGCGAGGGCGCCCAGGTCCGCGTGCTCGCGCGGCCGCGCGGCGACCGGCGGGCCATCGACGGCCTGAAGATCGACGTGTGCGAGGGAGATCTCGGCGATGCCCCCTCGCTCCGGCGCGCCGTCCAGGGGGTGCGCACGGTGTACCACGTCGCGGCCGATTATCGGCTGTGGGCGCGCCATCCCGACGAGCTCCACCGGGTCAACGTCGAGGGCACCCGGGCGCTGCTCCAGGCGGCCGCCGACGCGGGCGCTCACCGCGTGGTGTACACGTCGACCGTCGGCGCGCTCGGCATCCCGCCGGCCGGCGCCCCGGGAACCGAGACGACGCCGGTCACGCTCGCCGACATGGTCGGCCCGTACAAGACCTCCAAGTTCCTCGCCGAGCAGGTCGCGCTCGGCTTCGCGCTGAAGGGACTCCCCCTCGTGATCGTGAATCCGTCGGCGCCGATCGGGCCGTGGGACGTGAAGCCGACGCCGACGGGGCAGATGATCGTCGACTTCCTCCGGGGAAAGATGTTCGCGACGGTCGACACCGGGCTCAACCTGGTCCACGTGCGCGACGTCGCCCGCGGCCATCTGCTGGCCGCCGAGCGCGGGCGTGTCGGCGAGAAGTACATCCTCGGCAACACGAACCTCACCCTCGCCGAGATCGGTGCCCTGCTGGCCGGGATCACCGGCGGCCGCGCGCCGCGCGTCCGGATCCCCTACGCGGTGGCCTGGCTCGCCGCCGGCTGCATGGAGGCGGCGGCGCGCGTCACCGGCGGCCCGCCGCGGGTGTCGCTAACCGCGGTGCGCATGTCGCGCAAGCACATGTACTTCACGGCCGCCAAGGCCGTGCGAGAGCTCGGGCTGCCGCAGACCGACGTGCGCGAGGCGTTGCGCGACGCGACCGACTGGTTCGTCGAGCACGGCTACGCGACGGGCGGCCGGAAGACCGCGTGATCGGCCACCTGACCGCCCGGCTGACACGCAAGAGCCGCTCGAACTTCTACTACGCGTTCCTCGCGCTGCCCAAGCCCCGGCGGGATGCGCTGTACGCCGTCTACGCCTTCTGCCGCACCGTGGACGACGTCGCCGACCTCGCGGGTGGGCGGGGTGCGGACGTCGCGGAGCAGCGCCGGGAGCTCGCCCGCTGGCGGAGCGACGTCGCCCTGTGCTACGCGCGCGACGGCGTTCCCGCGCACCCGATCGCCCGCGCGCTGGCGGAGGCGGTGCGCGCGTTCGCGATTCCGCGCGACGCGCTGCTGGCGATCATCGACGGGGTCGAGATGGACCTCGATCGGGTCAGGTACGAGACCGCCGAGGACCTGTACCCCTATTGCTACCGCGTCGCCTCCGCGGTTGGCCTCTGCTGCATCGAGATCTTTGGCTACACGGATCCGCGCGCCCGCGAGTACGCGGTGAAGCTCGGCACGGCGCTCCAGATCACGAACATCATCCGGGACGTCGGCGCCGACGCCCGCGACGGGCGCGTGTACGTGCCGCGGCAAGACCTCGGGCGGTTCGGCGTGACCGAGGACGATCTGCGGGCCGGGCGGCACAGCGAGCGGTTCGTCCAGCTGATGAGCCATCAAGCCGCGCGGGCGCGGGAGTTCTATCGGGCCGCGCGCGAGAGCTTCCCGACGGTGGACGCGCGTTCGCTGGTGCCGGCGGAGATCATGGGCCGGATCTACCTGGCCCTGCTCGAGGAGATCGAGGCGCGCCGGTTCCAGGTCTTCGGCGACCGGATCACCGTGCCGACCACGCGCAAGGTCGCCATCGCGTTCCGCTGCTGGGCGTCGGCGCGACTCGGCCACGCCGGCGTCGGCACGTGGGCGGCATGAAGGCCGCCGTCTATCGTGGCGGCGGTCGGCTGGTCGCCGAGGACTGGCCGATACCCGCGATCGGTGCGGGCGAGATCCTCCTGCGCCTGAAGGGCTGCGGGCTCTGCGGCTCCGACATCGCGAAGATCGTCGACCCGGCGACCCGCGGGCCCGCGGTCTTGGGTCACGAGGTCGTGGGCGAGGTGACGGCCCTCGGCGCCGGCGTGACGGGCTACGCCCTCGGCGACCGGGTGGTGGCGGCGCACCACGTTCCGTGCGGCAGCTGTCACTTCTGCCGGCGCGGCAGCGAGTCCATGTGCGCCGCGTTCCGGACGTCGAACCTCGACCCGGGCGGATTCGCCGAGTACGTGCGCGTCCCCGCGCCGAACGTGCTGCACGCCACGTTCCGCGTGCCGCCCCACGTCGGCGACGAGGCGGCGTCGTTCGTCGAGCCGCTGGGCTGCTGCCTGCGTGCGGTTCGGCGGGCGCGCGTCGAGCCCGGCGACACGGCGGTCGTCGTGGGACTGGGCTCGATCGGTTGCCTGTTCGTCCAGCTTCTCCGGCGCGCCGGCGCGGCCGTCGTGGGCTGCGATCCGCTCGCCGACCGGGCCGAGCTCGCCACCAAGCTCGGCGCGGCCGTCGCCGGTCCGCCGGACGCGGCGCGGCGGGCCCAGCGCGAGCTGAGCGGGGGCCGCGGCGCCGATCTGGTCGTCGTCACGGGCGGCGGCGGCGAGGTGCTGCCCTGGGCGGCCGGGACCCTTCGCGACGGCGGCAGCATCCACTATTTCGCGGGTGGCGGTGGCGATGCGCTCCCGCTTCGGCTCGAAGCGCTCTATCACCGCGAGCTGACGATCACGGCCACCTACTCGTCGTCGCCGGCCGATCTGACGGACGCATTCCGCCTCATCGTCGCCGGCGCCATCGACGTCGGCCGCCTGTTCACGCACCGCGTGCCGCTCGAGCGCCTGGCCAGCGGCGTCGACCTGATGCGACGGCGTGAGGCGCTGAAGGTGTACGTGACGCCGTGAGAGCAATGGTCTTCCACGGGCCCGGCGACCTGCGCCGTGAAGACCTTCCGGTGCCGGCGCCGGCGCCGGGCGAGATCGTCCTGCGCATCGACGCCGCGCTGACGTGCGGGACCGACGTGAAAACCCTTCGTCGCGGGCACCCCGTGATGATTCCGAAGGTGCCGACGGTGTTCGGCCACGAATTCGCCGGCACCGTCACCGCCGTGGGCGCCGGCGTCGCTCAGTTCCACGAGGGCGATCGCGTGGTCGCGGCCAACTCGGCGCCGTGCGGTGGCTGCGTGTCGTGTGGCGCCGGGCGGCCCAACCTCTGCGAAGATCTGCTGTTCGTCAACGGCGCCTACGGCGAGTACATCGCGCTGCCGCCCCGCCTCGTGGCGCGCAACGTCGTGCCGCTGGCGTCGTCGCTCCCGGCCTCGCGCGCGGCCTTCGCCGAGCCGCTGGCGTGCGCGCTGCTCGCGGTCGAGCGCGCCCGGATCGAAGCAGGCCAGACCGTGATCGTGATCGGCCACGGTCCGCTCGGCTGCCTGCTCGGCATGCTCGCGGCGGCGCGCCTGGCGCGCGTCGTCATGGTCGGTAAGGCCGGGTGGCGATTCGAACGACTGCGGCGGCTCGAGTTCGCACGCTGGGTCGACGCGAGCGCCGGCAACGTCGTCGAGGTTCTGCGCGCCGCCAACGGCGGACGTGGCGCCGACGTCGTGGTGGACGCGACCGGGCGGCCGGAGGTGTGGGAGCAGGCCGTGGATGCGGTGGGACGCGGCGGCCGGGTGCTATTCTTCGGCGGCTGCGCGCCCGGAACGTCCATTCGCCTGGATACGCGGCGGACGCACTACGAGGAGCTGACGCTCCTCGGCGCGTTCCACCACACGCCGGCGACGATCAGGAGCGCGGTCGACGCGCTGGCGTCGGGCGTGGTGGTGCCGGACGAGCTCATCAGCCATCGGATGCCGCTCGAGGAGGTCGGGCGGGCGCTGGAGCTCATGGCGAACGGAGAGGCCCTCAAGGTGCTGATCGAATCATGATCGCTCGTCTCGGTGTCGTCGTGCTCGCCCCACCGGCTTCCGGGTTCGACTCCGCCGCGGTGTTCGCGAAGGGCACCTACGTGATCTCGGGCGAAGGCGTCTATGGTCGGCAGTTCAACCTCGAGTGGCTCGCCCGCCAGAGCGACATCGAGTTCTGGGGCCTCGGTCTCCGAGCCTCGAGGCTGCCCTTCGACCCGACCGGTAACGGCGCGGCGCGCGGCGCCCTCGAGGTCGGCCTCGAGCCGTACTACCAGCGCTATACCGAGCCGCACTCTGCGTTCTGGGCCGGACTGGGTCTCGTGCTCCGGTACCACCTCCTGTCGTTCGGTCGCATCGTGCCCTACGCGGAAGTTGCGGCGGGCGCGGGTGGCACCGACCTGAGGGTGAAGGAGATCGATTCGGACTTCGCGTTCGTGGTCTGGGGCGGTGTCGGCGCGTCGTTCTTCGTCACCGACAGCACGGCGATTTACGCCGGCTACCGGTTCGAGCACATCTCCAACGGCAACACTTCCGAGCCAAACCGAGGCTTCGAGTCGCACGTCGGCGTGCTCGGCATGTCATACTATTTCCGATGACGCCATCGCCGACCAGGA
>Ga0209161_10000659_pt1 | contig 28046 bp, 28 predicted proteins | sample GraSoiAngelo_155_FD_186169 | JGI IMG/M metagenome (GOLD analysis project Ga0209161, IMG submission 186169) | Grasslands soil microbial communities from the Angelo Coastal Reserve, California, USA - 14_1009_13_30cm (SPAdes) (version 2) | ecosystem: Environmental > Terrestrial > Soil > Grasslands... | reverse complement strand
TTCGGACCCGCGACGGCACCGCCCAGCCGAAGGCCCCCGTGAGGGCAAGCGGTCTCAGCAGCTCGAGACCGTCCGGGAGATCGCCGAACCCCTTGCCGAAGAACACCGCGGGCGTCACGGTGTCGAACGACTCTGCGTCGACCTTCTTGCCGCCCGTGCCGCCGACATCCCAGCCGACGCCGACCGACAGCACCGTCTCGTGCGCTTCGCTCTTGAAGAACTGGTACTTCAGTGAGAGCTCTAGATTATCGAAGCCCGTCACGGACTTTCCCCCAGCGGGGTCGATCGCCTTCCACGTGCCGCCGAGCGAGAGCCCGAGGTCGGGGGTGAGGCGCTTGGCGAGCTCGCCGCTCACGTCCGTTTCCTTGCGCGGAAGCGTGTCGCCCGTCCCCGGCAGCTTGCTGTGGAAGACCGTCGGGAGCGAGAGCTCGTCGGCCACGAACGGATCGTCCACGACGAGCGTCGCGGGAAAGAAGCGCTTGCCGGCGAGGCCGTGGGCCCACGCCGGCTCGGTCCCGGCCGCGACGACCACCGCGGCCAGCAGAGAAACGCTCAGCATCGTTTTCATGGATTCCCTCCGTGAGATGTGGTCGAGCGGATCGCAACTAGACGCGCGCGGAGGGTGGCGCGCGTCCAAGGCGGGCGCCGAGCGGACGGTCGGTGGGAGCGAGCGGACCCTGCTCGCGGAAGAGCGTCGCGGCGAGGAGAGCCTGCGTCTCCACTGCGACAGGCTGGGCGGGCGAGGCGTCGGCGTGAGCGGCGAGCGAGGCGGTCGCGCACGCTGCACTCGCCGCGTGGTCGGGCCCGTGGTGAGCCGAGTGGAGCGCGGACTGGAACGCGAATCCCAGGAGGACGAGCACCAGCGCCGCGGCCGCCAGGCGGAGGCTCCGCCTGCGGCGGAGCGCAGGCGCCGCCGTGACCACGAGGACCAGCAGCGGCCAGACGAGCGGCGGTGCCCCGGGAGCAAACGCCGCCTTGACCGCCGACGTCTGCGAGCCCTCGTTGGCCCAGGCCGATCCCGCTGCGCCGAGCAGGCTCGCAGCGAGAAACGCGGGGATGACGAGGGCGCCGAGACGCATGAGCGGCACTCTACCCGAACAACGCCCCCGGCTCAACGTCGGTTCCGCCTTCCGGTACACTAGCCGCGTGTACGCGTTCGGGCTCGCCGTGCGCTGGGCGCACCTTGCCTGCTCTGTCCTCCTCGTCGGCGCTTCGGCGATCCTCGTGCTGGCCGGCCGCTCGGATCGCCCGACGGCGCTCCACTGGGAGGGACGTCTGCTCGCCTGGTCCCGCGCCCTCACTCTCGGGGCCCTCGCCTCCGGGCTCGTCCAGCTCGCCCTCCAGACGGCGCTCCTCGAAGGGCGTGCCGCGGCCGCGCTCGAACCTTCGGCGATCGTGCGGGTGCTCGTCGAGACCCAGGCCGGCCACGTCTGGCTCGTCCGCTACAGTGTCCTCCTCTTACTCGCGGGCTTCCTGATGACACGTCTCTCTGTCGAGCGCAGCGTGGACTGGCGCGCCGCGCGGGGCGAGGCGGTGCTGCTCGGCGCCGCTGCCCTCGTCCCGATCGCGGCGTCGAGCCACGCCGCCGCGGTGGAGCCGTCCACGGCGCTCGCGATCGCCGTGGACGGGTTTCACCTTCTCGCCACGGGCGTGTGGGCCGGCGGGCTCCTGCCGCTCGCCCTCCTGCTCCGCGCCGCCGGCCGCGAGGAGGGCGCCGACGCGCGGCCCTACGCCGTCCTCGCGGCGCATCGCTTCTCCGGCTGCGCGCTCGCCGCGGTGCTCGCGCTCGTGCTCTCAGGCACGACGATGGCGGTGACGAACGTCGGCACGGTCGCCGGACTCGTCGGAACCCGGTACGGGCGCCTGCTGCTCTTGAAAATCGCCCTGCTGGTTCCGGTCCTGACACTCGCGGCCGTGAATCGCTCGGTCCATCTCCCGAGCCTCTCCGGCGACGGGGCGACGGTCGGGCGCCCGGCGATGCGGCGCCTCGCGCGCTTCGTCGTCGCGGAGGGCGCTCTCGCGCTCGCGATCCTCGCCGTCGTCGGCGCGATGGGCGTCACGCCGCCCGCGCGCCACGAGCCGCCCGAGTGGCCGTTCTCCTTCCGCCTCTCGCTGGTGGCGCTCGAGGGCGCGCCCGACGCGGCGACCCGGGCCCTCGTCGGCAGCCAGCTCGCGGTGCTCGGCCTGGTCGGTGTGGTCGCGGCGCTCGTCCGCCAGGTCTGGCGGCTGCGCCTCCTCGCCGGGGGGATCATCATCCTCGCTGCGGGCGCCGGCCTTGCGCTGCCACCGCTCGCCCTCGACGCCTACCCGACGACCTACTTGCGCCCGGCCGTCCCGTACCAGGCGACGGCGATCGCGACGGGTGCGGCGCTCTACCAGACGAACTGCGCCGTCTGCCACGGGACGACCGGCGCCGGCGACGGCCCGGGCGGTGGCCGCCTGCTCCGGCGGCCGGCCGACCTCCGCGCGCCCCACACGGCCCAGCACACCGCGGGTGACCTCTTCTGGTGGATCACCCACGGCATTCCGCTGGCCGCGATGCCGGCGTTCGGCGACCGCGTGAGCGAGGAGGAGCGGTGGGACCTCGTGAACTTCCTCCGCGCACTGTCCTCCGCGCACGCGGCGCGCAGCCTGGGACCCGTCGTCGAGCCCGAGCGCTCCTGGCTCGTGGCGCCCGACTTCACGTTCGCCGTCGGCCCGACGCCGACGCGCGCTCTCAAGGAGTACCGCGGGCGGCGGATCGTGCTGCTCGTCCTCTATGCGCTGCCGGGCTCGCGCCCGCGGATGGCTCAGCTCGCGCAGAGCTACGACGTCCTCGTTACGCTAGGCGCCGAAGTCATCGCCGTGCCGACCGACGCCGCGCCCGACGCCCTGAAGCGGCTCGGGGCCGAGCCGCGCGTCTTGTTCCCGGTGGTCACCGACGGTGCCGCCGAGATCGTCGCGGCGTACCGCCTCTTCGCCCGCTCGCCCCACGCCGAGCTCTTGATCGACCGCCAGGGTTACATCCGCGCGATCACGCGCGAGAGCCGCGAGGCCGCCGAGATGAGCGCGCTCCTCGCCGAGATTCAGCAGCTGAACGAGGAGAAGACGACGACGCCGGCGCCCGAGGAGCACGTCCACTGATGCGCGCTTGGCGGGCCGTGGTCTTGATCAACCTGGCCCTCCTGATCGGCGTCGGCTGGGGGTATCTGTACTGGGGACTCAGGGCAAGGAACCTGGAGCGCGAGCTCGCCGTGGCGCGCGCGACTACTGGCAACATCGAGCGCGAGTGGAAGGTCGAGGGCGTGGTGCGCGCCATCCTGCCCGAGATCAACGTGCTGGTCCTCACTCACGGCGAGATCCCCGGCTACATGCCCGCGATGACGATGGGCTTCCGCGCCGCCTCCCCCAAGATTCACGAGTCCGTTCGGGTGGGAGACGCGGTACGATTTACCGTGCGGGGTGTGCCACCGAACGTGGCCATCATCACGATCGAGAAGGCTAGGTGAGGAGGACGGGCGTGCTGGGACGGGTCGTCACGCTGATGCTGGCCGCCGTGCTGGGCGCCGGCGTGCCTGCCTGGGCGGCGACGCTCTTCATCACCAACACCAAGTCCGAGTCGGTCTCGATCATCGACACCGACACGCTCGAGGTCGTCGGCACGATCCCGCTCGGCGGCGGCAAGCCGAACCGGATCGTCTTCCACCCGGACGGCAAGACCGCGTGGGTCGTGTACGACAAGAGCCATGACCTCGGCGTGATCGACGCCGAGGCGCGGAAGCTCGTCCGGCGCGTCAAGGTCGGCGGCAACCCGTACAACCTCGCTTTCACGCCCGACGGGAGCCACCTGCTCGTGCTCGACTGGTCGAGCGACACGAGCACCGACGCGGTGATCTTCTACGACCTCAAGGCGGAGAAGATCGACGGGCGCATCGAGGTCTCGACCTGGCCGGCCCACGGCGTGTTCTCGCGCGACGGCAAGCTCCTCTACGTCTCGGGCGAGACCGCGGGCGACGTGACCGTGATCGACGCCGCCGCGCGGGCGGCCGTCACGCGCGTCGTCCACGGGGGCGGTGACGCAATGGGGCTGGCGCTGACCGGTGACGGCAAGACCCTCTACGCGGCCGCGGGGGAGAACAAAGCGATCCTCAAGATCGACACGGCCACCCACAAGGTCGCGGGCCAGATCGCGCTACCCGGCGTCGTCCACGAGGCGACCCTGACGCTGGACGGCAAGTTCCTCTACACGACGCTCCGCAAGACCAACAAGATCGTCGTCGTCAGGACCGCCGACGACACGATCGTCGCGACGATCCCGCAGAAGGGCTACCCCGACCTCGTGACGATGGAGCCGACGGGGCGCTATGCCCTCGTCACCAACCGTTGGGCCGACCTCGTCAGCGTCATCGACCTCGCGTCGCATGCGCAGGTGCGGACGATCGCCGTCGGCAAGGCACCGCACGGGATGGCTCTCCGCCCGCGCTAGGTGAGACGCGACTTCGAGGGCACGCCCGGGAATCCGCGCACGGTGCTCGGCGGGCTCGCCGTCAGGTTCTGACGTCTCTCTTTGCAATCGATCGCTGATCGTGTAGTTTAGGTGCGATGGCGAAGCGTCGCGTCCTCGCCCTGCTGCTGGGTCTCGTGGCATTCGTGCTCGCAGGCGCGAGCCTGCCCCACCTGCATGCCTCGGGCGAGTTCGGGATCTGGAACGAAGAGCACGACCTGAGCCTCATGGCGGCGCTCGGGACCGCCGCGTCCCAGCCGGACGCGACACCCGTCATGGCGCTCGAGCTCGCGCTGATCCTGGCACTCGCGCTGGCCGGCGCCCGTCCCGCCAGCGCACCGCTCCGGCTCTCTGCCCCGCGCGCGCCACCGCTCCGATAGCCTCCTCCGCTCGTCTCCGTAGCTCCGAGCCCCTCGCCGGCTGAGTCCGCCGGCGCGGTCGTCGAACTCTCTCAGACGGAGGATCGCCATGCGTGTGCAGGTCCCGCTGTTCACTCTGATGTGCGTGGCTTTGACCTGTGCGCCCGCGCCCGCGCAGGAAGCCGAGGCGCTGCGCAAGGAGATCGAGCAGCTCCAGAAGCAACTGAAAGCGCTGGGTGACCGCCTCCAGCGTCTTGAAGCGCAGCCGCCCCCACCAGCTCAGGCGCCCCAGCCCGCGCCACCGCCGTATCCAGGAATCTCGCCGATCGACCTCGCGCGTCCGCGCCAGCCGTTCTCGCTCTACCAGCAACGTGGCGCCGGCCAGCTCCTCTTCGACATCGGTGTCACCGGCGACTTCGTCGGTAACGTCACCCAGTCGAACGTCGAGAAAGCCCAGGGCGGGACGTTCGCCGGTCAGGAGAACCGCTTCTTCCCACGCGAGGTCGAGCTGAGCCTCTTCGGTCAGATCGACCCCTACGCATACGCCGAGGTCAGGATCGAGGCGGCTGAGGATACACGCGGCGCGGATACCAAGGTGGATCTCGCCGAGGCGAGCATTACCATGCTCACTCTGCCGTACGGCACCCAGGCCAAGTTCGGCCAGATACGGAATCGCTTCGGCTACTCCAACGTCATCCACGAGCACGACCTGCCATGGATCGATCGGCCGAACGTCCTGCGCAACTTCCTCGGCGACGGTGGCCTCCAGGAGAAGGGGCTCGAGGCGACGATCGTCCCCGACCTGCCCTTCTACCTCGAGGGGCTCGTGGGCGTCTTCAACGGCGACAACGAGACCGCCTTCGGCCGGGGCACGCTCCGGGTTCCACTCTTCACCGGCCGGCTCCGGACGTTCCTCGAGCTCGGCGACGCAAACGCGGTGCAGCTCGGCATGTCGGTCGCGAGCGGCGAGACGACGGAAAAGCAGCGCGACACCCTCCTCGGCTGGGAAGGGCGGTACAAGTATCGGCCCGACGGCTGGCTCCACCCGCTCGTGACGGTGACAGGAGAAGCCATCTATTCGCTGCGTCGCGTGCTCGTGGGTGTGGACACCGACGGCGACGGCCTGACCGATCTCATCAAGAAGCGCGAGCGCGACCGCTTCGGGTGGTACACGAGCGCGGAGGTTCAGCCCTTCCGCCGCTGGGCCGCCGGCGTGCGGTACGACTGGTCGGAATTCCCAGCGAACCCTGGGAAGGAGCGATCCGTCGAGCCCTACATTACGTTCTGGCCGTCGGAGTTCCTCCGCTTCCGCCTCGCGTACAAGAACACCGATCGTACCCACCGGGAGAGCCTCGACGCGAACGACGGGAGCGCGAAGAAGGTCGACGAAGTGCTCTTCCAGGGCACGTTCATCCTGGGCGCCCACCCCGCCCACCCATTCTAAGGCGCGCAAGGAGGATTGATCATGCGACGTCTCATGCTCATCGTCGGCGCGACGCTCGTCGCGCTGAGTCTGCTCCTCCCGAGCGCCCAGGCGGCCCGGAAGCTCCGCGTGGTTGCCACCATCCCCGACCTCAAATCGCTCGTCGAGGCGGTCGGCGGCGACCTGGTCGAGGTCGACGTCCTCACGCGGGGCACGCAGAATTTCCACGAGGCCGAGGTGCGGCCCAGCATGATGCTGAAGCTCAGGCGGGCCGACGCGCTCATCGAGAACGGCGCCGAGCTCGACGCGTGGGCCGACGTGGCCGTCCTCGGCGCGAACAATCCGAACATCGTCCGGGGCGCGGCGGGCCGGATCGAGATCTCGCGTGGCATCCCCCTGCTGGAAGTCCCCTCGACTCGCGTCGATCGCTCGATGGGGGACGTTCACCCGCTCGGCAATCCCCACTTCTCGCTCGACCCGGGGCTCGCGCCCATCATCACGCAGAACATCGTGGATGGGCTCTCACGCCTCTCGGCCGACGACCGCCCGGCGTTCGAGAAGAACCGGCAGGCCTTCCTGGAGAAGCTCAACCGGGAGATGGAGCGCTGGAACAAGGTCCTGGAGCCCGTGCGTGGCGCAAAGGTGGTCGCCTATCATCCCGACGTGATCTACTTCCTGACGCGCTTCGGCCTCGTCCAGGTCGGCACGCTCGAAGATCGCCCCGGCATCCCGCCGTCGCCGCAGCACCTCGTCCAGATCATTCGCCAGATGAAGGCCGAAGGCGTTAAGGTGATCCTCGTGGAGCCCTGGAACGACTTCAAGCTGGCCCAGCGGGTGGCGGAAGAAGCGGGGGCGAAGGCGTACGTCTTCGCGTCGGCGGTCGGCGGGGTCAAGGGCACGGACAACTACATCGCGACCATCGAGTTCAACGTGACGCTGCTCGCCCAGGCCCTCAAGTAGCGTGGCCCGCGATCTCTTCGCGATCCTGTGGGCGCCGTTCCTCATGTGCCTGGTGCTCACGGGCATCCACGCGTACCTCGGCGTCCACGTCCTCTCTCGCGAGGTCGTCTTCGTGGACATCGCGCTCGCCCAGATCGCCGCCCTCGGTGCGACGGCGGCGTTCCTGGCCGGGTACGAGACCGACACCTGGGAATCGTACGTGTCCGGCCTCAGTGCCACGCTGCTCGGCGCTCTCGTGCTGTCACTGACGCGAAGCCGACGCCGTCACGTGTCGCAGGAGGCGGTGATCGGCGTCGTCTACGCCGTGTCGTCGGCCGCCGCCGTGCTCCTCTCGGACCGCGCGGCGCACGGCGCCGAGCAGGTGCGCACGATGCTCGTCGGCAACCTTCTCGCGGTCCGGCCGCCCGAAGTCGCGCAGGTCGGGGCACTCTACGCGGCCATCGGCGTCTTTCACTGGCTGTGCCGCCGCCCGTTCTTCCTGATCTCGACCGACCCGGATGCCGCCTTCCGCGAGGGCTGGCGGGTCCGGCTGTGGGACTTCCTCTTCTACGCGTCGTTCGGCGTCGTCGTCACGAGCTCCGTGCGGATCGCCGGCGTCCTCCTCGTCTTCTCGTACTTGATCGTGCCGGCGCTCGCCGGCATCATGTTCGGGCGCACGATCCCGAGCAAGCTTCTGATCGGCTGGGGCTTCGGCACGCTCGTCAGCGTGCTCGGCATGGTCGCCTCGGCGGCGCTCGACCTCCCGACGGGCGCGACAGTCGTCTGCGCCTTCGGGCTCACGCTGGTCGCGCTCTCGGTCGTCTTCTACACGCTCCAGCCGGCGTCGGGACGCCTCACGCCGTCCGCGTGAACCCGCGTCCCGCTCGGACGATCCTCGCCCTCGCGACGCTCGTCGCTGGCTGCGCGGCCCTGCCGCCCTCGGCGTCGATCGAGAGTCCTGCGAGCCTCGTCGGAACGTGGCGTGGCAGGATGACGGGGCCGATGGGAAGCGCGCCGGTGCTCCTGACGATCCAGGACGACGGCTCGTATCGCGGGATCCTCTACGTCGAACCGACGTACAAAGAGGTTGGAGGTGTGATCAGCATGATCGCGCGGGGACGAATCCGCTACGCGGGCACCGACGGCAACGGCCGGGTCATGCTCCACGAGGGGAGCAGCCGGCGCATCCTCCGATTCGTCCGCGACGGCGGTGGCGGTGGCGCCGAGCTCACCCCGGCGAAGTAGCTCTCGCTGGGTCCTGCTCGCCGGCGCCGGCGGCTTCTTGGTCCTGGCGCTCGCCGTGACCACCCTCGCGACGGTGCCCGGCGACGCGGCGGTCCGCGAGGCGCTGCTCGCGCTCGCGTCGCCCCCGGTCCTGGCGGCGATGCGTGTCATCAACTACGCGGGGAGCTGGCAGCTCCTCCTGCCCGCCTCGCTGCTCTTGCTTCTCGTCTTCAGGCGCGCGCGCGAGCGCTGGTACGTCTGGGTCGGATTGATGATCGTCGCACCGGCCACGGAAGGAATCGTGAAGATGCTCGTCGGCCGGCCGCGACCGGAGGCGGCGTCGATGGGGTTCCCGAGCGGCCACGCGACCGCCGCGGCGGCGTTCTTCGGCGCCGTCTTTTATCTCGCGGAGAGTCTCCGGCCACCCGCGAGGCGGCTCGTGCGCGTTGCAGCGCTCGTGATCATCGTGCTCGTGGCGACGGCGCGCGTGATGCTCCGCGCCCACTGGCCGTCCGATGCACTCGCCGGAATCGCTCTCGGGCTCGCTCTCGCGTCCGCCGCAGCTCTGGCCGCGGGCCTCGGAGCGCCTCCGGAAACGCGCCCCTGAGCCCGGAGAAAGGCCTATCTGGCGAAGTGGTCGCGCGCGAGAGGCGGTCGCACCTCGGCGCCGGAGAAGAGCAGCGTCACGATGATTTCGACCGACGCGTTGCCGCCGAGTCCCTGGCAGCCGATCGCGGCGCGCGTCGGCTTGCCTCGCTCTCCGAAGAGCTCGACGAGCAGATCGGCCGCCCCGTTGATCACGCGGGGCTGGTCGCTGAAGCCTGGCGCCGAGTTCACGAAGCCCGTCATGTGGACGATCCGCTGCACACGGTCCAGATCGCCGAGGGCGTACTTGACGACCGCGAGCGTCGTGAGGGCCGCGTAACGGGCGGCCTCGTAGCCTTGCGCGACCGTGAGATCCTTGCCGACCACGCCCGGCAGGTAGGGTTGGCCGCCTTTCCTCGGGGTGGTGCCCGACAGGTAGAGGAGGCTCTGCACCGGGTAATGGGAGATGTAGTGAGCGCCCGACGGGTTCGTGCGGTACAGGTCCTCCAGGCTCGACACTTCCAGCTCGAGCCTCTTGAGCGTCTCCTCGACTTTCATCAGTAGCTCTTCGGCAGGCCGAGCACGTGCTCCGAGAGATAGTTGAGGACCATCTGCTGGGAGACCGGCGCGATCTTGTAGAGGCGGATCTCGCGCCAGAGCCGCTCGACGTAGAACTCCTTGGCGTACCCGTACCCGCCGTGGGTCTGGAGCGCGACGTCGCACGCCTCGAAGCCCGCGTCCGCCGCGAGGAGCTTCGCCGTGTTCGCCTCGGCGCCGCACGGTCGGCCGTGGTCGAAGAGCCACGCGGCCTTCAGGCACACGAGCTCGGCCGACTCGAGCTTGGCCCACGCGAGCGCCAACGGGTGGGCGACCGCCTGGTTCTGGCCGATCGGCCGGTCGAAGACGACGCGGTCCTTCGCGTACTGGACCGCGCGCTCGAGGGCGGCCCGGCCGATCCCGACCGCCTCGATCCCGGTGAAGATGCGCTCGGGGTTGAGCGAGTCGAGGAGATGGTAGAAGCCGCGGCCCGGCTCGCCCACGACGTTCTCCTGGTCCACCTCGAGCCCGTCGATGAAGATCTCGTTCGAGTCGACCGCCGCGCGCCCGAGCTTCTCGATCTCGCGCACGGTGATCTTCGACCGATCGAACTCGGTGAAGAAGAGCGTCATCCCGGCGAACGGCTTCGCCGCGTCGCGGGGCGACGTGCGGGCGAGGAGCAGGATGTGGGTCGCCTGGCGCGCGTTCGTGTTCCACACCTTGCGGCCGTTGACGACGTAGCGGTCGTCCTTGCGCTCCGCCCGCGTCTGGATGCGCGACGTGTCGGTCCCGGCGTTCGGCTCCGTGACGCCGAACGACATGACGATCTCGCCCGTCGCGATCCGCGGCAGGTACTTGCGCTTGAGCGCCTCGGAGCCGTGCTTGATCACCGGCATCGGCGGGAACAGGTAGAAGTGGATGGGCGAGGCGCCGGAGGTGCCGGCGCCGGAGGCGCAGACCTCGTGGAGCATGATCGTCGCCTCGGTGACGCCGAGGCCGGAGCCGCCGTACTCCTCCGGGATGATCATCCCGAGCCAGCCCGCCTGGGCAAATGTCTTGACCCAGTCCCACGGGTACTCGGCCTTCCTGTCCTTCTCCAGCCAGTAGTCCAGGGAGAAGGAGCGCGCGAGCGTCGCGACTTCCTTCCGGATCAACTCCTGTTGCTCAGTTAACTGGAAGTCCATGCCCGGCATTCTAGCCCAATCGTCGAGACGGTGGGGGTCGGGTGTGCCTTCCGAGACCCGTAGCTTCTGGGGGTTTACCGCACGCGGCGCCCCCGGACAGCGGGCTCACGGGTAGCGGGTAGCGTGGTCGAGGAGGGCACACCCGACCCCACCGTCTGACACGTGATGCTAGAATGTCGCGGCATGGCAGTCCAGGCGCTGTACGCGCTGCAGAACGGCTTCCTGGGCTTTGAGCGCTCGGGGCTCTTCTACGGCGAGTTCTCGGGCGAGCGGGTCCAGATCCCCATCGCCTGCTGGCTCATCCGCGCCGCCGACGCGATCGTCCTCTTCGACACCGGCCTCTCACCCCGGGCCGTCCCCGGCCTCATGCGCAACGACCCGATGGCGCGCTTCACCGAAAACGACCTGCTGGTCAAGCGTCTCGACGCGCTCGGCCTCGAGCCCGACAACGTGGACATGGTCGTGATCTCTCACCTGCACTACGACCACGCGGGCGGCGCGCAGCTCTTCCCGAAGTCCGAGCTCGTTGTCCAGAGGGACGAGTACGCTTACGCTCACTACCCGGCCTCGTTCTTCGAGAGCTTCTACTACCGCAAGAACTTCGAGCTCCCGGGCTATCGCTGGCGGCTCCTGGACGGCGACAGCGAGCTCGCGCCCGGCGTGACCGCGCTGCGCACCGACGGCCACACGCCGGGCCACCACTCGCTGCTCGTCGAGCTGCCCGCGACCGGGCCGGTCATCCTCGCCGCCGACGCCTGCTATTGGCAGGAGCACATCGATAAGGAACGGGTGCCCGGCGTCGTCTGGAACCCGACGCAGGCACTCCACTCGATCAAGAAGCTGAAGACGATCGCCCGGCTGACGGGTGCCCGCATCTTCCCGGGTCACGACCCGAACTTCTGGGAAACGGTGAGGCACCCCCCGGACGCGTACCGCTAGGTCCCCAGCGTCATGCCTTCGCGGAGCGAAGGCGCCCGTCGATCAGGAGCAGGACCACGAGCAGGTAGGTCACGCCGCCCACGAGGCCGCCGATCACGTCACTCAGCCAGTGCACTTTCAGGTAGATCCGGCTCGCGGCGACGCCAAGCACGAGCAGGCACGCGAGCAGCGTGCCGAGCCAGCGGAGGGCGCGAGAGACGTCGCTCGTCCAGAGCACGTAGACGATGGCGCCGAAGAAGACCGCGACGCCCAGGGCGTGGCCACTGGGGAAGCCGTACTCCCCCCCGCGCGGACGGGGACGCGACACGAGCCACTTGGTCAGGACATCGAGCAGGACGGCGCCGGTGACGATCGCGGGCACGAAGCGCGCCAGCGGATGGCCGAGGCGGCGGAGACCGAGCCAGCCGAGCGCGCTCAGCGCGGCCAGGACCCAGCCGGAGCCGAGGAGCGTGAGCGCGCGCATCGGCGACTCGAGGAGCGGATGGCGTGCACCCTGAACGAGCGCCTGCACCGTATAGTCGAGTGAGAAGAGGTGCTGCGCGCGGGCGAGCGCGGCGAGGGCCAGGAATGAGAGCGCAGAGAGCACGGCGAGCAGCGTCACCGCTCTCGGGAGTTTCACCGCTCCCGATTATGGCATGAGTGTCGCCACGGACATCAAGGCCCGGCTCGCGGCGCTCGACTGGCCGGCGATCGAGCAGTCGCTCTGGGAGCTCGGCTATGCGAAGACGCCGCCGGTGCTCACGCCCGCCGAGTGCACCGAGCTGATCGCGCTTTACGCCGACGACCGCCGCTTCAGGAGCCGCGTGGAGATGGCACGTTACAAGTTCGGCGTGGGCGACTACCAGTACTTCGACGCGCCGCTGCCGCCGCTCGTCGAGGCGCTGCGCGTCCATGCCTACCCGCCCCTGGCGGCGATCGCAAACCGGTGGGAGGCCGCGCTGGGAACCGCGACGCGCCACCCGCCCGATCTTCCATCGCTCCTCGCCCTCTGCCGCCGCCGCGGCCAGACCAAGCCGACCCCGCTCCTCCTCCACTACGAGGCTGGCGGCTACAACTGTCTCCACCAGGACCTCTACGGCGACGTCGTCTTCCCCCTGCAGCTCACCGGCTTCCTCTCCCGCCGGGGTGTGGACTACACGGGCGGTGAGTTTTTGCTGGTCGAGGCGCGGCCGCGCGCCCAGTCACGCGGCGAAGCCGTGGCGACCGAACAGGGCGAGATCGTCATTTTTACGACGCGCTACCGACCCGCGCGAGGTGCGCGTGGCTACCACCGCGCCGTGATGCGCCACGGCGTGAGCCGCGTCCGCTCCGGCTCGCGCTACACCCTCGGCGTCATCTTCCACGACGCGCGGTGAGGGCTTCGGCTGATCTTCCCGTCAGATTCGCGCTCAGAGAACGAACTCCCGACCGTCCTCCGCCGCCTCGACACCGAGCTCGTCGAGGCGCCCCAGCACATCGTCGCTCATGTGGGTCACGACGAGCCGGCGGCAGTCGAGCCGCGCGCGGTTCGCGAGCAGCGTCTGCGCGTCGAGGTGGAACTTGACGCGCTTGTCGACGAAGAGCGCCTCCGCGATGAACAGGTCGGCCGCGCGTGCCGCGTCGAGCAGGACCTCGGTCCACTCGGTGTCCCCCGAGTAGGCGATCACCTTGCCGTCGCACGCCAGGCGCAGCGCAAACGACGGCGCCCCGCTGGCGTGCACCACGGGGAACGGCGTCACGGTAAACGGCCCGAGTCCCTGCGGCAGCCGGTCGGCCAGCTCGACGAAACGCGTGACGAATCGGCGCTCGACCGCCGTCGAGCCGGGGAACAGCACCTCCATCGTCGCGCGGACCCGCGCCTCGACGCCCGGTGGGCCGGCCACGGTGAGCGGCCGTGTGCGCCGCTTGAATTGAGCGTCGAGGATCAGGAAGGGCACGCCGCCGAAGTGATCACCGTGCAGGTGCGAGAGGACGACGGCGTCGATCGCCTGCGGGTCCACGCCGAAGCGGCGCATCGCGACGAGCGAGGAGGCGCCGCAGTCGAGCAGCACCTGCGCACCGGCCGCCTGGACGTGGATGCACGTCTGGAACCGCCCGCCGCTGCCGAACGCATCGCCCGATCCGAGAAACCGGACCCTCACACCCGCCCTCCGCTCTGGCACTCATGATATCGTGCCCCTGTGAGCCTCACGGCCCGGCTCGCGGAGTTCGCCGTCAAGACCGCGCTCGAGGACTGCCCGCCCGAAGCGCTCGCCCGCGTGCGTCTGGCCGCGCTCGATACGCTCGGCGTGATGCTCGCCGGCGCGGGCGAGCCCGCCGCGCGCGCCGTCCGCGCGGTCGCGCGCGCCGAGGGCGGCACGCCCCTGGCGACCGTCGTGGGCACCCGGTTCGTGACCTCCCCCGGGTGGGCCGCGCTCGCCAACGGCACGGCCGGGCACGCGCACGACTTCGACGACACGAACTTCGCGCTGATGGGGCATCCGAGCGTGCCTCTCCTGGCGGCCGCCCTCGCGGCGGGAGAGGCCGAGACGGCCGACGGGCGCGCCGTGACGCTCGCCTACATCGTCGGCTTCGAGGTCGGCGCGACTCTCGGCGCCGCGCTCAATCCCGAGCACTACACTCGCGGCTGGCACGCGACGTCCACGATCGGTACCCTCGGCTGCGCCGCAGCGGCGGCGCGGCTCCTGCGGCTCGACGTGATCCAGACGCGCCACGCCCTCGCGATCGCCGCCACGCACGCGTCGGGGCTCAAGGAGAACTTCGGCTCGATGACCAAGCCCTATCATGCGGGGCACGCGGCGCGGAACGGGATCCTCGCCGCGCAGCTCGCCCGCGAGGGGCTGACCGCATCCGAGTCGGCGCTCGAGGGCAAGCAGGGGTATGTCGCCGCGTTCGGAGGCGCCCGGCGGCTCGAGCCGGCGCTGGACGGGCTCGGCCGCGCCTGGCAGCTCCTCGCCTCGGGCATCGCGGTCAAGCCCTATCCGTCGTGCGCCCTCACCCACTCGGCGATCGACTCGCTCCTCGACCTGCGCGCCGCTCACGGGCTGACGCCGCGCGATGTGACAGCTGTTGAAGTCGCCGTGAACCGCGTCGTTCCCGACGTCCTTGCTCACACGCGGCCGACGACGGCGCTCGAGCGGAAGTTCTCGATGCAGTTCTGCGCCGCGGCGGCGCTCGCCGAGGGACGCGTGGACCTTCGCTCGTTCGAGGACGGCGAGGTCCGGAACCACGCCGTGCGCGACCTCATGGAGCGCATCACAGTGGTCGTAGACCCGGCGCTCCCGGACGAGCTCGCGCAGCACGCGTGGAGCCGCGTCACCGTGCGGGTGCGGGACGGGCGCACGCTCACGGCCGGGCCGCGCGGCGCGCGCGGGCATCCGGACACGCCCCTCGACCCCGACGCGCTCCGCGCCAAGTTTCGCGCGTGCGCGACGCTCGTCCTGCCACGCGACGAGGCCGAGGGAGTCGCCGAGCAGCTCGCGCACCTCGAGGACATCCCCGACATTCGCGCCCTCACCTCGCGCCTCGCGGGCGACCTAGACTGATTAATCGGAGGGGGCCTCGACGGCCCCCTCCGAGACCTCCCCCAGGAGGGATTGCGCGGGCAAAGCCCGCGCTCGAAATACTCGTTGCCCGGCCAAGCCGGCGCGCGAAACGGCGGGAGTCGGACACGCTCCTCGCCGAGGAGAGATGGACATGGGCGTGCTCGACGGAATCAAGATTCTCGAGCTGGCGCGAGTGCCGCCGGCGGAGTTCCCCGGGATGCTGCTGGCTGACATGGGGGCGGACGTCCTGAAGATCGAGACCCCCGAGCCCGGGCGGCAGATGGACGAGGACTGGGTCCGCCGGACGATCCACACGTTCACGAACCGCAACAAGCGCTCGATGACGCTGAACATGAAATCCGGCGACGGGCAGGAGATCTTCAAGAGGCTCGCGGCGAGCGCCGACGTGGTCGTCGAAGGCTTCCGCCCGGGCGTCATGAAGCGGCTCGGCGCCGACTATGAGACGATCGGCCACCTGAACCCGCGCGTCGTCTACTGCTCGCTCTCGGGCTTCGGCCAGGATGGCCCGTACCGGGACTACCCCGCCCACGACATGAACTACCTCTCGCTCGCCGGCGTCCTCGGCCTGATCGGCGAGCCTGGCCGCAAGCCCGTCATCCCGCTGAACCTCGTCGCCGACTATGCCGGAGCCGGAATGCACGGCGCTCTCGGCATCGTCCTCGCGCTCTATGCGCGAGAGCGAACCGGGCGCGGCCAGCACGTGGACGTCGCCTACCTCGACACGTCGGTCTCGCTCCTCGCCGCGACGCCCAACATGCGCTTCTTCTTCAGCGACGGCCTGGCGCCGCGGCGCGGCGAAGGGTTCCTCGGGGGGTCCTACCCCTACTACGCGATCTACGAGACCCGCGACGGCAAGCTCCTCACGATCGGCTGCACCGAGCCGTGGCTCTGGGAGAACTTCTGCAAGGCGATCGGCCGCCCGGAGCTCGCGCGGTTCGCGCGCAAGCCCGACCAGTTCGTGCGCGCCGCCAACGCCGAGGAGGAGGCGGCGCGGCGCGAGATCGAGGCGATCATCCGGACGCGCGACCGCGACGAGTGGTTCGCCCTCCTCACGAAGGCCGACGTGTGCGTGGGCAAGGTGTACGAGGTCGAGGAGATGGTGCGGGACCCGCAGCTCAACCACCGGCGGATGATCGTGGACGTCGAGCACCCGAAGCACGGGCGCGTCCGCCAGGTCGGCGTCGCCATCAAGCTCTCCGACACGCCTGGCGCGATCCGGAGCGCCGCGCCCCTGCCCTCCGAGCATACCGAGAACGTCCTGAAGGACCTCGGGCTTTCCGCCGCCGACATCGGGCGGCTCCGCGAGAAGGGCGTCATCGAGTAGCGCACACGCGTGACGCGCGCCTGGCGGCAGCTCACCGTCCTCTCGCTCGCCGAGCTCGGCGCGCTCGGCCTCTGGTTCAGCGCCTCCGCGGTCTTGCCTGCGCTCCGGCGCGAATGGGCCCTCGGCGACGGCGGGAGCGCGGCGCTCACGATCGCGGTCCAGGCCGGCTTCATCATCGGCACGCTCGCGAGCGCGCTCGGCAACCTGCCCGACGTCTGGTCGCCTCGCACGCTCATGACCTGGTCCGTCGTCCTCGGCGCGGCAGCGAACGGCGCGCTCGCGCTCTGGGCGTCGAGCCTCGGCCCCGCGCTGCTACTGCGCTTCGTGACCGGCGTGAGCATGGCGGGCGCGTACCCGCCGGCGATGAAGATCATGGCGACATGGTTCCGCGAGGGCCGCGGCCTCGCGATCGGGATTCTCATCGGCGCCCTCACGGTTGGCTCGGCGACGCCTCACCTGATCCGCGGGGTGACCGAGCTGCCGTGGCGGGGAACGCTCGGCGCCGCCTCCGTGCTCGCGGCCGCCGCGGCCGTGTTGGTCCAGGCCTTTGTGCGCGAGGGGCCGTATCGGTTCCCCGCGGCGCGCTTCGACCTCAGGATGGCCTTCGCGGTCTTCAGGGAGCGCGGCCCGCGGCTCGTGTGCTTCGGCTACCTCGGCCACATGTGGGAGCTCTACGCGATGTGGGCGTGGATCGGCGTGTTCCTCGCGGAGAGCCTCCGGGTGCGGGGCGGCGGGAGCTACGCGGGACTCAACGCGAGCGGCGCCACGTTCCTGGTGATCGCGGTGGGCGCGCTCGGCTGCTGGCTGGGCGGCGTGGTCTCCGACCGCTGGGGACGGACGACGCTCACGATGAGCGCGATGGCGATCTCCGGTACCTGCGCCGCGGTGACCGGACTCACGTTCGGCGGGCCGCCCCTCGTCACGCTCGGGCTCGCGGCCGTGTGGGGGGTTACGATCGTCGCCGACTCGGCCCAGTTCTCCACCGCGATCACCGAGCTCTCACCGCCAGCCTACGTCGGCACGGCCCTCACGACCCAGACGTGCATGGGGTTCGCGCTCACGATGGCGTCGATCTGGCTGACCCCTCCGCTCGTGCGCTGGGCCGGCTGGCCGTGGGCGTTCGCAGCTCTCGCAATCGGCCCCGCACTCGGCGTAGTCGCCATGGGCCGATTGCGGATGCTCCCGGACTCGGCGAAGCTCGCAGGGGGCCGCCGCTGATGGCCTCGCGCGGACAGGGACCTAGGAGCGCTGGGGGGGGGCCATGTCGGGGCCCCCCATTTCCTTACACGGCGAAGGGCTGGAGCTGCAGGCGCCTGAGCAGCCGTGCGCCGTGCTCGTCGAGCCACTCCCGCGTGGAGTCGTAGCCGAACCGAAGCGCCGCGCGACTGGCCTCGAAGCCCATCGAGGGCCCGAAGAGCGGCGCCTCCGCCAGCGAGGGCTGGATCAGGAAGAACTCGGTCCGCGGGTACTTCACGCGCAGCGTCGAGAGGCCCAACTGGAGCAGGTTCTGGCTGTAGATCCGGCCGGCCTGCTCCATGATCGAGTAGAGGCCCCGGCTGCGCAGGGAGACGGCCATCTTCTCGTAGTTCGGCACGAGCGGGTTCACAACGACCACGATCCGAGCGCCCGCCTCGGCGGCGAGGTCCGCGTGGCCGCTGAAGCCCACGCCGCCGTCGACGTAGTCACGCCCGTAGATCGCGTAGGGCTCGAAGAAGCCGGGGATCGCCGAGGAGGCCGCGATCGCGGCGCTGATCGGCACGTCACGCAGCTCGTCACGGCCGAACACGACGCGCTGCGCGCGATCGAGGTCGATCGCCGGGATCAGGAGCGTGCGCTCGATGTCTGCGAAGGAGTTCCGGAGCCCTCGCTTCTCGAACGCCTCCCGCATGAAGCGCTCGAGCGGCTGGAGGCTGAAGAATCCCGCCGGCAGATCGCGCTCGGCGTGGGCGAGCATGTCGGGCACCGAGATGCGCTGCCCCCTGATCGCGCTCTTGCCGACGGCCCAGACGAGCCGACCGAACCGCCCGGCGGCGTGACGGAACGAGTCCGAGGCGTAGACCGCGGTGCGCCGGAAGTTCAGCGGGTCGTCGAGGTCGTGGTCGATGACACGGAAGAGCTCGGAGGCGGCCACGCCGTTGGCGAGGAGCGATGCCACCACTGCGCCCGAGCTGCAGCCGACGTAGATGTCGAATCGGCCGTGGCCGCTCAGCCGCTCCTCGAGGGCGGTGATCGCCCCGACCTCGTACATCCCGCCGATGACCCCGCCGCCCGCCAGCGCCAGTGCGAGCCGGGGCCGCTGCCCAGGACGCCAAAGCTCCTTTAAGCGCTGCAGCCACTCCATACCAAGTTTCATTCTAGCAAGTCGCCTGCCAGCGCCTCCTCGGATCTCGAAAACTATCGAATTTCCCATGGGGCTCCCCCCGGAACCCCTGGAATTATGACGCAGAGCGGAGCCGATAAGTTCTCAAGCGGTCCGGCCAAGATGGCGCCAGAGTGACGACAAGCCTAGCGACGGGCGAGCAGATCGGCTGCGAGAACCTTCGAGCTCTTCGTGCGCGCGTTCCGGCTCGTCCGGAGGATCACGGCGCCGCGGAACCCCGCGGCCCCGAACTCCTGGAGGAAGGCCCCGCCTTCCCTGGCTCCCGCGATTCAGGCGAACCAGTCGGCCTCGCTGAACTGGGTCGTTGGAGGCAGCGGCTCACGGAGGATCAATTCGGCGGCGAACACCGCCCCGCCCGGCCGCACGACGCGCGCGAGCTCGCGGAAGATCTCGGCGCGCGCCGGGTTCAGGTTGAAGATGCCGTTGACGAGCGCCACGTCGATCGAGCCGTCGCTCACAGGCAACCGCTCCGCCTCGGCGCGGCACACGTCGAGGTTGCGCGCGCCCGCCTCGGCCACGGCGGCGTGCGCTCGGGCCAGCATCGCCTCGCTGAAGTCGACCCCGAGGACGCGCCCCCGCGCGCCGACGCGGCCGGCCGCGATGAGCGCATCGAGCCCCGCACCGCAGCCGAGGTCGAGGACGCGGGCGCCGGCGGGAATCTCGGCGACGACGGCGACGTTCGAGACTCCCGCGAAGGCCTCCACGGCGACGGAGGGGATCGAGTCGAGGAGCTCGAGAGGATAGCCGAGACTGGCTGCCAGCTCGCGGCCTACCGGGAACGGGTGCGCGCCGCCGGGCTGGCGCGCGGCGCTGGAGTAGGCGCTCCGAACGGCCTCGCACAGGCGGGCCTGCGCCTCTTCTGTCAGGAGCGCCCCATCGATGACCATACTGGCCCTCCAATTGGCGTCTCCTATTATACGTGCAGTAGACATCGGTGGCGCCGATAATCCCGGCTCCACAGCTGAAGTCAGCCGGTCGGACGAAGCCCGCCGCGACGGTCTACTCGCCCGAGAGTCGCTGCTGGCGCAGGCGCTCGAGCTCGGGCTCGACGTACTTCGTGCGGCACTCCGGGCAGATGCCGTGGGTGAACTGCGCCTCGGAGTGCCCCTCGATGTAGCTCTCGACTTGCTGCCAGTAGTTCTGGTCGTCGCGGACCTTCTTGCAGTAGGAGCAGATCGGCAGGAGCCCGTGGAGCAGCTTCACGCGGGCGAGCGCGGCCTCGAGCTCTTTCACTCGGTCGGCGAGGGTCGCCTGGAGCTCGAGCAGTCGCTCGCCGACGCGGACCCGCGCGTGCAGCTCATCCCGCTGGAAGGGCTTGACGATGTAGTCGTCGGCGCCCGCCGTGAGGCCCGTCACGATGTCCTGGGTGCGCGCCCTCGCCGTCACGAAAATCAGGTAGGGTTTGATCGGCTTCGGCAGCCCGCGGACCCTCCGGCACAGCTCGAGGCCGTCCATGCCCGGCATCGTCCAGTCGAGGATCGCGAGCGACGGCGCGGCGTCGCTCTCGAGGATCGCCAGCGCCTCCTCGCCCGTGGACGCCGCGACGACCTCGTAGCCCCAGCCCTTCAGGGACGTCTGGATCAAGCGACGGATGCCTGGCTCGTCGTCGACGACCAGCACCCGCAGCCCGCTGGTCGGGGTGGGACCGATCGGCATCACACCGCCATCAGGTCTTCGCCGACGACGACGGGCCCGGCGTAGTGCTTTCGGGCGGCGGCGCAAAGCTCCGCCGGGTCGGACGCGGGCAGCAGGTGGGTCATCACGAGCTCCTTCGCGCGCGACTCTTCCGCCACCAAGCCGATCTGATCGGGCTGGGTGTGGTACGAGGCGAGGTCCCTGATCTTGTCCTCGATCGTCGGCCAGCCGCAGCCGGGGTACCACGACGTCTTCGCCATCTCGCAGCATTCGTGGATGAGGCAGTCGACCTTGTGCGCCCAGCGCACGAGGTTCTCGCACGGCCGCGTGTCGCCGGAGACGACGACGCTGCGCCCGTCGCCCTCGAAGCGGAAGCCGTACGCAGGCTTCACCGGGCCGTGCTCGACGAGGAACGCGCTCACCCTGACGCCGCCGGCCTCCATCACCTTACCCTCTTCGATCTCCGTCACGCGGACCTCGGGCGGCTCCCGGTCGTGCATGTGGGCGCGGCGGACCTCGATGTCCCACGCGAGGTAGTCGAGCAACCGGTCGACTTGGCGGCGTGTCCCCGCCGGCCCCCAGATCTCGAGCGGCGCGTTCTGGCCGACGATCCAGCGCGTGATCAGGAGGTGCCCCAGGTCGATCGTGTGATCCGAGTGGTGGTGGGTGATGAAGATGCGCGGCCAGTCGTAGGGCCTCAGGCCCGCCTGGACAAGCTGCGCGCCGACGCCCGACCCGGCGTCCACGAGGAAGCGCTCGTCGTCGAGCGAGAGCAACGTCGCCGGGCCGCGCCGCCTCGGGTTGGGCGGCGGGGAACCGGTGCCGAGGAGAGTGGCGCGTAGCATGGGACTCCTTCGGGGTCGAATTGCGAGGGATACTAGCACGGGGCGACGCGTCGCCCCTAACGCCGCTTCTTCCTCGCGCGGAGGTCGACCGCGCCGGGCCGCCGGCGCGGGTCCTCGCCGCGAGGGAAGATCTGGGTCTTCTGCACCTTCTGGGTCCCCGTGGTCGGCAAGCTCGAGACGAAGAGAAACCAGCCGGGCGCCTTGAAATAGGCGAGCTTGTCGATGCACCAGTCGAAGAGCCGCTCGGCGAGCGCCTGGTCGGCCCTCACGCCCGTCATCGGCACGACGCAGGCCATGACCTCTTCTTCTCGGATCTCGTCCGGCACCGCGAGAACCGCCACCTGGGCCACGGCCTCGTGGGCCTGGAGGGCCGCTTCCACCTCGGCGGCGGCGATGTTCTCACCGGAGCGCCGGATGATGTTCTTCTTGCGGTCCACGAAGTAGAGCATGCCGCCCTCGGCCTGCCGCACGACGTCGCCCGTGTGGAACCAGCCGCCGCGCCACGCCTGCTCGGTCGCCTCGGGGTTCTTGAGGTAGCCCGAGAAGAATCCCCGACGCGGGTCCGGCCCGGCGCAGCGCACGACCAGCTCGCCTTCGGTCCCGTGCGGGACCTCGCGGTCGTGCTCGTCCACCACCCTGCCCTCGAACTCGCCGAAGGGCCGACCGAAGGCGCGGGTCGCGATCTGTCGCGGCTCGTGGCAGTCGCCGTAAATGCGCCCGGTCTCGGTCATGCCCCAGACCTCGATCAGCGGGAAGCCGAACCGCTTCTCGAAGTCCTCGTGGAGCTGGGGCTCGACGCCCGCGCCCATGCCGAACTTCACTCGGTGCCGTGTGTCGTCGGGCGCCTGCGGCTGGTTGAGGAGCAGCGGCGGGATCACCCCGAGGTAGTGGATGACGGTCGCGCGTGTCGCGACCACATCCCTCCACCAGTGCGTGGGGCTGAAGCGCCCGGGCAGGATCAAGCAGTTCGCGGTGAGGATGACGCACGTCGCGGTCACCGCCTGACAGTTCATGTGGAAGAGCGGCAGCGGATTGAGGATCCGGTCGCGGCCCCGCTCGAAGCTGATGCGTCCCCCGAGATCCCGGTACCAGGCACCCGCGTTCAGGTAGTAGAAGTTCGTCAGGATACAGCCCTTGGGCCGTCCCGTCGTGCCCGAGGTGTAGAGGAGGCTGCACTCGGTGTCGAGCCCCGGCGCGCCCGGCCTGGGCGCCGGCCCGGGCTTCGGCAACTTCGTGGGCACCGCCTCGGCGTTCACGACCGGCAGGGGCCTCGTGCGCCCGCGCGCGACGGCCTCGAGGTCGGCCACCCGGCTCGCAATCGAAATCACGAGGTCGGCGTCGGAGTGGTCCATCTGGTAGAGCATCTCGTCGTGTCGGTAATCGGGGTTCACCGGCACGATGCTGCACCCGAGGCCGTTGAGCGCCAGATAGTGGAAGAAGAACTCGGGCCGGTTCTCGAGCAGGAGCGCCACGCGGTGGCCGTGGCCGTAGCCCGCAGCGGCATACAGTTCGCGGAACCTGAGGATCTCGGCCCTCACCTGAGCGTATGTGAGCTCGACCCCATCGGGGTGGTAGGCACGGCCCGGGGCGGGCGGCACCACGAGGAAGGCGTTGTCGGGCGCCGCCTCGGCGGTCGCCATGAAGGCCTCGTCGACCGTCGTCGCCATCATGGTTATTGGGGTCGCAAGGCCGGGCCGCGGCGGCGTAACTCCAATACCGATTGATCCACGGCCGCGGCTTCCTCAAGGGTCAGGGGGCGCAAGCCGAAGCGCACCCTCTCGTACGCGGCCGTGAGTCGTGCGAGCGGCTCGGCGCAGGCCGGGACCGCGGTCTCGACCCGCCGCGCGAACTCTCGCGCCGTTTCCCCGTCGTGTGGGCGGAGCCCGCGGCGCCCGAGTGTCCAGAGCGCCCGCGCGTAGAATCTCGGCAGCGCAGCCCGCGCGCCGGCAGCGTGCCCCGGGCGGCGACGGCGGGAGACGAGCAGCACGGCCACGAGCGCGACGAGCGCCAGCAGGACGGCAAGCTCACGGGGAAGCGCACGCCAGTCGCGGAGCTCGGGCGCGGAGAGACGCCACGCGAGCGCCGCCTGATGGAGCCTCACGGCCGCCAGGACCTGGTCCTGCAGGCTCCAGCTGACGACGTAGCGGTACCAGCGCACGCGCAGCGCGTCGAGGTAGAGCGCCACGGCGGCGGGCGGTCCCTCGGGCTCGGTGTCGCTGCGGGGCGAAGGATCGAAGCTCACCCATTCGCCGTCCACGGACGCCTCGACCCAGGAGTGCGCGTCGAGGAGGCGGACGATGAAATACCGGCCGTAGGGATTCCACTCGCCCCGCTGGAATCCGTTCACTACGCGCGCCGGGATGCCGAGCGTCCGGAGCATGATCGCCAGCGATGCGGCGAAGTACTCACAGTTGCCCGACCGCTGGACGAAGAGGAACTCCTCGACGGGATCGAGCGCCGTCGTCCGCCTGAGCACCCGCGTGTACCGGTACCGGCCGGCGAGGTGCGACGTGAGGGCCTCCGCCGCATCCCGCGCCCCTCGCGTGCCGGCCGTGACGTCTCGCGCCAGCTCCCGGACACGGGCCGACAGCGGCGGGAGCTGGAGGAACCGGGCGCGCGTCGCCGCGTCGAGCGGCGCTCCGCGCCCGGACGCGGCGGACTCGAGCTCGGACCGCGCGATGTAGCGAAAGCGCGCGGCGGCGTTCGGCACGGAGACGCCGCCCGTGTCGTCCACCACGATCGCGTTGGCGCGCAGCGAGAGACCGAGCAGGCGAGGCGCCGCGAAGAGCATGTCGGTGCCGAAGGGCTCGAGGTAGATCTCCTGGACGAGGACGGGTCCCCTCGCCCGGAGGCGCCCGATCTCGAACTGGCCCGTCGGCGAGCGCCAGACCTCCGACCGCTCGCCTCTCGCGGCGGACCACGCGTGCCCGTCGTACGTGTCGAGGGCCACGCCCCGCCACCTGAGGTTCGGGAGCCGCTCGGGCTCGACCACCGCCTGCTCGGGGATCTGGACTCGCATGGCGACCGCGCGGTCGGTCTCGATCTCGCCGAACGATCCGAGCTGCACGCGATCAGAGAAGCCGGTGACCATCCGGGCCGCGTGGAGCCTGAGCGTGAGGGCGGCCTGCCCGATGCGCGGGATCACCAAGAAGAGCGCGGCCGTGATGACGAGCGTCGCCACCGAGGCTCCGAGGCTCAGCCCGAGGAGGTCCCGGCCGAGACCGGCCGTCGGCGGATCGAGGCGGCCCATCGCCCGCTCGGACTCGACCGCAACGTGGTAGAGCATCAGCAGCCACGTGCCCAGCACGAGGAACGCGAGGAACACGAACAGGTAGCCGACCCCGAAGGTGAACGGCGCGGCGGCGACCAGCATGAAGAACGCCAGGAACGCGACGTCGCGCAGGTCGCGCACGGCGCTACGCATCGCGAGGCGGTAGAGGAGCAGGAAGAGCAGGAGGCGCACCAGGCCGTCGAGCGTCGAGCTCGCGAGGTAGCCGAGGTCGAGCGCCGAGGCGATCGCGGCGATGAGCACGAGCCCGCGCCCGAGCCCCGGCACCGCGTTCACGCGGTCGCGGAGCGGCTCGTTCCACCACGTCGCGGCCACGGCGACGGCGGCCGCCAGGGCGCCTGCATCGCCGACCAGCCCCGCGAGGTGCAGGGCCGCGAGACCGTCGCACGCGAGGAGGAGCGTCGCGAGGCGGAGCGCCGGGAGGTGCGACACGCTCAGTCCAGCGCCACGCGGATCTCGCGGAGCCGTGAGTCCGACGGGGGGCCCTCGGCCCGCGTCGGCGGAGGCGAAGCGGCGGGCTCATACAGGGCGAGCGCCGTGAGGATGCGCGTGCGCTGCGCACGCCCGCTGCCGAGCGGGACCTGAACGTCGGGCCCGACCAGCGCGACCGCGGCGCCGTCGTGGAGGAGGTGGACGGCGAGCGACGCCGCTTCGGCGAGGCCGCGCTCGAGCCGCTCGCGATCGCGGTGCCCCGTCCCCTCGAGCACGAGGCGGGTGTCGAGCGCCGAGTCGGCTTCCAGCTCGCGCACCATCAGCGTGGCGGACTTCGCGCTCGACCGCCAGTGGATGAGCCGCGGGTTGTCGCCGAAGCGGTACTCTCGCAGATTGTGGAGGCCGTGGCCGCGGCCGCGCCGAGGCGCCGGGGCGCCCCCCGCCCCATCGAGCTCACGACGCCGGTCGGCGGAGATCGGGCCGATCGCCGGGTAGACAACGACCTCCCGGTTCGGCGCGAGCTGCGCTGTCTTGACGAACAGGCCGAACGGAAAGCGCGTGGCGACCTTGGAGCTCGCGAGCCGCCAGCGCCCCCGCGCCCGCGGCGTCTCCTGCCACGTGATGAGCCGCTCGGCACCCGGTTCCAGCTTGGCCAGATACGCGCGATGACTCCCGCCCAGGCCCTCGACGGTGATCGAGTAGGAGGCCCGCCAGCGCTTGCGGTTGGCTACCCGGGCCCCGAAGAGCGCGAGCTGACCGGCGAAGAGCTCGTCGGGCAGGACGGGCTCGACGCGGACCCGACGGATCGACTGCTCGGAGAGCACGCCCGACACGATGATCAGGCCGAGCAGCATCGAGACGAGGAGGTAGAGGAGATTGTTCCCGGTGTTGATCGCCGCGAATCCGAGCCCGAGCGCGGCGCCGAGGCACCACCAGCCGTCGCGCGTGGGCCAGAGCCTGCGCCGCGGCCACCACCACCCGAACCGACGCTCGGATGTCACGCGAGGGTCACCGGGGAACGGGCGGCCGGGCGGGGGGCGGCTCGACCACGCGGCTCGCGTGCGCATAGCCGGTCGCGGCTGGGCGTCATCGCGGCACCGGAATCTCGTGCACGATGGTGCCGATGACGGACTCGGCGTCGACGCCACGATCGCGCGGCTGGCCCGTGCCGCCTCTCACGAGCACGCGGTGGGCGAGCGCCGGGACGGCGAGGGCCTTGACGTCGTCGGGCACAAGGTAGTCGCGGTCGTCCGCGAGCGCCCGTGCCCGCGCCGTGCGGAGCAGCGCGAGCGCACCGCGCGGGCTCACGCCCAGCGAGAGCAGCGGGGACGAGCGCGTCGCCGCGACGATGGCAAGCATGTAATCCAGGATCGGCTCCTCCGCGCGCACGCGCTCGGCCTCCGCCTGGAGGTGGAGCACGTCCTCGACGCCGAGCACCGCGTCGAGCGCGTCCGCCGACGGCACGCCGGCGCCGCGCAGGATCGTCTTCTCGTCGCCGACTCCGGGGTAACCGATCCGGATTCTCAAGAGAAACCGGTCGAGCTGGGATTCGGGCAACGGGTGCGTCCCCTCGTATTCGAGCGGGTTCTGCGTGGCGAGGACCATGAAGGGCCGCGGCAACGGATAGGTCGAGTGGTCGAGCGACACCTGCGCTTCATTCATGGCTTCCAGCAGACTCGATTGGGTCTTCGGGGTTGTTCGATTGATCTCGTCGGCCAGCACGATGTTGGTGAAGAGGGGGCCCGGCTTGAAGACGAAGTCGCTGCGCTCGGGCTGCCAGACCGAGACACCGAGGATGTCGGACGGGAGCATGTCGGAGGTGAACTGGATGCGCTGAAACCCTGCGCCGATGGAGCGCGCCAGCGCGGCGGCGAGCGTCGTCTTGCCGACGCCCGGCACGTCCTCGATCAGGAGGTGGCCACGCGCCACCAGGCCGAGCACGGCGAGGCGCACCACCTCCGGTTTGCCGACGAGGGCGCGGCCGACGTTCGCCTCCAGCCGGCGGATCAGCTCGAGCGCACGGCCCATTCTCCAGTCATAGCACCGGAGGGAGCGCGCGCAAAGCGACGTCAGGACGGGCGCTGAAGGCGCGCTTCGGCCCGCCGGGCGAGCTGGGTCAACGGAAAGCAGATGAGGAAATAGATGGCGGCCGCGACCATGTAGATCTCGAAGGAGCGCAGCGTACGCTCGATGGTTTCCTGCGCGGCCCGGGTGAGCTCGAAGACGCCGATGATCGCCGCCAGCGAGGTGTCCTTGATCAGGATCGTGCAGAGGCCGACGAACGGCGGGATCATGCGGCGGACCGCCTGAGGGACGATCACGTGGCGCATCGTCGGCAGCCAGCCGAGACCGAGCGAGCGCGCCGCCTCGAACTGCCCGGCGGGGATCGACTGGATGCCGCCCCGCACGACCTCAGCCGTGTTGACGGTCATCCAGAGGCTCACCGCGAGCACCGCAGCGGGAAAGGTGGGGAGTCTGATCCCGAGCGCTGGCAGCCCGAAGAAGATGAAGAACATCAGGAGGAGGAGCGGCACGGCGCGGACCAGCTCGACGGCCCAGCCGATCGCGGTCCCGACCCGGCGCCAGGGCACGAAGCGGAGCACACCCAGGACCAGCCCGAGCGCCGTGCCCACCGCGATCACGGCGAGCGATAGCCCGACGGTGACGAGCGTGCCGCGGAGGAGGTATGGCAGGCTCTCCAGGACGACGCGGGCGCTCACCGGACCCGGGCCATTCGGCGCTCGGCCAGGTGGAGCGCGCGCGTGAGGAGCATCACGAGCAGGACGTAGAGCCCCGCGGTGGTCCCGTAGATCTCGAACGTCCGGAAGTTGTTGAACGAGATGTCGTTGGCGACGAACATCAGCTCGACCATGCCGATCGTCGAGACCAGCGATGAGTTCTTCACGAGCGAGACGAGGTAGTT